>Ga0187893_10005349_pt1 | contig 23125 bp, 20 predicted proteins | sample MA1701074metaG_FD_139574 | JGI IMG/M metagenome (GOLD analysis project Ga0187893, IMG submission 139574) | White microbial mat communities from a basaltic lava cave in the Kipuka Kanohina Cave System on the Island of Hawaii, USA - MA170107-4 metaG ...
CGCCATGGGCATCCAAACGTCAGCCCACGTGGGCAGCTTGAAGTTGGAGGGCATCACTCCCACCACGGTGAAGCTCTCGTTGTTGAGGATGACAGTCTTGCCGATCAGACCGGGATCACCACCAAAGCGATGCTCCCAAAGACCGTGGCTTAGAATGACAACATGCTGGCCATCGGGTTGATCTTCATTGGGAAGAAAAGTACGCCCGATCGAGGCATTGACACCCAACAAGGAGAACAGACTAGAGGTGACAAAGGTGGCTTGCAGTCGCTGGGGATCGCCATGGCCCGTCAGGTGGAAGTTTGTTCCGACGACTCGATAGCTCCCCATCTGCTCAAAAACGTGGTTCTGTTCCTTCCAGTCAAGAAAATCTGGGTAAGGTACTGCGTGCTTGGGAAACTGAGGGTGGGTTCCCCAGATCAAAGCGAGGCGGCTTGGATCTTTGTAAGCCAGCGGACGGAGAAGAACTGCATTGATGATGCTAAAAATTGCGGTGTTTGCTCCGATGCCGAGAGCCAGAGTTAGCACGGTAACAAAGGTGAAGCCAGGATTCCTCCGCAGTGCCCGGAGGCCATACTTCACGTCTTGCAAGAACGCTTCAATGAATCGCAGTGTTCGCAAATCCCGACACTGTTCTTTTACCTGATCCAGTCCGCCGAAGCTCCGCAGTGCTGCGTAGCGGGCATCTTCCCGGCGCAGACCAGCCTTGATGTTCTTCTCGATTTCACTTTGCAAATGGAACTGCAGCTCTTCGGAGAGGTCCTCTTCAACTCGACCGGTGCGGATCAGAGCCTTGACACCAGAGAGAAGTCTTCTAGCTAACGTAGAGTTTCTCAATTGGCACCCGTCCCTCGTCCACGCATCACTAAACACTCATCAGGGCTTCATTCGCATCTGAGCGACACCAGCGGATTTGTCTTTGCTGCGCGCCGAGCAGGTAAATAGGACGCCAACAGTGCTACCAGGCAAAGGAGGGCCGAAACGCAAACCAGTGTGAGTGGGTCGTTCGGTTGGACACCAAACAACAGAGACGATAGTAGCCGAGTGACAGCAAGAGTACCCGCCAGACCGACGATAACGCCTCCAGAGATGAGGAACGTGGCTCTTCCGAGCACCAGCGATAGAATGTCCGTTTCTCTTGCTCCAAGAGCCATTCGGATACCGAATTCCCTGGTTCGCCGGAGAACCATATAAGACATCACACCGTAGATGCCGATTGCCGAAAGAATCAGTCCAGTTGCTGCGAAGGCTCCAAGCAAACCTAGATAGAACCTTGGCTGCGCTACCTGGCGTGAGAACAGGGCATCCATGGTCATGATCTCCGGTACCGGCACCTCGGGGTCGAGCGAACGTACGGCGCCTCGAATGGCGGCGGTTAGGTCCCCAGCATTGGGCAAGGTCTTTGCAACAAGGCAGCTCGGACTTGCATAGGGTGCAAGCAGTGGCAAATAGAGCTGAAGTCCCGCCTCTACCCTGAGACCTAACTGCCGAACGTCGCCTGCGATTCCCACGACTTCAAGCACCTTCATTCCCGGATATCCTGTTGAAAGCTGTTTACCGATTGGTTCTTCCTCGCCGAATAGCAAGTGGCCCATTCTCTTGTTGATGAGTACCGGAACAGGTTGTCGTCGTTCGTCTCCCGATTCCAGATCGCGTCCGGCCAGCAGCGGGATTCCGAGCGCGTGGAAGTATTGGGGAGCAATGCGCCGAGCCAAGGCTTCGTAATTCCGGGTTATGGGTCTGGAAGATGCCTGCAATTGAACTGGGAAGAGCACTGCTTCGAGCGGCGTGTGATCTGCTGCGCTCACGCTCACAACTCCCGGCATGCGGCTCACTTCGGCCATCAATTCTTGATAGAACTTCATTGATCGTGAGTGATCGTACTTCGGGTGTGGTGTTTGAACTCTGGCGATCAATGTGCCCGACCGCTCGAAACCCAGGTCAATATTCATCAAGCGGACCAGTGTGTTGGTCATCAAGCCGGCTCCAGCCAAGAGTGTCAATGCAAGGGCCAGTTGGGCTGCTGCTAGAACATTGCGCAGAACGTTGCCACCGGCCCGCCCGAAGACATCTCGACCGCTGCTTTGGAGTGCGATGCGCAGCTCCCGCCGTCTAACCAGGAAAGCGGGCGCCGTTCCTGTAAACACACCGGTGAACAGCGTGGATACCAAGGCAACGGCCAACAGGGTACCGTCGAGAGAAATTTCATCGACACGTGGAATATAGAATGTCTCGATCGATGGCACAGCCCGAATCAAGATGAACGCCAGCAAGAGACCCAACATTCCACCCGCCGCTGAAAGCAGAAAACTCTCCGCCAAGGTCTGACGCAGCAGGCGAAACCGCCCCGCCCCAAGTGCAGCGCGAATGGCCATCTCCCTTTGGCGCGTAGTAGTGCGGGCTATCATCAGGTTTGCCACATTGGTGCAACAGATCACCAGGACAAACGCAACGGCAGCCAGCAAGGCCAGAAAGGGTTTGCGAACTTCGCCAGTCAAACAATCCTGAAGGGGTCTTACGAGAACCCCGGTGCGAGAGTCTTGTTGCTGCTCCCGCCGAATGCCGTGCATGATGCTGTCCATCTCTGCTTGAGCCGATCTCTGCGAGATTCCCGCTCGCAAGCGTCCCACAGCGAGAACGTCACCTCCGGCTCGATGACGCCGGTCAGCCGCGATCGGTATCCAAACCTCGTTGCGCTGGACGTTTCCAAAGCGGATATCGGGGGGCAGAACCCCGACAATCACGTAGGGGCTGTTGTCGAGTGTCAGTGTTTTCCCCAACACGTCCGGGACACCCCCAGTTGACGCTGCCAGAAACCAGCATCAATCACGGCCACGTTTGCTCGTCCAACCTGATCCTCTTCTTTGGTGAATGCCCGGCCAAGAATTGGGCGCACCCCGATCACGCCGAGAAAATCGAAACTGCACGCAACAATGGAAACGAAGCGTGCCTGCTCCACACGGCTCAGAGCCATCCGCGTTTGCCGCACACCCGCCAGGCTATCAAAGCTCGTCGACCGCTCACGCCAATCGAGAAAAACTCCCGGGGTGGAGGGGTAACCTTCTCTGCGCTCGAGGTTGGTGGACTGGACGGCCATCAGGCGCTCCGGGCTAGGATAAGAGAGCGGACGAAACAGGACGGCATTGATGACTGAGAAGACCGCCGTGTTCGCTCCGATCCCGAGTGCGAGCGTCAACACGACGACGATCGTAAAACCTGGGTCCCGCCGACAAAGTCGCAATTCGTATCTCAGGTCCTGCCAAAGTTCGGCGACCATCCGGGCGCTCCTGACGTCTCGACACTGCTCTTTCGCCTGGTCCACGCCACCAAAGCTGCGCAATGCTGCATAGCGGGCTTCTTCGGCGTTCATGCCTGCCACGATGTTCTTTTGGATTTCGTTGTGCAGGTGGAACTGCAGCTCTTCGGAGAGGTCCTCTTCCGTTCGTTCTTTGCGGAACAGATTCGTTAGGCGAGAGAAAAACCTTGTTGTGGACATGACTTGCTTGCTCACTGACGACTTGTCGGTGACCCTAGCGAGAAACATCAACGACGAACCCATGTACTTGGGACACTGTAGAACCTCGACCAGAACCAAAGCTGTCTTGTCTCACTGCCGCACCATACCCAGCGCGATCTCAGACCGGCCCTCGTAAGCCCCAGCGGGAGTCATCCTAATAGAACGCCCTATGCAGCCGTCTCAAGCTCCGTGAGGAGTGACATCGCTGTTTGCGAGCACCAGGTCCAAGATGCCGCCCCTGAAAGGGGCTTGGCTTCAGTGAGCCGGTCTTTCTATAAAGAGATCGCTCCTAGCGGAGCTCGGAACGGCAGAAGAGCAGAGACCTCCAACTAGAACTACGCTCGTCACCGACCACTGGTCATCGTTCCTGGCGAAGCTTGGGAACACCTGCTAGACTTTGAAGTCACTCATCCCCAGCAGCCAGAGGACCGACGATGGCCAACACGTATGCCCAGATCTATATTCATGTCGTCTTTGCCGTGCAGGGACGGCAAAACCTGATTCATCCCCAACACAAGGATGAACTGCAGAAGTACATGACCGGCATCATCACTCGCAACAAGCAAAAGCTGATCGCCATTAACAACATGCCCGATCACTTCCACATCCTGATTGGGTTAAATCCAAGCATGGCCCTGTCAGACTTGGTGGGCGACATCAAGGCCGGCTCCTCGGGTTTCATCAATGAGCAGCGCTGGGTGCGAGGCCGATTCGCCTGGCAGGAAGGCTTCGGCGCCTTTTCCTACTCGCACTCTCAGCTGACCAGCGTGATCCGCTACATCCAGAACCAGGAGAAGCACCATGTTCGCAGAAGCTTTCAAGCCGAATACCTTGATCTGCTCAAGAAGTTCAACGTACCCTACGATGAACGTTACCTTTTCCAACCGGTCGATGGCGATGAGTCCGTTTCGGCTTCAAGATGCCTGCCGCCTCTGAAACTGGCTTAGAGTTGAGCCGTCACACCTTTCTTAAATAGCTCGCTCCTGGCAGAGCTGGGGCGAATGAAGATTGCCCAATGGACCTGATCTCTCTGTCCTGTCGACTACGAGTGATTCTGTATCTGCTGGCAAATGTCGCCCAGAAGAACTTAGGTTCCCGATCTCACGACTCTTCCACAATTGGGTCACCATCCAGACCGAATGCAAGTCGGTACGCCAAGCCCCGGGCGGGGTGGCATCTTTATAGAATCCAGCCGATCCTAATTTCTTAAGCTCCGTCAGGAGCGACATCTCTGCTCGCGAATGCCGGCTCCCAAGATGCCTTCCCTGAAAGGGGCTTGGCTCCGGAGAGCAGGTCTTTCTCTATAAAGAGATCGCTCCTAACGGAGCTCGGAGCACCCGAGAATCCGAGACTGCTCTACAGACAAAATCGCCGAGCTCCCAGGCTCACCCTTTCTCAAAGACCACAGTCACCGTCAGGGGGTCTGCGTTCATGTCCGTCGTGTTGGCTTTCTGTGTCAGCCCCTTGCCATCTTTCGAGATCGTCCAAGTACCAGTTCCGGTCGCTTTGCCGTCGCTCGATTTGCCCAGGTATTCGATAGTCGAAGGACTAATGCGCTTGAAGGAATGCGTATGAGTGAACGGGCCTTCTTTGTAGGCATACTCCGTGCCATCAATTGCAGCGGCGGATTCCGTGCGGCTTTCGTTGGCGTCTTGATCAATCAATGGCAATGAACCACGTTATTGCCGGCTCCTTGTGCTCAATTTTCATCGCTGTGCTCTTCGGCTTAGGCGCTGGGCGGAGGGGAAAGAGCCAGCGAGTTCCGCGAAAGCATTGCTCCTTGACCTGATCCACGCCACCGAAGCTGCGCAGGGCGGTGTAGCGAGCCTCTTCCGGAGTCATGCCTGCCGCCATGTTCTTCTCGATCTCCTTTTGCAAATGGAACTGCAGCTCTTCAGAGAGATCATTCTCCACTCTGCCTTTGGCAAATCTGGAGTGCAATCGAGCGGTAAGATTCGGCAGCTGTATTGGCATGAGGTCGCCCTACCCGATCAGGTCGTTTCCAGAATTTGAGCAACGGCTGCGGCGAGGCGCTCCCAATTGGTTGTTTCGACTTCCAATTGCTTGCGGCCTTTCTTGGTCAAGCTGTAATACTTCGCCCTACGGCTGTTCTCGGATTCGCCCCACTCCGACGAAATCCAGCCTTGCTGTTCAAGCCGGTGGAGGGCCGGATAGAGAGAGCCTTGCTGGACTCGCAACACATCCTCTGAAATCTGCTGAATGCGCTGCGAGATTCCCCAGCCGTGTATGGGCTCCAGAGCGACGGTCTTGAGAATGAGCAGATCCAGAGTCCCCTGAAGCAGGTCGACATTCGCTTTGGTCATGTGGTCTCCTAGATGTTCTACAGAAAGACTAGCGAACGGCCTTGTAGGTTGTCAAGGGGAGATGTAGACAGTCGGTGTGCGCGGTGGTCTCAGCCCCGGTTGCTGAAAGTACGCGATAGCGGGTTGATCTGCCATGGAGGGCGGAATTGATCCCAGCAACGCTTTCGAGGAGAACGACGATGGGACAGGTCGCGGCAAACTGCAGTCTCAAAGTCGGCGGCCAGCGGCGTTCGGGTGCCGTTGGGGACGAGGGTCCAACGATCCAAGGCGGCCCAACAAGCCTGTCGGGAGAAGATCCTGGAAGCTTGAAGATTGGGCGTACACTCCCACTGGCAAAATGAGCTATCCTCAGTCACCCCTTGAGGATTAAGCCATTGCGCACGATGTTCTCCTTAAAAAACACCTTGCCCTTTTGGATCGCTCTGTTTTGCTTCCCAGGAATTTGTCGAGCCCAGTCCGAAAGCCTCCCCTGGCAGCGAATGCTGGCGAGCCAGGAGATGATGAACCGGTATCTGGTAGGCATCGCACGGCAAGTCAGCAACGATGCGGCCGCGGAATTTCGGACGCTGGCTTCCTGGGAAAAAGTCAAGGAACAGCGTCGGCTGGAGTTGCTCGACATGCTGGGCCTTGAACCGCTGCCGCCTAGAACGCCCCTGAAAGCACAAATCACCGGTGTGATCGAAAAGCCTGAGTACACGATTGAGAAGCTGGCTTTCGAAAGCCTGCCCAAGATCTTTGCGACGGCGAATCTCTACCTTCCGAAGAACCGCTCGAGTCGCGTTCCAGCCGTCATCTACGTTTGCGGGCACGCTGTGTCGCCGCACGGCAGCAAGGTGATGTACCAGCATCATGCGATTACTTTTGCCAAACACGGTTATGCCTGTCTGATCATTGATCCCATCCAGATTGCGGAGACGTTTGCCTTGCAGCATGGTGTTTACAACCTCGAGATGCCTGACTGGTATGCACGCGGTTACACGCCTGCCGGCGTGGAAGTGTGGAACGTGGTTCGGGCCCTGGACTATCTGGAGACACGTCCGGAAGTGGATAAATCCCGCTTTGGAATTACGGGCCGCTCAGGCGGCGCCGCGATGAGCTGGTTCAGCGCGGCCGTGGACTCTCGCCTGAAGGTGGCGGTTCCCGTGATGGGCAACAGCACCTATGCAGCGAATGTGGCAGCCAACACGCAGAAGGGTCATTGCGACTGCATGTTCCCGATCAACACGTATCAGCATGATCTGATGACCCAGGGTGCGCTCATCGCACCGCGCCCGGTCTACATGATGCATGGAAAGCAAGACACTCTTTTCCCAGTTCCAGGATACGAGGAGTTTGAACGCCGGGTGGGAGCGCTATATCGCTCCTACGGAGCTGAAGAAAAGTTCAAGAACACAGTGGTGGATACGGGGCACAAGGACTCGGACTTCCTGAGGGAACAAGCCATCCGCTGGTTTGATCGCTACCTGATGCAGGTTCCAGAGCGTCCGATCGATCTGACGACGGACAGAGAATCTCCCGAAAGGCTGACGGTTTTTGGGGGAAACCCGCCGCCCCAGGCGCTCAACTTTCGAGTGCATGAGCTGCTGACTGCCAATCCCTCACCCGATCCGCCCACGAACGCTGCGGGCTGGGTGGCGCGCAGGCAAGCGTTGATCGAAAAACTGAACAAGCGGGTGTTTCGAGCTTTCCCGGCCAATCCACCCAAACCTGAACCGATCACGCTCGCAAGCGAAGGCCCGGGATTGCGCGAATGGTCTTTGGTCTCAGAGCCGGGCGTCCGCGTTCGCGGGCTGATTCGGAGTCCGTCCACCCGAGGCCCGGCACCCTTGCCAACGGTTATCTATATTGCTTCCGAGGGCGAAGACCAGGAATCCATTCGCCGCACCCTGGTGCAGGTGTTGAACGACGGGAGGCGGGTGCTGATTGTGTTTCCGCGCGGCGTCGATGAAGCTCCGTGGCGCCGAACGGTGCAGCGTGACCTGTTGCGTAACGCTATGCACTTAGGCCGGAGTCTGGACTCCATGCGACTATGGGATGTGATGCGGTCAGTGGCTGCTGTCAAACTGCGGCCGGATGCGGATTCTCAAAGAATAACCATCCTGGGTCGCGGCATCTCCGGAGTGTTGGGGCTGTATGCCGCCATCCTCGATGAGTCTATTGCCCAAGTCGTGCTGCTGGAGCCGCCGGCTTCCCACCGCCAAGGACCCATCTTCCTGAACATCCTTCGGTATACCGATATTCCGGAAGTGGCGGCTTTGCTGGCCCCCCGGCGCCTGATCTTCTTCGGCCGAATCCCCGAAGCCTATCAACCGACTCAAGCGATCTACAAGCTACTGAACAAGCCCTGGAACATTTCGTTGACCATGAGCCTGAAGGCCGCAGTCGACCAGCGCTACGATCACAACTTCAGTTCGGGATATTAGGAGGCGGAAGACCGAGGCAAAGTGCCAGAGAGCCGCCTTGCTGCGCAGCCGCCCAACCGCCCGTCTGATTCTCGGTGCCGTCTCAACTAGAGCCGCTTGCCGCAATGGTAGCAGAACTGGCTCACCGCATCGACCTCGCTGCCGCACGACCGACAGGTGCGCACCTTTTGAATGGCGGGCTGTCTCTTTCGGTCCTTTCCCTGGTGGCGCTCAACGAATCCGACGAACTCTCTGGCTTGCACGTGGTTGGGGTTTACCCTCAGGATCTCGCGGACCGCGATCAACGCCTCTTCGCGTTTACCTTCCTGATAGAACGCAACAGCGGAGGCCATGAGATCTTTTGCCTGCACCTCGAATTTCTTGATCCGCTGCAGCTCCACCAGCCGCTTCGACGTATTCTCGACGAAGGCCTGAATTTCTGCGTTTTGAGGAAACAGCTCGCGAATCCTTGCCAGATCCCGTGCGCACAGGTCGTACTCTTCCTGATACAGATACTTTTTGATCTGGGCAATCGCTCCGGCCTGGATTTCTGAACTCTTAATCTCTTCGGATCGTTGCTCTATCTTGCGCTCGACTTCTTTCTCAAAGCCCAGCGGCTGCGGTGCGGTGATCTGATCGAAAATACGGATGTCTGGAAGTTGAATGACATGAGGCTGAGAAGACGTTGGCTCAGCGGGGGGAACGGCTGGCTGCGCCACTTGAGGCCTGAGCGGAGGGCTGCCCAACGGGTTCTTAACGGGCTCAATCTTTGGAGGCGAAAGCGGGGGAGACAGACCGGCTTCCGGCAGCCTGGGTGTGACGATCGGGAGGACAGGTGGCCCTGGCTGAGGAGCTCGAGTTATTTTCACAGATCTCTTTGGCTCAGAACTCGAAGCCGCCGGATCAGATGTAACCTTCTCAGGCGTGACGCTGGCCGGCTTGACGGGCCGTTTCTCCACGTCGCGTAAGGGTGCGGGCTCGCCCTCGAAGAGTTCTTCCAGAGAGCTGGGAAGGAAGTCGCGGTTGGCCTCCAGAACCGGTGGCGGCTGATGGGGGCCGACTCGTGAGGATTGTATACTCGCCAGTAAACTGGCTTGCGGCGCCGCAGGCGCCGGCACCGCTGGTTCACGCTTTGGCGTCGAAGGCGAAGAGGCTGAAGTTGCACTACTATTGGCCTGACTGTCGCTCTTCCAGTCTTGAAGTGTGGCCTCCTTGTTTTGAAGCAGATCAACCAGCGCCGAAATCGTTCTTTCCCTCATTGAGTCCTGTGGTGAGCCTGCGCCGGACTCCGGCAACCCCCGGCGACGGCGCCGTGGGGGCGGTTCGATGACGATGGCGTGGGCAGTCGGAGGCGGGTTCAACTCTGGCTGAAAGGTTGACAGCTCCGGTGATGATGACTGTGGGTCGGCACCGCCGGAGGATACCGCGGTATCGGTCAGGTCTGGACCGCTGGACAGTGAAGCAGGAGGCCTCGGCGCTGCAATTTTCTGGTAGAGCTTTCGTTTCGAGAGCTTGATCGATGACAGATCAAGCAGTGCCTTGGCTTTGGAGTTCTGAGGGTCAACTGCGAGGACCTGCTGAACCAGCTCTGCGCAAGAGCGGTAGTCATGCGTGCTGAAGAATCGCCGCGCTTCCAACAACTTCTTTTCAATTGAGGCCACAAACTCGGCGCGATGCAGCGCCACCACGTTGCCGTCGGGCCTCTCCGCTTTATTTTGAGGGTCGCTGGGCATCGTCGCTTCTTACGGGTTCATACAGGCCTGCGGCAGTGGCTTTCCCGGGGCGAACTCTCGGAATTTGCGCCACTTTTACCTCGGTCACTTTATGGTGCTGGCGCCATTGAATCAGGTCCCCGGGTCGCACCAGGCGGGAGCTCTTCGCAGTAACACCGTTCACCGTGATGCCGCCATGCTCGCACACTTCCTGTGCCAGACTGCGCCGCGGGATGAGTCTTGAGACCTTCAGGAACAAATCGAGTCGCATTGCCGGAATCTCCGAAGTTACAGAAGTCTCATCGGCTTGCGATTCGCCTGTGCCACTCACTTCTTTTTCCCTTTCTTGCCCTGATCAAGCTGCGCCTGGGCCGCCTGCTTGGTTTCGCCTCCCAAAGCGGATGCCACGGCACCGCTGTCTACATAGCCTGGCTTCACCTCGATGAAACTCTGCTTGCGTAATTTCACCAGGTACTCTGCCACCGCAGGCTGGGCCTTGGTGCCGAAAATCTTGTCGCGGATATCGTTCATCACGACTTCCATTTTCTGAATTCCCGCCTCGTGTTTCTCCTCAACTTTGATGATGACGAAGCCGAATTTCGTCTTGATGATGTCGCTCACCTGCCCGCGACGGAGTGCGAAGGCGGCATCTTCGATTTCTTTCAGCATTTGTCCGCGGGGGAAGAACCCGAGATCGCCGCCCTCCTGGGCCGTGCTACCTTCCGAGTATTTGCTAGCGAGTTCGTCAAACTTTTCGCCGCTTCGCGCTTTCTGTAACACTTCCTGGGCCTTTTTTTCCAAGGCTGGAATTTCAGAAGGCTCTTTTTTTTCGGTTGAGATCAGAATCTCTCGAATCCGAACCTCTTCGGGCCGGTCAAACTCCTGTTTGTGCGCCTCGTAGTACTTCGAGATTTCGTCGGTTGAGATCTGAACGCGTGAGTACACCTCACGCCCAAGCAGCTGCTGTTTCAAGCTTTGATTCTTGATGTTCTGTTTGAATTCAACAGGGTCGATGCCTTGCTGCACCATCATCTTCTCCAGGGTTTCCATATCAGCTATGCCCTGATCAATGCGAATTCGGTCCAAATACTTGATGACTTCTGTGTCGGCGGTGAGGCTAAGGTCTGCCGCCTTTTGCACCATCAGCTGATCCTCGATCAAGGTCTTTAAGAGATCTTTTTCATGTTCTTTGAACGCTTTGTCCAAATCAGGTCCTTTCAGGTTCTTTTGAAGCTCTCGCCGGATGAGATCCCTGCTCCTCTCAAAATCCGATTTTGTAATAATGTCATTGTTGACCCGCACGATGATTTCTTCGAAAACCTGCTCGGCAAACAAGCTATTGCCAGCCAGTAGGAAACTTAGGAGCACGGCAAAGCAGGTTGAGCGAACGTGTTGTTTCATAACTCCTCCAGCATGGGCCCATTGGTCAATAAGAAGTACGGTTTCGTCCGAATAGGCTCGATCCATAAGTAAAGTAAAAGGATAGCTGAAAGCGGGACAGATGTTAAGGCCGAATTGGCGGACCGCAGGCTGGATAGCCCGGCCCGCGTCCCGCCCAGGTGAAATCGGCACCAGCCTCTAAGCTGAGCCTTTTGACGTCGCGACACGGAAAGCTAGTTCGCCAGTTCCAAAAGCACTCCGCGGAGGGAGGAGAATACTTCAGTCGCCATGAGCCCAGCCGAGTGCACCTTTAATACCCCGCTGGGTGATAGACTGACGCCCCGACTTGCCGAGACCAACTCGACAAGCTTCTGTGGCTGAACCGGGGTTTTCTCATGAAACTTGATGGCAATACCATCGCGTTCGCGCTCAATGGACTTGACCAGCACCCGCTCGGCCAACAGTCTAAGCCGAACATAATCCATCAAGGTTTCTACTTCGCCAGGAAGGGCCCCGTAACGATCTTCCAATTCGCCGCGCAGATCTTCAATCTCTGAATCGAGCTTTAGCGACGAGATACGTTTGTAAGTGCTCAGCCGTTGCGTTTCGTCAGGAATGTAGGTTTCTGGGATCTTGACCGTGATGCGCAGGTTGATCTGAGTCTGGACCTCGGGCAGTTCGGTTCCGGACCGCATCTCCTCGATGGTTCTTTCCAGCATCTGGCAATAGAGGTCAAAACCGATGGCATCGATATGGCCGTGCTGTTCGCCACCCAAAAGGTTGCCGGCACCGCGCAGCTCCAAGTCCAGGGCTGCAATCTTGAATCCGGATCCCAGGTCGCTGAACTCCTTCAACGCTGCCAACCGTTGCCGCGCAACTCCTGAAAGAGCTTTGTCTGGAGGAATCAACAGGTAGGCATAGGCGAGCCGATTCGACCGCCCGACTCGTCCGCGCAATTGATAGAGCTGCGCCAAACCAAAGCGGTCAGCCCGGTTCACAATCAGTGTGTTGACCAGAGGGATGTCTAAGCCATTTTCTATGATCGTAGTAGATACCAGCACATCAGCTTCGTGGCGAACGAACTTGAGCATAGTGGATTCGAGTTCCTTTTCACCCATCTGCCCGTGAGCCACCAAGACGCGCACCCGGGGACAGATTCTCTGAACCATCGCGGCGACGGAGTAGATAGACTCCACGCGGTTATGGACGAAATAGACCTGGCCCTGGCGGGCCAGTTCCTGTTCCAAGGCACTCTGGATTACCGACTTGCTGAATGGAACTACAACTGTCTGGATGGACAGGCGGTCCCTTGGCGGCGTCTCAATCACAGACATGTCCCGAATCCCTATTAACGACAGATGTAGTGTTCTGGGAATCGGAGTGGCTGTCATCGTCAACGTGTCGACCCGTTTTTTGAGCTGCTTCAATCGTTCTTTGTGGACGACGCCAAATTGCTGTTCCTCGTCCACAATCAGCAAACCCAGGTCACGGAACTGCACGTCTTTGGAAAGCAATCGGTGGGTGCCGACTACGATGTCAACCTTTCCGGCGGCGACACGGGCGGAGATCTCGGCCTGTTCCTTCGAGGTGCGAAACCGGCTTAACATTTCCACCTGCATCGGAAACGCCGTGAATCTCTGTTTCAACCTGAGGTAGTGCTGGTAAACCAACACCGTGGTGGGTGCCAGCAGTGCCACCTGCTTGCCGTCAAAGGCGGCCTTGAACGCGGCGCGCATCGCAACTTCGGTCTTTCCGAATCCCACGTCACCGCACAACAACCGATCCATGGGCAGCTCGGATTCCATGTCTGTGTAAACTTCCTGAATGGCGGTCAGCTGATCTGGAGTTTCATCAAACTCAAACGCTTCTTCGAATTCCTCGTGCCAGTGCCCGTGCGGTGAAAAAGCAAAGCCAGGCGCGATGCGCCGCTCCGCATACAGCTTGAGTAGTTCCTCCGCCAAGTCGCGCATGGACTTCCGGACCCGCGCCTTGGTCTTAATCCATGTCGTTCCGCCCAGCTTGTCCAGCTGCGGGCGCGAGCCGGTGCCTCCGCTGCTGTGTTTCTGGATCAGGTCAAGGCGCTCCAGGGGAACGTACAGCTTGGCGTCTCCGTAGTAGTTCAAGATCATGAACTCGCGGGTGAGACCGTCAGACACCATCTGCTTCACACCCAGGAACTGCCCTATGCCATGATCGACGTGAACCACGTAGTCTTGGGACTTCAGCTCGCGAAAGTCGGAGATGAACGAGGCCGTTTTCGCCTTCGACTTCGCCGGACGTGCCAGCAGATCGCTCTCGTCGAAGAGGTCGTGGTCCCCAAACAGGACGAGGTTCTCGGCTTCGGATTCAAACCCCTCGAGCACGTCGCCAACTACTATTGTAGGAATACGGTGCTCGATCTGCCTCAGGAGGGTTGCCTCACGGGCTTCCGGCTTGAAATCGGCCACGCATGCCGCGTCATATTCCTTCAGGATGTCATAGAGTCGCTCGGCGCGCCCGAGACTGGACTGCACGAAAATCACCCGCGCCTGTCTCGCGCTTAGCTGCGCCAGATCCCGAACCAGCTCTTTCAGGTTTCCATGGTATTTGCGTACCGGCCGGGTGGGGTATTCGAGACAAAAGGGCGATTTAGACTCAGAAATAGAGCCTGCTTCAGCGTGTGCAGAAGCTTCCAAGCCCGACGACAGCTCCAGCAGCCCGGCAGGCAGGGGCGAAGTTCCCAACTGGTCGAATACCAAAGTCCTGCGGTGTCGCAAGGCTTCTGACAGCGCTCTACCGTCGACGAATAGCGATAAAGGCGGATTTGCTGGTACGCCCATGAGCCGCTGGTCGTTGAAGTCCCGTTCATTCTTTGCGTTCCAGGATTCGTACCATCGCTCCAAGTCTTGAGGTTCGTCAAACACCAGAAAAAAGTCGGGAGCAAAGTCGAACAAGGATTTCTCTAGCGGTGCAACCGCTGGCAGCAAATACTCACACCCCGGAAACGCTTCCCCGTTTCGGGCGCGGAGTCCCTGGCTTCCCAGGAACTCGCGATAACGCTCCTCGGTAAAGGTCTGTTCGGTCAGTTCGCTCCACTGCCGAAGCTGCTCCGGGTCAATCGGAAATTCCCGCATTGGGGGGAGGCTCAACTTCTGGATCGGACCGACGGACCGTTGCGACTTGACAGAGAATTCACGGAGGGACTCAACCTCGTCGCCGAAGAACTCGATGCGCAAGGGGTTCTCCGAGTCCGGAGGAAAAACATCCAGAATGCCCCCGCGAGAGGAGAAGGCACCGACACTGGAAACCGGCTCTTGCCTCATGTATCCGGATCTCAAGAGAAACTGCACCAGTTCGTCCGGAGAGAGTTCCCCACCGACTGCGAGTTCCGGTGCCGCAGCGAAGCTGCTGTGAGTATCCGTCATCCGGGTTAGGAGAGAGGCGGGTGGAGCAAGCAGGATGTCTACCCGGTTTTGAAACAATCGCCAAAGAGTCAGTGCGCGCTGCTCAAGAACTTCTGCGTGCGGTGAGAAGCCGCTGTAAGGGCCCGGCTCGAACGCGGGAACAGCCGCCACGGATTCATCATCCTTGCCCGAAATCATTCGATGAAAGAAGCTAGTAGTTCGCCGAAACTCCTCGAGACGCTGATTGTCCAGACCGACGTACAAGATGGGTTGGTTCAGCAAGCGATGCAAGACGGAGAGATACGCAGGTTTCGCGGAAGGCGTCAGGCCCGTCAGGACGAAGTGCCGTTGACCAAATTGAAGCTGTTGGGGAATCTGGCGCAACCGGGGATCTTCAAGTAGTTGCGCAAGGAGTTGTTGGGTGAGCATTCTTTGGTTGCAATCTGAAAACGGCGGCCGCGCGGAGGCCTTGATGTATCCGCCTCCGGGCGAAAAGTGCGGGCAGATCAGGTTTTATATCGACTCAGAATCCTGTCGATAATGCTGGAGGTAGACTGTCCATTCTCGTAGCGGAGAGACGCGACCCGTCCCCCGCCTGCCTCGACATCTTCTCTGCCGACGATCTCAGTCAGATCCCAGTCGCCGCCTTTGACCAGAACATCCGGTAGGACGGATTGAATAAGAGCCAACGGCGTGGGTTCATCAAAGACTGTGACGTAGCTGACGCTCTCCAGTCCAGAGAGGAGGACGCACCGTTCCAGTTCTGTCAAGATGGGTCGATTGGGTCCCTTCAGCTCTCGAACTGATCGGTCGCTGTTCACTCCCACCACTAAGGCGTCACCCAGGCTGCGCGCGTCTTGCAGATAGCGGATGTGCCCAGGGTGCAGAATGTCAAAACATCCATTCGTGAAGACAATCCTTTCTCCGGCTTGCTTCAACTCTTGAACTCTTTGGACCAACGCGTTTCTTTCCAGAATCTTTCCCAAGTTGCCCTCTTCCGGCAGGAACGCCGTGCCCTGTGCTACGCTTGGCGGCGGAGCGAATTATAGCATGCGCCTTCGACTCGGCGGGGGCGGTGACCGCACCGAGGCCTTAGGCCCGCGGACCCGAGGAACTCCGGCCGCGAAAACTCGAGCTGCTCCGTCCAATCCAACTTTCCATGTCTCGAGCGAATATCATCTTTCTGGCAGTCTGCTGTGCAGCTTGGTTGCTTCTCTATCAGTTGACTGGCGTTCAGAATCGAAGCTTGGTAGTTGAACTCCGCCCGCAGTCCGGGAGAGCGGCGCTTCTGAACATTCGTCCGGCTGACCGTGTGCCGCAAAGTCTGCCCCTAAGGATCCTCCTCATCCACGGGTTGTCCGCAAGCAAGGCGGCCATGCGGCAAATGGCCGCCGAACTCGCACGCTGGGGCAGCGACTGCTATCTGATTGATCTTCCTGGTCACGGAAGTTCTCCCGAGCCGTTCACTTTTCAGGCTACAGCCAGCGCCACAGACCAAGCGATCCAATCACTCCTTTCGGGACCGCAGGGAACGAGCACCTCATCACCGCCTCTAGTGGTCATCGGTCACTCGTTTGGGGCACGGGTAGCTATCGCTGCCGTTCAACGCCACTCGCAAGTTGCGGCGATGGTGGCTCTCTCACCCGCCGCGGAGGGTTTCGAGCCAGAAGCAATGGCGCCGCTCCTGATCGTGACCGGTGAATTTGATTTTCCTTTCGTGCGCCGCGGAGCGGTGTTTCTGTATGAGCATGTTGCTCGCACCCGGCTGCCCGAGCTTGGCAGCCCCGGCCAGTGGCAAAGCGCCGCCGGCCCCGTCCGCCTTGTCGTTCTGCCGTGGACCGATCATTCCCAGACGCTCTTCAAGCCCAGTTCATTGCAGGAAATCAAGATGTGGCTCACCCGGGTGAGCCCGGCGATCGCGGAGATTCCTTTCTCGCCATGGGCCTTCTCGCTACGAACCCAGCTGCGGGCTTTGTTCTGCCTACTTTCACTTCTTATTTGGTTTCCAGTGGTCGGTTTGCTGGCTGACCTGGTGATGGCGGGGAAAAGGGGAACAAACTCCGAGCCTATGATCAGCCTGTCCACGGCGGGAGTGCCGTTGATCTGCGTGTATGCCTTAGCAGGTTCACTGGCAACTCTGGTCTTGGTGTGGATGAATCCTTGGGAACGGCTCGGACTGATGGGAGGAGACTACTTAACTGGGCTTCTCAGTATCACAGGAATCCTTGGACTCGTTGCTCTGCGGCCCGAATGGAAAAGTATGGCCCACCGCGGACGGGCACTTCTCTGCAGCGCCTTGGCATGGCTTATCCTGGTCGCGGGTTGCTCGCCCTGGATTACTTCAGAGTTTGTCCATCTGGAGCTGAACTCGATCCGATTCTGGCGTTTTCCCTGGATTGCTTTCAGTGTGCTGCCCTTTTTTCTTTTCGATGAACAGGTGTGTCGCCGCGTCTTTCGGGGCCTCGGCGCCTGGCGAGTACTGATGTTTCATTTTTCCACCCGCTTCGTCCTCGGGATCGCCTTAATGCTGGGCTTTTTCGTTTTGCGCAACGGGCAGTTTTTGGTAGTTTTGATCCTCCCCGGCCTGCTACTGACCAGTTTCCTGTGCTGGTGCCTGGCGGCCTGGATCCATCGAACGACCGGCAGCGTTGAGGCTTCGGGACTCTTCGGGGCGCTGGCAACGGGCTGGTTCTTCAGTGTGTTTTTCGCGCAACTCTAAGTCCATGAACATCGGAATTATTGGTGCTGGCCCAGCCGGGTCGGTGTGTTCTTCAAGTTTGTCCCGACAGGGCGCAAACGTGCTGCTTTTCGATCCTCGGGGTGCTTGGGAAAAACCCTGTGGAGGAGGTGTCACCGCGAAAGCGTTCTCAGCCTATCCCTTCCTGCGCAGCTGTGTGGAGACTCACCGAAGCATTGAGCGTCTGGTCGTGATCTCCCCTCGAGGGGCCGAAGCGCAGGTGGTGCTTGAAGAGCCGATTTGCATTTATTCCAGAAGCGTCCTGAACCGGCTGCTTCTGGACCGCGCCATGGCAGATGGCGCTCGTTTCCTGCAGGAACGCGTTCTCGATATGCGACGGCGAGGGGCAGGTTGGGAGCTGCTAACCGACCGGGGCGTGCATATCGTGGACTTTCTGGTTGGCGCTGACGGAGTGAACAGTCTCGTTCGCAAAAAATTGGGAGAACGATTTGCTGCTGAGGATCTCATGATGACTTTCGGTTATCGCATCCCGAAAGAAATCGACAATGGCATCGTGATCAAGTTTTTCCCGAAGTTTCGCGGGTACTATTGGGTGTTCCCCCGGCCCGGCCATGCCTCTTTCGGAATCTGCGGTCGCTTGAGCCAGCACAATACACAGATTCTGAAGCAACTTCTTCATGACTTCTTGAAAGAGACGGGTCACCTGGTGAATGCCAACGAAACGGCTGCCTGGCCCGTGTATAGCGCCTTGATTCCCTCCCTTAGACCACAATCGCTTAAGGCCAACCGAATTTCCGGCGAGGGCTGGGCGCTTGTCGGTGATGCGGGAGGCTTCGCCGATCCCATCACTTGCGAGGGAATCCACTACGCGCTCCGCTCGGGTGAATTGTTGGCCGAGGCCCTGGTTGAAGGAAAGGCCGCGTCGTATCGTGATCGCTGCCAGGCTGACTTTGCGGCCGACTTTATTGAAGCCGCCGAGCTGTTCGAAAGATTCTATGCCGGCGACTTCCTGGGCTCCGACTTCATTACGCGCATGGTGCAAGCCTCCGCGCGCAGCCGGGCGTTACGGTCGATCATGAACGCGTTCGTAGCCGGCCGGCAGGATTACCGCTCTCTCCGCGCCACGCTCATCCGGAAAAGCCCCCAGATCGCGCTGCAAGTCATCGGTTCCGGTTTTCGGTCGTCACTCTAGCCGGGCCAGCAAGCTGACGAGCTGGTCACCGCACGATGTTGTCTGGGAGGAGGGGCAAGCTTCGATTCGCCTCTCTAGCAGGATGCTGAAAAACCCATCACAAATCGAAGGGGCAAAGGAAACCGGTCGTCTCGCAAAAACGTCTTAACGGCATCAGGAAATATTTTGCGAGGAGCCAGTGAATGCGCGGAGACGACCTTCAACAAGATGCCATGTTCAGTTACGTATCGCCGGAACGACGCGTGCCGACCGATCATCCGTTGCGGCCGATTCGGCGGATGGTGGACCAGGTGTTGAAGGGCTTGTCGAGCCACTTCGATACCCTGTATTCGAGCACGGGCCGGCCTTCGATTGCTCCCGAGAAACTGCTGCGAACGCTGTTGCTGCAGGTACTCTACACGGTGCGTAGCGAGCGGCTGCTTCTGGAGCAGCTCGATCGATTACAACCTCTTGTTCCGTTGGTTTGTGGGTTTGAACATGGACGATCCGATTTGGGATGCGACGGTGTTTTCCAAGAACCGGGAGCGGCTGCTGAAGGGCGAGGTGGCACAAGCCTTTTTCAAGCAGGTTCTGAAGCTGGCGCGACAAAAGGATCTGCTCAGCGACGAGCACTTCAGCGTCGATGGGACACTGATTGAGGCCTGGGCCGGACAGAAGAGCTTTCAGAAGAAAGACACTCCGAGCGGCCCCCAGCCTGACGATCCGGGCAATCCGACGGTGGACTTCCACGGGCAGAAGCGCAGCAACCAGACCCACCAATCCAAGACCGATCCCGAGTCGCGGCTCTACAAGAAGGGACCGGGCAAGGAGGCCAAGCTGAGCTATCAGGGACACGTGTTGATGGAGAACCGCAACGGGCTGGTGACTGAAACCCGGCTGACTCAAGCCACCGGGACAGCCGAGCGGGAAGCCGCCGTGGATATGACCGAGCAGATTGCGGGGCGGCACCGGCATGGCGTCACGGTGGGTGCCGACAAAGGTTACGACACACAGGACTGGGTTCAACAGTTGCGAGATCTCAATGTCACTCCGCATGTGGCCCAAAGCACGACCAACCGATCGAGCGCCATCGACGGCCGCACGACACGGCATGCGGGTTACGCTGTCAGTCAACGCAAGCGCAAACGGGTGGAAGAAATCTTCGGTTGGATCAAGACCGTCGGGCTGATGCGCAAGACTCGACATCGAGGCGTGGCCCGGGTGGGATGGATGTTCACCTTCACGGCGGCCGCCTACAACTTGGTACGGATTCGAAACCTCGGGGCGGTCGAGTGTTAAGGCAAAGGGGAGACCGGGTTTCAGGGCCTCTGGAACCCGAACAAGCCCACCGCGAGAGGGTGAAATCGAAGTGAATCGGTCCAAAAGGTTCATTGAGCGACTCAAAAAAACACTCACGAGAAAGCTCTACCTCGAAAACATGAGTTTTTCAGCAGCCTGCTAGAAGCAAAGTATCGTTTTTACTTCTCGAGCCACAAATCCAAATTGGCCTAACTCGAAGTGGCAACAGTTGGCATGGCGTGCGACAGTGCCGGAAATCCTCAGAAAAGGCGGGGTGCGATATGAAGACAAACTGGGTTCGCGAGAAACTCAAGACGGGACAATCCACGCTGGGCTGTTTCCTGGGACTTGGCAGCCCTAGTGTTGCTGAGCTCATGGCCCAAGCGGGCTTCGACTGGCTGGTCATTGAAACGGAACACAGCGCTCTCGACAGCAGTCAAGTTGAACATCTGCTGATGGCCATCAAAGGGACCCAAGCCATTCCATTGGTACGTTTGCCTTCGGGCGATCAAGTCTATATTCAACGTGCCCTCGACATTGGCGCAATGGGCATTGTCGTCCCTCTGGTTCGAACCAAGGAAGAGGCCCAGGCGATTGTTCGGGCCACACGCTACCCTCCGGAGGGAACACGGGGATTTGGTCCTCTTCGGGCAGCTCAGTACATGTTCGATACGAACGACTACTTCTACCGGGCCAATGAGAACTTGCTGGTTGCTCTGATTGTCGAGACCAGGGAAGCTGTCCAAAACCTTGAGTCGATTGCCTCGGTACCTGGTGTCGACGCGCTATTTCTTGGGCCGTTTGACCTGAGCCTGTCCCTCGGCCTCGATCCAATGAAGCAACCGCATCGGGAAGTGGAAGAAATTATCGAACACATGCTCCTGATTGCTTCCGAGTCTAACATCGCTATTGGCATCCACGCTATGACCATCGATCAGATGCTCCAGCGGCAAGCTCAGGGCTTTCGTATGATTAGCTTCAGCACTGACTACATGATTTTGGCGGATGGAGCTCGCGCAGGCCTGGCAGACTTCAAACGCGAAATACCGAAAGCTGATGGCTACAAGTGATATCACTGGCGGCACCGCCGCGGCCGGGAGTCGGCGTCACACAGAAAAATTCCAATCGAATAATCTTCGAAGTGGCAGCATGGGTACTTGAACTACGGACGAAGAATGGCGAGCGGGAGCGCTTGGTTTGAGAAGCCGTTTGGGGACGGCCCGCCGACGGCAAAGCAAGATGCTCGCCTGGCAGGTTCTGGGTCACTTTTGTTCATTGAACATTTCTTGAGAATCGAGGTCTTTGCTGCATGCCTAGCACGCGTATTCTAGCAACTGCTCCTATCGATCGTCTGCCAATCGAAATCCTCGAACAGATTGCTCCTGTTGAGATCTCTCCGGGCGCTGACGAAGAGACACTTCTTGCTCTGCTCGACAATACGATTGGGATTGTTGCACGTGGAGTTGAGGTTAGGATCAGCGCGCGCATCATTGAGGCCGCGCCTTCCCTGCAGGTGATTGGCCGTCCGGGTGCTGGCTATGACACCGTCGATGTAGGAGCGGCAACCAAACGGAAAGTTCCATTGGTGTACGCTCCTGTCAGTGGCTTTGCGGTTGCAGAAGGAGCTTTGGCTCTTCTGCTCACCCTGATCAAGAAGATTCCCTTTTGTGACAGCATCGCAAAGCAGGGCCAGTGGAACCGGCGATATGATTTCTCTACCGGCGATATGGCAGAGCACACGCTCGGAATAGTGGGACTCGGAAGGATCGGAGCTGGCCTTGCCCATTTGGCTAAGCCTTTTGGCATGACCATTCTTGGTTTCGACCCGCAGATCACTCGCGAGCAAGCAAAGAAGTTCGGTGTGGAGTGGGTAGAGCTGGACGAGCTCTTACAACGATCCGACTATGTTTCCCTTCATGCCCCCCTGACGGATGAAACGCGCGGACTCATTGGCCGGCAGCGCGTTGCCATGATGAAGCGTGGAAGCATTCTGATCAATACTGCTCGAGGAGGGGTGATTGAGAGCCTTGATGTTTTAGCTGAAGCTCTCGAAAGTGGCCAATTGAGCGCCGTCGGTCTGGATGTTTTCCCATCTGAACCACCCGATTCCTCACACCGTCTCTTCAGGGATCCGCGATTTGTTTGCGCTCCGCATATGCTGGGAGTCAGTGCTCTCGCCATGGAGCGGATCTATCGATCGATGGCAAACGACATGGTCGCCGTGCTCCGGGGCGAGCGTCCAAGGTACTGCGTCAATCCGGAAGTTCTTCCTTAGCGGACGAGCAGTCCTGTGCGTCCATAGTCCCGAAACGCAATCTCAATCATTCTGACTAAGTAAACTTGTTGTACTGGCTAAGGGTTTGTCAGCAAAGCAACTGACGAACGCTGGAAATCGAAGGTCACCGTCTGAAATGAAGTCCAAAGGGGCACAGACCTCAACAATAGATCCAGATTCGGAGGGAGGATCGAAGTCCGTCCGTTCTGCCAGATGGAGCGGGGCGGTAAAGGAACTCAAGCGCCTGTTTGGCTCCATTGCTGTTGATTCAGACACCCGTCGCCAACGCGTTGGCCTGGCAGTGCTGGCCAGGACGTTTATCAAGTTGGGAACCACAGGCTTTGGCGGTGGGATTGCTGTGATCGCTCAGATCGGCCGGGTCGTCGTCCGGGAGCGGCGCTGGCTTTCGGAAGAACAGTTCCTCGATGCCGTCTCTCTGGCGCAGAGCCTTCCCGGGGCTAGCGCAGCCAACGCAATCAATTACATTGGCTTGCAATTGGCTGGGGTGCGAGGTGCCGTGGTGTCAGTGGTTAGCTTCGTACTTCCCTCGTTCATCATGATGATCGGACTGGCCATTGCCCATAGTCACTTTCATCACATCCTGGATGTTCAGCGTATCTTCCAAGGTCTCAATGCGGCAGTGGTCGGACTGATTGCCGCGACCGCTGTGAGATTGGGCAGGAGCGCCATGTCGCAGCAATGGCATCTTGAGCTGGGAGTCGCCACCTCATTCGTCCTGATCTTTATGGGCGTCAGTGTGTTCGACGTCGTATTGCTGGCAGGGATGTTCGGCATCTTCGTCCGCTCTTTCAGAGTAAGAACGAGGCACCGCGCCAGACTAAGGATACACAAACAGCGGCAGTCCGGTGCTCGAACAGCTGTAGCGGCACAGCAGGCTCGACAGAATGCAGCCGAATCGATGGGTTGTAAGGACAATCTGGTCACGGACTGTGCCATCAACCCA
>Ga0187893_10005350_pt1 | contig 23114 bp, 15 predicted proteins | sample MA1701074metaG_FD_139574 | JGI IMG/M metagenome (GOLD analysis project Ga0187893, IMG submission 139574) | White microbial mat communities from a basaltic lava cave in the Kipuka Kanohina Cave System on the Island of Hawaii, USA - MA170107-4 metaG ...
CGCAGCCTGACGCCTGACAGCTCACGGGTGCTCGGCTACCTGCCCAGCGACGAAGAGTGGAACTCCCCCAACATCTATGAGGACAACCCCGTGGGATCGAAGGGGGTGCGCAACCAGTACAGCCCGACCGGGGAGCAGCTCCCGGTGCACAACACCTGGTTCTTCTACCTGGCCCGCATCTGCAACCACTGTTCCTACCCCGCGTGCCTGGCCGCCTGCCCGCGCAAAGCACTCTACAAGCGGCCCGAGGACGGAATCGTGCTGCTCGATCAGCAGGAGTGCCGGGGTTACCGGAAGTGCGTGGAGGCCTGCCCGTACAAGAAGACCATGTACCGAGGCAACACCCGGACCAGTGAGAAGTGCATCGCCTGCTACCCGCGCGTCGAAGGCAGGGATCCCGAGAGCGGCGGGGATCCCATGGAGACCCGTTGCATGGCTGCCTGCATCGGCCAGATCCGGATGCAGGGCCTCGTGAAGCTGAACCAGGACGGCACCTGGGCAGAGGACCGGCGGAACCCGCTCTACTACCTGGTCCACGTGGCCCAAGTGGCGCTTCCCCTGTACCCCCAGTTCGGAACGCAGCCGAACGGCTACTACATCCCGCCGCGCTGGGTGCCGCGACCCTACCTGCGCCAGATGTTCGGCCCCGGGGTGGACCGAGCGCTCGAGCGTTACGTCGAGCCAGACCGGGAGCTGCGCGCCGTGCTCCAGCTCTTCCGCCGCTCCAACAAGATCATCTTTGGCTACGAGGTCGAGCAGGGCCCCAAGGTCTACGAGGGCACGCTCCACGGCAAGCCGGTCACGCTCTACAACGACACCGTGATCGCCTACGGTAGGAACGGCAAGGAGCTGTTCCGGACCAGCGTCGAAGAGCCGCTGCACGTGCGCCCTGCCGTCCACGCGAACTCGATCTAGGAGGAGCCTTGGACCCGATTTCCAGCCTTGCGGACGCCGAGCGCGTCGAAGCCGGGATCGACGAAGCCCTCGCGCGAAGCGTCCTCTATCACGCCGTCGCTTCGGCTCTGCGGCCGCCGGCCGCCCCGTCCGCGGACGCCTTGGGCCCCGCCGGGCAAGAGGCGGTCCGGGAGGCCGCAACCCTGTTGGACGCCCGGTTCGGGTCCGGCGACGCCCTGCTGCCGACCGTCGAGGCCCTCTGCGACCGCGCGGCCGGCCCGGCCGACGACCGCCTCTCCGCCCATGCGCGCCTGTTCGGTCACAGCCGCGGCCTGGTCTGCCCGTTCGAGACCGAGTACGGCGGCGAGGGCGCTTTCCGGCAGCCTCACCAGCTGGCCGACATCGCGGGCAGCTACCTGGCATTCGGCTTGGCGCCCCATGCGGGTTGTGACGAGCGCGTCGATCATGCCGCATGCGAGTGCGAGTTCATGGACTTCCTGGCTCGCAAGGAGGCCTTCGCGCTGGCCTCCCTGGGCACGGTTGGAGAGCCGGAGCCGCTGCACGAACAATTGGAGACGCTGCAGGCCGCGGCACGCGGCTTCCTGCGCGATCACCTCGGCCACTTCGGCCGCGCCTTCGCCTCCCGGCTCGTCTCCGAGGATCCCGGCGGCTTCCACGGCGCGCTCGGAGCGTTCTTGTTCCGGTTCCTGACCCGGGAGTGCCGACGCCACGAGCTGCCTCCCGGTCCGCCCTCGCTCGAGCTCCGGCCGCCAGCCCTCGACGACACGCCCATGGCATGCGGTCGGCCGGAGCCGGAGCTGATCCAGGTCCAGGTACCGCGGCGGGCCCGGACGTGACGACCGAAGCGACCCCTGGCGCGCCAGCCGGGGAGTTTCGCGTCGCCTACGACGCCGCGCTCGTCGAGGAGAGCGTCTTGCTCGCGGAGCGGCGTTTCGACGCCGACCGGGCCGTGGCGTTTCGTGCCGAGCGCGACCACATCTACTCCGTGCACGACCCCGAGGAGCGGGAGGCCCGCTTCGAGGAGCTGCACGGACGCTACTTCCTCCAGCTCGGCCTCGACCGCCCGCTGCACCAGGAGCTGGCCGGCCGGCCCCAGCTCCGGCTCCGCTCCTGCGGCTGCCGGGTGCTGCCGGCGACCTCGCGCCGCGAGCAGTCGGCCGACCTGCGGCAGGTCCAAGTCGGCGCCGCGGCATCCGGAAGACCCACGATCGTGCTGCAGCTCACTGCCCAGTCGCTCCTGGATCCGGAGCGGCTGCACACCCTGCTGCGGCGGGAGCTGTTGCACGTGGAGGACATGCTCGATCCGGGCTTCGGCTACGTGAAGGAGCTGCCCCTCGCCGACACGGAGCCCGCACTGGCGAACCTCCTCAGGGAGCGCTACCGCGCGGTCTGGGATGCCGCGATCGACGGGCGCCTGTGTCGCCGCGGACTCCTCGGCGCACCAGCGCGCACGGCTCGCCTGACGGAGTTCGCCCGCGCGTTCCCGATGCTGGGAGAGCGGGCGGAAGCCGCCTTTGCCACCTGGTTCGACGAACCCCGGCCCACGCACGCGGCCATCGTCGCCTTCGTCCAGGAGCCCCTGGGGCCAGAAAGCGGCGACGAGACGCGTTGTCCTCTCTGCCGCCTGCCCACGCCTGCCCTCGAACGCGGAGCCCGAGGGCTCGATCCGGAAGTCCTGAGCGCCATCGAAGGACAACACCCGGGCTGGCGACCTGAGCACGGCCGCTGCGCCCGCTGTCGCGAGGTCTACGCCGCGCTCATCTCCGTCCCAGGCTGAAACCCGCCGCGCCTCCGTCCGCGCGGAGACTTGACCCCGCGCGGCGCGTCTGGGTAGGCTCCGGCCTCCGCCAGACCGGGAAAGAAGGGTCGCCTCGTGGCTGGAGCCGGAGAGGTCGATCGTGGCCGTCTGCTCCGTCTCCTCGGCGTCGCCTTCGCGGTCGCCGTCACCGTGGGCGGCACCATCGGCGTCGGCATCCTGCGGACGCCCGGCATGGTGGCCCGGCAGCTTGGGGATCCCTGGCTGATCGCCGCCGCGTGGCTGCTCGGCGGCGGGTATTCGCTCGCGGGAACGCTGTCGGTGGTCGAGCTGGGCACGGCGCTGCCCGCCGCGGGCGGCTGGTACGTGTACGCGCGCCGGGCCTTCGGGGAGGGCGTCGGCTTCGTCGTGGGCTGGTGCGACTGGCTCGCCCAGTGCGCCTCGCTCGCCTACCTGGCGGTGTCGATCGCCGACTTCGCGGTGAGCCTCGCCCCGGTGCTCACGCCGGCCACGAAGCTCGTGGCCCTCTCGCCCCTCGCCGCCTTCGCCCTGATCCAGTGGCTGGGCCTGCGCGAGAGCAGTTGGACCCAGCAGGCGACCAGCCTGGTCAAGGCCGTGGCCCTCCTGGCCTTCGTGGCCATCTGCTTCGCGCACGGGCCCGAGGCTGCCGCGGCTGCCGCCCCGAGTGTCGCGGCCCCGGCAGGGGGACTCGCCCTCCTGACCCTGTTCGGGGCCGTGATCGCGCTGCAGTCGGTGGTCGTGACCTACGACGGCTGGTACTCGGCGATCTACTTCACCGAAGAGGACGAAGACCCGGGCCGCAACCTGCCGCGGGGGGCCCTGGGCGGCGTGCTGGCCACGATCGTCATCTACATGCTCGTCAACCTCGCGCTCATGCGTGTGCTGAGTGTCCAGGAGCTGGCCGCCTCCGGCCTGCCCGCCGCCGACGTGGCCCAGGCGGTCTTCGGCGGCGCCGGCGGTCCGATCGTCACTGCCCTCGCCCTGGTGTCCCTCCTGAGTGTCGTCAACGCGGTCCTGATGCTCGCGACCCGCATCGCCTTCGCCATCGCCCGGGACGCCCGGCAGGGCTCCCTCGCGACACGCGTGAGCCCGTCCGGGACGCCGGTGCCGGCGATGCTCCTGACCACCGGCGCGAGCATGGCCCTGGTGCTGAGCGGCAGCTTCGAGCAGCTGATCGCGATCACCGCGATCCTGCTCGTGGTCATCTACGCTTCCGGGTTCATCGCCCTCCTGGTGCTGCGCCAGCGCGAGCCGGCCCTGCCCCGGCCGTTCCGCGTGCCGGGTTATCCATGGGTGCCGCTCCTGGCTCTCCTGGGCTCGCTCGGCTTTCTGGCCGGCAACGTCGTGAGCGACCCTCGGAGCAGCGCCTGGGCCGCCGGCCTGGTCGCGCTCAGCTACCCGGTGTTCCGGCTGCTGGCGGCGCGGGGGGGGCCCGAATCCTCGTGGCATACTCGCGTCCCATGACGATGAATGAGAACGTCCTTCGTCAGGCCCTGAGGGCGATGCTCCGCAAAGGGCAGGCCCATGTCACGACCGAAGGGGCCCTGAAGGGGTTGCCTCCGGCGGCACGTGGCCGGCGGCCCTCGCCCGCCCTCCACTCGGTCTACGAGGAGCTCGAGCACATGCGGATCGCACAGGAGGACATCATCCGCTACGCCCTCGACCGGAGCTGGCGCTCGCCCGAGTTCCCGAAGGGCTATTGGCCGGACCCGAACACCGAGGTCACGGACGCGCTCTGGACGAAGGCGGTCGAGGGGTTCAGGGCGAGTGTCGCGGAGGCAACCGCCCTCGCCGAAGATCCCTCCCGGGACCTGACCGCGGAGATTCCCCACGGCGAGGGCCGGACCTATCTCCGACAGATCCTCCTGGTCGCAGACCACAACGCCTACCACACGGCCCAGATCGTGGCGATACGCAAGCTGCTGGGGAACTGGAAGGGTTAACCCCCGTCGCGTCGACAGGCGCTCAGCGCGCGCGACGAGGCGCCAGCAGGGAGGCGTCCCCCGTTCTGGCCCAAGCTCGCCGCGCACCGTTCAGGTCGACCGCGCCGCCGGGATCGTCGACGAGAGTCGCGCTGATCGTGTGCCGTTCAGCGCCAGACCCTCGCCCTGGTCAGCGTCCTCCTCCGTCATAGTCTTCCCAGCCGCGCGGCTTCTTGTTGTCGTCGTTCAGGATGGTGACGACGCCCTTCACGTCGGCGCCGAGCAGGCCGTTGAGCGGCCGGCTGAGCCGCACACGGAAGGTCTCGTCCGCTTCGACCTTCTTGTCTCCTTTGACGAGCATGACCAGTGGGATCGCGGTCTTCGAGGCCGGCACGAAGACGGGGAGCTCCTTGAGTTTCACGTAGTCCTGTCCGTGTTTGGCTGAGCCGTCGACGGTGGAGATGCGGACCCACACCGCCACCGCGGAAGCATGCGACAGCGACAGCGTCATGACCCCGGGGGTGAGGAAGGAGTTGCCCTCTCTGACCGAGATGTCGTTGATGCTGATGGTCGGCGGACCGATGCTGAGGGCGTAATTCTGGTTGAAGGGGCAGGCGAACCGGTCGCCCCCGCTGACGGTCACGGTGCCGTTGAAGTCCACGGTGGGAGTGCCGGCGATGGTCACGTCGTCGCCCGTCACCGTCAAGGCGGGCGACATGCCCGCCGGGAGGCCGCTCACGGCGAAGGTGAAGGGGCCGGCGCCCGCGGTTGGCGTCAGGATGGTGGGCGGGTAGGGCACGTTCCTGCCGCTCGCCGGCAGGCTGGCCGGAGCCAGCGCGATGGACGGGCAGTCGCAGATCGCTCGGTGGGGCACGAGGCTCGCGAACGGCGTGTTCGTGATCCCCAGGAACGCGATGTCGTCGATCTCCCAGCCCACCGCCGCCGTATTCACGTCGGCCCCGCCCCGGAACCGGACCTGGACGGCCTGGCCGTCATAGGCCGACCCCAGGTTCACCGTGGCCTGGAGGAAGGCCGGATAGCCGGCGCTGATGTTCACGAACGCGGGCCGGCCACGCAGGGGGTTGCTGCCGCTGGGATCCAATGTCCCGTTGTAGACCGAGGCGCCGACGTCGGTCCAGGTGCCGCCGCCGTCCGTGCTGATCTCGATCACGCCGCCGTCGAAGACCGGCTGCTCGAACGAGTACCGATGGCGGAACGTGAACCCGAAGTTGCCGGTGTTGCCGACCTGCAGGACCGGCGAGACGAGGTATTGATCCGAGGTGGCCCCGGCGTTGGGCCCGAACCACCGGTGGTCGGTCACGCTCGCTTCGAGCCGGCGCCAGGGGAAGGCGCCGCTGAGGGTGGGGTCGCCGGCTATGGTCCAGGCGGACAGTCCGCTCTCCACGTCGTCCGTGGCGGAGGAATCGGGCACGACGTCGCTGTTGATGCGCGCCGAGAAGGTCGCGCTGACCGGCCCTGCGATCGCAAGGTCGGGGTCCTCGAACGTAATCTCGAGATCCAGGACCTCGATGCCGACCGCGCCCGACACCTCCACCGCTACCGAGCCGGTCGTGGTCCCGAAAGGCTCCGAGGGCGGGAAGCTGATCGCGCCGCCGACGATCGTGACGTGGGGATTGGTGGAGGTGACGGCGGCGGTGGTTTGGCTGAGCGGCCCCAGGCCCACGTTCCTCAGGGTCACGGTGAGCTGGCCCACCTCCGCGTTGTCGAGGACGCCGTCCTGGTCGCAAGAGGCGGTCTCCTGCAGGGTGGCGCTCAGGAAGGCCAGGTCGTTGCCGCAGACGAAGCTCTCGACCACCCCTTGGTTATCGACGGAAAAGCGATCCGGCGCCACCGCCCGGATGCCGGCTCCGCGCTTCGCGAAGGCCTCGCAGAAGAGCCCGAAGTCGACCGGATCGTTGGCGTAGGCGGCCACCAGCAGCGCGTCGCGCGCTTCCAGGAAGGTGGGCGCGTTGGGCGTCAGCTTGTAGGCCGCGACGAGGTATTCGCGCATGCGCTCGTGCGCCTGGTCGAAACTGAGGCGGGGGGACGGACCGAGGGTGTCGCGCAGCAGCGCGGCGTAACTCTCCCAGAGCATCGTGGCCCAGATCTCGCCCGTGTTGTGGACCTCGGCGTTGTTGGCGCCGTCGGCGCCGAAGAGGATGGGGACCCCGCCGGGCAGCGGCACCCCGTTCGAGATGTGCTTGAAGGTGAGGGGGTTCTTTGTGATGTCCGTCGAGTAGGGCATGCGCCGGATGCCGAAGTAGTGGCTCTGCTGCGGCACCAGGCCGGCCATGGCATAACCGACGATCGGATAGACCCCGTTGAAGTCCGCGTTGGCGAGGTGCAAGGCGTCCTCGGGCCGGACGGTCATGAGCAGCGCGTGGAAGTCGCCCCAGCCCTCACCCATGCCCCGTCCCTGCTGGTTGCTCAGGCCGGAGGAGTTCCCCACCAGGCGGTTCGAGATGTAGTGCCCCCACTCGTGCGCCACTACCTGGTTGTCGATCGTCCCGTCACGGTTGATCACCGCCGGTCGGGACAGGGTGGCATTCACGGTGTCCAGGCCGAACTGCGCGCGGAAGAGGTTTCCGTTGGCCAGGTTCAGGGACAGGACACCGATGAGCGGCGACACCACCCCCACGCCGCCCATGCCCGGGGCGGCCGTCGGGTTGTTCGAGGTCGCGATGTTGGCGATGATGACCCCGACGGCGCCGTTGGCGGCGGCGTTCTGGGCCTTCGTGAGAAAACCGCCCGGACAGGGGCCGCCGCGGTCGATGAATGCGATCTTGCCCGCCACCGCCGCCGCGTTGGCGAACGGCGTCTCGCAGCCGTCGCGGATCGTCCCTCCGGCTCCCACCACGCCGTCGTCCACCCACACCACTTCGGCGGTCACGTTGAAGATCTGGGCCCCGAAACCGGACGCCACGCCCACGGGGTAGTTTCCCGAGATGGAGGCGGGGGTGTTCGCCGTGATCGCTTGAGTGCCGGGGCCGGTGAAGACGTACATCTGCATGCGCGGGCTGCTGCCGTCCGCCGGCGTCGACATGTTGGCGTTGTTGAGGCCGTTGAAGTCCTGGGCCTCGGCGCGCAGGCTGTCCCCGCCCAGGCCGCCGCGGCCGTAGTTGTCGTCCTGGGCGTTGCCGGACGCCTCGTCGAACCCCGCGTCGTAGAACCAGTCGTGGAGGTAGTTGTTGACGTAGAAGAGCTGGGTGACGGAGGCCATGCGCTGCGCCACGCTGCCGCCGGGGGCCAGCGAGGTGTCGTAGGTGTAATCGAACGTGTTGAGTGCGCTGATCCCGGCGCGGAAATCGCCGGCGCTCAAGCCATCCGGGGCCACCAGGTCTGCATAGGCGTCCACGTTGTTCCCCCGCGTCTCGACTGCGCCCGCGGGCAGCCAGGGGTCGTTGGTCGAGATGGGTCCGTTCTCGAGCGTCACGAGGTTCGGTCTGACGAACGCAGGCTGGAAGCCGTCCGGTATACCCGTGGGATGCGGCGTGCCCGCGGTGCCGTTGGGGCTGTCGAAGGGAGCCTTGGCCCCATCCGTGTCCGCCCACACCCGGTAGGCGTACGAGTCGGCCACGGTGAGGTCGTGACGGAAGAGCACGCGTCCATCGATGGCGGAGATCACGTACGAGAGGGCCGCGCTGTCGGGCCCCTCTTCGCCGGCGACCTGCCCGTCCACTTCGACGTAGTAGGCGGGCTCGAGCCCTTCCGGCAGATGGAAAAACACCGGCTTGGTCCTTGCGGGTTGGGTCAGGACCAACTGCGCGCCAGCGGCCGGGGTCTTGGCCGAGGGCGTCAGCTCGTACCGTTGGTAGCCCCCGGTCTCGGCTTGCGCGACGGCCGCGTCCGCCTGCGCGACCTCCTCCACGGCCACGACCGCGAGAGGAGCGTCGGGGGCGGTGAAGTCGGAGAGCGCTCGCCCGACGGCCTCTTCGGGGCTCAAGGCGAAGCCCGACAGGCCCGCGGCGAGGAGGTCCTTCCCGGGCAGATAGCCGGACAAGGCGACGACGCGGAGCTGGCGGTCCATGACGATGGAGAGCTCGTCGCGAAAGACCGCGATGCCATCCAGCTCCTGGCGGAACTTGACGATGACAGGACCGCGGCCCGTATCGTGAACCGAAGCCAGGCGCGCAGAGGCCACGTCCTCGGCCTGGAGACCGTAGAGCGCGCCGTAGGCGGCCAGGTGCCGCCGAGCCGCGGCTTCTGGAGCCTGCTTCCCTCGCCCGTCCCAGGCGACCTCCGGTCCCGGCTTGCCGGCCCAAAGGAACGTCGGCACGCCAAGACGCTCCTCCATCTGCGCCTCGCGCCCCCCTTTGAGGAGCTCACGCCGCTCGACCGGCCTCGCCACGTGCCCGGCCTCCGCCAGCGCGTCGTACGCGCGGTGACGCTTGGAGCCCCGGGCGTCCGAGGCCGCGGCGGCGGCGGCACAGATGGCGACCGGCAGGACCAGGAAGGCCATCGTGGTTCTGGAGGCAGGCATGAACAGGCTCCTCTCGCAGTGAGAGACGGGCCAACCTTTTTAGATTTGATACCGCGGCGACCGCGGTGGTGGAGGGGACGCGAGTTTATTTGCGGCCTCCGCGCAAGTCAAGCATTGTTCTTGCTATTCGTGCTGTCCTCGGGGAGGCGTCATCGTAGGGCGCGTTGGACGCTCCCGTCAGACGGCCGGGCGCGGCTCGGCGCTCCTCGTCGTCGTGCTCATCCTCGGCCCCCTCGTACTCGGCCGGACGGATCTCTTCGACTTCCACCCTCCGGCCGTGGGTGGTCCGACACGGTCACATGGGCTGTTACGGGGCCCAGGTGTGGCGGCAACGAGCACCGTCCCCGACAGCGACATCTTCTGAGACGTTTCACCCACGGTCTCCGCGTTTCAGGAGAGCGGTCCCGCGGTCCCCGTGGGACGTGGCCCCTGGAGGCAAGGAGGTATCCCGTGAAACGCGTGATTCTTGCGACGATGCTCGCCTGCGGTGCCGCCGGATGGGGTGAGTCTGCGGAGCCGTTTGCCGTCCACGTCAAATCCAGCACCCCCAAGGCACCCACCAAGGAGGCCGCGGAGGAGCTCCGCCAGAGATCCGAGGCTGCCCGCACGGCCTACGCGGACCTCGAGGAGGCGCTCAAGAAGCAACACGGCAAAGACCCGGAGAAGTGGCCCGCCGACGAGCGCGGGAAGTGCCAGGCGGCGCACGACGCCTTCCTGGAGGCCCAGACGGACTGGTTCTACTCCAGCGGCCTCAAGCAGAAGGACATCGACGATTCGGCCCGGGAGCTCGCGCAGGCGCTGACCGACAAGAAACTCGTCCGGGTGGCGGCCGTCGCGGAGGACGCCGATCTGGTGGTCGAGGTGGTCGGACGCGCCAAGGTCACGCACGAGGGCTGGGGCGGCCAGGGGACCGCCGCGGCGCAGCTGGTGCTGCGCGTCGGACCCGGCGGCCGTGTGGACGTTCCGGCCCTGGCGCAGAGCGGCACCGTGTGGAACGCTAAACGCGGCTTCTGGATGCGGACGAACACGGACACCATTCACGAGTTCACGGTCGAGGCTCCTTACTGGGTGCTGATCTCCACCAAGCCGGGCATGGGATGGATGGCCTCGTACAAGGGTGTCGCCGGACAGGCCGCGGAGGCGATCGGGAGGTTCGGCGTCGAGAACTCGGACAAGCTGGCCGCGGCCCGCAGAGCGACGCCGTAAGCCAGGCCGCCCCGACGGCGCGCGGCAGCGCGCGTCCGGTGGAGACCGCCACCCGCTGATTCCCGGTTAACGTTCAGGCCCTCCGACACGTCTTTCAGCCATAGAGTGGGTGGCCTGCTCGGAGCATCCCGAAACCCGCACGACATCGCCTCCGGCGTGGCCGCCGCGGCCGCGGGCGACCGCGCGGCCTTTGGGGACCTCTATCAGCGGTACGCGCGCATGGTCCACGGGATCCTGCTGGCCGCCGTGCCCCCCCAGGAGGCGGAGGACCTGGTGCAGGACGTGTTCACGATCGCCCTCGACCGGCTGGGCGAGCTGCGCGAGCCCGGGGCGTTCGGCCCCTGGCTGGCCGCCATCGCCCGCAACCGGGGCGCGGACCACCACCGCCACGCGCGAGAGACTCTGGAGCTGCCCCCCGACCTGGAGGCGCCGCCCGACGCGTCAAGGGCGGAGGTGCAGCACCTCCTGGGCGTGGTGCGGTCCATGCCCGAGGCCTACCGCGAGACGCTCATCCTGCGCTTCGTGGAAGGCATGACTGGTCCCGAGATCGCCGAGCGGACCGGGCTCGCCCCCGATTCGGTCCGCGTCAACCTGCACCGCGGGGTCAAGCTGCTGCGTCAGCGCCTGGGCCTGGGAGCTCCGTAGTGAGCGAGTACTGGTGGGACCGCTCGGGGCGCGACGCCGAGCTGGAGCGCATCGAGCAGGTGCTTTCCGCGGCGGCCCTCGCCCCGGCGCCGCTCCTGGCCCCGACTCGCCGCCGGCGCCCCGGGCGGAGGGCGTGGGTCGCGGCGGCGGCCCTGTTGGCGGCGCTGGCCGCCGGGTGGGCCCTGCACAGGCATCGCGCGGCGCCCAGCCTCCAGCTCTACCCCCTGGCCGGCGCGCCCACCCTCGAAGGGACCTCCCTGGCCGGGCGGGCCACGTGGCATCCCGGCCAGGCGCTGGAGACGGGCCCCGACTCCCGTGTGAAGGTGCTGATCGGATCGAGGGGCGAGGTGGACCTGGAGCCGGGCTCGCGGCTGCGCCTGGTGCGGGCCGACCGCTCGACGCAGCGGCTCTTCCTGGACCGCGGCACCCTGCGCGCGTTCATCCTAGCCCCGCCGCGCCACTTCTTCATCGACACCCCGAGCGCCACCGCGGTCGACCTGGGCTGCGCCTACGCGCTGAGCGTGGACGCGCAGGGCGGGGGCTGGCTGCGCGTGGCCTTCGGCTGGGTGTCCTTCGAGAACGACGAGCGCGAGGTGTACGTCCCGGCCGGGGCCGCCTGCGCGCTGCATGGCGGCCGCGGGCCGGGCACGCCGTTTTTCGAAGACGCCACGGCGGCGTTCCGCGCCGCCCTGGACGCCCTCGACCGCGGCGAGCCGGCAGGCGCGCTCGACACGCTCCTGGCCCAGGCCCGGCCCCAGGACGCGTTCAGCCTTCTGCAGCTGCTGCCGCGCCTGGACACGGCCGAGCGTCCCCGCGTGTGCGAGGGGCTCACCCAGCTGGTGGCCCCCCCGGCCGGCGTGGACTGCGCGGCCATCCTGCGCTCCGACCCGCAGGCCCTGGGGCGTTACTGGTCGGCGCTGGGACTTGGAGAGATGAAATGGTGGCGTCTCGGAGGGGACCTGCCGGCGCCCCCCAACCGGCCATGACGCGCGGCTTGCGGGCCGCTCCGATCCTGGCCGCACACCTGGCCGCGTGTGGGTCCGACGGTGTTCCAGCGGCGGCCCCCGTCGGTGGCTCCACCCTCCGCATCCCGGCCGGGGCCGGCCCCGCGAGCGTGGCGCTCCTGGACGTGGACGGCGACCGGCGGCTCGATCTGGTGGTGGCCAACGACTCGGGCGACGACGCCAGCCTGCGCTTCGGCGATGGCCAGGGTGCCTTTTCCAGTGAGCGGCGGCTCCGCGCCGGCACCATGCCGGTGGACATCGCGGCGGGCGACTTCGACGCCGACGGCCGTCCCGACCTGGCCTTCGCCAACCACGAGACCAGCCTGGTGACGGTGCTCCTGGCCGCGGGTGGCTTCGCCCCCGCCCCCGGCTCGCCGTTCCCTTCCGGCGGCCGCCCTCACATCCACAGCGTGGGGGCGGGCGACCTGGACGCCGACGGCCACCTCGACCTGGTCACCGAGAGCGTCGACACCGACACCGTGCAGGTGCTGTTCGGCGAGGGGGGCGGCCGCTTCGCGCCCGGCATCGGTTTCCGGGCGGGTCGCCGGCCCTACTTCCGGCTGCGCGTGGCGGACGTGGACGCGGACCAGCGGCCCGACGTGATCGTGCCCAACTCCGGCGAGGGCACGCTCAGCGTGCTGGTGGCCGACGGCCGCGGCGGCCTGGTGCCCATGCCGGGCTCCCCCTTCGCCGCCGGCCGTGAGCCCTTCAGCGTGGCGGCCGGAGATTTCGACGGGGACGGGCGCGTGGACCTCGCGTCTGCCCACCCCAGCCAGGGCAGCGTCAGCGTGCTGCTCGCCGGCGCGGTCGGCTTCCGGCCCGCGGCCGGATCGCCATTCCGGGCCGGGTCGGACCCCACCAACCTGGCCACGGGCGACGTGGACGGCGACGGTGTGGTGGACTTGGCCGTCTCCAACTTCTCCAGCAACGACGTCGCGCTCCTGCTGAGCGACCGGCGCGCCACTCCCGGCGCCAGGGTGCGCATGCTGCCGGTGGGCCGCCGGCCCCAGGGCCTGGCCCTGGGCGACCTCGACGACGACGGCCGGGCCGACCTGGTGGTGGCGAACTTCCTGGACAACGACGTGTCGGTCTGGCTCAGCGTTCCGTGAAGGCAAGCCTACGGCTGCACCACGGTCGCCTCCCCGAACTGTTCGACCTCGGCTTTGACCTGGGCCTCGTCGCCCACCACCACCACGGTCTGGCGCGCGGACGGGAAGTAGGCGCGGCCAGCCTGGCGCACCTGCTCAGCGCTGACGGCGTTCACCTTCGAGACGAACTCGCCGAGCGCCTCGGGCGGAAGGCCCCGGACCCAGTTCGAGGCGAGCGTCTGCGCCACCGCACCCTGGATCTGGTTGCGCAGCAGGTAGAGGCCGCCCTGGAAGCGCTTGGCCCGCGAGAGCTCCTCGTCGCTGGGCAGCGTCGCGGCCATGCGGTCGAGCTCGTAGAACATCTCGGTGAGCGTCGCCGCGGTGACGTCGGTGCGCACCTCGGCGCTGACGCTCAAGAGCCCCCCCTTGGCCCGGGCGGCCAGGTCGCCTCCCGGCGAGTAGGTGTAGCCCTTGTCCTCGCGGATGTTCTCCACCAGACGGCTCCCGAACGAGCCCGCGCAGATCGTGTTGGCGACCAGCAACGGGTAGTAGTCCGGGTCGCTGACCGTGGCGGCGGTGCGGCCCATGACGATCTGCGACTGCACGGACCCGGGGCGTGGCGCGATCAGCAGCCGCCGCCCGCCCGGCGTGGCCGGGGACGGCGGCGCCTCGGCGGGGTTCTGCCCGGTCCCGCGCCAGGGTCCGAAGTGTCGCGCGAGAGCTGCGTGCACGGCCGCCGCATCGAACTCGCCCACCACCACGAGCAGCGAGTGCTCGGGCTGGAAGCGCCGCGCATGCTCGGCCTTCAACTGCGCGACCGAGGCCGCCTCGAGGGTCCTGGCCGAGGGCGCGACGATGTGGTAGGGATGCTCTCCGTAGATCGCTCGCGCCAGGACCTTCTCGGCCACGAACTCGGGCGTCGACTCCCGCGCCGCCAGCCCCTGCAGCGCGTTGCCCTTCGCGAGCTCGACCTCGTCGGCCGGATACGCCGCGTTGCGGACCACGTCGGCCATCACCTCCAGCATCTTCGGCACGCCCGAGCCGAGGCCGCCCGCGGTCAGGTAGAGCGCGTCGGCCCTGCCGGTCGCGTTGATTTCGGCCCCCACCGCCTGCAGCTCCTCGGCGATGGCGCGGCTGGCGCGGGTGGCGGTGCCTTCCGTCAGCGTCGCGGCGAGCAGCTCCGTGATGCCCTCGGCGTCCCTCGGGTCGGCGGCGCTGCCCGCGCCGCGCACCGCCAGCACGACGGCCGCGCGCGGGAAGCCGCTGCGCTTCACGAGCCACACCCCGAGTCCGTTCGGCAGCTTCGACTGCGCGATCTCTGGGACGGGAAGCGGCTTGTCGGCGCCGAAGGGCGGCAGGTCCTTCGGGAGCGGCTTCTTCTCCGACGCCGTCAGCGACGGCGCCGCGCACAACGTCAGGGCCGGGATCAGGGCCAGCGCGAGGGTCCTGTGCTTCTGCATGGTCCTACTCTCCATTCGCCGCTTCGGCGGGCGCCGGCGTGCGGTCTATCACGGTGCGATTGGCAGGAGTCAGGTACTGAGCCGCCACGCGCTTGATGTCGGTGACGGTCACCGCGTCGATGTCCACCGGGATGGTGTTGAGCGCGTTGGCGTCCCCGAGCAGGAGCTGGGCGAGCGCGAGCGCGTCGGCCCGGTCGATCGGAAGCTCGAGGCCCGCGTAGAAGTCGGCGCGCATCTTGGTCTTGACCCGCGCGAGCTCGGTCGCGGGAATCCCGCCGGCCGCGATCGTCGCGACCTCGGCCTGTGCCGCGTCGACCACGGCCTTCACCTCGGTCCCCGGCTTGTAGAGGCCGAAGTAGGCGAGCAGCGTCGGGCCCGCGTTGCGCCAGGGGTTCTCGAAGGGGAAGTTCAGCCCGCCCTGCACCTCGAGCATCAGCTCCTTGCCCTTCACCAGCCCCTGGTAGAGACGCGAGGCGTCGCCGTTCAGGAGCACGTCGCCCAGCACGGCGAGAGCCACGTAGTCCTTCCCGATCCCCATTGGCACCTTGTAACCGACGGCCACGGCCGGCACGCGCGCAAGCGGGTCGCTTTGCGCGAGCGTGCGCTCGGCGGCGTTCATCCCCTCGCCGATGTCCGCCCGCGCGGGCGTGGCGCGCGCGGGCAAAGCGCCGAAGTACTTCTCGGCCTTGGCGAAGACCTGGTCCGGCGTGACGTCGCCCACGATGCCGATCACGGCGTTGTTCGGCCCGTAGTAGCTTCCGAAGAACACCTCCACGTCCTCGAGGTTGGCGGCGTCGAGGTCCTCGAAGGAGCCGTAGCCGTCGTGGTTGTTCTCCCACTTGTCGAAGGCCCTGCCCACCAGGTCGGTCCAGAAGAAGAGGCCGTAGGGCCGGTTCTTCACGTTGACGCGGATCTCCTCCTTCACGACCTCCTGCTGGTTCTTGAGGTTCTTCTCGGAGAAATCGAGGTGCTTGATCCGGTCCGCCTCGAGCCAGAGGATCGCGTCGAGCGCGGACACCGGGGCCGACGCGATGTAGTTCGTGTAGTCGTTGCGCGTCGAGCCGTTGAGGACGCCGCCGCCGCCCTCGATCACGCGCGTCAGCGTGCCTTTCGGTGTTATGGGCGTGCCCTCGAACATCATGTGTTCGAACAGGTGGGCGAAGCCGGTACGGCCCTTCGGCTCGAGCCGGAAGCCGACGTGGAAGGCGGTCGAGATGCCGAACGTCGGGGCCGAGTGGTCTTCGGAGACCACGACCGTGAGCCCGTTGGCCAGCTTCTTGGCCACCACGGGGATCTTGAAGCCGGGCGCCGCGGGCGCCGCCAGGGACACTGCCGGTAGCAGTCCCACGGCAGCCGCCGCGATGATTCCACGCATCGAACCTCCTCGTGAGACGCGGCGACGGCGCGTTCAAAACCCCGGATCCGCTCGTCGGCCGAGAATCCTGATTCTAGGGTCCGCACGCAAGGCGAGCCACTCCCACGGCACAGGGATCAGGGACTGCCACTCGCCGAAGACGATGACGCCGCAGGGTCCGTTGCCGGACGAGACGCGTTCGTTGTCCAGGCATCCCGGACCTGAAGGCGATGTCCGCCTTCCTAAGCACGCTCCCCAGGATCAGGAACCGAGTGCCGGATCCGGTGATTGCACCGCCGCCGCCCGCTCCCCAATGAGGCCGGGCCGGGCTCAGCGCACGGTCTTGCCCGGACGACTCGATCGATTCGGAATCGCTCAAATTCATGAATGAACACAGAGGTCGTTGAAAATACGGGAGTTCTGTGGTTTCACCTCGGAGGGCGCGACGAGGGGCCCGGCCAGCCGCGGGTCGTTTGCGGGTAGAGTTGCCGGGTAGCACCAGCGAGGAGGTGAATTCATGTTCGACGTAGCGAGAGTCGTGTCCCGGGCAGCAACGGCGTGGCTGTTGCTGGGTCTAGCCGCCTGTACCGGAGACGGCGGCAAGCCGGCAACCGGCGCCGCACCGGACCGCAACCCCGAGGAAACCCAGGGGATCGTGTTGCTCAGGGGCCTGCCGACCCTGGGCACCAGCCACAGCGTGGCCATCGTGGAACTGGATCCGGAAGCGCAGAACTTCGGCGAGATCCTCAAGGAGTTCGACTTCGGCGGTCACGAGCTGCCTTTGCATCATCTCTATTACAGCCCCACGGGACGGGCCTGGACCCCGCCTGCAGCCTTGCCGAGGTCGGGCTCGCTCGCGATGCGAGCGGGAAGCCGGTCATCAACGGCGTGACGTGTCTCGACACCAAGGGCCAGCAGGTCGGCGAGGACATCATCTGGCACAACGTCAACGGCAAGGAGTACATGTTCGTCACCTTCATGGGCGGAACCGGGGTGAAACAGGCCGACGGCGGCTCGATCGGGGTCTTCGATCCGCAGAGCAACGAGGTGATCAAGATCATCGAGGCGCGCAAGAGCGTGGTCGGCAAGGGCAAGCCCTACATCATGTATCCCCATGGCATCTCGGCTTACGGCGACAGGATGGTGGTCACCTCGACGGTGCATCCCGACCTGGCAACGGGCGTGGGCAACGCGATCACCGTCATCGACCTCAACACCTTCGAGCCCACCGAGAACATCGTCGTCGAGGACGCGAAGCCGGTGGGTTTCCCCTCCTCGCCGGTCGAGGTCCTGTTCGTCAGGCCGAGCATCTCTAAGCTCGCCAAGCCGGGCGTCCTGGTCAACACGATGTTCGGTTTCGAGGTGTGGAAGATTCCCTACGACGAGGCCAGCAAGAGCTTCTCGGCTCCGGCGAAGGTGTACGACGGCGTCACCGAGAAGACCGGCGTGCCCCTCGAGTTCTACGGCAACCAGACCGAGCTCTTCATCAGCCACTCGCTTCCCGGCGTGGTGAAGAGGTACAAGCTCGACAGCCTGCCGGACCTGGTGCCGGCAGGGCCCGACATCCGTACCGAGGCGGGCGCGCACCACATGATCTTCTTTGCGACCCGTTCCGGGCGCCAGGTGATCGCGGTGCAGAACAACCTGCTGAACCTCGGCAACGCCGCCGACAACGATCCGACCGATGTCGACTTCATCGCCAAGGTGAACGATCACTCGATCACGGTCCACGACCTGGCCACCGGGGACCGACTGGCCGCGGTCAATTTCAAGAGCCGGTACAAGAAGGGCGTGGAGAACGTCGAGGCCCTGTTCGGGTCGGGCTTCGTGCATCACCACTGACGGGCCGTGTGGACCAGGATCCTCGTCGTTGCGGCGTTGCTAGCCGCCACGGCGACCTTGGCCCATTACCGCGGCGTCCTGGCCACGCCCACGCGGGCCGGGACGCCGCTCCAGGGCTTTTCTGCGCCTTTCGTGTACGGCAGATTCCAGGTGCCGAAGGACAATCCGCTGACCGAGGAGTCGGTCGCCCTGGGTCGCCGGCTGTTCTACGACCCGCGTCTGTCGGGCACCAACACGGTGTCCTGCTCGACCTGCCACATCCAGGGGCTGGCCTTCAGCGACGGCAAGCCGACCGCCGTCGGCGTCTCGGGCAAGCCGCTCGCCTTCAACAGCATGAGCCTCGCCAACCTGATGTGGGGACCGCGGCACTTCTTCTGGAACGGCCGCGCGGCCTCCCTGGAAGAGCAGGCGCTGGTTCCGCTGCAGCACCCGGACGAAATGGCGCAGGATCTCGAGCAGCTGGAATCCGAGCTGGCCGAAGACCCCGGCTACCGCGAGCTCTTCGATCTTGCGTATGGCGAGATCAGCTCCAGGGCCGTTACCGCCGCCCTGGCGTCGTTCCTGCGCACCCTGGTGTCGTCCAATTCGCGCTACGACCGGTTCCTGCGCGGCGAGCTCGCGCTGAGCGAGCCCGAGGAACTGGGCCGCAGGTTGTTCATGGCCCACCCCGACGTGAAAGCCAGTCTGCGCGGGGCCAACTGCATCGACTGCCACAGCCAGTTCCTGACCAGCGGCTTCAGCACGGGCTTCGACGGCTTTGCCAACAACGGGCTGGATGCGGAGGACAACCTGCCGGCCGGGCTGCGGGAGGTGACCGGCAAGCCGGAACATCGCGCTCACGGCCCCCTACATGCACGACGGGCGTTTCAGGACCCTGGAAGAGGTGCTGGATCACTACGACAGCGGGATCAGGAAAAGCAGCACCCTGAGCGCGCTGATCATGGAGGCCGACAACCTGCACAAGAGCTCGCAGGACCGCATCAGCCTGAACCTGACGCAACAGGAGAAGAACGCCATCATCACATTCCTGCACACGCTGACCGACGAGGAATTCGTCACGGCCGAGCGGTTCTCCGACCCCTCGAGGACGAACTGAGCGCGATGGCGAGCAGGCGTAACCTGAGCCTGGGCGCGCTGCTGCTGGCGGCAGCCGCGGCCTCCGTGGCTTACCTTGCGTATCGGTCCGCCCAGCCCACCCGGCTGACCTTACGTTTTCATCCCTTCGTCGGCAACGAGGCGCTGGTGCTCAACGAGGCCCGCTACGCCAATCCGGGCGGCGAGGGGCTGTTCAAGGTTCGCGACTTCCAGTTCTTCCTGAGCAACATCCGCCTGCTGGCCGACGGCGTGGAGTTCGCCGAGCCCGAAAGTTACCACCTGGTGCGTTTCGACTCTGGTCCCGGGATCCACGTGCTCGTGATCGAGAACCTGCCGCGCGAAGGCTACCGGCGCATCGAGTTCGGCATCGGCGTGGACCCCGCGGCCAACGGCTCGATCGCCCCGGTGGGCGATCTCGACCCGAACGGCCGCATGGCCTGGAGCTGGGACGTCGGCTACAAGTTCGTCCTGTTCGAGGGTGGCCTGGTCCTGGGCGACACCCAGTATCCCCTCGTCTACCACGTCGGATTCAACGAGAACTACACGCCTCTCTCATTCGGGCTCGACCGATCCATGTTCGAGAACGCGGACGCCACGCTGGATTTCCGCACGGATCTGTCGCAGCTGTTCAAGGGCGCACACACGCTGGACATGGCTACGCTGCCGAACGTGAAATTCGACCGTGGCGACGCCAGGCTGCTCGCGGAAAACTACGCGAAGATGGTGTCGATGTGCACATCGGACTGCACACTCTGAACCCGTAGCGCCCGGTCAGGGGACGGGCGGCGCGGTCAGGGATGAGCCGACGAGGCAGCCGCCACCACGAAAGCACTGGGCCGCGAGAAGCTCACCTCGACGCCGTCCGAATCCGCTTCGAAGGCGATCGGCCGCGGGTCGGTGGCGCCGGCGCCCGGGCCGCTCCGGCTCCGACAGGCGCGCCACGACCGGCAGGTGCCGGCACGCTTTGGCCTGGGGTCCGAGGTGGACGGCCAAAGCAACCGCGTCGAGCGCTTCGATGTGGAGCGCGGGGCGCTGCGAGACGGAGGGCCAGTTCTTCCCGCCGCGCCGAGCACGGCGAGGGGTTCGGTGCGGGATCAGGCCGGGCCGAGGAAGCGCTCGCCGTTGAAGTGGATCAAGTGGGTCGGGGTCTCGGCGACCCAGACCTCGGTTTCCCAGGCGATGTCGTTGAGGTAGCCGACTAGGTCCTTGCGCGTAAGGAACGCGGTGACGTAGACGCAGGCGACCTTGGCGTCCTTGAAGAGCTGCTGCAGCTCCAGGCGGCGCTTGGCGTCCACGGGCCCGTGGCTGGTGACCGCCTCGATCAGGACCAGCCAGCCTCTGGCCTGATCGTGGACAACGACGTCGGGCATCTTGCTGTGGAGGTCGAAGGTAAGCCCGAGCTCGGCGAGACCGGCCCCATCGAAGAATGCGAACTTGTCTCCGGTATCGCCCACGTAGAGCGGCCTGGCGCCCGGCGTGAACAGTGGGCAGAACTCGTGGATGATCCTCTCCACCAGGACGTTTTGTCCGCCCGGCGTGAGCGTGATCGTTTCCCCGGTCGGGAGCGCGAGCGGGATCCTCTGCATCTCTCGCTCCTGAGCGTAGCGGCGCTGGAGGGTGTCCACGGAGCTCAGATAGGTCCGGAGCGCCAGGTCCCAGACCGGGGTGTCGAAGCTTTGGATGAGCACCAGGGCGCTGGGCTCGATCTGGTACACGGTCTGGCCGCTGTTGGTGGGGCGCTTGGGGTCGTCGGGGTTGATGATGAGGGCCAGTCCCGCCTGCACGAACTGATGCACGGTCTGGCGGCGCACAGTCTCGCGGGAGTTGGGGGCGTAGACTTTGCCGTAGTGCGCCTCGAAGAACTTCATCATCTGGGTGATGCCGCGCATTGGATTTTGGGCTTCCGCCCAGGGTGTCTTCGGCTTCAGGTCGAGGAGCGCGAGCAGGGTGAGAGACGAGCGGTCGTTCTGCTGCTGGCGCGGGAAGCCCAGGGCCTTAAGTATCGCGAGGGCTTCGCGGCGGCGCTTCTTGGCGCGGATTGGGTCGGGCGATCTCTTCAAGCTGGGCATGGCGAGCAGGTCCTCTTCCAAGCGGTAGTCGATCTCGTCCTGGGCTGGGAAGGTCGGGCCGATGGTCGAACCGAGGGCCTCGAGCTGGGCCCGGGTCGGGTAGAGCAGGCGGCGCAGATCGCTCGCATTGACCTGGGTGTGTCCGCTCCACTCACGGAAGGAGCAGTCTACCAGGGTGGAATTGAGGAAGGCGGCCAAGCCGCGCGCGAGATCCTGGGAGAGCGGGCACCCGCGAGCGTGGAAGTAATTCAGATGATTCTCGAAAGCGACGTCCGACGCGGGCAAGCGTGCGGGATCGTAGATGGCGGCCACGATGCGGCGCCTCTCCTCCTTCGAGGAGAAGCGCTTGACCAGAGTGTAGAAACCGTGCGGCACCAGCAGCTCTTCGGTCGCGTGGCTGACGGCGATGGCGTTGGGCTTCTTGCCGCCATTTCGGGGCCACTCTACGTAGCCGGCGACGATGTGGCTTGGATAGATGAGCGGTGCGGTGTGTGGTCCAGGCTGGGCCCGCAACGACTCGGTGGCTCTGAAGTCGACGACGCGCCCGGTGGAGACCTCGATGCCGAGCTCGTCGAGCTTGGTCTGGAACTGCTCCATGCGTGCGGCGAGAGCCTCGCTCAAGGCGTCGGCCGGGATGTGGATGAAGCGCTCCGGGTCGTCTGTCCGTACGACTCTGTCGAACTCCACCTCCTGCCAGGACGGCCAGTCGTCCTCGGGTCCGAGGCTGGATGAGACGACCACCTTGCCCTGCTGGGCCGGCGCCTTGGCCGCGTGGAAAATCAAGTTTTCCTGAAGCACCTCGTCCTCGCTGAAGGCCCGATCGCGGGACTCGAAGCTGTGGATGCGGCGCAGTGCCATGGAGTCGAGGAAGCTCTTGCGGAACGACCGGAAGTAGGGTCCGTTGCAGAAGCTCCTGGGCGTGATGGCGACCATCTCGCCGCCTGGCTTCAGGAATCCGGTCGCGATCCACAGGAATGCGGCATAGAGATTGGTGGCCTCGACGCCAAGGGACTCGACCAGCCGGCGCGTCCTGGAGTCGGTGTTGATCTTGCGGTAGGGCGGATTGAGGATCGCGCAGTCGAACCTCTCTGGCTCGGTGGGGAAGAGACCGCCGCGCAGGGCATGGACGCCTGCGGCGATGAAATCTTCCTCTCGCACCTCGCTCGAGAAGCCGATCCTGGCCCTCTCGCAGTGTGCGTGGCAGGCCGCCACGGTAGTGTGCAGGCCCTCAAGCATGTGGGCATCTACCTCGTAGGCGACGAGGGAGATCTCGCGAGGCGGCTTCTCGCGCGCGCAGATCGCGGCGACCCAGGCGGCCGAGAGCGAGCCGACGCCAGCGCCCGGGTCGAGCAGTCGTAGCGAGCGGCCCTTCGCCTCGAACATGGAGGCCATCAGCCTGGCCACCGCAAGCGACGTCATGAACTGTCCCATCTCAGCCTGGCGCTCCGGCTCGAGCCGGCGCGCGGCGTCGAGGCGCAGCAAGTCCACTCTCTCAACGAGCGCGTCGGGAGCTGGGGCATGGCCATGGGTCGACGGGCCATGTGTGTGCCTGGCGACAGTGGTCATGCCGCGCGCATTGTACGCGGCTGTGCCCCTGGGATAGGTCCGGCTGGAGGGCATGAGTTTGGGCTTATCGGTGGCCGTTGGTGCCGTGCTTTTCGAGCAGACTGTCCAGGATCTTGAGGACCGCACGGCGCTCGCCGACTGGTAGCTCCTCGATGCGCTGAAGGCGGCGCAGGGCCGGACATTCTTCGGCTCGGACGCTTCGGTCTTGTCCAGGCCCAGGAGCTGGTCGGCGGACACCCGGAGGGTCTTCGCTAGGGCGACGAGGACGGCCCCATGTGGCCGCAGGTGCCGCCCTGCTCGTTCTCCGAGATCGGGGACTGATTCACTCCCAGCGTCTCCACCACCTCGGCTTGGGTGATCCCTGGCAACTCTCGAAGCTGCTTGAGTCACCGCAACGGCGCTCTCGCCTGCCGGGATCCTGCGCCTCGCTTGCAGTTCGCGCTCCCGGCCCGCACCCCGGCCACTTAAGGTCGTTTTGCGCATTTCAGACGGCGCCCATCCCGCCTCGGCCAATGAGTGTGCTCGACTGAGGCTCCGGGCGCGCGGCGGATCGTGGGCACGGTACCGGCTAGTCGAGGCAGCGGGTGCCCGCCTCGCTCACGCATGGTCTTGCGGGTGGAACCTTTCCTTGTCGTCGAGTCGAAAGAACGGATCAGCGGAAATCGCGAGACGGTACGCTGATCGTCGCCGC
>Ga0187893_10005351_pt1 | contig 23113 bp, 32 predicted proteins | sample MA1701074metaG_FD_139574 | JGI IMG/M metagenome (GOLD analysis project Ga0187893, IMG submission 139574) | White microbial mat communities from a basaltic lava cave in the Kipuka Kanohina Cave System on the Island of Hawaii, USA - MA170107-4 metaG ...
CGGGCCCGAGACCAGCTCGACGAGCAGGGCCAGCATGCCCAGCGTGGTGGCGATGCCGGCCAGCGGCACCACCGCGAGGTTGGCGCCGACCCCGATGAGGGAGAGCTGGTTGAAGTGAGCCAGGAGACTCGGAACAGTTTCGCTACTGCGTTACGGTGGTCGGTGCCGTCAATCCTACTGGGCCACGCAGTACGGACACAAGGGAACTTGACAATGGCTAGGCTGAAGACCAGGATTAAAAAATTCAGGAGGTGCTATGCATGGCGGGTCGCTCGCTCCTCTGGGTGACGTGCTCGCTCATCGTTGTTGTACCCTTTCTCTTGGCCGTAGCCACCGGCTCGGCTTTTCACGCGTGTAATTTGCAGACTTGCGGTGGCTCTATCGATGTCAAGACCGATACCGAAATTTTTGGCGGAAACGGTCAGCCGCTGAAGTGGCGGTCCGTGAATCGCCTGGAACACGGTCCGCGGTCGCCCGGCGAGCCCGAATATAGATGCTACGAGCGCGAAATTAAGAACGAGCCGAAGTCCGCCGTGACCGACGTTGTATGGCAGGTCGCGAATTTTTACCGACGAATCATCCCGGGTGAGACAACCGAATGCGAACCCACCCCCGCGCTTGGGTCGTCAGCGCAAAAGGACGGTCCGATTGTCTATGGAGCCACAAGCACTCCAGCCTACCAGACGAGGATTTGGGTGCCGCAAGAGGGTTGGCCAGGGGGCAGTGCTCGATATCACATTCTGGACCCCTCCGCATTCGTTAGCGGGACAAAGCTAGAGCTTGGCGGCTCGATCCGGTTCTACTCATCGGCTGACAAGGGTAGTGTAGGTACGGTGAGAGTCACGTCCACAGTTGACGTCTTGGCCGGTTCAGAGTTTCGCTACACCTACAAGGTGGAGGGGAAAGCCGCTGAACCTATCCAAGTACAGTGGGGCGTCTTGAAGGATGCAGCCGAGCTGCGTGACAGTGGGAGGGATTTCGTGTTGTCTCCGACCGTGCCGCTCCGAATGGGGAAGGAACGCACGGTCCTGTTTGTCCTATCTAGTAAGACGTCTCCCAAGTGGGGAGCCGGGACGATAGTCATTAAGGATCAGAAGGGCGGCATCCTCGCCAAGGGCATGGTGACGTCATTTGGACCCAGTACTGGTTCAATAGTCGAACCAGAGTAGGGCTATCATTAGCAAGTTTTGGCAGCTCGTGGTCGAGAAAGTCGTGCCCGCCGGCATCGATGCGCTGGCACAGATGGGCCAACGTTCGGGATTTTTCATCCTGCTCCCGGCCAACCCACGGCTTGTAGATGAACTCGGGCACACAGCGCTCTTCTTCGGTGTCGTCGGAGTACTTGTCGGGGACATGGCTACAGGCGGCCGCGAGCGCCGACCTCGAACCCGCCTTGTTCTGGTCTTCGCGGTACTCGCCGGGATTGCCTTGTTGCCATTCATTTGGCATGGACTTGGTGCGAGACTTGCGACGCTAGGAATCGCGGCGGACGACTATGCCTCAATCTATCGCGCCGACTACGTCATCTTCCACTTTCTGGCTGGAGTGCTGCTGGGCGCGATCTGGACAAGGCTCCTATCCCCGCTGACTCGATCTTAGGCCCTCGGTCGTCTAGCTTAGCTACTTCCGATGGATGAGCCGAGGCGGAGGGTCCGCTAGCGAGGAGGTGGGCTGTAGTCGCGCATCGTGAGAGCGAGGAGAGCGCCTGAATGACCGAGCAGAACTCCGACAACATACCGGGCTCCACCGTGCCGCAACGACCGGACCGCAGTGCCGAGCGGAACCGCCGCCGGCAGCGACTTCTAGCCGCCCAGGACTGGTGTCAACGGGTCACGTTGGAGAATCCCAAGTATCGCTTCCGCATCAGGGACGGTCTCCAGACGGGCACGCTGAACCCGGCGATCGAGCGGGCGATCCTGGACCTAGGTTATGGGAGACCCCAGACGCTCGACAAACGCCTGCTCGATGCCCTCGGCGCGACCCACCGCGGCCTGTTCACCCTGCTCTTGCGGAAGCCGCTCACCGAGGATCCGCTGGCGGAGCCGAAGCAGGTCGGAGCCGGAACCACCATCGAGCAGCCACCTCAGGAGCCGCCGGCAGCGCTCCCGCCGCGCCAGTCGATCGTCCCACCCGCGAGGCCGAAGCGGACACAGGGCAAGGCCCAGCTAGGCTCCGACGAGGAAGAACTCAGGTGAGTAGTGGGACAGGTCACCATGCCCAGGCGGCCGTCCCAGGCGGCTGCGCGGGCGAGCTCGGCTCCGAGCGGATTCCGGCCCTGGCCTCGTAGTCGTTGCTGGCCTCGTAGTCGTTGGGCTCGGTGAATCGAGTCCGGAGGAAGGTCCACCCGGCCCTACGCATTCGGGCATTGACGGCCCTGGCCAGCCTGAGACGGCGGTCACGGAGCGTCTCCCCACCGAGCCGCTGGCCAGCGGGGCCGAGGCGCGGCACCGCCCGGGCGATGATGACCCGCACCCGCCGGCCTCGCTCGAGCCACCGCAGGCGTCGGTCTACCGTCCCGTCCGCGATCAACCTGACGATCTCGTCGGCCTTCGGGTTGGGCTGACAGCTGTCGCAGAGTGGCCTCGAGGGGTTCGCCACCTCGTGAGGGGCGACCCCTCCGCAACAGGTGCATATGTTGCCGATCCAGTCCGAGTCGGGGGACATCATGCTCCGGCCGCATGGGCAGGGCCAGAGATGGTCCCAGTCCCGAGGCCGCGTTCCCTCCGGCCAGGTCCGCTCGGGTTGCAGGAGGAGCTCGCTGACCGGAATGGTGCACGCGCAGCCTCGGCAGGTGAACCGAAGAGCGCGAAGGGTGCGGGGATCCCACCACCCGCCAGCTTCCCAGTCTCGGGCGCCGCACCGGCACGAATGGATCTCCCTGACCCGGGCCTCCTGCGCTCTTGTATGGTGGCTCAGTCTGCTGGCGGCGAAAGCAAGAACGTCGTCGGGTGTCATCTGTCTCCCTTCCGGTCTTGGGTTGACTGCGGGCTTCGGTGGGGCTTGAGGGCCAGGAGACCTCCCGGCCCGGTCAACTCCAGTATCTCGCCGTCGGCTCAGGTCCGCAAGGCGGCTGTTCCCATCGTCGCCAGCCACCCGTATCCTCTGCGCCACACTGTTCACCGCCGCCCGCAGCCGCTACTATCGCCACCATGCCCGAGCTCCTCGCCGCGCTCTCGGCCTTCGTCGCCGAGCATCGACGTTGCGGGGACCTGGTCGGCGGCCTCGAGGCCGGCATCGTCCGGATCGCTTGCTCATGCGGCGCTGAGATCGTGCGCCCCGCCTCGTCGCCTCGGGCTGGTGAGGGGACCGCAGGGGACGAGGTGGAGGAGCCCCCCTCCGTCGAGTAGCGAGCGGCTGCTGCCATTCTGCCCGGGGCAAACCGTGGCCTCACACCCCACTTGGATTCCTGCGGTATCATCCTGCCGATGGTCCCGCCCATCTGGCTCGACGAACGCGGCCAGCCTCATGCGAAACGGCCATGCCCGGTCTGTGGACGCGAGATACCAGACCTGACGATCCCGCCAGAGCATCTGAAGTGGTACAAGTGGGAACCCTTCCGGGTGTGGGGGACAGTCGAGTGGTGCGGCCACCTCGTCGAGGGGATCCCGGTGCCGGGGCCGGATGGGCGCTGGCGGCTGATCCCGGTCTTGGGCGAGGCGACCTGATGGCCACGGTCGCCGACGTCGAGCTCCTCCTCGCCCGCGCCCGCCGCTTCCAGGCCAGGATCCTCGCGCAGCAGGGACCCGGCGCCAGCTGGACCCATACGTTCCCCGACGGCATCACGGAGAGATACACCATCCGTGGCCTCCAGTCCGTCGAGAACCTCGAGGACGATGTGGCCAGCCTGTTCGTCTGGGCGTGGTCCACGAAGGACCATCTCAAAGAACTAGCACGCACCCGGAGGAAGTCTCCGCAGCGGATAGAAGACCTCGTGGAGCGGACACCCGCGCTGCGTTTGCTCGGCGACGTGGCCAACGCACTGAAGCACCTAGAACTGCGCCGAAAGACCCACTCGGGCATCGTTCCGCATCTCGCCCGCCCGGCGTACTCGATTGATGGACGCAATCTGAAGAGCGTTCAGTTCTCCGTTGGGGAGGTGGCCATAGAGCCCGACAGTTCCGAGGCCGTGGAGATCTCCTACCCTATTCTCGACCAGGCCGGCAACGTGGTGGGCGATGCCATCGTCCTCCTCGGCGCCGCCCTCTCGTACTGGGAGCAGGAATTGGCCGCTCTGCGCTGAGGCAGCGCCGACTACGTGAGCGACAGCGGTCCCGGCGGCCGGCCCTGTCGTTCGTGAGTCCACATCGGCGAGTGCTACCATCGCCAGAAGGCTGCGAGGAGGGAGGTCAAAGGCCGATGGCAGGACCCCGCGATGGAAGAGCTAAGCAGGACGAGTTCCGTAGATTCAGCCCGGAGGAAGCTGAGGCATGCTCCGCACGGCTGAGGCGGCGAATCGCGGAGATACAGGACCCCGGGTTGCGTTCTGCTCGCTACGATGATCCTCGCGTCGAGGCTCTGGAGAGTTCGATTCGTGCTACGGTCCGCGACATCTTCGGCGACGTGTCCCATGAGGCGGGAGAGTACAGCGGATTTCGCTTCGCAAGGCAGCGCATAGCCCGAACGTCGAACTTCCTTCGCGGGACCGACAACCGCGACGAGGTTCGTGCCGACATGCAGCGTCAGATTCAGGAGAGTCTGCCGGGTGCTGTGACGCGGCTGGAGGGGTTGATTCAGCGAATCGCCGAACGCACCGTCGCGGTTCGAGAATCCGATCCCAGCGCCACTGTCGCGGCGGCGCCGACCAGCCGAAGCGTCTTTCTCGTCCACGGGCACAACGAGGAAGTCAAACAGGCAGTGGCCCGGCTCCTTGAGCGACTGCACCTTCAGCCGATCATCCTCCACGAGCAAACGGACATGAACCGGACGATCATCGAGAAGTTCGAGGCCCATGCCGACGTAGGCTTTGCCGTCATCTTGATGACTGGAGATAACCGGGGTGGTCTGAAGGCGGCGAGCGCGGACCAGTACCAGCCTCGCGCTCGGCAGAACGTCGTTTTGGAGATGGGCTTCTTCTTGGGGCGGCTCGGCCGACAGAGGGTGTGCGTGCTGTACGAGCAGGGGGTCGAGATGCCCTCGGACTACTCCGGGGTCCTCTTCAAGCCTCTCAACTCGGGTGCCTGGAGGTGGGAACTGGCACGCGAGATTGACGCCGCCGGTATTCCGGTGGACTTCAACCTGGTGAAATAGGACGCGGAGTGCCGATGAAAGCACGCGAGCTCAACACGATCGCGGGACGGACGAGCGTGTCCGCCTGACGGGCACGGGGCTCGGTTGGTTGTCCACTACTTCGGTTCCCACCCCCGCTCGCCCTCTTGTCAAGCATCGTCGTATTCGGGCCCCCGGCATCGTCTAATCTGCCCCCCGCCCTGTGTCATGAGTTGATGAGTGTGGGCCACGGAAACGGCCGAATCGGGGGATAGCGAGATAGCGCCCCCGGGGGCGATCGTGCCTCCTGAGCCAAATGCGGGGCTGCGCTCTCGGCGATCGTCACGGCGTTACCGGCTCTGAGTCGAGTCGACGGGCTCGGCACCGCGCGGCTTGAGGAGCCCGGCCTTGAGCTTCTCGCGCAGGCGGTAGCTGTCGCCCTTGATGTTGACGGTGATGGAGTGGTGGAGCAGCCGATCGAGGATCGCGGTGGCGATCACGGGATCACCGAACACCTCACCCCACGCCCCGAGGCTCTGATTGCTGGTGAGGATGATGGCCCCGCGCTCGTAGCGGCGCGAGACGAGCTGGAAGAAGAGGTTGGCCCCCTGGCGGTCGATGGGGATGTAGCCGATCTCGTCGATGACGAGCAGCTGCGGTTGCCCCAGCAGCTTGAGCCGCTCGTCGAGGCGGTTCTCGGCGAGGGCCTTGCCGAGGGTGGCGATGAGGCCCGCGGCGGTGGTGAAGAGTGTGCGCACGCCCTGCTCGCAGGCCTTGAGCCCGAGGGCGACGGCCAGGTGGGTCTTGCCGACGCCGGGCGGGCCGAGGAGCAGGACATTGTCGCCGCTCTCGATGTAGCGGCCGGTGGCGAGCTCGCGGATGATCTTGGGGTCGATGGAGGGCTGAAACTTGAAGTCAAAGCTCTCCAGGGTCTTCTGGAAGGGAAAGCGGGCCATGGCCACGCGCATGGCCAGATGCTTCTGGGTCTTGGCCCCGACTTCGCGGCCGAAGAGCTCGTCGAGGAAGTCGGCGTAGGACTGCTCGCGCTTGGCGGCCTGCTCGAGGAGAGTGGGCAGCTCGCTCTCGAGCTGATACAGGCGCAGCCGGTGGCAGTGGGTTCGCAGGCGGTCGAGCTGCGGGATGGTCATCGGCCGCCTCCGCTCTCGGCCAGGGCCGCATAGGTCGCGAGGTCTCGGATCTCGACGGCGCCGAACTGGTGATAGGCCGGATCCCACTGCGGCGGGCGCGGGGGAGGCGTGGCCCCGCGCAGCCGGAGCAGCCCGGCGTAGTGCACGGGGTCCATGACGACGGCGTGCCGAGGCGCTTTGGCGTGCTGGGCGATGCGGTCACCGGCATGGAAGAGGGCGTAGTGGGTCGCCGTCTCGTGGACGGTGACGGTCGCGCCGACGTACTGGACGGGGACGGAGTAGCGCGCCGCCCCGATGGCGACCAAGGCATCGGCCGGCACCTGGCGCAGGCGCACGCGCTCGTACTGGTACGCCGGCCGCGCGCCGAGCGGCGTGAGGGACTCCTGGGCGAAGCGGTCGATCGGGCGCTCGTGGGTGGTGCCGTGCACGCGGACATCGGCCACCGTGGCCCCCCACTCCAGCAGCCAGTCGTTGAGCCCGGCCCACGAGCCGAAGCGGCGGCCGGCGAGGGCATTGCGCTTGACGTACTTCACCCCGCTCTCGGTCTTGCCCTTGGTCTGGGCACGGTAGGGCTGGCAGGCCCGCGGGGTGAAGCCCCAGTAGCGCGCGAAGTCCTCGAAGACGGGATGCCAGAGCACCCGCCCGGCCTCCCGCCCCAGCACCTGAGTGCGGGCATTGTCGTACAGACACTCGAGCGGCAGGCCGCCGAAGTGGTGGAAGGCCCCCTCATGGGCGGCGATGACGACGTCCAGTCGCTCGTGGGGAAAGGCCTGCACCCACAGCCGGCGCGAATAGCCCAGCGTGAAGACGAAGAGATGCGCCGTCTCGGGCCGCTCGCCGATCCACAGGCGCAGTTGGCCGAAATCGACCTGGCCCTGCTGACCGGGGGCCGTCTCGAAGCGCACCGTGGCGACGGCCGCCCAGCGGCGCGCCGCCCGCCGAGGCTGCACGTAGCGTTGTACCTGAAGCACGCCGGCCGGATAACCCAGGGCGCGCAGCTCGCGATGCAACACGGCGCAGTTCCAGTCCACCTCCGGCCCTCGCTGCTCGATGAAGGGGATAAAGGGATCAATCAGCCGCGGCCGCCGGCGCACTTGCCGCCGCCACTGCCCCACTTGCCGCCACCGCTTGACCGTCTTGCGATCCACCCCCAGCTCACGGGCGACGCGCTTGACGCGCTCCCCCCGCTCGAGCCGGGCCAGCAGCTCCCGCACGACGTCCTCTCGCAGCATCGGCGCCTCCGTCGAAGGATGTGCCCTCGACGGCGAGCCTACCGGCTCCTTCTGCTCGTCCATGCGTTCCCTCCATGGGGGAGGGGGGAGATTTAGAGGATGGGGCCCGGGGGGAGAATTACACGATGCCTGACACCTCTCGGTAGTTCGGCTGCTTCACCTTGAGCCAAGAGAGCGTCCGGCCCTCTCGGTAGGGCGACTCCGGGTCCTTGCCGACCATGCCCTCATACCCACGCTCGATCACCTGGACCCACGCCTCGAGGCCGTCCGCCGACAAGCGCCGCGCCGGCAGGATCGCGGTCTGGCCCCCGATGACATCCTCGAGGGCCTCCCGGCGGTGATGCAGGGGCCGCTCACGGAGGTCCCAGCCCCGCGAGTAGAGGCAGTCGAACGCGATCAGCGTCGGCGGTGTCGCGGGCTCGTCCTTCGGCCGTCCGCGGATCCACTCGAAGCGGGAGAGCAGCTGGCGATCGAAGACCGCGATCTCGCCGTCGAGGATGAGCGTGGGCGGCTTGAGCCCCGCCACGGCGGCGGCGAGCTCGGCGAAGCGGTGAGGTCCCGCCCGTTCCGGCTCACCAGGCGCACGCCGTCGGCGTCCTTGTAGGCGATGACTCGCCAGCCGTCGATCTTCTCCTCGTAGACCCAGCCCAGCCGGTGGAACGGGCGCGACACCTGGGTCGCCGCCATCGGCACCTTGATCCTCGGGAAGAGGGCGGCCACCGGGAGGAGTATAGCGTCGCCCGCCGATGGCCTGGTTTGCCCGCCGGTTCAGGCCTGCGCCAGCATGTGCTCAATGAACTCGGCCTTGGTCATCTCGCGGTGCTGGCCGTCGGCCCCGGTGATTCCGAATGAGTCCACTCGATCGACGATCCGGAGGACCACGCAGACCTGGCAGGTCGGCTCGCCCGTGTCCTCGGCGGGGACGAGCTCGGTGTTGGGGTGCTCCGGGCAGTAGTCAGACATGGGTATCCTCCTGTGGTTGGTGCGGGGTGCTTCGGTGGAAGTTGGGGGGCCAGGTCGAACGCCCAGCCCGATCTACTTCTAGTAGCCCGTCGCTGACTCAGTTCTGCAACGGGATCCTTGGGGGCTGTCTCAAAACCAGTTCTTTTAGCAACACCCTCAACCGGCCCTTCTGGGTACCCCGTCTCGCACACTTCCCTGGGGAGCCGCGGAGGGGGGTTTTGAAGCAGCGGCCAGGGCCCGGCTGACCGTCGCCGGGCTGACACCGAGAGTCCGGGCCACGGATCGCAGCGACCGCCGTCCGCTGGCGAGGAGCTCGAGGGCCCGGCCCACGTCCACCGGAGACCTCGGCCTCCCGATCCGCCGGCCGCTCTTCGTGCCATTCACCCGGGCTCTACGCAACCCCGCCAGGACCCGGTCCCTGATGAGGTCCCGCTCGAACTCCGCGATGGCTGCCAGCATGTGGAAGAGGAGCCGCCCGGACGGCGTGGTTGTGTCAAGCCGCTGGTCCAAGGCGATGAAGTCCACGCCGAGGACCTCGAACTCCCGGACCATGGCCACCAGGTGGTGGACGGATCGGGCGAGCCGGTCCAGCTTCACGCAAGCCACCACGTCCACCTTGCGGGCCCGGACGGCCTCGAGGAGCGCGTCGAGCGCCGGCCGCTTCTCACGAGCTCCGGACACGCCGTGGTCGACGTGTTCCGTCGCGGCCCAGCCTCGAGCCGCGGCGAATGACCGGAGCGCGAGCATCTGGTTCTCATCGCTCTGGCTGGTCGTCGAGACTCTGGCGTAGAGTGCTACCCGCCTTGGGGTGCTCTGTGTTGCGGCCATGTTGACCCTCCTTGGTCCCGGTCGTTGACAAGCTGACAACCTTGGTCGGCGCGGGCGTTCAGCAGTAGTCGTGGCCCCACGTGTCGAACGCGCAGGGGATGCCTCTCGCCTGACACCAATACCGGAAGTCTTCAACGGCGCGCGGGTTGCCCCTGTACTTTTCAGCGAGCAGCGCAAGGAGCAGCCTATCCTTGGCGTCGGCCTGGACCGTGCTGAAGTACTCATACTCGCCAGCCCCGCCGACGAAGCCGCGCAGCGCCTCGCTGGGGAAGTCCTGCGAGCCTATCTCCAAGTCCCCTTGATGATTCAAGTAGACCCAGATGGTGCGCGGGGTGTCGCCTTCCTGCGAATACAGTTCCACTGATGCTTCCTTCGGCCCTGGCGGCTGGCCGGCGTTGTAGGGTGCGCTGCTCTCAGTCATCGCTCCGCCTCCTTACTCGCCGCTCTTGCGGCGGTTGCAGAAGATGTAGTCCGCGCCCATGCTTACGTACTCGGCGTCCGGGCTCGGGCGACTGTTCCGAACGCTGGGGATGAAGCCGCCGCTCCCCTCGGTGCCGATCATCCGGGCCAGCGTGACCGTCCCGTCCGGGAGCAGCCAGTGGTAGGCGTGCGTCTTCAGGTCGATTGAGCCGTCGAAGCGGGCCCCGGTGTAGATCCCGGTGACCTTCTCCACGTCGGCCGGCTCGGGTCCATCGGTCCAGCCAACGTCGATGCTGGCGCCCCCGCTGTAGGTGTTGGACCTGACCGAGAACTTGACGCCAGGGAACGCCTTCTTCAGCGCGGCCCGGACTAGCTTGGCCGTCTCCGCGCAGGTGAGGTAACGCGGGTCCGGGTCAGGGTTGCTCGGCGCGAGGGTACTCGGGAACGGGATCACGGTTGCGGTCATGTCGGCATCCTTGCCGGTGGGATCCGTCCCGCCGCCAGCTGGACTAGCTCCTCGACGGCTCGGCCAAGCTCCTCCGCCGGGTGTCCGGGATCCACGAAGCGGAAGACGTCGGCGAGGGCTATGTAGTACCAGAGAACGTCATCTTTGCCTGCGCTGAACCTCAGGAACACCGCATCTCCGTGCTGACGGTAGTCGGCGAGTAACGCCCTCGCGTTGTGCAACTTGTCGGCGAGTGAGACCGATCGCACGCTCTTCGGGGCCTCCCGCAAGTGATTGACGTACATCTCCTTGCGGGCCCTCCAAGGAGGTTTCGGCGTGCCGATGGAGTCTGAGCAGCCTTCCACGATGGAGGCCACCCGGCCCCCGAAGCGGCGACAGATCTCGTCAAGGGTGTGGATGCCCCCCTGATCCTCGACGGCGTCGTGAAGCAGCGCCGCAATGGCTTCGTCCTGGTCGGCACCGTTCTCGAGGGCCAGGCTGGCGACGCCCAACAGATGCGCAAGGTATGGCGTACAGGTCCCCTTGCGGACCTGGGCGGCATGCAGCCTGGTGGCATAGCTCAGCGCCCGTTCGAACCGACGACCGAGGAGCGGCCTGGCCCGTCGCTTTCGAGGATTCATGGCCTGACCCCGGTTGGTTCCCGTCTCCATGAGTGCACCTCCACCTCGAGCATGGGCGAGTGAGACCTATCAGTCAATCCAACGAGGAGTTGATAGAACCTATTCGATTCAGAGATAATAGCTACGGAGGCGAACCATGGAACCCCGACAGCTGCGCGACTTCCTTGAGGTGACTCGGCACGGGAGCTTCAGTGCGGCCGCTCGGCGGCTGAGGCGTGGCCAGCCCAGCCTATCGATGGCCGTGGCCAAGCTCGAGCGCGAATTGGGCCTGCGGCTCTTCGACCGATCGAGGCGGATCCCCGCGCTCACCCCCGAGGGCCAGCGCCTCACGGAGATGGCTAAGCCGCTCCTTCAGGACTGGGACAACATCCCGGCTCGGCTTCGGGAGGCGTTCACGTCGGACATCCGTGGGCCGGTCCGCATCGGCGCCGGCGAGGCCGCTGTGCTCTACCTACTACCAGAACCCATCCGACGATTCAGGAAGCGCCATCCTGATGTCGAAGTCATTGTGCGGAATCAGCCGGTCAGCAACACGCTCGACATGCTCCGCGCTGGGGAGCTTGACGCCGGGTTACGGTCATTGCCGTCCCCGCCCGCAGACCTGTACTACCGGCCTTGGCGTACGTTCGACCGCATGCTGATCGCCCCCAAGGGGCATCCGGTTCTCAAGACCAAGCACTTGACGCTTACTGCCTTGGCCGACCATCCCTTCGTGATGCCATGGCTGCACTCGACCACACGAGGATTGTTGGAACGCGCCTTCCAAGAGCACGGACTGCGCTACCGCGTCGTGGTGGAAGCCGGTGGTTGGGAAATCATCAAGCAGTATGTCGCCTTTGGTTTGGGGATCGCCGTTGTCTCCGCGTGCTGTCTTCGGCCGGAAGACACTCACCGACTAGGTATCCGATCCCTACGCCATCTCTTCCCCCGAGACGCATACGGCGTCGTGACCAAGCGGGGAAGGCATTTGTCGCCGGCGGCCCGCGAGCTGATTCGAGACATCGATCCCAAATTCACGCCCGTAACCAGCTAGACGCCCGAGGTTGTTGGCCAGGCCAGTTCCACCTTAGGGCCGCACCCGAGCAGCACCAACGGCGCCCAATGGGTGAAGGCGCTGGACGTTGCCGTCGTCCCAGCGCCGCCCCCTAACGTCGAAGGCCACGCCCAGCCTTATGTCCGACCCGCCCCTCGAATAGCTCGCTAACGGTACAGCGTAGCGCCCGACAGAGCTGGGTCAGGGTCTTCAGCGTGGTGTTCTGCCCTGCCATCTCGAGCCGGTTGAGCGTCGGCTGGCTCACCCCAAGCCGTTTGGCCATCGCGGTTTGACTCAGTTTGTCCTGGTGTCGGAGTCGCCGGAGTACCTCCCCGAGTTGCCGGCCAGGATCCATGGCGACAACCCTCACCGGCGGGCCTATTCACATATGGATAAACGTGATCTATAGTGACCCCAGCGAGTGTTCCCCATTGATGGCGTACGTTTGTGCTGGATGGCTAAGGTCAGACTTATGGGAACTCCGCGCTCCCGGGGTCGGATCTCACGTTGTTTGCGCCTGGCATGCCAACCGCATATGACAGCGCAAACGGCGATGTGGAGGACGAGTCATGATTCCGAAGAAAGTCGCAGCATTCTGGTTCGTCATTCTTCTAGCAGCCTCAATCCTCATCTTTCGATCAGGCGCAGCGGACGGCTCGTGGCTGGTCTCTGGTGTCAGCTACCTATGCGGGCTTCTGTCCTTTGGAGCACTTCTGGAACTGCTCAAGAGGGACAAACAAGCGAAGCGTGGTGCCCCAGAGACACGGACGCTCGCGCAGGGGGCACGACGCCTTGGTGTCTCGCTGCAGCAAGTCACTGCGGTGCCTGAAGGGGTGATGCAGATCGTTGCGACATTCAGCAAGCTAATGGAACACACTCCCTTCCAAGTCCGGCCGGAGTCGGAGTTGCCATACTCGAAGCCCACCATAGAGAAGGCGCTCCAGACGGCGCTCTCAACCCTTTCGGATGCAGAAAGCCAGCGCGCCCTCCAGGCAGCTCTCTCGGAGCTCGACACCTTCATCCCCGATCACGAGGTGCCACAGGACCCCAACGAACGGGCTATCGAGTACATCCGCCGGCTCGGCGGTCGAGCAAGGGCAGATGGTACAAGGTAGATCCTGGCGCGGAGAGGAATAGCGTGTCGAACATGGCCCTGCTGGCCTCCCAGGACGGCAACAACTACCTCTGCCTCGGGAGGGGGATCATCCGCGGTCACCGCCACACCCTCCCCACGTCCCGGACTTCCTCGGTGGTGGCCCCCAGGTAGCGCAGGATGGCCTCCCATTCAAACTTGGTGATGTCCTCGGGTGCGGGCACGGCCTCCCGGTGTAGGTCGGTCAGGACCTCGTGGAATTGGCGGCGTCGTGGGCTCGGAGCTTGGCGAAGATGAACGCGCCCCGCTCGGGGAACGTGGCAGACGCGGCCTTGTAGGCGGGCTCGTCCCACCAGGCGTCGAGGCCCAGGCCGCTCATGCCGGCAGTCTAGCAGGGGGCGCTTCCGGCCCCCGGGGGCCCACAGCCAGCCACCGTTGACCCGAAAAATTAGGCCCGTCAGGCTGATAGGAGGGGGCGGCCGCGCGCAGGGCGGCGGAGGGCGGGGCCGGCCCCGGAGAGGCCGGCGGGTGGAGCAGGCCCAGGTGCGCGAGGATCTTGCTGACCACGGCCGGGTCCTCCACCGTGGCGATGAGCCGCAGCCGGCCGCCACCGCGCGGGCAGGCGAGGACAGCGAGATCGAACACGCGGCGTAGCAGGGCGGCCCAAGGCCACGCGCCCGGGGTGCCGGCGGCGCGGGGGCTGGCCTCGCGCTCGCGCGCATGGACGGCAGGGGCCGGGCGGCCGTAGCGGACGCCGTGCGAGCGCCCGCGCGCATGCGAAGCGAGCCCGGCGTGATACAAAACCAGGTTGCCCGCGGGGCGGGGGATGATGGCCGCGCGCTTCTCGATGCACTCGATCGGCGCGAGGAGCAGATGCGCGGTGCCATCGCGCCAGACCGTCTTCAGCGTGACGAGGACGCGCCCGTCGGCCCGGAGCTGGACGCGGGCCTGGGCGAGCGGGGGGCGGAGGAGGGAGCGGCAGAGCGGCTCGAGGCGGGCCCGATCGTTGGGGGGGACCCAGAGGTTGGCGTGGAGATCGAAGCCGTCGCGCTGGGCCTGACGCGGGCCGCGGGAGGCGACGTGCCCGAGGTCCGGCTCGTCGCCGAGGCGCCGGACGCGGGCGCCGGCGCGGGGGCCGAGGGCGACGCGGCCCTGGACGGAGGCGCTGGCGAGGCCGGCCAGGACGGGCGAGGCGTCGGCGAGCGGGGCCGCCGGGGCCGTGGCGGCAGCGGGCTCGAGTGGGCGGCGGGCGAGCAGGCGCCCCACGCGGGTGCGGACGGTGGCGAGGACGTGCGCGACGGCCTCGTCGCTCGGTAGGGGGGCGGGTGAAAGGTGAGGGGCCCGGGGCGAGTCTCGCTGAAGACACCGTCGAGCACGAGCGGGTGCAGGTGGACGTTGAGTTGGAGGCCGCTCCCGAAGCGTTGGATCACCGTCACCGTGCCGGTCTGGCCCTCCGGGATGCCGTGCGCCCGCGCGGTGCGCGCGTAGAAGGCGAGCAGCCCGCGCGCATACACGCCCAGCACGGCCCGGCACCGGGCGTGATCCCACGCCAGTCGGTAGCGCAGGGTGCTGCCACAGGTACCGGTGCGCCAGTGGGTCCTGACGCTGCCGTATCGCCACCTCGTCGACCAGATAGGACAGCCAGCGGAGATGGGCCGCGTTCCAGGTCGCCCGGCCCTCATAGCGAATGTCCTGCCGCAGCAGGAACGACTTCAGCCGGCGCTTGCTCCGCTTGAGATCCTGCATGGCGTCGTCCCGCCTGCGGCTCAGGTCCCGCAGCGCCTCGTCCTCGATCCCGGGCACGTAGATCGCACTCAGGTCACCGCTCCGCATCAAGCGGGCCAGCGTCATCGCGTCGCGCCGATCCGTCTTCACCCGATCGCCCGCCTTCTGCAGATACCAGCCACCGACGATGTCGATCGTGAGAAAGAGCAGCCAGCAGCTCGCGACGAGCAACGGCTGCTCGACGTAGAGCAACAATGCGAATACCAGACACATCATCACAATGAGTCCCACTTCTCGCGTTGTGGGTTTTGGGGCGGCGAGCAGTATGTCGTTGTGGACGCTGAGGTCGCGAGTGGCGCCGAGGTAGTACGAGTACATGTAAGTCACAATGGCGAGCTTGAGGGCCACGAACGCATCGACGTCGCGCAATCTTGGGTAGGGGAGTTCGGATAGGAGCGACCTGACGAACCAGAGGAAAAGCAGGCTGACTGAGAGTCGGGCCGCAATCCGGTAGAAGCGGATCACCGGGTTGACTTGATCCGGACCGTTTGAGGCGAGACGTCGCCTGCCCTGCTTAGGCACCCACATCGTCGGTCTCCTCTCCGGCCAAAGCGAGAACCCTGCCAGTCTATCAGGCGCCCGGCGTTGCGTAGATTCTTACGCCCGTGTCAGGAGTCCTGAAAGTTAGTGCCCTGGCTTCCCGCTCCTCTCAGTTCGCGGTGATAGTGCCTTTCGCTTCCCAGCCCGGTACCGTCCCGTGCGAACAGCCTGCGAGCACGCGCTGCGACAAAACTCTTGGCGCTTCGTTCCGACGAACAACGTCCCACACCGACCGCACAGGCGAAGCCACCATGCGCCAACGCTTAAGGTGGACGCCACGGCAGCCCAGAAGATGTGCGGCCACCGCATGTGGAATCGGACGTCAATCTTATTGCCGCCGGAGACTCTGTGTGTCCCGCTAGGGTGCCATCCTTTGAGTGTGACGGGCGGCCCATGGGTCTCAAGGTCCACAAGTTCATCGGGCGCGCGGTCAACCTCGATGAACTCGATGGAGCCTGCCAGAGTCCAGGATTTCTGTTTACGAAAGAGTAGGCCCAGCCCGTGAATCAGTTCTCGCTGGAAGTTCTGAATCTCGGCCCTTGACGGTGGCGTGCCAGGAAGTGGGAACGACGCCAGCAGATGGAACGCGGGCATTCGTCCGAGTGGCTGCACGAACGCGATGATCTCCCATCCGAGTTCTCTAGCCTTTGCATCGGACAGCCGGGCGGCGTCTTCGCGCTGGAAGCGAACAAGCCACTGGAGGCGGTCCACGATCGTGTCGCCGATCCGCTCTCCGGCCCGTTCCGTCTCAACCAGCGCATCCGAGCCTCGAGCATTCCGACCGCCGGACCTGACACGCTTACGCTTCACGGATGATCCTCCTGCTACGGACATTGTCTGAACAGGAAACCATAACTGTATACGGAAATAAAGCAGAATTCTGTATGCAAGGGCTCGAGCTTGCTCTAACGTAAAGGTGATGGAGTCACTCAAGCTGTCCCGGCATTTCGTCGCGGCGATCAAGCTCGCAGAAGAGCCTGCCTACAAGATCGCCGTGAAGGCAAAGATTCATCCGTCGATGCTCTCCAAGCTTCTTCATGGAGCGGAGCGAATCCGGCCAGAGGATCGCCGGGTACTCGCCGTTGCCCGGGTGCTGGGGCTCAGTCCGGATGACTGCTTCGAGGTGGCACCCTCCTCATCCCCGCAGAGGGCGGCTCGTCGTCGCGGATCGCTGCCGGGTTCCGCCAGCTTGCCCAGCGGCACCGTCCGGACCACGGCGGTAACACCAGAGCGATGAGCCTCGTGCATCTCGCCCCTCAATGGCTGCGCCAGATGGTACGGGCGGCATGAGCACCAGCAACGGCGCCGCCGCGGTCGATCTTTCCGCCCATCTCGACGAGCTCTATCCGCTCCTGTTCGACCCCATGGACCAGGCGTTTCCTGAGTTCGCGTTTGTCCGCCGGGGACGGGCATGGACAGCGACGTGCTGGCCGGCCGAGTTCCCCTGCGTGGTCAACGACACGCGCCCCGACGGGCTCATGGTGTATGACAACCGGCCGTGGAGGGTGAAGGTCCACGGACACGAAGGCGTTCGCCTGCTGGACCTCGTCAACAGCGGGCGCCGTCCTAAAGGCGCCGAGTTCCTAGCGGCGGTGCGAAAGCTCTCCCAGGGCTGAACCGTGCGCGACTACGCAAAGGTATCCCCCCAGTTCTGGACCGGCGATACGAGCAAGTCCCTCCGGTCGGCTGGGCGTGACGCGCAGATCGTCGCCTTCTACTTGATGACCTGCCCGTCGGCCAACATGCTCGGCCTGTTCTACCTGCCGATCCCCACGCTCTGCCACGAGGTGGGGATCCCCTCCAAAGGGGCTTCGGAGGCCCTTCGGAGGGTCTCTGAAGCCGGGTTCGCCCACTACGACGCCGCCACGGAGACGGTGTGGGTCGTCGAGATGGCCCGCTTCCAGGTCGAGGAGACGCTGGCGCCGAACGACAACCGCATCAAGGGAATCGTGCGGGAACTGGCGGCCCACAGAAAGTGCAAGTTTGCTCGCCACTTCTACGAGAAGTATCGGGGACAGTTCAACCTCCCGGCCTTGTCGTGGTGGGGCGACGACGGTGACCCCCTTCCAAGTCCCTTCGGAGGGGCTCCAGAGCCCCTCCGAAGCCAGGAGAAGGAGCAGAAGTACGAGCAGAAGTACGAGCAGAAGTACGAGCAGAAGTACGAGCAGAAGTACGAGCAGAAGTACGAGCAGAAGTACGAGCAGAAGTACGAGCAGAAGTACGAGCAGAAGCAGGAACAAGACACCTCCTCCGGCGCTGCCGCGCCGAGCGTAGGTTCACTACCGCTCGACGACGATGGGTTTGTTCGATTCTGGACAGCCTACCCCAGGAAAATCGCCAAGGCCGATGCCGCGAAGGCGTGGGGGAAACTGCGACCCAATGCCGAGCTCCAGCACGTGATCGTGGCCGCGATCGAGGCACAGCGGACTTGGCCGACGTGGCCAAAGGACAGCAAGTACGTCCCCTATCCGGCGACGTGGTTGAACAAGCGAAGGTGGGAAGACCCGCCCGCCGAGCCGGCCCCCTCGAGCGCCACTGCCCCCGCGCCTACTGGTCGGAACGGCAGCGGGCCCAGCTACCCGAACTGGGACAAGGCGTTTGCGGAGATCGATAGCAGGGCTGAGGCCGAGCAGGTGGGGCCGTCCGCATGAGGTCCCCGCGCCGCGCGCCCATGGCCTTCGCCCTCCCGGTCCAGGACCCAGCCATTATCGAGCTCGAGCGCGGCCTGATCGGGGCCTGCCTTATTGACACTCGTGGGGTCAGGGCGTGGCCGACGTTGATGCCTAACGAGTTCTATCTCGATCGGCACGGCGTGATCTGGGAGGCCCTACTTGACCTGACAGAACGCACGGACCGACCGGACCTGCTGATGCTCACTTACGGCCTTCGGCAGGCCGGACGCCTGGACGAGGTCGGCGGGCCGACCGCGCTGGCCGAGATGGTCGAAGCCGGGCTCCACGCCGTGGACCTCGCGTACCACGGGGCAAGGGTCCGGGAGGCTTCGACGGCCCGGCGCAAGGTTGCCTTCGCGGCCACCCTCGCCAGCAACCCGACCATGCCACCCGCCGAGATCGAGGCCGCCCTTCGGCAGCTGGAGGGCGGCAGCGTGATGGTCTCGCTCGGAGCGGCGGAGTCCCTCCGCGCCGAACGCGAGCGCCTCCGCACCGAACCCGCGCTCTTGAGTGGTCTCGAGGCGCTGGATCAACGCACCAACGGTATCGTGCACGGGCAGGTCGCGGTGGTCGGCGGAAGAACTTCGCACGGCAAGACCACGTTCTGCGCCTTCCTGGCCCGCCAGTTCGCGCTCCGGGGTGTCCACGTCGCCTACCTGACCCTCGAAGAGCGTGCCGAGGACCTCTACGCCAAGTGGTCCGCCCAGGCGACGGGGATCGCCACATGGAAAATTCAGCGGGATGAGCTAACGCCGGTCGAGACCGCACAGGTGGACGAGGCCGCCGACGAACTCGACCTGCTGCCACTCGATGTCCTCACCGGCCGGAGCCACGCGGAAGCCGAAGTGGTGGCGGCGGTGGCGCAGTCCCCGGCCAGCGTGGTCATCGTGGACCACATCCAGCAGATCGTGACGGACGATGACAATCGGGCCTACGGCCTCGAGCGCGTGATGTCGCGGCTGGCCGCCATCGCCGTGGCCGACCGGAAGCTCATCATCGTCGCGGCCCAGATCAACCGGGCCATCGACGGCCGGAGGGAGGCGCCTACGCTGGCCGACCTGCGCGATAGCGGCGGCATCGAGCAAGTGGCGCGACTCGTGATGCTCGTGTACTGGCCCGTGAAGCACCACGCGGACCGATCCCCCGCCGACTACGAGATCCATGTGGCGAAGAACTCGCACGGGGCCACCGGGCAGGTCGATCTCGCCTTCGACTCCCGCTCCGGGCGCTTCTCATGAGCATCGACTCGGCGCGGGTGGCTGCCTTCGAGGAGGACCTTCTAGGTTGGCTCGAGGCGGCTCGGCCAGGTGTTCCGGTCTTCACCCAACTGGATCCACCAGCGATCAGGTCCGGGGCCTGCATCAGCTGCGGCACCTCGATCCCGAGCGGCTGGCCCTGCGCCGAGCGCATCGAGGCCGTGCACCACGTCATGACGGAGTTCTCCCGGTGACTGCGGAAACGGTGGCGGCCACTGCGAGATTCCATGGCGTACCCGCCGGAACAGGGGCGCCGCGCAGCGAGGCGGTGGGGGGCCCTGATCCACCCCTTGTCATTCGGCTCCTCGCCGCTCCTGGAGGCGCCTGGCGGCTACGGCCTGGCCCGCGGCCGCACCTCAGCGGGGACCGTCTCGCCTCGGCCATCTCCAGCCACAAGGCCGGGAAGCCGATGGAGCAGATCGCCGAGGCGGCGGGCGTCAGCACCAGAACGTTGCGGACCGCGCTCCGGCGGGCCGGTATCGAACCGAGGGAGAAGCGAAGCGGCTCCGAGTCCGGCCTCGAGCACGAGGTGATCGCCGGGGCCGCCCGGCGGCACGCTGCTGGCGAACCGGCCGCGGCGCTTGCGCGGGAACTCGGTGTCAGCCGGGCCACACTCTACCGTGCCCTCCGTCGTGAACGTCTCAGTGAAGCGGAAGAGATCTTGCCCCGGGGCATCCCTCCGCTGGAGTCGGAGTCACCCGCCTCCAAGGAGGCCTTGTGACCCCATACGAACGGGAAGCTCTCCGCGTCCGGGAATGGGCCCGGAGGATGTTTTCCCAGCTGCCGGCCGAGCGGCGGAGCCAGCGGAATTACAGCTTGACGTTCGTCTCCCACGTGCTCCATCGGTCGAAGGACGAGGTCCGTGCCCTCGTCGAGCTCGGGGCCCTGTCGGCCGGCCGCACCAAGACCGGGCGCTTGGTGTTCAGCATCGACGACCTGCTGGCATTCAAGGGTTGGCAACCGACGGTCTACCTCGTTCGGCCTGAGCCTCCGCAGGAGCAGGACGCCAAGTGAACACCCTGACTGCGGCGCCGGAGCGAGCTCGCCGGATCCTCAACGACATGTCTCCAACGCGGAGGCGGTGCCGCCGTGGGCGGTTGAACGTCAGCGATGTCGCCACGGCGCTTGAGTTGACCCCGGCCCATGTCCGACAGCTGGCCCGAACCGGGGCGCTACCTGGCCGTCTCAGCCGGACTGGGCGGTGGAGTTTCTCGATCGCGAACCTCGAGACCTACCTGGGCCTTCGCCCGCGCCCAGTCGCCGTGCTGTCCTTCACCGTTCCGCCGCGGCGCCTTGTGCGATGAGCCACCCCAGAGACCGCAGCGGCCGATTCAACGGCGAGCGGGTCAACGCCGAGGCCGTGCCGGCGATCCCGGCCTTCATCGCCCGGACCCTCCTCATGGATCCCCGGCGGATCCCACTCGTTCTCCTCTGGGTGGCGCCGGATGATCCACACACCGCGGAGTACGTCGTCGGCCTGGCCGCGCACCCGCAGCGAAACGCCGTCGTCATCGCCGGGCTCGGCCAGCCCGCCGTCACCGCCAGCGTGGTCCTGGCGAACCGGCGGCAGGGCGGAACCCTCTGCACCTGGAGATGCCCGAACGCCTGCGGGAACACCCGCTCGCTGTTCACCTTCGGCCTCCGCTACGGTCGCCCGGCCCTGTCCGTCGGTTGCATGGACTGCCTGCGCCTGACCTACGGATGCCAAGGGGGAGCTCAGACCCCGAAGACCCTCCTGCGTCGGCTGATCGGCGTCGAGCCCGGGACGCCCTTGCCGCGCGACCTCCTGATCCCCGACATCATCACCGCCGATCCGGAGCGCGACCTGAAGAAGTTCAGGAACATCGCCTTCGACCTTGCCTAGCCACGCCGCGGCCACGTCGAAGATGGAGACCACAGGGTGAACGGCCAGGGGCCGGTCGTCGCCGACGAGAAGGCCAAGGCCGGTCCCAGCCTTCCACAAGCAAGGCCTGCGGGCGAAACTGCCCGCCCACAACTCGAGCGCAACGAGGCGCCCACTACCGCGACTTGAAGCCGCGCCGCCGAGGATCACCGGCCGCGAGCGCACGCCCCGGGGAGGGGGCCAGCGGGCTTGACGCCGCTGGTGTACCCGGCAAGAATGCGCCGAGGCCGACCGTGATCGAGCGTCCTGACCCCTCCGGCGAGCGGTGGTCGGTCGCCTTGTCGCTGCTCCTCGACGCCGGCCGAAAGGCGGAAGCTGAGTGAACGCAGTCATATACGGCCGCGTTTCAACGGATGAACAAGCCCAACGTTACGGCCTCGCATCGCAGCTCACTGAACTGCGGGCACTGGCGGCCGAGCGCCGCTACACCGTCATCGCGGAGCTCAGGGACGACGGATTCAGCGGCATCGATTTGGACAGGCCGGCGCTGACACGCCTCCGGGATCTGGTCCGCGCCGGCAGTGTCCAGGTCGTGCTTATCCATGACCCAGACCGGTTGTCTCGACGCCTCGCGCACCAGCTTCTCCTCACTGAAGAGATCGAGGGGGCGGGAGTCAAGCTTGAGTTCAAGACGACGCCGCGAGAGGACACGGCCGAAGGTCGGCTCCTGCTCCACGTCAAGGGGGTGCTGGGCGAGTACGAGCGCGAGAAGATCAAAGAAAGGACGCTGCGAGGTAAAAGAGAGAAAGCCCGGAGGGGTCTGCTGCCAGCGGGCCCGATCCCGTTCGGCTATCGAAAGGATCCGGCGAACCCGGGACGCGTCGTTATCCATGACGAAGAGGCCAGGGTGGTCCGCTTGATCTTTCAGTACCTCCTCGACGAGGGTCGCTCGATCAGGAAGATCGCAGAGGCGCTCGAGCGGGCTGGGCATCCCGCGCCCCGTGGCGGCCACTGGGTCGCCTCGACCGTCAAGCGCTTGGCCCAGTCGGAGGTCTACGCGGGCCGGATGTGGTGGAACCGGCTCGCCTGGGCGGGGAACAAGCGGCGCCCTCGTCCCGAGCGGGAATGGATTGCCATCACGGTCCCGGCCATCGTGGCGCACGATCTCGTCGATCGGGCCAGGGAGCAACTCCGCCGGAACCGGACCATCCTATCCGGGCGCCCGTCGCCGCGGTTCTATCTGCTCCGATCGCTGCTCAAGTGCGGCGCATGCGGGCGGCCGTGGCATGGGGTCGCCTACCACGGCCGGCGTCACTACCGTTGCACCAGCCGAGACCGAGCCTACTACATCGAAAGCTGCGGCAGTGGAAGCCGACGCGCCGACCAGCTTGAGGCGTTGGTCTGGGACACCATTACCGGGATCCTCAGAACCCCCACTGTCCTGGCCCAGAAGGTCGAGGCGCACCGCACAAAGCTCGGGGTCCGGGACGTGGAGATCCAGTCCGAGGCCGCATACCTTGAACGCCAGTTGGCCACGCTGGACCGACAGGAACGCAAGATGCTCGCGCTGTACCTGGACGACGACACGTTCGACACTGCCGCAGTCCGAGTCAAGATCGAAGAGATCGGGGCCCGGCGCCGGGCTCTCAAGGACCGGGCCGAGGTGATCCGAGCCCGTGCGGGCAGGGAGAAGGTCGAGGCCGGTCGAGAGGACGCTGTCCGCCGCTACTGTGAGCTCGCCCTCAAGGGGCTCCACGCTCTGACTCCGGATGGACGCCGCCAGCTCCTCCTGGCTCTCGTGGACAGGGTGGTAGTGAACCGAGATGGGCTGGAGATTCACGGGGTTCTGCCGGGTCGTGTCGGCGGTCGGGAACTGTTGCGAGTCTCAGCATGAGCGGCGTGACCGCCGCCTGCGCGCCCAGGCTGACCGCCACCGCGGCGGCGAGCCAGGGGGGCCAGCCGCGGCCCGTCATCGCGGTGGTCAGCCACGGCGTCAGGTAGACGATGCC
>Ga0187893_10005352_pt1 | contig 23107 bp, 18 predicted proteins | sample MA1701074metaG_FD_139574 | JGI IMG/M metagenome (GOLD analysis project Ga0187893, IMG submission 139574) | White microbial mat communities from a basaltic lava cave in the Kipuka Kanohina Cave System on the Island of Hawaii, USA - MA170107-4 metaG ...
ATCGCGTTCGGAGCCGACGCGTTCCGCGTGCCCGCCATTACCACGTCGTGAGCGCCGGGATAGTAACTGGAGAAGTGACCGGCGGGCGCGGCCTGCACCATAAAGGCGATGCCCGAGACCCAGGAGCTCACGTTGACCGCGACGCGACCCGACGCGGAGCCTCCGAGAGCGACGGTGGTCACGGTCTCGTCCCACCGCATGGGAAAGCCGATGGGAATCCGGATGCGGATATCCCCGAAAGCCGTGAGGGTCACGTTCAGCGGATCCTCGCTGATGGTGATGGCCGCCGCCGCCCTGCGGGACGGAGCCGACGGTGAAGACTTGATTCGCCACAGAGGAGATTGCGGGGACTCCCCCGGCCGCACCCACTTCATCCGCCCCCGCCTCCCAGGGAACGGTGCGCGTGACGCCGTCGATGTCGTCGCGGAAGAGCCAGGAAAGAGTTTCCCCTCGCCCCTGTGCGGAGCTTCCGCTCTGGACGTGCAGGTCCTCGGCGCCGGAGATGGTGGATACGAACTGAAGGCCTCCGAGGAGAAGCCCGTTGATTCCGAAGCCCGCGGGGCTGTGGGTTGTGCCCGTGGCGTCGCCGGCAAGGTTGTTGCTGCTGGAGGAGGCGATCGGCGCCATCGCGTAGTCGTTCGGGACATTGCTATGGGCGAGGTTGTTCTTCAGCACGGTTCCGGTTCCCGCCCCTCCCTTGAATCCGGAGGACCCACAGTTGAATGCAGTGTTGTTGAAGAGCCGGCCCTGCACGAGCGGCTGGGTCAGCCGCACGCCGCTCCCCGCCATCGCGTAGAGAACGTTGTTGTAGAAGTCGAGCCGGGTCGTAGCCGACGAGTTCTCGAGCCCATGGAGCGTCATGTCGTGAATGAGGTTGTTGCGAACGACGATCTGGTTCGAAGTGCCGATTCCGCTCACGGCAACTCCGGTGGTTCCGCCCGCGCCGCCGGAAATCTCCAGCCACTCGACGGTGACGAAATCGTCCTGTATGGAGACGGCGGCGGCGGCAGCGGGAGGGCGTATCACAGCCCCGGTCCCCGCGACTCCGGTGTGGCGGTTGCCGTCATCGGCGGTGAGAACGATCCGGCGTGCCCCGTCGGTGATGGCGCCCTCGATGACGACGCCGGCGGTGAGCGGGCTCTCCCGGTAGACCACACCGACCTCGAAGCGGTCATCGGCCACGAGACTCGCGCTCGCAACCGGGAAGTAACTGCACGGACCGCCGTCGATGCAGTCTTCCCAGGCCGGAAGGCTCGCGTACTGTCGCGATAGGGTGTAGGGCTTGGAAGAGCCGGACACGCCCAGAAAGGGACCGGTGAGGGTGAGCTGCGTTTCGGAATCGACGGAGAGAACGGTGTAGTTGGTCGCGTCGATCTGGATGCGGTCGCCGCGCCCCCGGTTCGCGGACAGCCAGCTGGTTCCGGCGCCCGTGACGATCGCGGATCCGTTGGTCGCGCTCACCAGGCCCGTCGTGTAGTTGGGAGCGGTCCCGATCGACCCATAACTGGTCTTGGGGTCGAGGCTGTATCCCATGAGGTACAGGTCCATCGCGGTGTTCTCGATCTTCTGTTCGAAGATGTCGTTCGCATCGATGCCGACGGCGGCGAAGCCGTGCATGTGGTCGAGGTAGAGGTCGCTCGCCGAGCCGTTGCGGCGGAGCGCGACCCGGTACTTGGAGCCGCCGGAGTTGTAGATCTCGACGAACGCCCCGTTCGCCCGGGAAGTGATGTTGGTGGTGATGTCCACGTCCTGGTACGTTCCCGTGTTGGAAGTGGACTTGTTGATTCCGTTCGTGAAGAACACGGCGCCGTACGTGACGTAGCCGACGAGATAGAGGTCGATCGCGGTGTCATCCACCTGGAACTGCGCCGTCTCCGTCGCGTCGACCCCGACGAGCCCGAGAGTGGCCCCTTTGGAGTCGAGCTCGCGGACGCGATCGTCGGTCGAACCCTTTTTGCGCAGGCCGAACTGGTGCAGGTTGGAGTTGCTGGTATTGATAACGGTGAAGATGGCACCTACTGCGGTATCGGCCCCGGTGTCGGCACTGATGTCTACGTCGCGCCACGAGTTCAGAAAGCCGATGGTCTTCTGGACCCGGTTGGTGAAGAAGGTGACTCCTTCCATCGTGTAGCCGAGGAGGTACGTGCGGACGGAGGTGCTCCCGGTGTAAACCTCGAAGACCCGGTTCGCGTCGAGCCCGGTCATGAGCCAACCCTGGTCACCTGCGTCCGCCTCGACCTGTGTTTGCCAGGTATCGCTTGCCACCTCGATCCGGGAGCCGATGTGGTGGTGTCCCTACAGCCCGGGTGTTTCCTCCAGCGCGCGTTTTGTTCCCACGGGCTCTTGGGTCACAATCGCCCGGCCATGACTTGGCCCTTCCGAAATGCGCTATCCATCGCGGCCCTCCACGGCACTATCGTTCTCGCATGCGGCCGCACGGAGCCGGAGGCGTCTCCGCCCCGAGGAGACACGCCTCTTCGCGGCGAACGCGTCGATTTTCTCGACAAGACCCCGATCGGAGATCCTCCCGGTGACAAACCTCCGTGGATCACGTACGTTCAGGTCGTCGACCTGGATCGTGACGGTCTCCTCGACGTTCTCGCGGCCGAGGAGACACTTGCCCAGGTTCGCTGGGTCCGGCAGGGGCCCAAAGGCACGTTCCAGGAGAGGCAGGTCGGCTCCGTGGTCTTCGCTCCCGCCCACGTGACTCCCGCCGACGCGGATGGAGACGGGGACCTCGACCTTCTCGTCGCGGAGATGGGGAGGATCCGGCCGACGAACGACAAGATCGGCTCCGTGAACTTGTTCGAGAACGTGGGTGGAGAGACGTTTCAGAGCCGCGTCGTCCTCGAGAACGTCGCTCGCGTCACGGATATCGAGCCGGGTGACTTCGACTCCGACGGCGACGTCGATCTGGCCGTCGGGCAGTTCGGCTACGACGACGGCGAGATTCGCTGGATGGAGAACGTGGGACCGTGGCAGTACGAGAGCCACATCCTCCTGAGCCTTCCGGGAACGATCCACGTGCCCGTCGCCGACATGGACGGCGATTCCGACCTGGACATCGTAGCCGTGGTCTCGCAGACCTGGGAGCAGGTCTACGTGTTCGAGAACGACGGTTCCGGTGCCTTCACGTCGCACATCGTCTACGGAGCCACCAACGAGGACTTCGGGAGCAGCGGGATCTCGCTCGTCGATCTCGACGGGGACAAAGACCAGGACGTCCTCTACACCAACGGAGACGCCTTCGACCACTCCCCTCCGCTTCCCCGGCCCTGGCACGGGGTGCAGTGGCTCGAGAACCAGGGGCGGCTCCAGTTCGTCTATCACCGCATCGGTGACCTTCCGGGCGCCTACTCCGCCCGAGCGCTCGATGCCGACTCCGACTCCGACCTCGACGTCTTCGCGGTGAGCCTCTTCGCCGACTGGAGCGATCCGAAGTCGCAGTCGATCGTCTGGTTCGAGAACGACGGCAACGAGACGTTCACGCGAAGGGACATCGACTCTTCCCCTTCGCACCTGGTGGCCCTGGACGCAGGCGACCTCGACGCTGACGGACGAGTCGATCTCGTGACCGGCGGCCACCACTCCCACGGACCCTTCGACCGGATCAGCAGGATCACCTGGTGGCGAAATCGCTGGAACGAGCGGCGGTAGTCCTGGCCAGCTCGCTTCTGGCCCTCCCCGGCTGTCGTGACGAGGCGAGTCGAATCCCGCCGCTTCCAGTGTTTGTTCGCCAGAACCAGATCTCGATCGCGAAGTTCATGGAGGCGGACCGGAGAGCGCGGGAGGAGCCGGACTCCGTCGAAGCCATCGGCCGTCTGGGAATGCTCTATCACGCCTACCAGTTCGTCGCCGAGGCCCGGGCCTCGTACCGCATCGCGCGCGCTCTCGCCCCGGACGATTTCCGCTTCGTCTACTACGCCGCGAAGGTCGAGAAGACGGCATTCGCCTACGAGCAGGCGGAGGCGACCTTCCGCCATGCCCTCGAGATGAAGCCCGGCGACCCCGAGCTCGAGGCGGAGCTCGGCGATCTCTATCTCATGTGGAATCGCCGCGAGGATGCCGAGACCCATCTCGCGAAAGCCCTCGCTCTCGACCCGCTGCAGCCGGTCGCGGCCCTCGGGATGGCGCGTCTCCGGATGCTGGAGCAGAAGTGGGACGAGGTCGTCGCCCTCGCGGCCCCGCTCCTGGAGCCGTATCCCCGATTGTCCCGGGCGCACCAGCTTCTCGCCGCCGCCTACGGCGCTCGCGGCGTCGAGGACAAGCGCGCGTTCCACCAGGAGGAGGGAGAGTACGGCTCGGCGGTCGACAGCGTTCTGATGCGGGAGCTGAACGAGCTCGCGGTCGAGGCGATCCTCGAAGGAGATCCCGCCCCGGGACGGGACCTCCTGCAGGTCAAGTGCGCGCGCTGCCACAACCATGAGCGCATCTACGACCACGACGAGGATCGCGTCTGGTGGGCGAGGACCGTCCGGAGGATGCAGCGCGAGGCGGGATGGGACTGGCTCACGGACGAGGAAGCCGCTTCCGTCGTCGCTTACCTGGCAAGGAACCAGGCTATCCTTCCACCCCGATGAGCCGGCTCGACCGCCTGACTGCGCGTCTCGACCAGCTCTACGAGTACGACCGCGAGCCCGTACGGGAGAGCGCCCTCGAGCCCGGCCGCCACTTCGCCGGCCTCTTCGCGGGCGAGCACGTGGCAGCGACGGAGTTCGTGATCGGGGCGTTCTTCGTTCTTCACGGCGTCGCCCTGCGCGACCTGCTCCTCGGCCTTCTCGTGGGAAACCTGCTCGCCGTCCTCTCCTGGACGTTCGTCTGCGCCCCCATCGCGACCGAGACCCGTCTGACGCTCTACTGGTACCTGAGAAGGATCGCGGGGCCGGGCCTCACCCTCGCCTACAACGTCGCGAACGCCGTCCTCTACTGCGTTCTCGCCGGAGCGATGATCGCCGTCTCCGCGACCGCGCTCGGTCCCGCGTTCTCGATTCCGAGCCCTGCGCTCTCGGACACCCTTCCCACGAGTTTGGGCTGGGTCTTGCTGACGATCGGGATCGGTGCGGTCTTCACGCTCTTCGCCATCCTCGGGTTCGAGAAGCTCGCGCGATTCGCGGGGCTCTGCTCTCCCTGGATCTTCGTCGCGTTCCTCGCGGGCGCCATCGCGTCCCTCCCGAAGCTCGGGGTCGCGCCCGACCTTTCGAACCTCGCCGAGGTCGCCCGGGACCGCGTCTGGACGGGGGTCGCGACCGGGGGACAGGAGAAGTTCACCGTCGGGCACGTCCTGTTCTTCGCCTGGTTCGCGAACCTCGCGATGCACATCGGGCTTTCCGACATGGCCCTCTTCCGCTACGCGAAGCACTGGAGCTACGGGCTCTACTCCGCCGTCGGGATGTACTCCGGCCACATGCTCGCCTGGATCTGCTCGGGAGTCATGGTGGCCGCCATCGGCCGGGAAATGGATCCGGGCCGCATGGCACACGAGGCCCTCGGGATCGCCGGCGCCTTCGCGGTGTTCTTCGCGGGTTGGACCACCGCGAACCCGACGCTCTATCGGGCGGGGCTCGCCCTCCAGGCGGTGACGGGCTGGCCTCGATGGAAGATCACTCTCGGGGCCGGCGCGCTCACGACCGCGTTCTCCTGCTTTCCCGCGGTGTTCCTGAAGCTCCTCGACTACGTCGCTCTCTACGGGCTCATCCTCATGCCGGTGGGCGCGATCGTCGTCGCCGAGCACTGGCTCTTCCCGAGGCTCGGCCTTCCGCGGTATCGCGCCGAATCCGAAGGCGCTCTCGTCAACTGGCGGGCGGCCGTCGTCTGGGCGGGGACTCTCGCCGCCTGCCATTTCATGCCCCTGCACCTTTTCTACCGGTGGCTTCCGGGATACGGCCTCGCGCTTGCGAGCTATGTCGTTCTCGGGCTTGTGAGGAGGCGAACGTGAGGAGAGCGGCGCTCGTTCTGGCCCTCATCGGGCTCGCGACGTGTCTTCTCGCGCCCGTCGCGTACTTCCGTGGAGACCTGGGTGAAGACGCGATGAAAGCTATCTTTCTGGCCGCGTCGATCGTCTGGTTCGCCTCCGCGAGCATCTGGACTTCTCAGGCCCGCTGAAATCTCGGCATCACTTCCTCCGCGAAGAGGCGGATGCCGTCGAGGCTCGGGAAGTCCATGAACCACAGCATGAAGTGGTCGACCCCGAGCGACGTGTACTCCTTCAGCCGGTCCACGATGACGTCGGGGGTTCCGATCAGGAACTCCTTTTCCAGGTCCTTCCGCGAGCCGTAGCTCTCGAGGGCGGGGTTGGTGGCCTTCATCTGGGCCAGGATGTCCTCGTCGCTCCTCTCGGCGGGCTTCAGGCTCTCCATCCTCTCGAAGCAGGCGTCGATCTCGGAGTCCTTCCGGCAGATCAGGGTCTGGGTCTCGAGGGAAAGGCCAATCGAAGAGAAGTCGCGGCCAACGAGGGAGCAGGCCTCGCCGACCGCGTCGAGTTTTTTCCGGAACCCCTCGACGGAGGCGGGCATGGAGTTGAAGACGTCCGCGTGCTTCGCGATCGCCCGCACCATCACGGGATTGTTCGTCTCGCCCATCCACACCGGGGGATGGGGCTTCTGGACGGGTTTCGGGGCGCAGAGGGCGTCCTTGACGCGGTAGAACCTTCCGTCGAACGAAAACCGCTCCTCCGCCAGCATCCCCTTGATAATGATGATTCCCTCCTCCATCCGGGCAGCCCGCTCTTCGTCCGATGCCCCGAAGTCGAACCCGTAGGCGTCGAACTCGGCCTTCCGCCACCCGTAGTCGTAGAAGAGGAGAAACCGGCCGCCCGAGACGACGTCGAGGGTCGCGACCATCTTGGCGGTGAGAGCGGGGTTGCGGAAGGAGTCGCAGAGGTGGATGGGGGCGAGGAGCATCTTCTCCGTCATCCCCGCGAGGGCGGAGAGAAGGGTCCAGCCCTCGAAGATGGCCCCCTCGCGGCCGAGAAAGACGTGATCGGCGACGAAGAGAGAGTGGTATCCGAGCTTTTCGCACTCGAGAACGGCGTTCTTTGTCGCCTCCCAGTCGAGCTTCTCATAGCAGGGAGTTCGAAAGAAGGACATCCCCGGGTTGGCGAAGATGGGAACGCAGAAACCGAATCGAGTCATCGGGCGAGATACCCTCCATCGACGAGAAGCGGCGTCGCGGTGATGAAAGACGCCTCGTCCGAGGCGAGGAACAGGATGGCGCAGGCGACTTCCCGCGGCGTTCCCACCCGGTTCAGGAGGTGGAGAGGCGCATTCTCGGCGAGGAACTGCTCTTCGGTCGTCCCCGTCTGCGCCATGTGCCGTTCGGTGGCCGCCGTGCGGATGGTTCCGGGGCAGACGCAGTTGACGCGGATCTTATAGGGCGCGAGGTCGAGCGCCATGCACCGGGTCATGTTCACGAGCGCGGCCTTGGTCGCGCTGTAGGCGAGGAAGTGCGGCTGGGCGATGAACGCCGAGATCGAGCTCAGGTTCACGATGGCGCCCGCCCCGCGCCTCTTCATCGCTTCGGCGGCGTAGCGCGTGCAAAGCGAAGTGCCGACGACGTTCACGCCGAGAGAGCGGTGCCACGATTCGACCGAGGCCTCGAGCCCCTCGAGGACGAAGACGGCGGCGTTGTTGACGAGGATGTCGATCCCGGAAAGCTCCGTCTCGGCGCGCTCCATCGCCGCTCGCACCTCGACTTCCTTCGAGATGTCGCACGGGACGAAGATCGCCCGCCCGCCCTTGTCGCGAATCCGCCGGGCGACCGACTCTCCCGCGCGATCGACGTCGAGGAGTGCTATGGACGCGCCCTCCTCGGCGAAGAGCTCGGCCGTCGCCTCCCCGATTCCGTTCGCGGCGCCCGTGATGACAGCGACCTTGCCTGGGAGCCTCATTCGATCCCCGTCCTATTCGTCAACTCGAGGGCGAGGGCTTCGGCCTCGTTCAGAGGGTGCTCCGCCGCCCGTTTTCTCAGCTCCTCGAACCGCGGATAGCCCTTCTCCTGCTCCAGGGTCCACTCTCGCGCGAAAGCACCCGAGCGAATCTCCTCGAGCGCCTGCCGGAACTTCGACTTCTCCTCATCGGGCAGCATCCTCGGCCCTCGGGAGAGAGTCCCGTATTGGCTCGTCTGGGAGTGGAGCCGCATCTGCCGGAAGAGGCCTCGGCGGGCCATCTGGCGGAAGATCTCGGAGGACTCGCCCGAGCCGTAGAGCTCGAGCGCCACCATCTCCGGCGGGAACCCCGCCTCCACGAGGACTTCGTACGAGAGGAGCAAATCGCGCACGATGATGGGCCACGTCGCCTGCTCCGCGAAGAGATCGAGCTCCGTCTCCTGGGCGAAAGTGGTCTCGAGGACCCCGGCCCGCGTGGCCCCGATTCCCTTCGCCCAGGCGAGGGCGGTCGCGCGCGCCGTCCCCGAGGCATCCTGGCCCACGGCGATGTAGGCGGGAGCCCCACGGCCCCGCTCGAAGCTCGTCCTCACGTGGACTCCGATCATCCGAGGTGCCACCAGGACCACGTCGACGTCCTCGGGAGGCACGATGCGGCGGAAGTGAATGTTGTAGCCGTGAGCGAAGAGGAGAGTCGAGCCTGGTCGGAGAGCGGGAGCGACGCTTTCGCCGTAGACTCTCGTCTGGACCTCATCCGGGATGAGGAGGGCGATGACGTCGGCGTTTCGGCACGCCTCGGCGATGGGAAGAACCTCGAATCCGTCGCGCTCCGCGTCCTCCGCGCTCTCGTCCCTGACGGAGCCGACGACGACGTCGATGCCGCTGTCGCGGAGGTTCAGCGCCTGCGCCCGGCCCTGGTTCCCGTATCCGATGATGGCGGCTTTTTTCCCCTCGAGGGGGCAAAGGCCGGCATCGCTTTCCAGAAGTACCTTCACGGACCCTCCACTTTCGATAAGAACCGATAGCGTCCCGACGGAGCCGAAAGCACGGTGAATCCGCCTTCCTCGCGAAGGATGGAAGCGCCGTCCGTCTCCTGCACCTCCCCGGGGAGGTAAACGACGGCATCGGTGTTCACGGGAACCGTCACCGCGAGATCGAACATCCCTCCTTCGAGAGTCCACTCACTCTCGATCTCGCCGCGAATCGAATCGTAGCTCGCCCGCGCGCGCGTGAGCGCTCCTCCCGGGCGCGGCCGGATCACGATCCTCTCGTCAGCACTTTCGTCATAAACGATGCCGGCGACGTTCTCGTACATCCACTCACCGACGGAGCCGAAGGAGTAGTGGTTGAAGGAGTTCATCCCGGGATCCTGAAACCCCTTCTCCTCGGTCCAGCCGTCCCAGCGCTCCCAAATGGTGGTCGCGCCGTTCCGGATCTCGTAGCCCCAGGAAGGGAACGTCTCGTTGAGGAGGAGCTGGTAGGCGACGTCGAACCGGCCGCCATCGCCAAGGGCGGGGAGGAGATCCCTCACGCCGAGAAATCCGGTGGAGAGGTGGCCGCCCTTCGCCTCGATGGCGCGCACCAGGTGAGCAACGGCCTTCTCGCGCAGCACCTCGGGAAGGAGGTCGAACCGGAGAGCCAGAACGTATCCGGTCTGCGTATCGCCGAGGAGGCGGCCCTCGCCGTCGAGAAACTCCGCGACGAACGCGTCTCGGATCTTCTCGAACAGATCCTGATACGCGCGCGCCTCCTCGTCTCGTCCGAGGACACGGGCGGTGCGCGCCAGAAGATCGGCGTCGTGGGCGAAGAAGACGGTTCCCAGGAGCTCCTTCGACGTCTCCGAGCCGATGGCGACCCAGTCCCCGTAGTTGTTGTGGAGCGCGTTCTTTCGGATGAGGTCGGGGTTCGCGCTTCGAATGTGCTCGACCCACTTTTTCATCGCCTCGTAGTGACGCTCGAGAAGCCTCTCGTCTCCGTAGCACCGGTAGAGCGCCCAGGGAACGATGACACCGGCGTCGCCCCAGCCGGGCGCGCCGTCCGTCGTCACGACGATGCGTGGGGCGACGTCGGAGAAGGCGCCCGCCTCCGACTGGGCATCGCGGACGTCCTGGAGCCACTTGGTGAAGAACGAGGCCACGTCGCGATTGAAGCACGCCGTGCGGGCGAAGATCTGAGCGTCGCCCATCCAGCCGAGCCTCTCGTCGCGCTGCGGGCAGTCCGTCGGAATGGAGAGGAAGTTCCCGCGCTGGCTCCAGACGATGTTGTGCTGGAGTTGTTCGAGGAGAGGGCTCGAGGTCTCGAAGGCTCCTGTTTCGGGGATCGCCGAGTGGACGACCACCGCCGTCAAGGCGTCGAGAGGCGGCTCACCCGGGTAACCGCGGATCTCGGCGTAGCGGAACCCGTGGAATGTGAAGTGCGGCTCGAAGACTTCAATGCCTCCGCCCCGGGCGATGTAGACGTCCGTCGATCGGGCGGTTCTCAGATTGGTGGTGTAGAGGTTGCCGTCGGGCGAGAGCATCTCCGCGAAGCGGATCTCGATCCGGGTTCCCGCCTCGGCCTCGACGCGAAGGCGGGCGAACCCCACGAGGTTCTGTCCGAAATCGAAGACGTGGACGCCCGGGGATAGCTCGGTGCGGTTACGGGCGGAAACTTCCTCGGTTGCCTCGACGAGAGGGGAGTGCTGTCCCACGAGCTCCGCCTCGGGGGGCGCGAGGAGGGCGACGGGAGAGGCAGGGTTCGGCTCGATCCGCGCGTCGTACGTCTCTCCCATGAGGAAGTCCGATTGCCGGATCGACCCTTCGCCCCCTTTCCAGCTCTCGTCCGTCACGATAGCGACTCGCTCGCCGTTCTCCTGCTCGACGTCGAGCTCGGCGAGAAACCCGAGAGGGTAGGGCCCGTAATGGTGGCGCTTTTTCTCCCATCCGATCGTTCCTGCGTACCAGCCGTCCCCGAGAACTACTTCGACGTCGTTCTCTCCCTGGCGGAGCAGTGGGGTTACATCGTAGGTCTGGTACTCGATGCGGTGTCGATAGTCCGTCCAGCCGGGGGTGAAGATTCCCTTTCCAACGCGCGCTCCGTTGAGACGGACCTCGTAGAGCCCGAGCGCGGTTGCGTAGAGCCTCGCGCTCTTGACCTGGCTTTCGAGGGTGAACGACCGCTTGAGGTAGGGGCTCGGCGCAGACTCCGCGGTGCGGTCGGATCCGGCGGTAGAGAATCCGATCCAGCGTCCGCTCCACTCACCGAGAGTTCCTGTTTCCCAGAACGACTCGGTTTTCGCGTGTGCCGAGCCGTCGCGGTTCCAGGCTTCGATCTCGACCCGGTAGCGGGATCTGGCCTCGAGAGGCTTACCCTCATAGGGAACGAGCGTGGTGTCGAAAGAGGAGACCTTGCCGCTGTCCCACACGGTTTCCCCCGAACGGTCCACGACGATGCGATAAGCGGACTGCCTCTCCCCACGGGTCTCGGAGGCGAGCTTCCAGGTGAACCGAGGAGAGGGCTCGTCGAGCCCGAGCGGCGAAACGAGGTGCTCAATCCGTAGATCCTGGACGCTCCAGTCCGGAGGCGCGCTCTCGCGGCACGAGCAGAACAAAGCGAGCGTGAGGAAGGGAGACCTTTTCAAGATCGGCTCCTCTCGAAAGAGCGTGATTCTACGCTTGCGCGTGAGGCAGGGGCAATTGCGCTCGACCCTCGGTGCTCTTACGATCTCCGGGAGCCCATCGATGGTCGGTGCCACGCTTTCCCACTACCGCATTCTCGAGAAGATCGGCTCCGGCGGCATGGGCGACGTGTATCTCGCCGAGGACACGAAGCTCTCCCGGAACGTGGCGCTCAAGGTCCTGCTGGCGGACCTTGCCTCGAACCAGGAGCGCCTCACCCGCTTCGAGAGGGAGGCGAAGGCCGTGGCCGCGCTCAGCCATCCCAACATCGTGACCGTTCACTCCATCGAGGAGTGGAGCGACATCTGGGTCATGGACGTGGAATAGCCGCGTGCAGCGCATTCGAGAGGCTCTCGCCGCGGGGAGAGTGCGCTTCTCCATCCTGGCCCTGCTCTTTTTCGCGACCGCGATCAACTACATCGACCGTGCGGCCCTCGGCGTCATGCAGCCGGTCCTCGCGAAAGCGATGAGCTGGACGGCCCAGGACTACGCGGACATCAACTTCTGGTTCCAGCTCGGCTATGCCCTCGGTTTCGCCGCGCAAGGGCGCTTCATCGACTGGATCGGCGTCAAGCGTGCCTTCGCGCTCGCCGTCCTTCTCTGGAGCGTCGCGGCGGCGGCCCACGGTCTCGCGGCGACCGCCTTCGGGTTCATGCTCTGCCGGTTCTTCCTCGGCGTCACCGAGGCAGCGAATTTCCCGGCGAACGTGAAAACCGCGCGCCTGTGGTTTCCCGCTGGTGAGCGCGCTCTCGCCGCCGGTGTCTTCAACGCGGGAGCGACGGTAGGCGCGATGCTGACCCCGGCCATTCTCCCGCTGCTCCTCGCCGCCTGGGGTTGGCAGGCCGCGTTTCTCGCGATCGGAACGCTGGGCCTCTTCTGGTTTCTCGCCTGGATGCGCTCCTACCACGAGCCCGAGGCACACCCTCACCTGAGCCCAGAGGAGCTCCGGCACATCCGCGGAGGGGAGGAAGAGGAGCCGAGGCACCTTCCATACTCACGGGTCCTTCGCCTGCGCGTCACCTGGTCTTTCACGCTCGCCTACTCCCTCACCGTCCCGGTGTTCTGGTTCTACCTGTACTGGCTTGCGCCCTTTCTGAACCAGCAGTACCAGCTCGGAATCCGTATCGACCAGATCGGACTGCCGCTCATCGTGATCTATCTCAGCGCCGACCTCGGCGGAATCATCGGCGGCGGCCTGTCCTCGTTCCTGATCGCGCGTGGAATGGCCCCGGTGAGGGCGCGCCTCGTCTCGATGCTCGTGTCCGCCGCCGGCCTCACTCCGATCGTCGCCGCCTCCCGCGCCGGAAGCCTGTGGATGGCGGTCGCCGTGATCTCGGTCGCGCTCGGCGCTCACCAGTCCTGGATCACCAACATGTTCGGTCTGCTGACGGACGTCACCCCGAAGGCGGTCGTGGCTTCCGTATTCGGCTTCGGGAGCATGATCGCCGCGGTGGGCGGCATGTTCATGACCCAGATCGTGGGATATGTCCTGACGACGACCGAGAACAACTACGGCATGCTCTTCACGCTCATCCCCGCAACGTACTGGGTCGCGCTCGCGTGGATGTACGGGACGGCTCCGCGCGCGGTCGAAGAAGGTCTTTGAGTTGCTCCACCGCACTCACGCTAACGAGGTGTCCCGATGGCGACGAGGTTTCTGAGCGTGCGGTAGATGATGAGCCCGGACGCGAGGGCCGGTGTCGCCATCGTGACCTCGCCCGTGTCGTTCGTTGCGAGGAGCTCGAACTCGGGGCCGGCTTTGACCACGAACACCCCACCGTCCTCGTTCGCGAAGTAGATTCGGCCGTCGGCCGCGACCGGGGAGGAGCTGAAATAGCTCCCCGCCCCGAGTCGCTCCTGATAGACGCGCTCGCCGGTTCGAGCGTGGTAGCAGGTCAGGACGCCGTTTCCAGCCACGGTGTAGAAATAGTCCCCATAGACGAGGGGCGTCGTCAGGTACGGCGCCCCCTTGGGCTTCATCCAGGCGAAGGCGTTGCCCGCGGCGGCGCCTTCCGCGAGCGTGATGGTTCCGCGCGCGCCCGGCCGGATCGCGTAGATCGGTTGCTCGTACCGGTAGTATCCGGTGGCGACGTAAATCAGGTCGTGCGCGACGAACGGCGTCGGCACGGAGATCATGGACGTGCCTTCGAGCCGCCAGAGCTCTTTACCGGTGAGCGGATCGTAGCCCCGGATGTGCTTGGTGCCGTTCGTCACGAGCTCGGCGCCGCGCTCGCCTTCGTAGATCCCCGGCGTTGACCACGACGGGAGCGCGTCGCGCTCCGTGCGCCAGGTTTCCTCGCCGGTAGCGAGGTCGAATGCGGCGATGAAGCTGCCTTTCTGCTGATCGCATTGGACGATCGCGAGGTTCTTGTAAATGACGGGCGACGACGCGTAGCCCCAGGTGTAGTCGGGCACGTCGAACGCTCCCTGGTCGAGCGGGCCCAGGTCTCGTTTCCACAGAATCTTCCCGGAGAGATCGAGCGCGTAGAGACCTTCGGAGCCGAAGAACGCGACGAGGGTGTTCCCGTCGGTCGCGGGCGTCGCCGCCGCGTAGCTCGAGTGTGGATGGCGGGCGACTCGAGGCTCGGCCTCGAGCGCGAGCGCGTCCCAGACGACGTCGCCGGCCTTCAAATCGAGCGCGAGCACGCGGAACTGGTGCTTGGAGAGATCGGTGCGCCGATCCTCCTCGCCGGCGAGAGGGAACTGAAACGCCGTGTCCCCTCGACTGGAGATGGCCGTGGTCAAGTAGATGCGGTCGCCCCTGACGATCGGACTCGAATGCGCCATTCCGGGTACGGGCGTCTTCCACGCAATGCGGCTTCCTTTCTCGACGTCCCACACGAGAGGAGGATTCGTGCCATCGGCAACGCCCGAGGCGCGGGGCCCCCGGAACGAAGGCCAGTCGCTCCCTTCGCTGACGGAGACAAGGAGACCGAAGAGAGCGAGACCGGCTGAGATGAGCCACCGCCTCAGATGAACCGAAGCACGCATGGTATGTCCCTCCATGGCCTCAAAGAACGACGATGCTACCTGATAACGAAGGCCACGTCCGCTAGCTCGGCCGCGCGTCGTGTGCCGAAGATCGTTGATTGGATTCGGCATCGAGCAACCGTCGTATCTGCCGAATTGCGCCGAGGTGTATGCGGTGTGCGCGACAATCGCCATTGGCTGGTTCCACCAAGCTCGATAACGACAGTCAGTGTAGTTCAGTAACGACGATTTCGTAGAGCCAGGTACTCGTGCACCGAGACCGCGAGATCCTACAGCATCGAGCCACGTTCAGTTGGCGTTCGGTTGCAAGGATGAATCCAGTTTCACGCTGTTAGAATCCCGCTTCGGGAGGGTTGCGAAATGGCGTCTTTCAAGAACCGCCGCGGGCTCGCTCTCGCCGCGGGCTTTCTTCTTGGCTCACCGGGAGCGCCCTCGAGCCAGGAAGTCACGCCGGCCCGGCTGGAGCACGCCGGCTCCGAGCCTCAAAACTGGCTGACCTACGGCGGGAACTATCAGTCGTGGCGCCATAGCCCTCTCGATCAGATCGATACCGGGAGCGTGAAGCGCCTGAAAGTCGCCTGGGCGTTTCAGCTCGGGGACGTGAGCATGGGACTTCAATCGACTCCCCTCGTCGACGGCGGCATCCTCTACGTCATCGGCCCGAAGAACCGGGTGTTCGCGCTCGACGCCGCGACCGGAAAGCGGCTCTGGCACTACTTCTACCCCATGCCCGCGAAGCTCCTCGCCTACGGACACCAGAACCGGGGCCTCGCCCTCGGCCACGGAAACGTCTACTTCGGGACCGTCGACAACTTCGTCGTCGCCCTCGATGCAAAGACGGGCGAGGAAATCTTCAAAGTCGAAGTCGAGGATTCGTCGTACTTCGGCTGCAACATCACCGGAGCTCCGATCGTCGTCAAGGACACGGTGATCGTGGGCTCGACCGGCGGCGACTCCGCCCACCGGGGGCACATCGTCGCCTTCGACGCGAAGACGGGGAAGAAGCGGTGGCGGTTCAACACCATTCCCGGGCCGGGCGAAGAGGGCAACGAGACGTGGGCGGGCGATAGCTGGAAGCACGGAGGGGGCGCCGCCTGGATGACGGGCTCGTACGATCCCGATCTCGACCTTCTCTACTGGGGGATCGGAAACCCTGCCGCCGACCTCTATGGCGAGGCGCGCAAGGGGCAGAACCTATATACCGACTGCGTGGTCGCTCTCGATCCCGACACCGGCGAAGTCGCGTGGCACTACCAGGAGATCCCTCACGACGTGTGGGACTACGACAGTGCCTATGAGACCATCCTGATCGACACGGTCCTCGACGGCCGCGAGCGAAAGCTCCTCGTCCACCCGAACAAGGGCGGGTACATGTACGTCCTCGATCGGACGAGCGGGGATTTCGTCGCCGCCTGGGCCTTCTCGGAGACGATCAACTGGACGACGGGTCTGGACGAGAAGGGCATTCCCCAGAACCGCCGCGAGCCGGTCCTGGATGCGGCGACGCTCATCTGCCCGAACGCGGCGGGGGCACGGAGCTGGAATCAGGCGAGCTATCACCCCGGAGCCAAGCTTCTGTTCAACCCCGCGATGGAGTGGTGCTCGATGGTGACCGCCCGCAAGCAGGAGCCAAAGATGGGGGAGGTGTTTCTCGGAGGAGAGTTCGGTCCCGTCGTGGCTCCGCCCGGGCGTGAGGTCACCTCCCGCCTCGCCGCGCACGACCCGGTGACCGGAGAGATCCGGTGGAGCCGGGCGACCCGGTATCCCGTTCTCAGCTCCATCCTCTCGACCGGTGGGAATCTGGTCTTCTACGGCGACCCCGAGGGCTGGTTCTACGCTCTCGATGCGAGAAGCGGGAACGAGCTCTTTCGCTTCAACACCGGCGCCGGGCATCGCGGATCGCCCATCACCTACGCCGTTGGCGGAAGGCAGTTCGTCGTCACGCCGTCCGGGTGGGGCTCGATCGTGTCGGGCTGGTATCCCGTGCTCTGGCCCGAGACGGAAGCTCTCACCGCGGGCGCGACTCTCTTCGCTTTCACCCTGGCAGAGAATTGAGATGCTTCCGATGGTCGGAATGCTCGTCCTCGCCGGAGGGCTCGCCGCTCAGGACGGCCGCGCGGTCTTCGGAGAGTACTGCTCCATTCCTTACTGCCACGGCGCCGACGGAGGCGAGGGCCGTGCGCCCTCCCTTCGCGGCCGATCGTGGCACGAGGAGGACCTGCGGCGGATCATCATGGGAGGCGTTCCCGACACCTCGATGCCGCCCTTCGGAGATCGGCTTGCCGCCGATGAGCTCGACTCGCTCATCGAGTTCATTCGCTCGATTTCCGTCGAGGTCGATTCGGTCGGGCGAGATGTGATTCGCACGAGCGACCGCGCCCCTTGGGATGCGGGCTCGGGACGAGCGCTGTTCCATGAAGGCGGCTGCGCGCACTGCCATCGGTTCGGAAATGCGGATCGGTCCGGCCCCGACCTGAGCCGCGCGGCGGAAAAAAGGCCCTTCGAGATCTTGAGAGACATCGTCGAGCCGGGAGCGGTAACCTCTAACGGTAAACCGTTCGTGCACGTGGAAACGACCGACGGCGAGAGCTTTCCCGCCGTCCGCGAGGAAGAGAGCGAAGCGTACGTCCGGGTCCACGATCTCTCGACCATGCCTCCGGTCCTCCGCCGGGTTCCGAAAGTGGAGATCTCCCGCATCGAGCCTCTCTCTGGCTCCGCGATGCCTGCGGATCTGTGGAAGAGATTCGACGCGAGGCAACTCCTGGACCTCGTGTTCTACGTGCGGTCGAAAGGTGCGGAGGAGAGCTCGTCCCCCGAGGTCGCGACGCGCCCGGTAGACATTTGGAGCGACGGAACCCGGCTTTCTGGCGATCTGTTCTATCCCACGGGGCGCATGGACAAGCTCCCCGCGATCGTGATGTCGCACGGTTGGGGAGGAGTCCGCTCCCACCTCAACGAAGCGTACGCTCCCTATTTCGCGGCGGAGGGGTTCGTCGTCCTCACGTTCGACTACCGCGGGTGGGGTGAGAGCGACGGCCGGCTGGTCCTGATCGAGGGACAATCGACCGCAGTGCGAGAAGTCGTCGACCCGTGGGATCAGACCGAAGACATCATCCACGCTCTCCACTTCATCGAAGGGGAGGAGATGGTCGATCCGGAGCGCATCGGGTACTGGGGGTCGAGCTATTCGGGAGGTCACGCCGTCTGGATCGCGGCCCACGACCCTCGGGTGAAGGCGGTCGTCGCCCAGGTGCCGGCAATGGACTCGGTCGAGTTCGTTGCCGCGATGGACGGGGGAGGGGAAGAAGCTCATCGCCAGGAGATTCGAAGAGCGCGGGGCGAGATCCCTCCGGTTCCCCTCGACGCACCGCCGCTGGGAGATCTGAAGGGCCACCCCTACGCTTCGCGCATGGCGCGGTACAGCCCGCGCGCCGTCGCTGATCGGATCCGTGTGCCGACGCTCATCCTCGACGCGGGCAACGAGGAGCTCTTCGACATCCGCGAGCACGGACAGAAGGTCTATGAGACGGTGAAGGGGAACGCTCCCGCGAAGTACCACGTCTTCGCCGGCATCACGCACTACGGGATCTATCGGGAGAAACGCCCGGAGGCGATCGCCCTCGCCATCGAGTGGTTCCGCGACCACCTGGGAGGAAAACCTGGGCAGTCCCCCTAGCACGATCATGGCGTCGATGGAGGAGAAGCCAGCGAACCATCCCGGCCCTCGGTTCGACGAGGCGTACGAGCAGGAGCGGGCCTACTCACGTCGCATGCTCTGGATCGTCGGGTTGATGGTCGGTCCCAGCGTGGCGCTCGGCGCTCTCGGTTTCTACGACGCCGCGGTCTGGGTGTTCCTGGGCAACGTCGTCTTCGGAGCCGCCATCGTCTATATCTACCAGAAAGCGGAAGTCATCGAAGGCGCAGGCTGGAACGTGCTGCTGGCAGCCGCCATCGTGATCCTGGCCGAGCGGCTCTGGCATCTGTTGTCGGAGTGGCTCTTGTCCCTGTTCTTCTGAGCCGTCGCCACAGGCCCTGGGGATCGTTTCGTGATCGAAGCCCAACCGAAGTAAGGATAGTTCTACTTCTTCTTCGTTCTTCTAACCCGAGGCGTTGCGAACAGGGCCGCGATCAGATCGAGGGCCGAGATGAGGCCCACCACCTTGCCGCGCCGCTCCACGATGACGCGGTGGACGTGTTTTTCCCGCATCAGCCGGGCGACGTCCGCGATGGGTGTCTTCTCCTTCACGGAGTAGATGAGGGGGGTCATGACGTCCGAGACCTTGGCGGTGGCCGTATCCACGATCTGAAAGCCCTTCGGGATGTGGCTTCCTTCCATGCGGGCGGTACCGTAGAAATCCGACTCCAGCACCAGCTCCGCGTCCTGGGTCGAGTGGTGCCGCAGGAGGTCGGTCTGAGACACGACGCCGAGGAGGGTTCCGTCTTCCGCCGTGACCGGCGCTCCCGTCACTCCTCGCTCGAGGAGGAGCTTCGCCAGTTCCCGCAGGTCGAGACCGGCGAAGACGCACAGAACGTTCCGGGTCATGAGGTCTTCCGCCAAGAGCTTCATCATCGACTCTCTTCCCGGGCCTCGTTGTACACGTTAGCAGAACCCGAGCCTCGGGAAAACCTTTTGACTATAATGCGGGCGTGGCGAAGGCTGGTCTCAGATCCGTGTCAGGATTTCGCGGGGCGATTTGGGCGCTCGCGATCGTCGTCGCGATCGTGGCGGCATTCCTCTTTCTCGAGGAGGAGGCGAAAGCTCCGCCCACCCGCCCCGTTCTGAGGACTTCGGCGGCCCCCGCCTCTCCCGTTCCTCCGTTCCACCGGAGCGCGGAAGCGGCCCGGCCCTTCCCGGCGCTCCAGGACCCCGCCCGTTACCAGATTCCCGTCGTCGCAGAAGCGTATCGAATCGCGCGCGACATTCCGGAAGTGCTCGCGCAGCAGCCCTGTTACTGCAACTGCGGGGAGTCGTTCGGGCACGGAAGCCTTCTCGATTGCTACGCGACCGACCACGGCGCCACGTGAACGATCTGCATCAAGGAAGTCTTCCTTGCACGCCAGATGACGGAGGCCGGACAGGATCCCTCGCAGATCCGGGAGGCCATCATCGCCGGCGCGTGGCAGGACGTTAACCTCGACGGCGTGCAATAGTCTTTTACTCAGAGCTTGTATCCGATCTTTCGCAGAAGTCCTTTTCGCCACGCGATTCCTTCTTCGTCTTCGACGCCCTTGCTCTTGAAGCCGTCGATGACCCCGAGAATGCCTCGGCCCTGAGCGGTCTCGACGAGGATCACCTCGACGGGATTGGCCGTAGCGCAGAAGATGCGGCAGACCTCGGGGACCGTTTTCAGAGCGTTGAGGACGTTCACCGGGTAGAAGCCGGGCGCGAGGAAGACGAGAAACGCGTGGCCCGAGGAGAGGGCGAGAGCGTTTCTCTTCGCGAGCGCAACCATCGCGTCGTCCGTTCCGCTGAGCCGTACGAGGCAGGCTCCTGAAGCCTCGCAGAACGCGACTCCGAAGCGGATTCCGGGAACGGCCGTGACCAGGGCCTCGTGGATGTCCTCGACGGTCTTGATGAAGTGGCTCTGTCCGAGAACGACGTTCACTTCTTCCGGCTTCTCGATCTTTACCGTCAGCATCTCCATACGCGACCTCCTGAAAAGTTCTACCCCCTCACGCGAAGTTTTCCAGGCGGAGGAGCTGCATTACGGGCTCGCCGGCTTCCCGCGATGCGGAAAGGTCCACCGCGAATTCCGCCACCCAGTCGTTGAGGCCCTCGCGGTCCACGAGCATCTGCGCGACGCGCCATGCGCTCCCGTCCTCCGCCGGTTTCACGTGCGTGTGGCGGAGGTTTCGCGCCTCGGGGTCGAGCCGGAGCGCCCCGTGCTCCACGGCGAACGCCTCGCGGGAAGCCCGCAGGCGCTCGGGCGTCCAGGCCGCACCGCTTCCGTCGAAGTCGGAGTCGAGCGCGTGGAGCGCCGCTTCGTCGTCTCCAATCGACCACGCCCTGAGGAAAGCGAAGGCCCGGGTGCGCACCGCGGCGGTGAACGCTTTCGCATCGCGCGTGACGTCGGGCGGCTCCTCCGGGCGCCGGGGCCGTGTCTCGACTTCCGCCGTTCCCCGCGGCCGGTAGTCCGGGTCGCGCATCCTCTCCCACTCTTCGAGCAGGCTCGAGTCCACCTGGCGGAGCATGTCGCGGAGGTAGAGCTCCATTTCGACCACGGCATCGGGCTTCATCCCGTCGGGTACGGTCTGCGCCAGGACTTTGTAGCAGCTGTTCAAGTGGCGCAGCAGGAGTCCCTCGACCCGCTCGAGATCGTACTCCTGGACGTAGTCGGAGAACGATCGGAAGCTCTCGAACATCTCGCGGGCGATCGATTTCGGGTGGATGTTCTCCTCGCCCACCCAGGGGTGGCGGTCCGCGAACTCGTTGAACGCCGAATAAACGAAATCTCGAAGAGGTTTTGGGTGCTCGAGCTTTTCGAGCTCTTCCATCCTCTGGTCGTACTCCATTCCCGCGGCCTTCATCTCCGCGATCGCCTGCCCCTTGAGCTTGTCGAGCTGCCGGCGAAGGATGGGGTCCGGATCCTCGAGGATGCTCTCGACGAGCGTGAGGACATCGAGCGGGTAGGTCGGAGACGCCGGGTCGAGAAGGGGGATGGTCTCGAGGAGGTAGAGCGAGAGCGCCTGGTCCATCGAGAAATCTTCCTGGAGCTCTACGTTCACCCGTACGCGCGAGCCCTCCCCCGTCCTCGGCACGATCTCGACGATCTCGCGCGCGAGGAGAGATCGGAAGAGCTGCCATCCCCTCCGGAAGTGCGCCTTCTTCGCCCGGTCGGTCTCGTGGCTTTCGCGGATGAGTTTCTGCATCGCCCGGCAGCCGTCGCTTCGGCGGGAAAGAACGTTCAGGAGCATCCCGTGGGAAACCTCGAAGCGCGAGCCGAGCCGCTCGGGGGAAGCGGCGATGAGCCTCTCGAACGTCTTTTGGTCCCAGCTCGCGAAGTTATGGACGGGAGGTTTTCGCTTGACGACCTTCTTGCCCTCCTTCGCCCGCTCGCCGAGCCTCAGGTTCTCGATCACGTGCTCCGGGGCCTGCGCCACCACGAATCCGAGCTCGTCGAATCCCTTCCTTCCCGCGCGCCCGGCGATCTGATGGAAGTCGCGCGCGGAGAGGACCGCGGTCTTCTGGCCGTCGAACTTGCAGAGGCGGGTGAAGAGCACGGTGCGGATGGGCACGTTGATGCCGACTCCGAGGGTGTCCGTGCCGCAGATGACTTTCAGAAGGCCCCTCTGCGCGAGCTGCTCGACGAGGACGCGGTACTTGGGAAGGAGGCCCGCGTGGTGGAGAGCGATGCCCTGACGGAGCCACTTCCGGATGTTCGGGCCGTAAGGGCTCGTGAAGCGGAAGTCCTCGATCGCCGCCGCGATCGCGTTCTTCTCCTCGCGCGTCGCGAGCTTCAGGCTGGTGAAGCTCTGGGCGCTCTCGGCGGCGTCCTTCTGGGTGAAGTGGACGACGTAGACCGGCGCCCGGTCCTCGGAGGCGAGCTTCTCCACTTCCTGGGAGAGCGGGATCTCGGAGTAGTCGTACTCGAGCGGCACCGGGCGCTCGATGGACTTCACGGTCACGGTGGGCCTTCCGTTCCTTCTGGTGAGCTCCTCCTCGAAGAACGTGACGTCCCCGAGGGTTGCGGACATGAGAAGAAAGCGCGCCTGCGGAAGCGTGAGGAGCGGCGCTTGCCAGGCGACTCCGCGGTCGCGGTCGGCGTACCAGTGGAACTCGTCCATCACGACGTCGTCGACGGCCGCGTCCTCTCCCTCGCGGAGGGCGATGTTGGCGAGGACCTCGGCGGTGCAGCAGAGAACGGGCGCCTCGCGGTTGACGGTGGCGTCTCCCGTCGAAAGGCCCACCTTCTCGGGGCCGAGCTCGCGGCAGAGAGCCATCCACTTCTCGTTGACCAGCGCCTTGATCGGACAGGTGTAGATGGAGCGCCGGCCATTCGCGAGCGAGGCGAAATGAAGGGCGGAGGCGACGAGGGACTTCCCCGAGCCGGTCGGCGTGTTCAGGATGACGTTTTTTCCTTCGAAAAGCGCGAGGACCGCGTCCTCTTGGGCCGGGTACAAGGTGAGACCGAGGTCGTCGACGTAGTCGAGGAACCGCGCGAGAAGCTCATCGCTTCCCGCCTCGCCCTGGGGCAGAACGTCGTAGAGGGGACCGGCCATCTCGCGGCTATTGTGGGCCAGATCCGGTCCGGATGGGGTCCGACATACCGTAAACGCAGGGCGCGGATCCCGAGACGTGTTAGGATCAGCGGCATCCGTCGAGTCGGTACGAGAGGAAAGACCATGCGCTTGCTTCCATTCTCCTTCGTTGGAATTCTGGCATCTGTTTGGTCCGCGTCCGCGGAAGTCACCTTCGACGACGTGGCGCCGCTCCTACAGAAGCACTGCCTGGAGTGCCATCGCCCCGGACAGATCGCTCCCATGTCGTTTCTCACCTACGAGGAGACCCGGCCCTGGGCGGAGTCGATCAAGGAGAACGTCGCTTCCCGCACCATGCCCCCCTGGCACGCGGCGTCCGATC
>Ga0187893_10005354_pt1 | contig 23099 bp, 23 predicted proteins | sample MA1701074metaG_FD_139574 | JGI IMG/M metagenome (GOLD analysis project Ga0187893, IMG submission 139574) | White microbial mat communities from a basaltic lava cave in the Kipuka Kanohina Cave System on the Island of Hawaii, USA - MA170107-4 metaG ...
GCTCACTGCTCACTGCTCACTGCTCACTGCTCACTGCTCACGGCTCACTGCTTACCGCTCTCTGGTGACAGTTCACTGCTCTGACTGGGAGAAACTTGTAACACAATTGCTTTTTCCAAAACAAGTTTTTCTGGACCTTTTCGGGTGTAAAGGTTGGCAACGGTCGGTTGCCGGGAGCCTGAACCAGTTGACCAGCCCAAGGGCGTTCCGGCCGTGGGTGCCCCTTGCTGTAATCGAAAAGAGGCAGGGGAGGAGGCCGGGGGTTGGTCCTTCAAGAACTGGTTGAATAGGTCTTGGAATGGATCTTCCGTTAGAATAGGCGAACCTAAGAAGTTTGAATAAGAACCGGAAGATGTGTAAGTCATGTGGCAAAATAAACAACTCCGCATCCTTTGTGCTTTCTCTATCCTGTTGATGTTCGTCGCTGTTGTAATGGCGGAAACTCAAAAGCAGAGCCTCATTTCCAATGGCACCTGGGGGGGCAGTCACATCCGGATTGATGTGGTTGAAGGCTCCGCTACGATCGACTACGACTGCGCCAACGGGACTATCCCAGGACCGCTCACTGTGAACAGCGACGGCAAGTTTGATCTGCGGGGCACTCACAATAAGGAGCGCGGCGGGCCGATTCGGGCCGATGAACCGCCGACCGGTTACCCGGCCCGATACAAGGGTTGGACAGACGGCAAGACGATGACACTCACGGTGCTGCTGCCCGAGACAAATGAGGAGATCGGCACGTTCAAGTTGGTTCGTGGACGCGTCGGGCGGGTGGTTAAGTGCAAATGACCGCGGGAGGCGGGACGCGATGAACCGGAGACCGGCGGACGGAAGACGGTGGGAAGGGGAGACGTAGGGACCGGGAGATGCGGGGACGGGGAGAAGCGGGACGGGGAAGATGGGCAGACGCGGACGGGGAGAAGTGGGGAACGAGGATTCGGAGACTTTTGAGATCGTTTTAATGACTAAGGTGGCGAGGAGATTTTTGATTCGTGGGGACGTGCAGGGGGTAGGGTATCGTTTCTTTGCGCAACGAGCCGCCGGCCGTCATCAGGTGGTGGGTTATGTGCGTAACCTGCCGGATGGAAGCGTCGAGGCTCTGGCCGAGGGCCCGCCAGAGAGCGTGGAATCGTTCAAGCACGATTTGGCGACCGGTCCGCAGTGGGCCAGGGTCGCGCAAGTCGAAGAGATAAATATCGATCCCAGCGGAGAGTATCCATCGTTTAGGATTGAACATTAACGTCTTGAGTCTTTTGGATCTCAGATCTCAGATTTGAGATCTCAGATTTCAGATCTCAGAAGACCAAAAAACTGAAGCCCAAAGACCAAGACCAAGATCAAGACCAAAAATCAAACTCCTTATGAATCATCTAAAAAATTTGATTCGCGAGGTGCCGGATTTCCCCAAACCCGGCATAAATTTTTATGACATCACAACCCTGCTGAAGCACCCTGACGGACTGCGCAATACCGTGGATGCTCTGGCGGCGCAATACGAGAACGCCAAAGTCGATACAGTAGTCGGCGTCGAAGCGCGCGGATTCATTTTTGCACCCGCCCTTGCATATCATCTCCGGGCTGGCTTTGTCCCGGTGCGTAAACCACGCAAACTTCCTGCCGAATGCGCATCGATATCTTATGATCTCGAATACGGACAGGACACACTCGAAATTCACCGCGACGCGATTGGGGACGGCCATCGCGTGATCATTGCTGACGATCTGCTCGCCACCGGAGGCACAGCCAGAGCGGTTGTGGACTTGGTCGAGCAATTGGGCGGGCAGGTTATTGGTTTGGTTTTCGTGGTGGAGCTGGAGTTTCTGCCCGGTCGACAGAAGCTTGAAGGCTACGATGTGAGGTCGTTGATTAGATATAGTGCGTAGGGGTTTGGGCAAAGGCTACTGATTTCCTGACCCGGTTACCGTTCGCGGACGTTGCGCTCCATTAGTTTTAGCCGGCGTCTTTGGCTCACCTCTTGCCGTGCGCTCACCTTTCGGCTTCGTGGCCGACCCATCCTTCAACGATTGAGGCTGACGTGATCGCAACTTAACTTCAGAACGAGAATGGCTCAACTTGGAATTCCTGGGAACAGTCGCTCTTTTCGTGGCGCGAGACTCCCTTAAGTTAGTGCGCCCTCTCAAAGCTGCCTCCCGGTTGCCTCGGACAGCGGCCGCTCGTGTTGCCGCAGATTTGACGACATTAACCTGATCTTTTCGAGTCTTCGCTGACCCGGCGCCGGCGGAGCTTTTGCGCGTGGTTTCAGATTTCGATCCTTCAGAGAGGCCGTCAGAGAGGCCGTCACGCGGTATCGCTGAGGCTCGCTCGAGTTTCGGCGCAGACGGTCCCCTGTTTAATCGCTCTGCCTGGTCTTTCGGCATGGCAGCCGGAGATTTAGCATCGCTTGCCGCCTCACTTTGCCCGATAACGGTCATTGTTTTTTGGGAAGTGTCGGAGGTGCTGTTTAACGGCTGATAGGAGCTAAAAAGACCGGTGGTGACTTCGAGCACCACAAGGGTTGCGACGGCGAGGATCGAACCAACCAGCAGGCTGGCCATCAACAAAGTTCTCGGGCGCAAATTCATCCTGGCAAAAAACTCCGCAGCGGGCGAGTACGAGCGGGGAGCGAGCGACGGGTTTGAGATCGCAGTAGCAAACGATGCCTCACCCGGAAGGACCTGTGACTCGTCGAGCGTTCGCACTCCAGGATTCTTCTCGATCAGTCGCCTCGGCTGGACCACCGTCTCTTCATCGATGTCCCGGCTCGGTTGATTCAATGACACTGTGGCAAAGGAGGTTTCACCTGGAAGGACTTGCGACTCGTCGAGTTGCCGGATTGGAGAATCGTTTTCGGGCATGATAGTTGGCTGGGCGCCGCACCCTTTACCGATGTCCTTTTCGACCTGGATTAGATACTCGGTGGCCCACGACGCCTTTTGTGTAAGGATCTGCGACTCTATCCGTTGAGCCAGCGATTCGATGACCGTCTCCTGAGCAATGTTCGGTTCAAGTGATTGGATCTGGACGAACTGGTCGAAGGAACCAGGAGTTGCACTTGTCTGAGCCTCTGGCTCGTCAACCGCCCGCACTCTGGGAGTTATCTGAGGCAAGGGCTCGACCACATCATCTTCGACGATGTCGGGTTCGGCTGGTTGGTCCCAGGCCACATTGGACAGAGACAGTTTATCCGGCAGAGTCTCTGAGTCGTTCAGTACGCCAACGTGAGGGTCAATGGCGGGCAGCTTCCATGGCTCAGTCACTTTAAGCGGCAGTTCGTCAGGTACGTGGACTTGAGGATTAATCTCGCTCAGGCTCCAAGGCTCTGTCACTTTAAGCGGCAGTTCATCAGGTACGTGGACTTGAGGATTAATCTCGCTCAGGCTCCAAGGCTCTGTCACTTTAAGCGGCAGTTCATCAGGTACGTGGACTTGAGGGCTGATCTCGCTCAGACTCCAAGGCGCGAAGACTTCCTCTGCAACGATGTCGGTCTCGCCGGGTTGGTTCTCTGTCACTGCGGCAAACGATCCGTTACCTGAAAAAACTTCAGAGCAGTAAGCGCGTTCCGGCCCTTCCATGTGAGACGCGGCGCCAGGCTTAACGATCTCGACATTGCCTACCCCTCTCCGGATAGTTTCTTCTTCGTAGTCCGGATCCCAAACAGCCGCAGGTGATATTTCGAGGGCTTCCGCCGACCTGAGCCACTCGAACTCCCTGGCCAATGAATCGTCATTTATTTGCGCTGGAGTCGACATGACAAACCTCTTCTTTCTACCGATTCAACTGACGTGTGAAAACCTTGCCGGCGACCGAACCTGCTTCCTCGTTGTAAAAGAATCCTGACAGGGGGAGAACGCCGCGACGGGCGTTTTTGTAACAAACTGTTTTGGATTGCCGCTCTTGGCAGCTATGGGGAGAGCCGAAGACGAACTGAACCAGAACTCAAATCGGGGAGAATTTCCGGCAGAAAATCCAAACCTCAAAACACCTTGTCGGGAGTATGGCCTAAATTTAATGGCAAATTAACCATCCGTCAACAAGCCAGCGCGGATGGGAGCGGCTCTTCCTACGAAAAGCAATAGCCTGGCTAGCTGGCACCCGAGCCACGAATACACACAAAGTTACACTAAGAACTTCTCGTGACCGTTCCTGCATTAAGGGATCGTCTTCGGACTCGCACCTTGCTAACGACATCACCAAGCGTTCGCAAAAATGTCTCACAGAGTCTCGGCTATTGGGCGGCTGCTATCAGGTTCTCAGCGAATGTCACCGGCGGGGCGGCATGATGATCCTTTTTCAGATCGCTCCAACTGAGTCTTAAGTTTGGCAACCATGACCTCGTTGCGCTGTCGTTCCGCCGCCGCTATCATCTTTCGTTGCCACTCGGCCGCTTCCCCACAACGACCCAATTCAGCCAGAGCCAGTCCTACCAGAGCCCCGTGCTCCACGGAGCCGGTTGCGCCATAAGCAAGTTGCGCAAGCTTGAGCGCCCTCGTCCCATTGCGCAAATCGAATTGAGGAGACGCAGCCAGCACGTATGCGAGCATTACTACAGTCTGCCCCTTTTGCGGATGGCGCGCGTGCCCTTTCTCTAAAGCATCAAGCGCCTCCTGATGCCGGCCTGTTTTTTGGAGAAGTCTGGCCAGCTCGAGTAGTGCTGCTTCGTTGTTGGGATCTGACTGCACGATCTGCGCAAACTGTTCGAGGGCCTCGGCGTCCCGACTCAACTTCATCAGTTCCTGAGCGAGAAGAAATCTAGCGCCAAGATCGTTCGGATTGATTCTTGAAACGGCTTGCAAGTGATTGATCGCCGGCCCATGTTTGTTCTCATTTGCTAATAGAACCCCGAGATTGTAATGCGCATTCGTGTTGTTGGGATCGATTTGCAGAGTTCTCTCAAACTGCTCGGCCGCGCCCTTTAGATCCCCAGTCTGTGTGAGCGCAGCGCCGAGGTTAACGAGGGCGGGAACACTTTTGGGATTTGCCGCTACTGCTTTGCGAAACTCTTCAGCGGCTTCCGTATATCTTTTTGCTTCGAGCGCCGCCCGGCCGCGAATTAGAAACACGCGCTCGCTTTGGACTAGTCCCTGTAATCTATCGACGAGCGGATCGGCTACTCGCACCCCGACAACCCCTTGTTGAGCCAAATGGGTTCTGGCTTTCTCCGGTTCTTTCAACCCGCGATAAGCCATGGCTAACGAGTAATGAATGCGGTTCGCCTCGGGCGCCAGCGAGAGAGCTTTATCAAAATGTTCGACCGCCTCGCTGAAGTTTCTTCTGGAAAGCGCCAGTTGTCCGAGCCCATAGTAGGCTGCTGGTATCTCTTTTTGGATCGCCAGCGCCGCGGCGAAACTTTTCCGGGCATCTTCAAGACGGTTCAACTCCAAATAAATGTTTCCCAAATTCACGTGAACCGCAACGTAATCAGGGTGCAACTCGGCTGCGCTCCGGTAACGGCTAATGGCGTCATCGACCCGACCTTCCTGCTGATCCAGTTTTGCCATTAGATAAATCCAGCGAAAATCTTTTGGCGCCAACCGGTGCGCATTCTCGTAGCATTCCCGAGCCGGCGCGTTAAGTGAATAAGCGTGATAGCTTTCCCCAAGGCCGCCGTAGGCTTCGCTTAACTTTTCATCGTTCGAGTTCGAGTCACGTAAAAGCGAGGCCAGGGAGTCTTGCAGGTTCTCAAGCTGGTCGCGCACCTCATTTTCCAACTGGCTTAGATCCGGCAGATGAACCGGCGCTAGGGTCGATCTGGGAGGCAACAAGATCTTTGAAGTCTGATTGTTGGCCTGCCCGAGAACATTGATCGGGGCTGACCAAACGGCGGCCAAGGTCAGGCAGAGCAGAAGGGAGTAAAGGATTCCAGCGAGTTGTCTTTGGACGTCGAGCTTCAATGCTTCCCAGGTGTTCCTTGCTTAAGAGTACTGTATCGATCCACAGGCAACGACTTCCATTCTTCAACGCTGCCATCCGGCCAATTCACACGCACCAACTCCGCACGTGGGGCGGCGCCCAGTCCGACCAACACTCGCGGATCATTCGCCGTTAAGTAACTGCCGTCAGTTCGTGCGCGTCGCCACAACACTTTGCGTTTGCCGATAACAACCTCGACGCGGGCGCCGAGCATGTCTCGACCACTTTTGCCCACGAGCCGCAAGCCCAGCCAGTGATTGAGATTGCCCAACTGATTTACGAACAAGCTGGCGGGCCCGTTATTGTTTGTGACGAGCACATCAGTGTCGCCGTCATTATCAATATCTCCGAAGGCTGCACCGCGACCAACATCCAAACGTTGAAAGGCCTCGCCGCCGCGTTCCGAGACTTCTACAAACGTGCCATTGCCCAGGTTCCGAAAGAGTTGGTTTGGCTGGTCTAACGGATACGGGTCACCCTTTCGCATCAGCTCAGGCAAGAGTTGAACGGCCCCGTTAGTGACAAACAGGTCCGGCCAACCATCATTGTCGTAGTCGAAGAATAGAGTGCCAAACCCAGTGAAGCGCCTGCCCGGCATTCCCAAGCCGGCTTCTCGAGTGCGGTCCTCAAAAAGCCCCTTACCCAGATTTAGGTAAAGAGTGTTCGTCTCGTCCATTAAGTGGGTTACAAAGATGTCGTCCGTGCCGTTGCCGTCAAAATCTCCGGCATCGACACCCATTCCGGCCTCAGCATTACCGTCTCGATTTACCGCAGCGCCGGCCAAGAGCGCTTCGTTCTTAAACGTCCCATCCTTTTGGTTAATCCAGAGTTGGTTCGGGTCGCCATCGTTGGCAACGTAAATGTCGGTCCATCCGTCCGCATCAAAATCTGCGGCGACAATTCCTAACCCGTGCCCGAACTCATCAGCGACTCCGGCCCGAACCGTTACATTTTCGAAAGTTCCATCGCGCTGGTTATGAAAAAGGCGATTGCCGGGAGCGCGAAAGGCGCGTGGCGTGCAGTAATCCCTGGCGCTCGAGGCGGCGTAACAATCAGGACTAGTGGTCGTTGAGAATTCGGCATAGTTAACTACCATCAGATCGAGCCAACCATCGCGGTCGTAATCAAAGAATGCCGCGCCGGTGCTCCAGCGAACGTCGTCAGTCCCGGTTTTCTTGGTAACCTCGGAAAACGTGCCGTCGCCGTTGTTGAGAAACATTTGGTTCGAACCGAGATTGGTTATGTAAAGATCGGCCCAGCCATCGTTGTTTATGTCGCCAACGGCCGCGCCCATTCCGTACCCGGTGGCGAGAACACCGGTCTTTTCAGTTACATCTGTGAATCGAGGCTGAGGCCGGCGGTCTCTGCCAATCTCGAGATCGTTTCGAAAGAGTCTACTGCGTGGTGCTGCTGATTCACGCCAGGGGAAAAGGGTGCTGCCGGGCATTGTGCCGGGCTCAAGCACATTGCCTTGCACTAAAAAAACATCCAAATCGCCGTCGTTGTCAAAATCAAACAGCGCGGCGCCCGCGCCCATGATCTCGGGCAAAAAAAACTTACCTGTCATGCCGTTGTAATGGCGAAACCTCAGACCTGCTCGTTCAGCTACCTCTTCGAAGATTGGCTGCAAGGCTCGCGCTTCGTTACGAGGTTGACAAGTTGCGGGGAAATAGAGGAAAGTGATGCCAAGCAAGACTAGGGAAAACTTTTTCAACTTAATACTTGTAGAAATCATGTTGCCGCTTTCCGGCGAGTATCGCAGAAGCGACCCCATCTGTGAAGCGATCATGAAATCTGCTGCTGCAAGTTGATATCGCCCAAGTTTTCTTGACACATCGGCTGATGGTTGATATATCAACCGTCCCAGCGTTCTCGTATTTAGCCTGATCAGCTTAAGTCCCGACTTTTGATTTTACTTCTGGAAAAGTCAGGTCTTTACTTTAAATCGTCAATATAACGGCAGAAAATGCCCATTTTAAGGAGGTCCCTCTATGAAGAATTTGAAGTGGTCAATGATGGTGCTCTGCGCGACTTTAGTCGTCGCCGGTTTTTACGGCACCGCAGTAGCCCAATCGGAAGATCGAGGCTTTGCAAGCCTATCCGGCAGCGGAAGTGGTATCCGATTGGACGTGTCAGCTCCGCACGCCGGAATGACTCTAACCGTCTCGGCACCGGACGGACAGGTGTTTCGTAAAGAGTTCAAGGACGGTGCGTCCGCCGATTTCACCCTTGTCAACAGTCGCGGCGAGAAATTGCCAGACGGGCACTACTCATACGAGCTGCGCCTGACCCCAGTATTGTCATCCGATGTTAGAGAAACTCTTTCAAAGGCGCGCGAAAAAGGAAATGATGCGGATGTGGAACGCGATTTACGTAAACGTGGAATCCTGCCCAGCCAGCCCATGGTTCAATCGGGAGGCTTTTCGATTCTAAACGGGTCAGTGATTGTCGCTGGAGCTACCGAACCCGGAGCAGCTCGATCGGTGGGAAAAGTCGTGGAGACACCGCGAGTTTCGACCGTTTCTAACGGCGCCACGTTATCCAGGCTCCGGCAGCATCATGCGCGCCTGAGTGCCATGCCTGATTTTGTGATTGCCGACGATCTGATCGTCCAGGGCAGCGCTTGCGTTGGCATTGACTGCGTCAATGGCGAAGTCTTTGGCTTTGACACCATTAGAGTTAAAGAGAACAACACGCGAATTCAGTTTGACGATACGAGCGTCACCGCTGGTTTCCCAACCAACAACTGGCAGATTAGGGCTAATAGCTCAGCCAGCGGCGGCGCTAGTTTCCTGGCGTTCGTAGACCAGGGCTCCACCGGTAATTCAGAGACGGGAACGATAGTTTTTGAGGTCGACGCCGGCGCGCCGGCCAATTCGATCAAGGTCGCCAGCACAGGCAGAGTTGGATTTAGAACAGCAACGCCCGTATTGGATTTGCATACGAATACCAGTAATACTCCCGCGCTTAGGCTCGAACAAAACAGCTCGGGCGGCTTCACCGCTCAGACCTGGGACGTTGCTGGCAACGAAGCTAACTTCTTTATCCGCGATGTCACATCCGGCTCGCGGCTACCCTTCCGCATCCGGCCCGGCGCACCCACCAGTTCGATCGATATCGCCGCTAGCGGCAATGTTGGCATCGGCACAGCCAGTCCCGTAGCTGCGATTCATGTGCTAAAAACTTTAGCTGCCGATACGCTGGTAGGCCGCTTTGAGAACACCTCTTCTACCGGTTACACGGAGGTCCAAGTAAGGAATGATGGAGGCACCAACAACGATCGGTTACAATTCGGCATCGGCGGAACAGCAACCGGAGACATCTACCAAAACAAGGGATATTTCCTTTCTGCCTCCGGCGTTGATGGACTGATACTGCAAGCCAGCAGTGCCTCGGGAATTCTTCAAGTGTTCACTGGCGGGTCTACGGAACGCATGAGGGTTACTGCTTCCGGCGAGGTGGGCATCGGAACGACTGCACCCACCGATCTTCTTTCAGTCAACGGAAACGCCAGCAAGCCCGGCGGCGGTTCCTGGTCGATCTTTTCCGATGAACGTCTGAAGAAAATTAAGGGACGCTTCAACAGCGGACTCAAGGCCGTCATGCAGTTGGAGCCGGTGCGCTTCGAATACAAGGCCAACAATGCTTTGGGTCTGAAGTCGACAGGTGAGCACATAGGCTTTGGAGCGCAATCGCTGCAACAGATCATTCCCGAAGCCGTTTCCAGTACCGATAACGGCTATTTAATGGTCAACAACGATCCGATTCTGTGGACGATGCTCAATGCGATTAAAGAGCAGCAGAAGGAGATCGAACAACTAAAGGCAGAGGTTAAGCAGTTGCGAGCAGCTTCGCGCAAGCGGAGGTAAGAAGCAGCAACAATCGTACAAGTGACACTCGAGTAGAAAGTGCAGGGGCGTCCCTCCGTGGACGCCCCTAGCCATTCACCATTTGGCATTCAGATTTCCCACTTCCGATTTGCCATACTCCTTTCTACCACTGGCCATTTCCCCCATTACCATTACCATTACCATTTACCATTTGCCATTTACCCATTTACCCATTTACCAATCACCGTGCTCCTGTAGCTCAGTTCCATAGAGCGTCCGCCTCCTAACAAACCGTTCAATATCTTGTAGAAACATTTCCCGCAAATCAGGCCGACGGTCTGCGACGACGGCGCGCGCGACAACAGCCGCGGCGACATGTAACTTGAATCAATTCTTTGCCGCGAGTGGAAGCAATTACTTGTTTTTGTGATAAGGAAACAGCTTGCGCCTCAAATTTTCGGTTCGCCTCTTCAATACTGATCTTTGGAGCGGTTGCTTCTCTACTATCGTTCTTGTCCCACTGATTACAATTAAACCACCCTACCAGGCAAAGACTATGTTGACACTCATTCTCTTGAAGATAGTGACGTGAAGATGACGATGAGATATTACAACACGAATAAAATAAGAAAACCCATTGACAAGGCTCGCGACATTCTCAACAGGAGGGCAATGGTCAATAGCTAAAGACGATCCTCTTGTCCGGCGTCAACTAGTTTTACCGCTCCCAAGAACTGCTCCTTCCTTTTTAGGAACAAGCAGCCGACTGCGTGAGGCCAATCTCCTGGCCCTAGATCAGCATTAAGGACCTCTATTTCGATGGCTAACACACAGTCCCGGCCTTCCTCCGAATTCACCTGGGTCCAATTCCATCTGGCTTGTTGAAGCCTTCACCCTGCTGGTTTATTGGACTACCGAAGAGTTGTTGCAAGGTATCGAGCAACTTCTCGAATCAGTGCCTCAACGTACCTATTACATACGTCCTATCGTACTACGATTGGGACCCGAGTTGTTCATAACGGGCGCCGATGCGCTTCCGGTTGACGTATGCGTCTATGCTGTGTTGGTAGACAGAGATAACGATAATTCTTTGCAGTGTTGTCTCTCGACCTTGGAACGCGTCTCGTCGCGCTCGATGCCTACGGATTGCAAGGTTTGCGGAGTTTAAATTGTTATCTTACAAGAAAGGAAGCCGAGCAGAGAGGATTCGACGATGGGCTTTTGCTGGACCGCCATGGTCGCGTAGCAGAGGCGAGTGCAGCCAACGTATTCTTCATCCGTGATGGACAACTCGTCACGCCGGAGATTACACCGGAAATTCTGCGCGGCGTGACGCGGCAAGTGGTCCTGGAAATCGCACAAAGCTTAGGCATACTGGTTGATGAGCGGGTGGTGGTCCCAGAAGAACTCGCGAATTATCAAGGAGCTTTTCTGTGCGCAACCTTGATGGAACTCAGACCGCTCAGCCGAATAGAAGACTTCCCGTACTCGACGGAACAGAATCCGCTATTTCGCCAAATTCTTGATGCGTTTCGTCGACTTACACACAAGTGAGCAGAAGTTTGGGGGACTTGCTCAGAAACCTAAATAGAGAAAGATTGGAATAGACCATGCAAAATCTTAAAAGAGCTGGAAGAACTGCAAGAACGCGTGGATGAAATCGATCGCGGGTTGCTCAAAGGCCTCGAAAACCGCTTCAAACGGAGCCGAGAGATTGCCGCAATTAAGTTAGCTAATAATATAGGTGTGATGGAGCCAGCGCAGATTGACGAAGCCGTCGAACGTTGTGCCTCTCTTGCTGGGCCGTTGAGTCTCGAATCTGGCTTCGTTAAGCGTTTCTCCCGTCTCATAGTCGAGAGGTCCTGCCGAATCGAAAGGGAGTTGATTTCTCATGAGGGTGGTGCGGAAGCCTCTGAGTTGGCCAGGCACGCGGTGCGCATTGATCATGCGGCTATCGCTGTTCGCGATCTCGACGCAGCTATCGAGTCCTTTACCAATCAGTACGGGTTCCGTCTTATGGACCGCCGCGTCCTGACCGGGGAACGCACCGGAATGGAGTTAGCTACTATAGAAGCCGGCGACGTAACATTAGTCCTCGTTAAAGGTCTCGATCCGCAATCGAACGTGACACGTTACATTGAACACTATGGGCCGGGTGTGCAGCATCTTGCCATTCTGGTTGATGGTCTGGAAGACGTGCACACAAATCTCAAGCACCGCGATGCAAATCTTCTCACGGGCATCATCAGGAATGCTGCGCTTCGCCAAACCTTTACCAAGCGGGACAGCAATAGCGGTATGCAGTTTGAATTCCTGGAGCGGAGCAACATCAGTGAGTTTGAGGAGGATAACATTCGGGAACTTTATGATGCGATGGACAGAGAAGATGTCTATTAAGAGGGCGGTAAGGGCTTCTTCCATTATGAATGATCTAAACAGCTCTCCTTTGATTCTGCTTTCAGCATTCCATAACCTTTGCTGAAGGCTGGTGAGCTTCCCCTTTTTGGCAGAGGAAGGCACCGGCATAGTCACGAGCAAATTGCTCTAGAGTGATAGGATTCTTCTTTGCAATCTCCAAAACCACATTGGTTATCTTAGGTTTCCCCTCACGGGCAATGGCCCAGGCCGCTGCCACTGCTCTCGCATACCAATTCGGAACTCCGGACATAATCAACGTCTCAAGGAACTCGGCGGGCGCAACGTCACGGTATTCGACTTCCTTCCCAATGGCCTTAGAAAGTTCCTTGACGATATCCGAGAAGGAATGCATCTCTGGGCCGGTGACGTGGTAGGTGATACCGTCATGAATTTGCCCGGAAAGAATCGCGGCCGCAACGGCTCCGACATCGCGGATGTCCACCGGCGCCGTCTTTGCATCACCCATCGGAAGTGACAACGTGCTTTTCGACCTCATCTCCCCAGCAAACCATATGAGGTTTTGCATGAAAGAGTTAGTCCGCAAAATCGTTGCTCTCACACCCGAAGTCTCAAGGTATTTCTCCGCATTTGCATGTTCCCTGAAGAAATGGCAGGTGGAGTTACTATTAGCCTTCACCGTAGATACTTTAACGATTTGACTGACGCCGGCGTGGCGAGCGCTTTTATAAATACTACGCTCCACCTCTGCCTGGTTTCGGAGGTTCGGCGGTATCACCAGAACGCGCTCAACGCTCCGCATAGCCTGGTCGAGCAATTTTGGATCTGTGATTCCACCCGAAATGATTTCGACGCCCGGCCTTGCTAGGAATGCAGCCTTCACGGGATCCCGAGACATCACTCGGATCTTGTGAAGACCGCTCGTTGACAGCAATCTCACAGCCTCAGAGCCCAGCCGGCCAGTTCCACCTATAATTAGGATCATATAAGCTTACAGATCTGTCCCGTTGGCCTACTCACAGCGCAAAGCCAACATGGGTTATCGAGGGTGTTCTCCATTTTCAAGGCTCATGAGAAAATCAAATACAGTGTGCTGGACTCGTTCGTCATCATGTAGGCCATGATGATCTCCGTCCTCAATCATTACATGCGTGGCTCCTTTGATCTGCTCTGAGATATCACGGGAAGTTTCGGGGCGGGTGATTTGGTCGTTGCTACTTGAAACAACCAGGACCGGCACGGCGATATTCCCGGTCCAGGCGTGCTCAGATTCTTCGAATGTCCGCGTAACCATATTAGCATACCTGTAGAGCAGCTCCGGCGTCTTAAAGGGCCCGTTGGTCAAGTGTCGCAACTCAGGATTACGACAAGGAATCCAGCCGGAAGACTGTCCTCCGTCTTTACCCTGCCCAACTCCGCGATCAGCCAATTTGAATCGGCTCTCTGAGATGATGCGAGAGTAGAGTTCGGCATATGCGGCGTTGCGGGCAATCTTGGGCATCAGTTGCCGCAAGTTCTTCTCGAACACGGTTCGAGAAGTATTCCCCGGCAGGTTGAACGCGCCGTTGAGCAGTACTAGGCTGCGGGTGCGCTCGGGGAAAAATGCAGCAAATTTAAGAGCAATTTGTGCCCCGCTGCACCAGCCAACAATGTGAGCCCGATCCACACCATTGGAATCGAGGAGACTTAAAAGGTCCCTCAAATGATGGTCCAAATCGCATCTTTGGGGATCAAAAACTCCCTCAGGACTCGGCGCCCAACGGGATTCCCACGTGACTATTCTGAACCGTGGGGCCAGAAGCCGAACGAGTGGTAGCCAGAAGATAACAGCCATTCCGATTGCATTGATTAAAACCACAGCCGAATTTGCGGGGGAGCCTCCGACATAACTGCACACCAAGGGGCCGTCACTCGTTTGCATCCAACTGCGCGACAACAAGTCCACCTCGGTCTCACAGCGTAGTTCACGCAGGCACTCCACAACATAACCATAGAGCTCATCTCGAGTCACACCGTCTTCTCGCTCGAGAGATCTCTCGAACTCTTTGCCGTCGAGCATAGAGACGCTAGAGAAACTAATACCTTTATCGAGCGAAGCCTCGAAGGAAGATCGTTCAGCGCCCACTGCGGGGGATCCGAGCGCATGGGGGATTTCCATAATCTCACAAAGCATGCGAAATACTGTCCCCGCAGTGAGATTGTTTGTGCTCGTAAGATGGTAAATCGGTCCGCCGGGGAAATTGTTGTCGATCAGATTATTCACATCAGCCATGAGATGGTCGACCGGTATCAAGTTAAGGAGACTGTTCGGATTGCGTATGGATGAAGGCGAGTGATTAAGAGTATTCGCATGAAGGTCGTAAAGCTCATTAATTAATCCGTAGAGGCCCAGCCGGCAACCGCCGGTCTTCATTGTAAGTGATGGGCCAATCACAATGGACGGACGTAGAATACGGTAATCCATCTTTTGGGCTCGACAAAAAGATGCTACCTCGTGCTCCGCCTGACACAAACTTTCTTCGTAGGAATTGTGGAACTCTCTCGGCAAGGAATGAAGCTGCTCCGGCACTGGGCCCAACTGACGACCTACTGTAAAGGCGGTGGAGAAAAACACAAAGCGTTTCGCTCCGATGATCCGGGCAAGCTCAAGGGCGCAACGAGTCCCATGCAAGTTCTGTTTGCGCATGGTCTCTGCGTCGGCACAATTCGACTTGGTTGCGAAGTGCCAGAACTCATTGATACCGGCGTTACGCACCAAAGCCAACGAGGCTTCGTCCAACCCACAGTTGTCCGCCGTAATATTGCCAAAGACTACTTTGATTCGCGCCTTCCGCTCTGAATGGGCGACGGTGAGATTCCGCGCACACCTCAAGTCTGTGCTGCAAGCGTTGCATGGAATCGCTCTCCGATGTGCGGCGCAGCAAAGCGATAAAGTTTTCGGACTTATCGGCGCGAGAGTAGAGAAAATACCCGGCGTTGAAACTAGTGGCGCCGGAAATAAAAAGCACCCTTCGCGGCTTATCAGGTTCGGCTCTCGGTGAACGACTATTTTGGTTCATAATGGGTCGTTTTACGTTAGGCCGTGTTGATTCTTGCTCTCAAGTGCGAGCCAGCGCTTTAACAAAGCAGGTCCGCAAGCCTTCGGCTAACACTTGAACGTGAGGCTTGGTGAGCATCGTGTAATGATTGCCGCGAATGAAATGCAGTTCGACTGGCTGGTTCGATAGCGCTTGCCAACCCAGAGTCAGATCAGTCTCAGATTCCTCTTTCATCTCGCTGGCCCGGAACAAGACAATTTTACCCGGATAAATCTGCGGATCATATTTGCCAAGAGCGATGAAGTTACTTCTGAACACTTGCCAAAGATAGCCGATCTGTTTGAGCCCAGTGTTAGGAGGAACGATGCTGGCGTTTCTGGCGTGCTCCCAGGCATACTGCAACTGCGCGGTAGGATCAAGATCCTTTAGATCGTTGTATATCGCGTCATGTTCTGCTTTAACTCGGGCTCTATCCAGACTTTTATTAATCGTATTGCTCATGTCCAATATAAAGTCTGCCAGCAGTTGACTCTCGCTATATCCACGGCTTGGAGGGCCAATGATTGCGGCAGGCGGCCGGCTGTCCAAAAGAGCCAGGAGAGCGACCTGCTGACCCTGCTTCTGTAACTGTTGAGCCATTTCAAATGCTATCACGCCCCCCAACGACCATCCGCCCAACATATATGGACCCTGTGGCTGTTGAGCGCGCAATGCCCCCAGGTAATAACGGGCTGCCTCTTCAAGCTGATCGATTGGTGTCTGGTCTCCATTAAGGCCGCGTGCCTTGAACGCATAAAACGGTTGGTCCATGCCTAGTGATTTTGACAACTCGAAATAGGCGAGGACATTGCCGCCAATTGCATGGACCAAGTAGAAAGGCTGCCGCGAACCATTTGGTTGAATAGAGACCAACGGCGAGCGAACATCAGAACTATCACCTCGGCGCAAAATACTCGCGATGCTTTCAATAGTTCCGTCCTCGAATAAAGCGGTCAAAGGTAATTCTTGCCCGAACTGCTCTTGAATTTGAATCATCAGATTCACCGCAGACAGTGACGTTCCGCCGAGCGCGAAGAAGTTACTTGTCACATCGATCGGCCGAACATCCAGAATCTCTTCCCAGATTCCAGCTAGTTGCGATTCCACGAGATCACGCGGCGCTACAGAGCTTTCTGCCGATTCGCTGCTGTTCTGAGCTATTGAGGACAGCGACCGAAAATCGACATCTCCATTAGTCTTCAAAGGGAGTTCGTCCACCATCACCAGATGGACGGGCAGCATATACTCTGCCAACCGCTCCCTCAAAAAACGCTCCAGCTCGCTAAGAGGAGGAATCTGGCCAGGATGGGGTTGAACGTATGCCACTAAAGGCTGATCCGCAGATATATTCTTCAATACCACTGCTCGGCTCAGAGCCGGATGGCTGTTGAGCACGATTTCGATTTCACCCGTTTGAAAGCGGACGCCTCGTCGCTCCATCTGATTTTCGAGTCGCCCTAGCAACTCGAGGCTGCCGTCCGGCCGATAACAAGCCAGATCACCTGTCCTGTAAAGTCGCTCTCCAGGTTCCTCCCCAGACCGGAACCTGCTCATAGTCGATCAAGCACTCGCGGCAAAAGCATTTCCAAACGAGTCTGCTGTGGGCAAGAGGATCCTGTTTCGCGTTCGCACGCCTGAGGCTCAATGGGGAGAGATCATTGGTGTGGTAGCCCCATCAGCGCAACACATCTCTGATCGAACCGGGCCGCGAACAACTGTACGTTACCGATGGATATGCAAATCATCAACCTGCTTCCTGGTGGGCGTTGCGCACCGATCGAGATCCGGCCAGCATTGCCGGCGCCGTTCGCGAAGTACTCAAAAGAGCGCGCTCTGAGATGCTTATCAATCAGATGCAGCCCATGGACTCGCTGGTGACCGCGGCTCAAGCCCAGACACGCTTTTCGCTTTTGCTGATCGGAGTTTTCTCGACGATTGCAGCGTTGCTTGCGGGCGTGGGTCTGTATGGAGTGCTTGCTTCCTCGGTGCGCCAACGGACTGCGGAGATTGGCGTGCGCATGGCCCTGGGCGCAGCACCGTCACGCATCTTTCGTTTGATGGTGGGGAAAGGACTTTACCTGAGCGCTACTGGTATTGTGATCGGTCTGCTCGCAGCGTTTGCACTTACGCGCGTTCTGGCAAGCATGCTCGTCGAGGTGAAGCCCACGGATCCCGTTACGTTCGTATCAGTCGCGGTGCTGTTCTTGTTTATTGCGGTGATGGCATCGTGGCTTCCGGCTGCGAGGGCTGCGGGGCTTGATCCGACGACAGCGCTGCGGAATGAGTAGTCGGGAGTCTTTATCCTCAGACTTTCAAGGCTGGTCGATGGCATCAACACTTAAGGCACCGCTAGTCTGAAGTTCTTTTCCTGCGTAACTCTGCGGTCCTCGGCGTAGCAAGTTTGCAGGATCTTGTTCTTGAGAAACTTTTCAATTCTTCTCTCGGTCCTCTATCAAAGCTATCGACGCAGCTAACAACAGTGGCGAGGAATACACGCCAGGCATTAACTTTCCCAGGTAAACTGAAATGGCAATGTCGAGCAACCCGTTTATTAGCATGAAGACGCCGAATACATAGGATTTTGGACGCATGGCCCATCTTCCCTTCCAAACGAAAAAGATGATGCTACCAACATGGCTATCGCGAAGATTAGTTGCGCCAGCCAGCTCTCAAAGGTGTCGGTCGGCAGCGAAATTGACGGATATGCTGGCGTATCGCGCGAACAGCCGGGTGTACACGTCCAGAAACCCCGTCAAAGCCTCATCAGTAACATGGACCGCGAGGGTGCCGCAGAGAGCCATCCAGGCTAGCCAGTGATGACGCCGTAGACAAATCACCCAAACTATTCGCTTACACAATGTCCTGTCCTGTTATGGCTTCTTTCAATTGATTAAAATCCAGAACGTCACCCTCAACGAGGCGCCATCTGGAGACATTAACGCCTCTTAACCGATGAGCATCACGCAAAAAACAGGGTCAAGTCGATGTCACCGCGTTTAACCAGAATCTCGATAACCTGTTTTGCGATATTATCGCCGCCCCCCGGAATAATTACTTTTTCATTTATCCTCATTTTTTATTAAGCGCTATCGGTTCTATTAGGCGCAAGAAATCATCCAGATATCCACGTCCACGTCAACATTATCGAAGGGTAAGAAGTGCGCTTCAGAAGCGTGTCTATTGATTATTTCTTTTGGGCCGGACCTGCCCTCAAGTCGCATTAAGCTCGGCAAAGAGCTCTCTGCCGAATAAGGCTGGCACTCCCACACTTCCGCCATAGGTTAAAGCCACGACGGGACATCCGGTGGCGCCGGGCGCCGCGACCAGATCGGATAAGATTTCAGTCCCATCATTCGTGAAATCGCTCGCGGGAGAAGCATGGAAGAGAAGGTATCGAAGCAAGTGGAGACTAGCCAGACGCTGGAGCGCAAGCGAGCGAAGTACACTGTTGAGGATGTCAGACAGCTTTGTGGAGGCATCTCACGCTCTACAGTCATGCGTGAGATTCGACGTAAGCGGTTGGCCTGTTATCGCGCACGTCGAACGTTGCGCTCTGAAGAACACATCACTGAAGTATTTGGAAGGGGTTGAACAAGGAGTAAAATAAAGATGTGCGAGTTGGCGTTACGTTTGGGTATACATTTGGCCTGCCATAGTTCATACCTCGCTTCCAGCTCGTACGCTCACCTTCGTTGGTGTCTCTTTCCACTTTCTAAGATGATCTCGCGCCGCACGTTGGCGCAAAGACAAAGCGTAGAGATCCTTGCTTACGAGAATGACGAAGCCGATCGGCTCGTACCCATGTTGTTCGCCTATGCGAAGCTCGCGGGACTTCCTGTTGAGAATTTACTGGATGATGATCGCGATCTGTGGGTCGGACATGGAGAATTTGAAAAGTTCTTTAAGGTTCAAGCAAGCGTGATCTAGAGTGCTTCCGTTGCTGGGAACCGATAGTCCGATCTCAATGTCGGCCTTTTGTTTTTTTTGCTTCCATTTCATTCGGTCCAGCTCTCCAGCTTGGCCCAAGATAGCCGCTCGGATTTGGACACACCTGCCGGGTAAGCGTGGCGATGAGCATAAGGATCAATTAGAAGACAGTGGATCTCTTTGCATCCATCACAACCGTTTGGGTTGTATGCATTGTCTCAGCGTTGAATGTGCCAAAGATGGCGTAACGTCCGCCGCTCGATGAAACGGTTTCTCTGGAAAACTTCATTTTGTTCGTCTGGCATGATGCTGAAATCGTCCCCTTAAGTTAGGCGGTTAGCAAGTCGTTCGAATGCCAAACGCGCTTAGTGATATTGGCTTCCATTGCCGCGGTACATTTGATCGATGAATGAATCCGACAGACATTCTAAGGAGTAAAGTGCAGACTGGTATGCAGCTTTCAGATTCTCCCACTTTTTGCCGTTTCGTCAATCGGGTCAATCTGCCCCATTACCAAAGCCGCCCGATACCAAGCCCCCGTTATTGACGAGGGGTACAAAAGGGGGTACAAAAGGGGTACATTTCTTATCCACCTCTTTGAAACCTGCGCTTTTGTTCATGCTCCCGTAGCTCAGTTGCATAGAGCGTCCGCCTCCTAAGCGCTACGAGCCTCACTTAGAACACCAACAATCTTATGGATTGACGATAAATACAGCGGTTTTCGAGTGTCTGTCAGTGTCAGCAAGTGTCTGAAAGTGTCAGGAAAAACAGGTTGTGGTGGGTAAATCTGGTGGGTATATTGAAGGAGGAGGATTGATGATTGATAAGACGGTACAAATCAGATCAAGAGACATAAGAGTAATCAAAAACCGAGGCGGCAAGCCTCAATACTACGCCCGACTTCGCTACCGCATTGGCAACGGACGAGCGAAGGAAGTGCTCCGAAAGGCCGAAGGAAAAGGCGATGCTAAAAGGCTTCTCGCGCAGCTTGAAACAGAGCTGCGTCAAGATGGACCCGTCAAGCTGGAAGCAGGAAACATCACGTTCCGGCAACTTGCTGACTACTGTAAACAGAACTATTACGTTCCTGCTGTTTATGATGAACATGGGACGAAAATCTCAGGCGTTCGAAGTTTGAAGAGGGCGCACGGCGCAATCAACAAGCTTGTTGAGTATTTCGGTGATCAGAACATAAGGGCGATAGAAACAGAAGATCTTTTGGCGTATAAACGATGGAGGACTGAACAGAGAGATGGCAGAGGGAACGGCACAGGCACGCGCAAAATCAGTATTGCAACAGCACATCGGGAGCTTTCTAAAGCTCGCCGAATGTTCAACATCGCTCATCGCAAATACTGGATCAGTGCCAACCCGTTCCTGAGTGAGCAAAGCATCATTCAAGTTTCTGCTGAAAAGAAACGTTCATACATCTTGAGTAAGGATGAAGAACAAGCACTGCTTCATGCTTTTAGCACGGCAAAGAGGAGGCACGTGCTGCCGATTATCATTGCAGCGCTGGATACCGGTGCTCGCCGGTCCAGTTTGTTGGAGCATCTGAAGTGGAAACATATCGATTTTGCAAACGAGCGACTACTAATAACTACTTACAAAGACACCAATCGAAAAGAATGGTGGGTACCGATGTCTGACCGCCTGAAATTCGAATTGCTAAAGCTAAAGGGAAAGGGGATAGAACCAGATGCTCTCGTCTTTGACGGTGTGAAAGATCCAAAAACTGCGTTTGAAGCCGCAAGGCGAGAAATTGGTTTACCCTCAATTCGCTTTCATGATCTTCGTCACACGACAGCTACTCGTTTGATTTCATCCGGTGTAGCGCTGGAGGAGGTGGCACGGATACTTGGCCACTCTGATCCTAAGACTACCTATCGATATGTGGACCTGACAAAGGGAACAATTGACAAAGTTCGGGCAGCAATCAATAGGTTCAATTCGTCACCTGCGTTCCAAGCTGCGAGTTCGAGAGGCCGGTTGTAAGAGGCGGCAGCTTCGGCAAAAGGCTGAAGCCGCTGTTATCTTTGCCACTGGTGTATAAAGACAGGATGCAAGTATTGCGTGAGCGAGAAGCCAGATGTTTTCCGTGTACGTATAGGCCTCGGGTTTTGCGTTCCGTTGGCGATAAATTGATAACTTGCCTAAAGTCTGATTTGAAGAAGTTGCAGACCGCCTTGCTTAAAGGACGACAAATTAAACATACATGAAGATGAACGATTTCGAGAAAGGGTTCACCGAGCAAGGCGGACAGTCTGGCGAGCTTGGGGATCGAGAACAACACGGCACGAGCAGATCGTTTTCGTAATTCTCGTATGCGATGATCTGACTGTGTTTGGGAGAACGTAGGGAGGCGACCTGACTAACGCCAGACCAATGTTGTCACACTCTTGCAGCAACGAAGGTCCCACGGACTGGGGGCGCTATGAACCATGGCAGGCGAAACGGACATCCAAAACAGAACGCCAACTGCACACGCTCATTTCACTCCTTGTTCAACCTTTTCCAGATAAGTCGTGATGTGTTCTTCAGAGAAGCGCAACGTTCGACGTGCGCGATAACAGGCCAACCGCTTACGTCGAATCTCACGCATGACTGTAGACCGTGAGATTCCACCGCAAAGCTGCCTGACATCCTCAACGGTGTACTTCGCGCGCTTGCGCTCCAGCGTCGGGCTAGTCTCCACTTTCTTCGATGCTTTTTCTTCCATACTCCTCGCGCATGCGAACAGAATCTCTTTCGACTCTTGCCTATTTGAGTTCGTTTTTTGAGTCCTTCAGAAGTAAAGATCGCTTACTGTAAGTTGCCTTTCTGGTGACTCTCTGAAAGCCCCAGCGAAGAAGGCTTTACGCTGGTTTCTTGAGTATTGCAGGGCTGTTTAGCCCCGGGGCAGATGTGTTTGAAGGCATGTCGTGTGCCGTTATGTTAAATAGTGTGTGATGTGCTTGATGTAATGAAACTAGGCGTGAGTATTTGCCAAGAGGAATGCAGTAACCATAATTTAACGCATGTGTTTGCCAAGCGGAAGAGGATTTGACAACAGGTAGGGTTAAATGTCCTAGCTGGGCTAGTGAGATTTGGTGGTGTTAGTGATCGGTAACACCTTTGGCCATTTTGGGAGCGGGTTAGTTTGAGCGCGCCGCCTTCGGCGTCCAGTATTTAAGCTTCGAGCATAATCTCTTGTAATGCTTTTAGTCTTTCATTGGGGAGGTCAAATTGAATTCTCACAGGTGTACTACCATGTAAGAACGAGACTTATTTGGATCACTTTCGTGACGCGCGGCTAGACTTGGAACTTCGGGAGGGGACATTCCGGGCCAGGTTGATCGGACTGTGTATTGTTAGCTGACGGGTGTCGATGTGCCGTAATAAAATTCTTTGCCAAGTCGTTTGCGAAATGTACTTACGATGACATCATCATCTACAACTGATTCCAGGTGTACCTGTCCTAAACAAAATAGGCGATCAATGCAAACAGATCTGGTTCGCACCGTCCAGTTTCGTATTCCGAAATGCGAGCGGGCTTGATTTTATACTGCTTACCAGAGTGAGACAGGATCTCGAATTGCAGCTTATTTGCCATGTCAACCTTGCCGAGGTTCAAAAACTCTCTAATCGCGAGAAGTTTTTCAGGCAATAGTTTTGGTCGAATGCGAGCAGAACCCATTGAGATGAGAAGCCTCCCCGATGAGGATGAGTTATAAAACTCGATCGTGGCGCGCGGCCAGGTTTAGAACTTCGCGACGCACATTGGGCGGTAGGTTGATCGCAAAACCGCCGCCCCGTTCGTGTCTTCTGCTTATTGATTTCGTTTTGGAGCTTTCGGTCGCGTTCCTGGGCTGCAACTTCAGCGGCTTCCCAGGCTTTGCGAAACAACAAGCGAGCTTGTTCAGCATCGATCTGCCAAAGTGCGTCAGCAATCCGGGCGAGCGCTCTGGCCCGAAGAGTCTGATCCTGAAAGGTGCGAGCA
>Ga0187893_10005355_pt1 | contig 23096 bp, 22 predicted proteins | sample MA1701074metaG_FD_139574 | JGI IMG/M metagenome (GOLD analysis project Ga0187893, IMG submission 139574) | White microbial mat communities from a basaltic lava cave in the Kipuka Kanohina Cave System on the Island of Hawaii, USA - MA170107-4 metaG ...
AGCACGGCGGGCAGGTCGAGGCGCCGGAGTTGCTCGAGGTGGGTGCGCAGGCTGGTCTGGACCAGCGGGCCTCCCTCCCACAACGCCTGGATTTCGGCCAGGGAGCGGGCCAGGGAGTCCGGGCGCGTGCGCGTGAGCAGCAGCGGATCCAGGGGCTCCGTCGCCGCCAGCGGCGGGGCGGGCTGCGGCATCCTGGGGATCGGGGTCGCCGCCGCGGCCGGCCGCGGCGGAGCCGGCGCCGGGCGCGCGTCGCTGTCGCCGCGCCAGAGCAGCAGGCCCGCCAGCGCCAGGAGCCCGGAGGCGCTCAAGGCTGCGGCGATCCTGAAGCGCGATCGCGGCGTCTCGCCCCGGACCTCGTTCGCCGCGCGGTGCACCATCTCCGCCCCGATCGTGCGCGTGCCGTTCACGTACCCGGCCAGCAGCGCCCGGTCGCAGATCAGGTTCACGAGGCGCGGCACGCCCCCCGACTCACGGTGAACCGTGGCCAGGGCGGCCTGGCTGAACATCACCTTGCCCTCGCCACCCGCGACGCGCAGCCGGTGCCGCACGTACTCCTCGGTCTCCACACGGCCCAGGGGCGCCAGGTGGTAACGCGCGGTGACGCGCTGCGAGAGCTGGCGCAACTCGCGTCGGGACAACATCTCCTTCAGCTCGGACTGCCCCATCAGGATGATCTGGATCAGCTTCTCGGTGTCGGTCTCCAGGTTCGAGATCAGCCGCACCTGCTCGAGCACCTCGGGCGACAGGTCCTGGGCCTCGTCGATGATCAGCACGACGTTCCGGCCTCGAGCGCGGCTCTCGAGCAGGAAACCGTGCAGCGCGTCGACCAGGCCCTTCAGGGAGCCGCCGGCGGACTCCACGTGCAGGTCTGCCAGGATCGAGCCCAGCAGCTCCGCTGCCGTCACCGCTGGGTACAACACCACCGCCGTGGCCGCGTCCTTGAGGCCGAGCAGGAAGTAACGCGCCAGGGTGGTCTTGCCGGTGCCCACCTCGCCGGTGATCACCACGAAGCCGCCGCGCTCGCGGCGCCCGAACTCGAGGTGGGCGAAGGCCTCGGTGTGACGTGCCGAGAGGTAGAGGTATTTCGGGTCGGGCGTCAGGTTGAAGGGCTTCTCGCTGAAGCCGTAGTAGCTTTCGTACATCGTCAGGCCTGGTGCGTGTCGCCGATGAAGCTCATCAGCCGCTCGCGCCCGTCGCCGCGCAGCACCATGAACTCGATGCCGCTCCAGCAGCGGCCGTCGTTGCTGCCCGCCTCGCGCACGACCCGGGCCAGCGCCATGATGTTGGAGCCCTGGCCGGGAAGCTGGAGCCTCAAGTCGAGGGAGCTGCCCACGCCGAGGGGCGCCTCGGTTTCCAGGAGCGCGCCACGCACGCTCAGGTTCAGCGCCCAGGCCTCGAGCGCCGGCTCGCCGCTGACCTCGGACCAGGCCTCGCACAACACGGGAACCCGGACCTCTTTCCGGCGCGGCACGTGCAGCAGCTCCTCCAGGCGGGCGTCCCAGAGGCTCGGGTCCACCTTGCCCGAGAGCACCAGGTTGGCGCCCGCCAGGCGTAGGCGATCCTCATCCTTCAGGTCGAGGCCGCGGCCGAGCACCGCCACGGACACGTGACGCGTCTTGGGCTCCCGCCGCACCGCTTCGATGAAGCCGAGAGCCGCCGCGGCGTCCTCGGTGTCCAGGATCACCAGGCTTGCGCCCAGGCTCGGCAGGGTCTCGAGGGCGGCCTCCGGGTCGGGGCAGAAGACGCGCTCGATGCCGGCGCGCCACAACACCGTGCCGCCGAGCTGAGTGGTCAGATCGCGCGCCGCCACGATCAGCACCCGGGAGAAGGCCATGCGAGAAAAGTGTACACCCGGCCTCGGGTAAACTCCGGGCACGCATGCAGGAGCTTCGTGTCCACACCGACGCCGCGCCGGTGTCGGCGTCGCTCCACGGCCAGGGCGACGTGTGGCTGGTGTTGGGCCACGGTGCGGGCGGCGATCGCCGCGCGCCGCTGCTGCTGCGCTTCGCCGAGGCGCTGGCGGCGAGTGGACGTCGAGTGTTGCTCTACAACTTCCCGTACAGCGAGCGTCGCCGGAAGCTCCCCGACCCGCCCGCGCAACTCGAGGCGACCGTGGGCAGCGTGGCCAGCGAGGCCCGGAGGCGTGGCGCCCGGCGCGTGGTGCTCGGGGGCAAGTCGATGGGCGGCCGCATCGCGTCGCAGGCCGTGGCCCAGGGCCTGGCCTGCGACGGCCTGGTGTTCCTGGGGTACCCGCTCCACCCGCCGGGCCGCACCGAGACGCTCCGCGACGCGCACCTGCCCCGGGTCGCCGCGCCCATGTTGTTCCTCCAGGGCACCCGGGACGCCTTCGCGCGTTGGGACCTGGTCGAGGGCCTGGCGGGTCGGCTCGCGCCGCGGGCGACGCTGGTGCGTTTCGAGCACGCCGACCATTCGTACGTCGTGCCGAGAAAAAGCGGGCTCGGCTCGGCCCAGGTCGAGGCGCGGCTGGTGGCGGAGACGGTCGCCTGGCTGGAGGCCTGCGGGCTGTAGATGGAGCTACGCGGCGCGGTCGTCGCGATCACGGGAGCCTCGGCGGGTATCGGCCGCGAGACGGCGCTGGCCTTCGCCCGAGAGGGCGCGCGGATCGCGATCTGTGCCCGCCGCAGCGAGCGCCTGGAGGCGCTGGCCGAGGCGATCCGGGCCGGCGGATCCGAGTGCCTCGTGATGCAGACCGACGTGGCGGACGCGGCCCAGGTGCAGCGCTTCATCACGGCCACGCTGGAGCGTTTCGGCCGGCTGGACGTGCTCGTGAACAACGCAGGATACGGCGTGCGTGGCCGGGTCGAAGACACACCCCTCGACGACTATGAGCGGCTGATGCGCGTCAACTACCTGGGCACCGTCTACGGGTGCAGCGCGGCCGTGCCGATCCTGCGGCGCCAGGGCCGCGGCGTCATCATCAACGTCTCGTCGATCGTGGGTCACCGCTCGTTGCCCGGAGGGGCGGCCTACGCGGCCAGCAAGGCCGCCCAGGTGAGCTTGACCGAGTCGTTGCGCGCCGAGCTGCGTGGCAGCGGCGTGTTCGCCTGCTCGGTCCACCCGATCGGGACCCAAACCGAGTTCGCCGAGGTCGCCGCCCAGCTGTCCGCGGGCCGGCCCGGTGGGCCGCTGGGGCCGCAGCAATCCGCCGCGGACGTCGCCCGCGCCATCGTCGGGGCGGCGCGCCGGCCGCGGGCCGAGGTGTACCCCTACCCGCTGTCGCGTGTCGTGACCTGGACGAACGCGCTGCTCCCCGGGTTGATGGACTGGCTGGCGGCTCGGGGAGCGAAGCGCGCGGGACGGGCCTAGCTCATCACCGGCGCCATGAGGGGAGCTCGGACAGGTCGAAACGTCCTGTCTCGAATCCAGGGACTGGGGCTGAAGGGCGGCTGAATGGAGAAGGTTTTCGACCTTAGCCGGTCGCCTCGACCTCCGCGGCCAGCATCTCCCACTGGCTCATGAGCTCGCCGACCTCCCACATCAGGGCCTGGTGCGCGGCGATCGTCCTCTCGGCAGCGGCGCGATCGTCGTAGAAGCCCGTGGCGGCCATCTCGGCTTCGAGGACCTTGACCGCGGCCTCCTTCTCGGCCACGCGCCTCTCCAGCTCCGCCAGCCGGGTCTTCAGCTTCTTCGCCTCCCGCACGGCGACGGAACGTTCGGGCCGGGTCTCCCTGGTCCGCAGGCGCGGCGCCAGGGGGTCGCGGGCGGGAACGGGTTCGGCCTTCGGGAGCTGTGTCTTGGCCGGGGCCGGCTTCTTCTCCGGCTTCGGCGCCGCCGGGTGTGCCGCCTCCGGCTTCGTCTCGGCCGCGCGAGGGGCGGGCGCGAGCGGCAGCGGCACGTCTTGACCCGCCTCGCGTCGGCGCTTCCAGTCCACGAAGTCCTCGTAGCCGCCCGGGTAGAGCCGCGCTTCGCCGTCACCGATCTCGAGCACCTTGGTCGCCAGCCGGTCGACGAAGTAGCGGTCGTGGGAGACGAAGATCAGCGTGCCTCCGTAGTCGGCCAGGGCGTCAAGCAGGACCTCCTTGGAATCGAGGTCGAGGTGGTTGGTGGGCTCGTCGAGGAGCAAGAGGTTGCTGGCGTTCAGCAGCATCTTGGCCAGGGCGAGGCGGTTGCGCTCGCCCCCGGACAACACCGCGCACTTCTTGTGCACGTCGTCGCCGGAGAACAGGAAGCCGCCCAGGATGGTGCGGATCATCGGCACCATGGTGGTCGAGCTCGCCGACGTCATCTCCTCATAGACGGTCAGGTTCGGGTTCAGGATCGAGGCCTGGTCCTGGGCGAAGTAGTCGGACACCACCTGGTGGCCGAGGCCCCGGGTGCCGGCGTCGGGCCGATCGGTTCCGGCCAGCAGCCGCATCAGCGTGGACTTGCCCGCGCCGTTGGGACCGACGAGAGCGATGCGGTCGCCGCGTTCGACGATCAAGTCGACGCCGCGCAGCACCAGGTTGTCGCCGTAGGCTCGCCGCACGCCGTGCAACTCCAGCACCACGCGCCCGGCCTTGGGCGCCTCGGGGAAGTGGAACCGGATCCGCTTGCGCTCGGGCGGGATCTCGATCCGCTCGATCTTGTCCAGCATCTTGACCCGGCTCTGGACCTGCTTGGCCTTGGTGGCCTGGTAGCGGAAGCGGTTGATGAAGAGCTGTATCCGCTCGATCTCCTCCGACTGGCGCCGGTGTGCCTCGAGCAGGCGCTCCATGCGCGCCGCGTGCTCCACCAGGTAGCGGGAGTAGTTGCCGTGGTAGTCGGTCAGGGTCCGCAGGCCCACCTCGGTGATCCGCTTGACGGTCGCGTCCAGGAAGTAGCGGTCGTGGGAAACCAGCACCACGGAGCCCGGATACTCGGCCAGGTACTCCTCGAGCCAGTTGCGCGCGGGCAGGTCGAGATGGTTGGTGGGCTCGTCCATCAGCAGCAGGTTCGGGCGCGCCAGCAGCAGCTTGGCGAGGGCGATCCGCATCTGCCAGCCCCCCGAGAACTCCTCGCAGCGGCGCCGCTGATCGGCGAGGGAGAAACCCAGCCCCTTGAGCACGTCGGCGATGCGGGCGTCCATCTCGTATCCGCCCAGGTGCTTGAAGCGCTCCTGGACGTGGGCGTAACGCTCGAGCAGCTGCTCGTGTTGGCCGCCGTCGTCGTGGCTCGTCTTCTCGAGAGCGTCCTCGATCTCGTGTTGCTCGGCCTTGAGGCGCAGCAGCTCCTCGAAGGCCGTGGCCACTTCCTCGTAGACGGTGCGTCCCTGGTGGACCAGGCCGTCCTGGGGCAGGTAGCCGATGCTGGTGTCCGAGGCCATTCGGATCGAGCCGGCGTCGGGCTGTTCGAAGCCGGCCAGCATCCGCAGCAGCGTGGTCTTGCCGGCGCCGTTGGGGCCCGAGAGGCCGATCCGGTCGCGTTTCTTGACGTGCCACGACACGTCCTCGAGCAACACGCGCTCGCCGTATCGCTTGGCCAGCCCTTCGACGTGGATCATGCCTGGGCGGCTTGCAGGCCGAGGAACTCGGCGCAGGCCCGCTTCAAGGCCGCGCGGTGCTCGGCGTCCATGAAGTTCAGGCGGTATTCGTTGATCACCTTCACCTCCACGCCTTCCCACTCCGTCCAGCACCCGGAGCAGATACCGGCGAGGATGCGTTCCTTGTGCTCGCCCATGAAGGCGATCTTGGAGAGCCGAGGTGGCTCGCCGTCCTTCCCGCACCGCTGGCAATGGATGCTCATGCGCTCTTCCGCAAACCAGCCATTATAATCCGTGGGTGATGGATACCGCGACCGCCCCGACGACCTTTGCGGCCCTCAACCTGAAAGCGGAGACGCTCGCGAGCCTCGACGCGAAAGGATACCGGGCCCCCACTCTGGTGCAGCTGGAGGCCATCCCGCGGGCCCTGGAACGCAAGGACCTCGTGGTCCAGTCCCGCACCGGGACCGGCAAGACCGCCGCCTTCGGCATCCCCATCGTCGAGATGGTGGATCCCGAAAAGCCCGAGGTCCAGGCCCTGGTCCTGACCCCGACCCGCGAGTTGGCCCTGCAGGTCGCGGAGGAGTTGACCTCCCTGGGCCAGGGTCGTGACGTGAGGGTGGAGGTGATCTACGGCGGGGACTCGATGGACCGGCAGATCGAGGGCATCCGCGCCGGAGCCCACGTGATCGCCGGGACCCCAGGGCGCGTGCTCGACCACCTGCGCCGCCGCACCCTGAAACTCGACGCCGCCCGCACCCTGGTCCTCGACGAAGCCGACCGCATGCTCGACATGGGCTTCGCCGTCGAGATGGGGCAGATCATGGAGTTCGTCCCTGCCGAGCGCCAGACGTTGTTGTTCTCGGCGACGATCCCGCTGGGGATTCGCGGCCTGATCTACCACTACATGGCCGAACCCGAGTGGGTGCTGCTCTCGGAGGATCAGGTCTACGTCACCGAAGTCGAGCACCTGTATTGCATGACGCCGCGGCTCCACAAGGAAGCGACCCTCTACAAGCTGCTCGAGTACGAGAACCCCGCGTCGTCCATGGTGTTCTGCAACACCCGGGAGGAGACCCGCCAGGTGTACACGTTCCTGGCCGGCAAGGGCCTGCCCTGCGCGATGTTGTCCTCGGACCTGCCCCAGAGGAAACGCGAGAGGGTGCTGCAGCAGTTCCGCAACGGCGAGATTCGGCACCTGGTCACCACCGACGTCGCGTCCCGTGGCATCGACATCGAGGACCTGTCCCACGTCTTCATCTTCTCGAGCCCGGACTCGCCCGAGCAGTACATCCACCGCGCCGGGCGCACGGGCCGTGTCGGCAAGAGCGGGCGTGCCATCAGCCTGGTCTCGGCTCACGACCTGATGAACTTCAACCGGCTCGTCAAGCGTTATCACATCGAGGTGAAGGAGCTGCAGGTCCCCTCCGATGAGGAGGTGCAGAGCCGCAAGGTGGAGCGCATCGTGACGCGCCTGGCGGCCGAGGGCCAGGCGCTGCCCCTCGAGGAGTTCCTGGAGCACGGCCCGGTGGCGCGGCGTATCGCCGACCACGAGCACCGCGACCACATCGTCGCGTTGCTGCTCAGGTGTTACCTGCAGCCGCCTGCGGAGCGGGACGAGGAGCCCGAGGCCGCGCCCGCGCCGGGCCCACCCCGCCGCGACTGGAGTGGCGTCGGCCCCCGCGGCCGCCGTCGCCGCGGCCGCCGCTAGACCGGGGGGCGGCTTGGAGTCGCCTGGAGGGATCCGATGGTGAGCCGCTTCGTGCTGGCCCTGGGCCTGCTCGCCGCCCAACCCGCCGAGGGTCCCGACACGACCCTGCGCAGGATCGTCGCGGATTACGTCGGCCTGTACCGCCAGGAGAGCCTGCCCGAGTGGCGGCAGCTGTTCCTGGAGTCGTTCAGCGTCGCCTCGACGAACGCAGACGGGAGCGTGCGGCTGCGCAGCCTGGACGAGTTCTACCTGGCCCAGGAACGTTACCTGAGCAGCGGCCGCGCCATCCGCGAGGTGCTGGAGAACGTGAGGATCGAGCGCCGCGGCCGCCTGGCCACGGCGTGGGCCGATTTCGTGCTGACCGACAACGACGTGACCAGCCGGGGCAAACTCTGCCTGTTGCTCATCGCCGAGAGGGGACGCTGGCGGATCCAGTCCCTCGTCTTCGCCTACGACGACGCCAACTGAAGGGCGCGTGACGCGAGGCTCGCCTTGCGAACCGGGCCCGAGCCCGGCGAGGCGGGGTGGCGTCAGCCGCCGATCTTGCCCTTGGCGATGGCGGCCTGGACCGTGAAGATCGTCTTCTCCATGAGGCCGTTCAGCGTTTCGTCGAACTCGGCCTTGCCGAGCCCCCGGCCGAGCATGTCGGCGTAGGAGACCTTCTTGCGCCAGAGCACGGCACCCTTGTCGTAGACGCGGACCTCGAAGCAGTTCTCGTCGCCCCCGAGGTCCTCGCACTGGACGTGGAACTCGCGTCCGGCGTGTGCGAAGACGCGGTTGACGCCCATGATCAAACCCGGGCCGCCCTCATGCCTTGGCCTCGGTGCGCTCGCTGACCACCCGGCGCAGCCAGCGCTCGAAGAACCAGTTGCCGAGCCGGTACAGGCCGGCGTCGAGGGCCAGGTAGCCCATCATGCGCAGGCCGAAGAGCAGGGTCTCGGCGGTCTCGCGGGGCACCCCGCTGGCGCGCACCAGGTCCTCCACGCCCTGAGCGCCGTCGCGTGCGATGGGCTCCAGGAGCGCGCGCTCGCGAACGTCCAGGGTCTGGAAGTCGACGGAGAAGAAGTTCGCCACCATCTCGTCCGCGGCCACCTGGTCCAGCGTTGCCACCAGGTCGCGGCTCTCGAAGAGCCGACTGGCGATGAGCTGCAGCAGGAACGGATGGCTGGCGGTCCGCTCCAGCACCGTCTCGACCTCGTCGGCCGCAAAACGGCCGCGGGCGAGCAGGGCGCGACCCTCCTCGGGCTCGAGCGGCGTGAGGTAGGCGGGGGGCATGAAGCCCTGGAGGAACGGCGAGGTCGCGAAGTCGGTGCGTTCGTCGAGCTGGGCCAGCCTGCGGGTGGCCGTGATCACGGTGCGGACCTCCGAGCCCTTCTGGAACACCTTGCGCAGGCGGGGCAGGGCCGGGGGGTCGTTCCTCGCGACCGTGAGCAACTCCTCAGCCTCGTCGACGAGCAACAGCAGCCGCCAGCCGCTGCGCAGGGTGCGGCGCAGCAGGGTCGTCAACATGTCGGCGACCGCATGGCCCTCCAGGTCCTCGACGGAGACGTCGGTGGCCCGGCGGAAGGCCTCGCTGTCCTCCACGCTGCCAAGCAAGCCGTCGGCCAGGCCCCTGGCGTCGGCGCTGCCCTGCAGGTCCCAATACAGCGGGACATAGGGCGTCTGCGGGTTCTGCACCACGCGTTGCTCGAGTTCCTTCAGCAGGCTGGTCTTGCCCAGGCGCCGCGCGCCGGCCACCCACAGGGCGTCGCGTTCGCCCTCCAGGACCTCGCGCAGGATCGCGGTGCGGCCGAAGAAGTTGTCGCCTCGGACCCAGCTGCCCGCGATGAAGGGGTTACGCATGGCGGCCGCCACAGTCTCTCATAGCCTCACGCCGAGGCGGAGCCCATGGACACCGGCTGCAGGTCCTCGGGATCCAGCCGCACGCTCTCCCGCACCGCCTCGACGTCCTCGGCCTTCACGACCTCGCGGCCCTCCTCGAGCATGCGGTTCACCGCGTGGATGCAGAACTTCTGGATCACATAGGGCTTGAGCTGGCTGGTCTCGAGGATGCGCTCCACGGCCTCCGGCTCCCAGCGGAAGACGCCCTCGACCGGCGTGCGGATGAGTGCCTCGGCGGCCGCCCTCGACAAGGGCTCCACCACGATCTCGTCGAAGAAGTTGTACCAGGGGCTGCCCTCGCTTTTCCAGGCGCGCCGGATGCCGACGCCGCTCATGATGGCCACCAGGTGCTCGGAGAAGGTCTTCATGAAGATGCTGCGCAGGCGCTGGTTGATGCGCTCGGAGTACTCGTTGAGCACGTCCACCTCGTCGATCATCAGCGCCAGCTTCACCTTCTTGGGCGTGCGCGCCTTCAGCTCCTCGATCACCCGCTGCAGGTCGTGGGAGAAGTCGCGGCCGTCGTAGGCGCCCTCCTCGCGCCAACGCAGCGCCGCCAGGGTCTCTGGGGAGAGAGCCAGGGCCTCGACCGTATCGGCCATCACGGCGTGGAAGAAGCCGTCCTCGGGCACGCCCTGCAGATCGGTGAAGACCGGGAAGAACTTGTAGTCCGTCTGCTCGTCGGCGCCCAGGGCCTTCTTCAGGTGGTACATGAAGGTGGTCTTGCCGATGCGGCGCTCGCCCGTGATCATCAGGCTGTTGTGGTGGAGCACGTTCATCAGCCGGGCCATGAGTTTCTCGCGCCCGAAGAACATGTCGTCGTCGAGGACCGGGGCCCCGGCGATGTACGGGTTGAAGCGGCGCTTGATGGCCCGCCGGCGCCGGGCCCGCTGCACGGCCCAGCCGGCCCCGGCCAGGCCCAGCGAGGCGGCGAGCGCCGAGGGGAAAAAGGCCCCGGTCTCGTAGAAGCGCAGCCGTCGGCGGATTTCAAAGCTCTGGCTGCGAGCCTCGCCGGCCGTGTCGATGGCGGTCACCTCGATCTTGTTGGCCCCCTCCTCGAGCGGGAACTCGCGCTGGAAGCGCACGCTGCGAAAGGACTCCAGGGAGTCCGGGCGTGGCTCGGGGAGCTGTTCGCCAACCAGCCGCCCGGCCTGCCGGAACTCGACCCGTTCCAAGCCGCGGTCGTCGGTCGCGAAGCCGACAACCGCGACGCTCCGACCCTCGATCTCCTCGGCCCGGGGCTCGTAGAAAAACAGCAGAGGCGGCTGGTTCGGGAAGATCCGGCCGAGGATCTCCTCGCCGGTCATGCGCTGGGCGAGGGTGAGCTTCTCGCGGGTCTTGACGTTGCCGGCGTCGAGGGCCAGCACCTCCTCCAGCTTGGCCCAGGCCTGCGGCCACTGGCGGTCGGTCAGGAGCTGCTCGGCCTCCGACAGCAGGCTCTCGATGCGGGCGGCAAGCTCCTTCTGCTTGCGCAGCCCCTCGACCAGCGTTCGCGCCTGCTCCAGGAGGGCGCGGGCTGGCGTGTTGCCCGGGTCGGCGGCGGCCTCCGTCAGTGGTTCGAGTGCGGCCTGGTAACGACCGGCATCGAACAGCCGCTTGCCGTCGGCGAAGCGCTCCTCGAGGCGCTGTCGCGACTGCCGGGCCAGGATCCGCTCCTGCGCCTCCCGTTTGCCCTCCGTCGCCGCGGAGTTGCGGGGGTCCAGGCCCAGCACCTCGTCGAAGCGTACGATTGCCTCGGCGTCCTTGCCCTCCTCGAGATGGCGCCTCGCCACGCCCAGGGCCTGCTCGATGCGCTGTACGCGCTGGGTGGCTTCCGCCTGGGCCTGCTGGGCGGACCGCACGCGCTCCTTGGCATCCAGGACGCGCTGCTGGGTGCTGGGGTCCAGGCTGGCCGCTGCCGCCTGGGCGTTGGCGAGACGCGCCAGCGCCTCGTCGAAGCGGCGCGCGCGTTCGTGGTCGAGGGCGTCCTTCAAGGCCTTGTCGACCTCGGCCCGCGCCCGCTCTGCGACCCGCTGGCGGTTCAGGGCGTCGATTTCCGCCTGCAGCTTCAACAACTCGCGATACAGCCCGGTGCGCTTGATGGCGCCGCGGGACTCCTCGATGTTGAAGTGCCGGGTGGCGCTGTTGAGATCGCCGCTGCGCATGTAGCAGATGCCGAGATGGTAGTAGGGCAGGTAGTCCACGAAACCCATCCCATAGGTCCGCTCGTTGACCGCGGAGTTGGGCTTGAGCCGGATCGCCTCCTGCAGGCTGCTGATGGCCTCGGCGCATTTGCCGGCGGGGATCAGCTTGTCCCTGGCGTCGTAGTAGTAGTCGTACCACTCCTTGACGGCCCACGCCGGGGACGCCAGGAGCAGAAGCAGGGCGACGCCCAGGCCACCGCGCAGAGCCATCGTGGGCCAGTTTACCGCTTCGGCGGGGTCCCGACTTCGCGTGGCCGACGACCCGTTTCGCAGCTACGGCTCGTGCGCGGCCAAGGCGTGGGCCGATGTGGGAGAACCTCGGCAGCCTGGCCCCGAACCGGTCTCGACGAAGCCGGCTGGTCGGCGTGAAGAGAGAAACCCCGGCGCCTGGGGCCGGGGTTTCTTGAAGGGACCGCCGCTGGCAGTCTACTTACTTCTCGTACATCGCCGCGATCAGCGCCCCGCGCGCCGTCGCGGTGAGCGGATCCTTCGCAACCCGGATCTCGGACACCTCGAAGGGCATCGGCCGCGCCTTGAGCACACGCTCGAACAGCTCCCGGAAGCCCTTGGGCTTGGCCGTCCCCCCGGCCAGGACGATGGGGATGGCGCGATCGGCCCGCGGCAGCTTCTCGGCCGCGGACACGGCCCGGTGCAGGCCATCGACCAGGACGTCGACGAGTTCCTCGTAGTAGATGCGGATGGCCTTCTCGAACTTGTCCTTGGGCTGTCGCGACAGGTCGATGCCTTCCTCCTTCATGACCTTGACGCGCGTGGCGTGTTCGTTGATCACGCCGCCGACTGCCGCGTCGATGTAGTCCCCGCCCTTGGCGATGCCCAGCATGATCGTGGGAATCGAAAGGAAGGCCAGCGTGGCGTTGCACATGCCGCCGCCACAGGAGATGCCTAGGCCCGTGAAGTTGTTGTCCTCGAGCTCCGAGAAAACGACCCCGAGCCCCTCGTTGACCGCCACGGACTTGTAGCCCATGCCCTGGAACAGGCCCCGAAGCGTGGCCTCGTGGTACGTGAGCCCCGCCTCGCGCCCGGCCATGGCAGCCGGGACCGAGAAGGCGAGGATCTCGCCCTGCACCTTGGGCTTGGGCACGAGGTTGGCGAACAGCGCCTCCAACACCGGCAGGGCGCGCTTCTCGCGCGCGTTCAGCAGGCCGTCGGCCATCGGGCGGTGCAGGTCCGCGTTGAACATGTTGGCGAAACGCTCGGTGGCCGAGCCGTAGATGATCAGGTCGTCGCCCTCGCGGTAGTACGCAATCTGGTTCTGGCCGAGCAGCGCTTCGGTGACCTTGGCGTAGGGCACCGGGATGAAGGCGTTCAGCTCGGACACCGCGTCGACGTCCTTGCCCTTGCGGCGTGCGGCCACGACCTTCGAGGTGCCGACGTCGAGGCCCAACGGGTTGGCGCCCGACTTGATCAGGTCGTCGATGCGTTCCTCCGCCTCCTGGGCGACCTTCCAGAGGTGGTCCTTGCGCTCTTCCATGACGTTAGTCCTCCGCTGGCCGCGCTGACGCGGCCGTGCCTCAAGACGCCTGATCCCCTTCGGCTACTCCGTTCCTGTCGGCCTGCGCCTGCTCGAGGAACCAGCGGTCGTAGAGCGCCTGGCGCTCGCGCCGCAGCTTCTCGAGACTCTGTCCCACCCGGGCCGCATCCTCGGCGAGCCGTCTCTCGGCGGCACGCACGCCCGGCCAAGGCTCGGGCAGAACCTTCAGGAAGCCCTCATCATAGCCGAATCCGAAGCGGGCCACGGCGGGGGCCTCCCGCGTGTACTGATCCGGCAGGCCGAAAGCGGCCCACGGGAAGCCCCGCGACCAGTCCATGTGGTGCCCGATCCGGTGTTGCTTGGGGTTGACGCTGGTGAGCCCGTGCGCCACGCACATCTCGGCTGGGATGTCGTAGCGCCGACGCAGGTAGTCGGTCAGGCTGCGGCCCGCCAGCAGCTGCGCCTCGGTGATCGGCAAGGTCTGGCCCCCGCCCCAACGGCTCTCGAACGAGACGGCCAGGAAGGCGTGGTTCAGGTTGAGATAGACTCGCTCCGCATCCTCCCAGATCGAGTTGCCGGCGTGGTTGGCCTTGGAGTCCTCGGCCACCACGCGGAACACCCGGCCGAAACGATCGATCAGGTAGTGGTAGGTGCGGTTCCGCCGGAGATAGCGGAGCAGGCGCTCGCTCGAATCGCGCAGCTTCTCGTTGAATTCGGCTTCGAGGGGCCAGACGTCGCTTTCCGTGGTGTGGAACAGGAGGCCGGCGGGCTTGGTGCGCGTCTCGTCGACCAGGCCGCTCGCCGCGTCGAACACGCGATAACGCCGCACGTCGCCCGCGATCTGCCCGCCGGTCTCGATACGCAGGCCGTTCGAATAAAGCTCGTAACCGTTTCCACGTTCGACCTGCCACACCGCGGCGGGGGCGAGGCCGGCCGGCAGCGGCGCGAGGGACTCCGCGACGGCTGGCAGGGTGGCGGGCGGGGCCGGCGCCGGAGGCGCCGGGGCGGCCACGGCGGGCAACGCGAGCTTGAAGACCGTGGTGGCCACCGCCAGCAGCGCGACGACCACCACGCCGGCCGCTACCGCGCGGATCGCCAGCAGCGAAGTCCGAAGCCGGCGCTCGGCGAGCTCCGGCGCGGCCAGCATGCCCTCGAGGCTGAGCCAGCGGTACAGCAGCCCGCGCAAGCTCGGGAACGGAATCAGCTGCACCAGGCGGTTTCGTTTCTGGTACTTGTCGAGAGAGCCGCGGATGAAGCGCAACTTCGCTGCCGGGTCGCTGATCCGGCGGCTCGTAGTCTCGAGCGCGCGCACGAACTCGTCCACCCGGTTTCGGCGGTGGGCGCTCAAGGCCACACCCGGCGTGGGCGCGGCGTGCCTCACAAGGGGTTCCAAGGCCAGGAATTATCGCGCCCTCGGCTTCGGGGGTGCAAGCGGAGCTGGGTCTCGCCAGGGAGCCACTCCGCCGGAGGCAGCGCCGGTCCCTAGGGAGCCCTGGCCCAGGCGTAGCCGACCATCACACCCTGGGCGTCGAAAAACACGAAGTACACGAGATCGCCCGCCTGGAAGGCGCGGGCCTCCGGAAAACGCGCGCCCGCCGCGGCGACGCGGGCCGCGTCCCCTCCCGCCAGGCGCGCCAGTCGCCCCAGCTCCTCGGCGCCGCGCGCGGAACCCAGGAGCGGCGTGCCCTCGCCCTCGAAGGCCCGCGTGACCACGTCGATCCGTGGCTGTTTCTCGAGCAGCCCACGCAGACGACCCTCGGTGAGCCCTGCCGTGCGGGTCTCGTAGCCGACCGCCCCGAGGGTGAGGGCGAGCCACAGGAGACCCCCGCTGACCAGGAGCGCCACCAGGCTGATCAGGGCCCGTTGCACGAGGCTAGAATAGCGGTTCCGATGATCGAGAAGAGCCGGGAGGGTCCACGCCGCCGCGCCCCGCGGCTGCCGGTACAGATCGGAGGCTCACTGACCGGGCGGGCGGTGCGCGAGATCACCCTGGTGGACCTGAGCGTCAGTGGCTGCCTGCTGCGCTGCGACGCGCGCCTGGACCACGGAGCGATCCTCGACCTGTCCCTGCAGCTCGACGATGGACCCCTCGCCGTGAAGGTGCGCGTGAGCGAGACCTGTCTGGACGGCGAGGCCGCCGCGGCGGGTGAGAACAGGCTCTACCTCGCGGGCCTCCAGTTCCTCGGCCTGCCGCCCCGCGACGCCGAGCGGCTTCGGAGGCTCCTGGAAGAGGAGAAGCGGAAGCGGAGTGCGGACGCGGCCGATCGCTGACATCAGCCCGCGGGACCTGCGCCCGCTGCTCGACGAAGAGGCGCGGCACTGGGGGCGCGAGCTCTTCTGGGACTTCGCCGATGTCAAGAACGCGGTCCTGGGCAGCCTCGAGCGCCGCGGCCTGGCGGGTCGCGTCGCCCAGGACGGCGCCCGCGTCGTCGCCTATGGTTATTACATGGCGGACAGCACCCGAGCGGTCGTGGGATCGCTCTTCGCCACCGAGAGTCATCGGGGGCGCGGGCTGGAGGAAGCGTTGCTCGACGGGATCCTGGACGAGACCCAGGGCCTCGCGGGCTCGGATCGTGTCGAATGCCAGACGCTGTTTTCGACGGCGCCCGCAGCGGACACACGTTTCGCCCACCTCGGCTTCACCGGCCGCCGCCGGCACTACCTGGTGCGCGACCTGCTGGGCCTCTTGCCGCGAGCGCCCCACGTCTTCAAGCTGAGGCCGTTCCGCCGTGACGACATCGGACCCGCGGCGCAGCTCATCCACCGCAGCCACGCCGGCAGCCTCGACGCCGCCCTCAACCTCACCTACGCCACGCCGGCGACCTGCCGCGGCTTCGTCGAGACACTCGTGCTGCGCTCCGGCTGCGGTCGTTTCGACGCCGAGGCCTCGCTGGTGGCCGACGGGGGCGAGGGCTGCCTGGGCGTGATCCTGGCCAGCCAGCTTTCGAAACTGAACGGGCACATCTGCCAGGTCTCGGTCGCTCCCCAGGCCCAGGGCCGCGGCCTCGGCACCCAGCTCGTGCTGGCCGGCCTGGAGGCCATGGCCAGGCGCGGCCTGCGATCGGCCAGCCTCTCGGTGACGGTGGAGAACCACCGCGCCTACGACCTGTATCTGGGTCTCGGTTTCGAGCTGCGCAGGGAGTTCGCCGCCCATGCCTGGGCGCGGCCACCCGCCCGCATCGAGGTACCGGCATGATCGTGCCGCTCGCCGTGTTACTGGCCTCGGCGCCGACCATGGTGCTTCCGCCATCCGGGCCCGGAGGCCGGTTGTCCTGGGTGGCCGAAGCCGTAGCGGATCTGCTGCCGCGATCGCTACACGAGCTGGGCGTGCCCGTGGTCGACCGGGCCGAGCGGCTGCGCGCCCACGAGAGCCTGGAGATCCCCGCCCACGGCCTCACCCGGGCGACGTCGGTTCGCATCGCCGAGGCACTCGGCGCCGCGCGCATCGTCGTGGGCCGGTATCAATCGACGGGCGAACGTGTGGAGCTGTCCTTGCAGATCCTCGACGTCGAGCGCGGCAGCCTCTCGGCTCCGATCCTCGCCGGCGGCCCCCTCGACGGGATCCAGGGCCTGCTGCGTGGCCTGGCCTGGGACGTCGCCACCGCCGGGCTGACGCCGCCCGGCCTGGGCCGCGATGAGTTCGTGGCGGGCGCACCCGCGGTGCCGTTTACGGCGCTGCGCGCCCTGGCCCAGGGCCTGGCGGCCCCGGACGCGGCTACGCGAGGGCGGCTTCTGAGGCAGGCGCTCGCGGAACACCCCGGCTACGACGAGGCGCTGCTGAACCTCGGTCGCCTGCAGGTCGAAGCGCGTGACAGCGCTGCGGCGGTTGATACCTTGTCGAGCGTTGCACCGGGCTCGCCGCTGGCGCGGAGCGCACGTTTCCTCCAGGGTGTGGCCTGCCTCGACCTCGGCCGCCATCACGAGGCCAGCGCGTTGTTCTCGAGGCTGGCGGTTCCGGAGCCGAGCGCCGCGGTCCTCAACAACTATGGGCTCGCCGTGTTGCGCGCCGGCCCGGGCCCAGACGGTGTTCGAGCCTCGGACCTGCTGCGCCGGGCCCTGGACCTGGATCCGCGGCTGCGCGAAGTGCCGCTGAACCTGGGCTGGGCCCTGTTCCTGGAGGGCGACGCCGAGGCCTCGGCCTTCTGGCTGCAGGGCGTGCTGCGCCAGGACCCGTCCGACACGCACGCGCGTCTTGCGCTGGTGTGGGCGCTGCGCAAGGCCGGACGCTCCGAGGAGGCGGACGCCGAGTGGCGCGGGCTGATCGAGGTGGCTCCCGCGTATGCCGACCTCGGCGCGCCGGAGCCCCAACGTCGGCTCGAACGGGTGATCCCGTGGGAGCGGCCCCTCGAGCTCGACGACGAACGCTGGGGCGATCGCCAGTACGCGGCTTCCCACCTCGGACGCGGCGAAAAACTCCAGGAGGCGGGCGATCTCGCGGGCGCGCGCCGGGAGCTGACGCAGGCGGCCTACCTCGATCCGTATGCGGATCGGGCGCACCTGCTGCTGGCCCGGGTCGAGGCCCGGCAGGGGAATCGCGACCAGGCCGCGTCCGGACTACGAATGGCGTTGTGGATCCGCGACGACGTGGCCATCCGGCTCGAGCTGATGCGACTCCTGCAGGAGATGGGGCATCAGGCCGAGGCCCGACTCGAGGCGGAGCGGGTCCTGAAGGCCGATGCGACGAACGCGGAGGCCCGTGCCTTTCTTGGCAAGAAGTAGCCGATAATCGAGAAGTGAGGCATGTCGACGCGTGCATGGCCGCGTTGAGCGCCGCCCTGGTCTCGCTGGCGGCGACGCCCGCCTCCGCGCCGCGGCCGGCGCCGGCGCGTCCGGAATGGACGTGGGAGCAGGCGGACGCCCTCGAAGGGCGGCTGGAAGTCATCGAGGCGAGTTGGAGGTCGAAGCGGCCGCTGGCCGAGCCCAACGTGATGGTGCGGCAGGCCGAGCTGAACTCCTACCTGAACCTGACCCTGGCGTCGCAGCTCCCGCCCGGGTTGAGCGAGCTGGAGTTCCTGATCGAGAAGGACCGGCTGTCGGGGAAGGGTCTGGTCGACCTCGATCGGCTGCCCGTGAAGCAGGCGGCGGGCGCCTCGCCCTGGAGTCCGATCAACTTCCTGAGCGGGCGGGTGCCCGTCGAGCTCCGGGGCCGGCTGACGAGCCAGGATGGCTTCGGGAGCTTCGAGCCTGAGGACATCCGCCTCGCGACGATCCCGATCCCAGCCTCGGTGGTGGCGCAGGCCGTCGCACAGTCCACGCGCAGCGCCGAGAGTCCCCAAGGGTTCGATATCCTGTCGCCGTTCCGGCTGCCCTATGGGGCGAAGCGGGTTCGTTTGCAGCCGGGGAAGATCCTGCTGGAGTTCTGAGGCGATTTGCTGTCCCCCCGCCCGCGCCCGGGAGCCCCGGCCCGCCGACCCGGCAGACTCGCACCGGGAGGTCTTCGTTCCTGAATTCAGCCCGCTGAGCCCCTGACCCCAGGCGGCGCGCCCTCGCGGCTACACTCTGGGCCAGCTGGAATGGACCTCGGCATCCCGATCCAGTACGTGAAGGGGGTGGGGCCGCAACGCGCGAAGGCCCTCGAGAGGCTCGGCGTCCGCTGTGCCGAGGACCTGCTGCTCCAGGTGCCGATGCGTTACGAGGACCGGCGCGCCTTCGCGAAGATCTCGGAGCTGCGAGCGGGAATGAAGCTCGCGGTGAGCGGACGGGTGGCGGTCGCGGGCCTGCGCCGCGCGCGCCGGATCACGCTCTACGAGGTCCGCCTCGAGGACGACACGGGTCGGCTCAAGGCCTTGTGGTTCAATCAGCCGTTCCTGCGGGACGTGTTGCCGCAAGGCGCCCACGTGGTCCTGTACGGCGCGGTCGAGCGGGACACGGCCGGCGGGCGACAGCTGAGCATGGTGTCGCCGCAGTACGAGGTGCTGAGCGGCGACGAGGACGACCCGGCCGCCGCGGCGCTCCACACCGGTCGCATCGTGCCGATCTACGAGAAACTCGGCCCGCTGCAGGGCAAGTTCCTGCGTCGCGTCGTGGTCCAGCTGGCGGAGCAGGTGCCGGACGACCTGCCGGATCCGCTCCCCGCCGAGATCCGGGGGCGCCTCGGGGTCGTGGGCCGCGGCGAGGCGTTGCGGCGGCTACATTGCCCCGGCGACGCCGACCTGGCCCTGCTCAACTCCGCGCGCAGCCCCGCCCACGTGCGCCTGATCCTCGAGGAGTTCTTCCTGTTCCAACTCGGCCTGGCGCGCCGCCGCCAGGGCCGAGAGAACGAGAAAAAGGGCGTGGCCTTCGAGGTGACCGACCGGACACGCGAGATCGTCAAGCGCATCCTGCCCTTCCATCTGACCAGCGCCCAGAAACGCGTGTTGCGCGAGATCGCCGACGACATGCGCCGGCCGTGGCCGATGAACCGCCTCCTGCAGGGGGACGTGGGCTCGGGCAAGACCGTGGTGGCGCTGCTGGCCATGGTGATCGCCGTGGAGAACGGCTGCCAGGCGGCCTTCATGGCGCCGACCGAGATCCTGGCCGAGCAACACTTCGCGACGCTGCAGCGGCTGCTGCGGCGCGTGCCGTACCGTGTGGAGTTGTTGACGGCGTCGAGGAAGGCCCGGGAGAAGCGCGAAGCCCTCGAGCGCCTGCGCTCGGGCAGGATCCAGATCGCCGTGGGCACCCACGCCCTGATCCAGCAGGGCGTCGTCTTCGCGAAGCTCGGCCTGGCGGTCGTGGACGAGCAACATCGGTTCGGAGTGCTGCAGCGCGAGGACCTGCGGCGCAAGGGCTACGACGTGGATACCCTGGTGATGACCGCGACCCCCATCCCGCGCACCCTGGCCTTGACCGCCTACGGTGATCTGGACGTGTCGGTGATCGACGAACGCCCGCCGGGGCGCACGCCGGTCCGAACGCTGCTGAAGCCGGCGTCGCTGCGCCGCGAGCTGCTCGACCTCGTCGAGGGCGAGTTGCTCCAGGCCCGCCAGGCCTACGTTGTGTACCCGTTGATCGCCGAGTCCGAGAAGCTGGAGGACGTGAAGGCCGCGACACAGATGGCCGCGGCGTGGGCGGCGGCGCTGCCGGGGCGGAGCGTGGGCCTGCTTCACGGCCGCCTGAACGCGGCCCAGAAGGAGTCCGTGATGGGCGCGTTCGTCCGCGGCGAGATCCAGGTGCTGGTGGCGACGACGGTGATCGAGGTCGGGGTCGACGTTCCCAATGCCAGCGTGATGGTGATCGAACACGCCGAACGTTTCGGCCTGGCGCAGCTCCACCAGCTGCGTGGCCGCGTGGGCCGCGGCGCGGGCGCCTCGACCTGCATGCTGGTCGCTCACGGGCGGCTGTCCGATGAAGCCCGCGAGCGTCTCGAGGCCTTGGTGGGCACGCACGACGGGTTCGCGATCGCCGAGAGGGACCTGGAGCTGCGTGGCCCGGGCGACTTCTTCGGCACGCGCCAGTCGGGTTTGCCGAGTTTCCGCGTGGCCCACCTCGTCCGCGACCGCGAGTGGCTGGAGCGGAGCCGGGCCGAGGCCTTCGACTGGTTGGCCCGAGGGGAGCCCGGGGCGGTCTTGCGGGCCTTCCTCGAGGAGGGTGGTTGGGAGAGGCGGTTCGGCCTGGCCAAGGTAGGCTAGGGCGACGTGTCGCGGATCATCGCCGGGCGGCACAAGGGACGCAGGCTGGCGGCCCCTCGGGGCGAGCTGACGCGGCCCACCTCGGCGCGTGTCCGGCAGACCCTGTTCGACGTGCTCGCCCCGCGGCTCCCTGGTTGCCGTTTTCTCGACGCTTTCGCCGGCAGCGGAGCCGTGGGGCTCGAGGCGTTGTCCCGGGGCGCCTCCCGCGTGGTCCTGATCGAACGGGACCTCGCCGCCCTGCGCGCGCTGCGCGAGAACGCCCGGTGCCTGGAGGCCTCCGGCGGGCGCCTGGACGTGTTCCACCAGGACGCGGGAGTCGCGCTTTCCGCACTGGCTGCGCGTGGCGAGCGCTTCGACGTGATCTACCTCGACCCGCCCTACGAGGGGGACCACTACGAGAACGTGATGGCGGTCCCGGAGACGGCGGCTCTGCTGGCCGTGGGCGGCGTGCTGGTGGCCGAGCACTTCCACAAGCGGCCGCTCCCGGAGAGAATAGGACGCTTCTTTCGAGCGCGGCAGATCCGGATCGGCGATCATCGCCTGAGTTTCTACGAGCATGGGGCCACATAGGTGAGTCAGCAGAGCCGCTCGGTGGCCGTGTTCCCCGGGTCCTTCGATCCCATCACCAACGGCCACCTGGACATCGTCGACCGCGGCCTCAAGGTGTTCGGCGAGGTGATCATCGCGATCCTGGTGAACCGCGAGAAGAAACCCCTGTTCTCCATCGAGGAGCGCCTGGAGCTGATCCGCGAGGCCTACCGCGGCAACGAGCGCGTGCGTGGCGATACCTTCTCCGGCCTGCTGGTGGACTACGCGATGAAGGTCGGCGCCTCCGTGATCATCCGCGGCCTGCGCGCCATCTCCGACTTCGAGTACGAGTTCCAGATGGCGCTGATGAACCGCAGGTTGAACCCGAGGATCGAGACGGTGTTCCTGATGGCGCCCGAAGGCTACTCCTACCTCTCCTCGCGCCTGGTCAAGGAGGTGTTCGACCTGGGCGGCGACGTGCGCGGACTGGTGCCCCCGGTGGTGGAGCGGCGGCTGCGGGAGAAGTCCCGGCCGCGGAGGAAGAAGTGAGGCCGCCCGCCGGGGGGCCCAGGTTGTCTCGGCGCGCGCGCCTGATCGAAGTCTCGCCGACCGTGGCGATGTCGCAGCGGGCCACGGCCTTGAAGGCGGCCGGACGCAGCGTCCTCGACTTGAGCGTGGGCGAGCCGGACCAGCCGACTCCCGCGCACATCATCGCGGCGGCCGAGCGCGCCATGGAGGCGGGGAAAACCAAGTATGCTCCCGCCGCCGGCGTGCCCGAGCTGCGGCGGGCAGTGGTCGAGCGTTACCGCGAGGACTTCGGAGTGCGCTTCGAGCCCGCAGAAGCGGCGATCACCATCGGCGGCAAGCAGGCGCTCTACCTCGTGTGCCAGGCGCTGTTCGACCGCGGCGACGAGATGGTCCTGCCCGCGCCCTACTGGCCCACTTTCGCCGAGTGTCCCCGGCTGGCGGGGGCGAAGCCGGTGATCGTGGAGACGCAGGAGAAGGACGGCTTCGCCCTCACGCCGGCCCGCGTCAGCAGGGCGATCGGCCCCAGGACGCGGGCGATCCTGATCAACTCGCCGTCGAACCCCACCGGCGCCGTGGTCTCCGCCGCCGACCTGCTGTCCCTCGCGCGGCTGTGCCGGCGCCGCGGCATCACGTTGCTCTACGACGACACCTATGCGCGGCTCAGCTTCTGCAGCATCGACCGTCAGCTGCTCGGCGCCGTGAAGGACCTGCTGGGCGAACGCTTCGTGGTGATCGGGACGGCCTCGAAGACCTACTGCATGACGGGCTGGCGCATCGGCTGGGTGCTGGGCGGCAAGGCGCTCGTGGAGGCGTGCGCGGCCCTCGTCTCCCACAGCACCCAGTGCCCGACAACCTTCGCCATGGCCGGAGCCGTCGAAGCGTTGACCGGGCCGCAGGAGGTGGTGGAGAGGCTGGCAGCCGAGTACCGCGCGCGTTTGGAGTTCATCTACGGCGCGATCGGCGCCCTGCCCCGGGTCAGCTGCGTACGTCCGGGAGGGGGCTTCTACCTGTTCCCCAACCTGAAGCGTTACCTGTCCAAGAGCTGCCCGACCACCCTGGACCTGGCCGGCCAGCTGCTCGAGGCGCAGGGCGTCGCCCTGGTGGCGGGCGAGGGCTTCGGGACGCCGGGCTACCTGCGGCTGTCCTTCGCGCGCTCGATGAGCGAGCTGCGCGACGGCGCGGCGCGGATCGGGCAATTCCTGTCGGAGCTGTGAAGCAGTTCGAGCTGGCCGACGGCACGCCGGTCGTCCTGTACCTCCAGGGACCCAAGGAGAAGATCTGGGGCATCCTGCTGTCCTTGACGCCAGCCGGCGTGATGATCCGCGGCATCGAGCTCGAGGCCTTCGAGGACTACATGCGGCAGGAGGTCAAAGGCGAGGAGGATCTGTTGGGCCTCGTGACCGCGTTCTACCCGATGTACCGGCTGGAGCGGCTGGAGCGGGACGAGACGGTGGGGCCTGTGATGAGTTATGCCGACCGCTTCGCTCGCGAGGTCGGGCGGACCATCTTCGAGGTGATCGGCGCGGACCCCGGAGGCGATTGAAGCCGCGCTTGACTGACGCGCTCGGCCACGGGAACGGCGGCGACTAGCGGATCTCGACCGAGAAAAAGACGTCGGACAGCGGCCCGATCGGGGCCAGGATGGGAGCCATCAGGAACAGGTCGCCGTTCTCGCCGATGCGGCTCCAATAGTCCAGGCTGGGGACGG
>Ga0187893_10005356_pt1 | contig 23096 bp, 24 predicted proteins | sample MA1701074metaG_FD_139574 | JGI IMG/M metagenome (GOLD analysis project Ga0187893, IMG submission 139574) | White microbial mat communities from a basaltic lava cave in the Kipuka Kanohina Cave System on the Island of Hawaii, USA - MA170107-4 metaG ...
CTCTTCGAGCAGGAGGAGCTCGAGCCCTACGAGGCCGAGGAGCTGCGCGTCGCGGTGCTCTGGATGCGGGACCTCGGTGTGAACCCCGCCGGTGTGGACGTGGCGCTCCAGCTCCGCCGGCGGCTGCTCGTCCTCGAGGGCCGGCTCCGCGAGGCGCTCGAGCAGCTGGAGAAGAAGTAGGGCATGGAGTCGCCGCCGACCCACGCGCGGCCGCCGAGGCGCGACGACGACGGCCGGCTCGTGCGTGGCCGCCGGAGCCGCAGCAAGATCCACGATGCCGCGCGGGCGCTCTTCGCCGAGCAGGGCTTCGACAAGACGACGCTGCGCGAGATCGCCGCGCGCGCGGGGATGGGCGCGAGCTCGATCTACCGCCATATCCGCTCGAAGGAGGAGCTGCTCGTCGACGAACTCGCGGAGCTCCAGCAGCGTGCGTGGACGCGCCTGCGCGCGCCCGCGTCGCGGGGCCTTCCCGCGCGCGAGCGGCTCCGCCGCTTCCTCGACCAGGAGCACGCGCTCCTCGTGCGCGCGCCCGACCTCACGACGATCGCCCTCCGAGCGACCACGCATCCCGAGGCGCGCGTGGCGCGCCGCGCGCTCGCGCTCCAGGACCAGACGATCGGTCTCGTGACCGAGATCCTCCAGTCGGCGCGCTCGCGCGGCGAGCTGCGCCGCGGCGCCGACGTGCTCGTCGCGGCGCGCACGCTCACGCACGCGATCCACGGCGCGCGGCTCGCGTGGGCGAACGGCCTGCTCGACGCCGAGGGCTGCCGCGCGGCGGTCGAGGCCGCCGTCACGCTGCTGTTCGACGGCATCGCCGCGCCGAGCGCGCCGGCAAAAGGAGAGGAAGGTGGCTGAGGCTGCGCCCGACCTGCTGACGCTCCACGCGACGGCCAACCCGGAGAAGCCGGCCGTGATCGACGACCGGCCGGACGGGACCGAGCTCCGCTGGAGCTATGCGGAGCTGGAGGAGCGCGCCAACCGGCTGGCGCACGCGCTGCTCGCGCACGGTGTTCTGCCGCGCGACCGCGTGGTCTGGTGCGGGCCGAACTCGCCCGACGTGGTGACGATCGGCCACGCCGCGCGCAAGATCGCCGCGACCGCCGTGCCGCTCAACTACCGCTTCACGCCCGACGAGGCGGCGTACGTGGTGGACAACTGCGACGCGGTGTTCGCGTGGGTGGACGCCGAGCAGGCGGCGCTCTTCGAGGAGATCGCACCGCGCTGCCCGAAGCTTCGGAGCGTCGCGGTGTTCGGCGGCCGGCCGCGCGGCGGGCAGCTCGACGGGGAGGCGCTCATCGCGAGCTCCGCGAGCGCGCCACCGCGGAAGCCCGCCGAAGAGCCGCACACCATGATCTACACCTCGGGCACCACCGGGCACCCGAAGGGCGCGGTGCGGAGCGGGCTCGGCGATCCCGACCAGGTGCGCGCGCTCACCTCGTTCATCGGCTACCGCCCCGACGACGTCTACCTCTCGACGGGCCCGCTCTACCACTCCGGGCCCGGCGGCTTCATGGGGCTCGCCTACGCGTTCGGCCAGACCGTCGTGCTCCAGCGCAAGTTCGACGCCGAGGACTGGCTCCGCCTCGCCGCGAAGCACCGCGTCTCGAGCACGTTCTCGGCGCCGACGCCGATCCGGCTGGTCTGCAACCTGCCGGACGAGGTGAAGCGCCGGTACGACCGGAGCTCGATGCGCATCATGATCGCGAACGCGGCACCGTGGTCGTTCGCGCTGAAGCAGCAGTACGTGGTGGACTTCCCGCCCGAGTCCTTGTGGGAGGTCTACGGCTCCACCGAGCTCGGCGTGGACACGATCCTCCGGCCCGAGGACCAGCTCCGGAAGCCCGGCTCGTGCGGGAGGGCCGCGCCAGGCGTCGAGGTCGTGCTCTTCGACGACGACGGGCAGGTCGTGACGAAGCCCCACGTGCCCGGTGAGCTCTACGTGCGCAGCAAGAACGTGATCCACACCTACCACAAGGCGCACGACAAGTACGAGGCCGACACGCGCGGCGACCACCACACCGTGGGCGACGTCGCCTACTTCGACGAGGAAGGCTTCTACTACATCTGCGACCGCAAGAAGGACATGATCATCTCGGGCGGGATGAACATCTATCCGGCCGAGATCGAGGCCGCGCTCGACCTGCACCCCGACGTCCACGACGTGGCCGTGTTCGGCATCCCGAGCGAGCAGTGGGGCGAGGCGGTGCACGCGGTGGTGGTGCGGCGGCCGGGCGCGACGCTCGGAGAGAAGGAGATTCTCGCCCACGCGCGCGCACACCTCGCGGGCTACAAGCTGCCGCGCTCGATCTCGTTCGCCGACGAGCTGCCGCGCACCGGCAGCGGGAAGATCCTGAAGCGCGTGCTGCGCGAACCGTTCTGGCAGGGATACGACCGGCGCGTGGGCTGACGGCGCCGCGTCAGGCGCGGCGGCGGAGCGCCTCGACCAGGAGCTCGGCGGCGCCCCCGATCCCGAGCGTGGCGGTGTTCACGGCCAGGTCGTAGAGGCCCGCGTCGTCCGGATCGACGTGGAAGCTCCGCGCCACGAACTGGCGGCGCGCGTCCTCTTCCCGCTCGAGCCGCGAGGCCGCCTCCGCCAGCGGCAGCTCGTGCAGCTTCGCGAGCCGCTCGGTGCGCTCCTGGCGGGGCGCCACCACGAGCGCGCGGAGCGCGCGGTCGGGCCCGAGGATGTACGGGCTCCCGCGTCCCACGATCACGGCCGAGCCGCCCTCGCCGAGCGCGGTGATCACGCGCACGAGCCGGCTCACGTAGTCGCTCTCGCTGAAGCGCAGGTTCCGCCCGGTGAGCCCGTCGAGGATCGCCGCGAGCGAGCCGCGCACGCGCTCGTCCATGCCCTCCACGAGCTCGCGCTGCACGCCCGCCTTCCGCGCGATGTGGTCCACGATCTCGATGCTGAAGAAGGCGTAGCCGAGGTGCTCGGCGAGCCGCTGGCCGAGCTCCTCGGCGCCCGCGCCGGGGAGGGCCGAGAGCGCGATGCACGGCCGTCGCGGACGGGGGCTCGGGCGCCGGGCCTCGAGGTGCCAGCGCCCGATCTGGTGATCGACGATCCGATCGAGCGAGCGGGGCAGGCTCACGAGGCGAGTCTACTACGCGCCGGAGAGCTCCCGCCGCTTTTCTGCCAGGAAGCGCTGGAACTGCGGGCCGTCCCAGGCGCGCTGCTCGCCCTTCGCGTACGCGCGCGAATTCCACCAGTAGTTCCACGCGTTGAGGCGATTCTCGCGCGTCGAGTCGCGCGCCTTGATGACGCGCGCGGGCACGCCGGCGACGATCGATCCCGGGGGAATCACGCTGCCTTCTCGGACGACGGCGCCCGGCGCGACGATCGAGCCGCGCCCGATGACGGCGCGGTCCATCACCACGGCTCCGATCCCGATCAGGCAGTCGTTTTCGACCGTGGCGCCGTGGATCGTCGCCCGATGCGTGATCGAGCAGAAGTCGCCGATCACAGTGGGGTCGTCGTAGCCGACGTGGACCATCACGAAGTCCTGGAGGTTCGTGTGGCGCCCGATGCGGACCTCCTGACACTCGGCGCGGATCACGGCCTGCGGCCAGACGGACGAGCCCTCGCCGATCGAGATGCGGCCGTAGAGCTCGGCGCTCGGCGCGATCCAGACCGTCTCGTGCAGGCTCTGGAGGGCGGACATCGGCGCGCGAGTATACTCGCGCGCCATGTCGCTCGAGTTCGGCGTGTTCCAGGGAGCATCGGTGGGGCCGCGGCCGTGGAACGGTCGCGAGGCGCGACGCATCCGCCAGGACATCGAGGTGGGCATCGCCGCGGACCGTGCGGGCTTCGACACGTTCTGGGCGCCGGAGCACCACTGTCTCGAGGAGTACTCGCACAACTCCTCCTCGCATCTCTCGTGCCTTGCGGTCGGCATCCAGACGCAGCGCATCCGCGTGGTGACGGGGATCTTCAACCTGTGCCCGCCGATCAACCACCCGATCCGCGTCGCCGAGCAGATCGCGATGATCGACATCCTCACGAACGGGAGAGTCGAGCTCGGCACCGGGCGCGGGAGCGGCTCGACCGAGGTGAACACGTTCGGCGTCGCCGCGGACGAGACCCGCGCGATGTGGGAGGAGGCGATCCGCGCGATCCCGAAGATGTGGACGCAGGACCTCTTCTCGTGGCAGGGGAAGTACTTCTCCGTGCCCGAGCGCTGCGTGCTGCCGAAGCCGGTGCAGCGCCCGCATCCGCCGCTCTGGGTGACGGCCTCGAATCCGGGCACCGTGACGCTCGCGGGCCGCATGGGCATCGGCGCCGCGATGTTCAACTTCGCGGACCCGGAGCTGTCGCGGCCGCTCGTGGAGGCCTACAAGAACGCGGTGCGGCAGGCCGAGCCGGTGGGCGAGTTCGTGTACGACAAGATCATGACGATCGCGCCGACGATGTGTCTCGAGGACGGCGAGGAGGCGCGGGCGCTATACAGCGTGGCCGCGGGCGCGGTGGCGGCGCACTTCTCGGTCTACTTCGACACGATCCCGGCGTTCGGCGAGCGGCTCGCGAAGGAGCCGCGCCCGATCGCGCAGACGCGGCTCCGCGAGCTGATCCGCGAGCTCGCGAGCTCAGGCGCCGCGACGAACCCGTTCGCGAACGAGTCGCTCGCGCCGGACTATCTGCGGCAGAACGGGATCTGCGTCGGCACGCCCGCCGAGGTGACCGCCACGCTACGTCGCTTCGAGGCAGTGGGCTTCGACCAGGTCGTGCTGGTGCCGGTGGTCGGCTTCGACACGCCGCACGACAAGTCGCTCGAGTCGGTCCGGCTGCTCGGCGAGAAGGTCCTACCCGCCTTTCGGGGACGTTCTTCAAATCGTCAAAACCCGAAGCGACCGACGATTTGACGTTTTGAAGAACGTCCCCGTTTCCGGAGGAGAGATGCGGCACCGGGTGATCGTCTGGGGGACCGGGTTCACGGGCAAGCTCGTGCTCCGGGAGCTGCTCGAGCACCCCGCCTTCGAGCTGGTCGGCGTGATCGTGAACGACCCCGCGAAGGACGGCCGCGACGTCGGCGAGCTGCTCGGCAGCGCGCCCGTCGGGATGAAGGCGACGCGCGACGTCGACGCCGCGCTCGCGCTCGACGCGCACGCCGTCGCCTACTTCGGCCCCACCGCCGAGTTCGCAGCCGCCAACATCGAGAACATGAGCCGCGCGCTGCGGGCCGGGAAGAACGTCGTTTCCATCTCGATGACGCCGCTCGTCTATCCGAAGGCCTGTCCGGCCGCGATGGTCGAGGCCCTCGAGAAGGCCTGCCGCGAGGGTGGCACGAGCTGCTTCACCACCGGGATCGACCCGGGCTTCGCGAACGACCTCTTCCCGCTCACGCTGATGGGTCTCTGCGCGCGCGTCGACTCCGTCCGCATCCAGGAGATCCTCGACTACCAGACCTACACCGGCGACTACGCGAAGACCATGGGCATCGGCCGCCCGCTCGAGGAGAAGGCGCTCCTCGAGAACACGAAGATCCTGGTCTTCTCGTGGGGCCACACCATCCCGCTGATCGCGGACGCGATGGGCGTCGAGATCGAGCGCTACGCGTCCACCTATGAGAAGTGGGCCGCGCCCGAGCGCATCGTGCACGTGAACGGCGCCATCGAGAAGGGCTGCTGCGCGGCGGTGCGCTTCGAGATCCAGGGCATCGTGGCGGGCGAGCCGCGCATCGTGATCGAGCACGTGAACCGCATCACCAAGGCCGCGGCGCCGGACTGGCCGCGTACGAAGCTCGAAGACGACGACTGCTACCGCGTGATCATCCGCGGCTCGCCGAACATCACGCAGGAGACCGCCTTCCGCGACGCGCGCACGGGCGACTCGAACGCGGGCGGCTGCCTCTCGACGGGCATGCGCGCGATCCACGCGATCCCGGCCGTCTGCGCGGCGCCGCCCGGCCTGTTGTCGGCGCTCGACCTGCCGCTCATCGCGGGGCGCGGGAACCTGCGCTGACCTCAGCCTCCGGGTAGCGGCAGCGCATAGAGATCCTGGGTCTCCCGCCGCCCGCGGATCTGGACGGCGGCATGGCGCGCGAACCCATCCCCTTCGTCGCCGAGCGCATCCCAGGTCGCCGCGTCGATCACCAGCGAGGCCCCGAGCTCCCGCGTGAACGCCTGGAGCCGCGCAGCGAGGTTCGTCGTGTTGCCGATCGCGCTCCAGATCAGACGGTCTGCCGCCCGGATGTTGCCGACGAAGGCCGGGCCGCTGGCGATGCCCACACCGACGGAGAAGCGGGCACTCTCTCCTTCTGCGCTCGAGACCGGCAGCGCCGAGACCGCCGCGCAGATGCTGCGACCGGCCGCGACGGCGGCGCGCTCCTTGTGCGGGAGCTCCCGGGGCGCGCCGAACACGGCCATCATCCCGTCGCCGTTGAACTCGACGACGGAGCCGTCGTGCGCGCGCACGATGCGTGAGACCGTTTCCGTGTAGCGGTTGACCGCGGAGAAGATCTCCTCGGCCCGCCGGGACTCAGCGAAGCTCGTGTAGCCGCGGATGTCCACGAACAGCACCGAGACCTGCCGCTCGGAGGCCTCGAGCTCCGTGCCGCTCGCGAGCTGGTCCGCGATCGCGCCGGGCACGTAGCGCCGCAGCGACTCCTGCATCTCCTCGGACTGGTGAAGGAGCTGCGCCTGGTCGAAGACCAGGAGCCGGGCCGACACGGCCTCTGCCAGCGCGCTCAAGTGGGAGAGGTCGGTGGAGGTGTAGACGTCACCCGAACGCTTCGGCCCGAGGCAGAGGAAGGCCAGCAGCGACTCGCCGACCCGCACGGGCGCCACGACCTCGGCTTCCAAAGCCTCGAGCGCCGCGCGGTCGAAGGGGCCGAGCTCGGCCGCATCGGCCGCGCGGCCGGTGTCGCTGAGCGCCAGCGGCTTCTGGCGCTTCGCCAGCGTCGCGCTCAGCGGGCTGTCCGCCTCGAGTGCCGGCGGCACGCCGCGCCCCTCTACGAAGATGGGGGCGAATGCGTCGCTGCCGCGCCCATACACGACGCAGGTCTCGGGGCGGAGGAGGCGCGAGACCTCCGATCCGACCCTTTCCGTGAGTGCCCGCGGGTTCTCGCAGCTCGCGAGCGAGTGCAGCAGCTCTCCGATGCCCTGGTCGAGAGCGTGACGCTCCCGGAAGAACAGGCTCTCGATGCGCGGGCGGAGTCGTTGCTGCGCGGGCACGACGACAGCCGCGAGCGCGAGCGAGAGGGCCGCCTGGCCCACGCGCGGGTCCAGGCCGAGCCACACGGAGGACCGCTCGCCGAACCACGGAACCACCACGAGGCCCGCACCCAGCAGCACTACCAGGATCACGTTGTACGACGCCGACGCGGACAACAGACGGTCCACATCGAAGAGATTGAAGCGGACGATCGCGATGAGGTACGAGAAGGGGATCAGGACCACGAAGACGAGGCTTCGCCAGACCCAGGGATAGAAGCGGACCCAGCCGTCGAAGAGCAGCTGGTCGAACAGCGCGAGCGCCGCCAGGGTGAGCGTCGGTGCCAGCGCAGCGTAGAAGCCGAACATCACCCAGCGGATCTGGCGCCGCCCGACGGGATCGGCACCCCGATAGGCGATCGCGATCCACACCAGGATCGCGGTGATGTACGCGGCGCTGGTCGCGAGCAGGAGTGGAATCGCGATCGGGTGCCGGAGCGGGAAGCCCGAGAGCATGCTGACGATCAGAGGCCCCTGCACGACGAAGAACCACGGCCCGAAGCGCGCCCAGGCCGCAGCGGGCAGAGTGCCGCTCGGGAAGCGCAGCACGCCGCTCAAGCAGATCGGGAACGCGAGCGAGTTGAAGAGACCGCCGACCGCGAGACCCGCATACGTGAGATGCGTGGTGCCCCCGCTCGGAACGGCCCATTGGATCGCAAAGAGCAGCAAGCCCCGTGCTGTGAAGCGGACGAACGGCGTGGCTGGGCCACGCAGCGCGAGCGCGAGCGCGACGACGAAGAACCCCAACGAAACCAGGCGGAGGAACAGCATGGCCGTGTAATCGGCCGGAACCGTCGGGATGGTGGCCTCGCCGCGGCGCCCATTGCGTTCGTACGTCAGCGGCGGCGAACCGTGCTGTTGGCTCTCCACCACGAAGCGAGCGAAGAAGCGCAGCTGGTCGGCACCTCGCATGTCGACAGTGCCGATCCGAATCATGCGATCCCCCCGCTGCAGCTCGGTCTCGATTTGCGGGGAGATGTCGATGACGGTCGGATACCCGCCCGCCTCGTCGGCGCGTACGCCCAGGTGCGGGAAGCCGTGGGGCCGTACCAGGGCCGGCAGGGACAACGCGGAGCACACCAGCCAGATCGGCAGCAGCACGAAGAACAGAAGCTTGTCGGGCGCGCGCCTCAACCGTACGGCGCCTCGAGCGGGTACGTCTCGAACGTGCCGAGCGCCTGCACCAGCTCCTCCGCGCTCCAGGGGCCGTCCTTGTCGCGGCTCTGCGCGAGGGTGAGCGGCGCGAAGAGCCCGATCCGGCTCTTCGCCACGAAGAACACCTGCCCGTTGATGCGGGCCGCGGGCTCGGAGCAGAGCGCCCCGATCAGCACCGCCACGTCCTCGGGGCGCTGCATCGCGGCGGCGAGGTTCTCGGCGCGGCGTGCGGCGTCACCGCCGGCCGCGCGGCCGGCCTCGACGGCGCGCGCCACCATCCGCGTGTCGGTCGCGGACGGGTTCACCGCGTTCACCGTGATGCCGAATGGCGCGAGGTCGCGGCTCGCGACGTTCGTGAGGCCGAACACGCCGCCCTTCCCGGCGCCGTAGGCGGCGTTGCCCGGCACGCCGATGATGCCGGCGCGCGACACCAGGTTCACGATGCGGCCCCAGCGCTTCTCCTTCATGTGCGGCACGGCAGCGCGCATGCAATGGAAGCTCCCGTGGAGATGGCTCGCGACCACACGTTCGAAGAGCGCCGGCTCGAGCTCCCAGAGCGGCGCGCCGGCCGAGAGCCCGGCGTTGTTCACGAGCACGTCGACCGCGCCGAAGCGGTCGAGCGCGGTTCGGATGATGCGCTCCGCCCCCGCCCACTCGGCGACGGAATCCGCGCTCGCGGCCCCGCGTCCGCCCGCCGCCTCGATCTCGGCCGCCACGCGCGCGGCGAGGCTCGCGTCGCGCCCGCTGCCGTCGGTCTCCACGCCGACGTCGTTCACCACGACCGCGGCACCCTGCCGCGCGAGCTCGAGCGCCGTCGCGCGCCCGATTCCGCGCCCCGCGCCCGTCACCACAGCCACGCGCCCGGCGAGGAGCGCCACTCAGTGCCCCGTCTTCGGGACGCGGCGCACGGCGTAGCCGCTCGCCGAGAGAAGGCTCGGGATGCCGCGCGCCCCCACCATGTGCGCGGCGCCCACCGCGACGAACCAGCGACCGCCGCCGTCGACGAGCTCGGCGATCCCGTCGGCCATGTTGCGGTTGCGCTCGAAGTAGAAGAGCTCGAAGTAGGGCGCGAAGGACGGGTCGCGCTCGAGCTCGCCGAACACCTCGGCCTCGAGCCGCTCCGCGTCGCCCTTCCTCCAGGCGTCGAGCAGGAGCGTGAGCTGCTCGTCCGCGGCGTCGCCGCCCTCGCCCTCGAGCAGGAACTCCTCGAGCATGCGCGTCTGGAGCTCGAGCGGCAACGCGTCGAAGACACCGAGCTGGCTCTCCGCCGTCTCGAGGCCGAGGGTGGGCTTGCCCTCCTGCTCGGCAGTTTGCACGAGCACGGTCTCGACGCCCTGGCCCGAATCGAAGCCTTCGCGCTGGAGCGCCATCACCTGGAGCGTGATCAGCGCGAGCCACGGCTCCATCGGCTGGAACGCGAGGCTCGGGAGCCCGAGCGCTGCGGCGCGCGCCTCGAGCGCCGCCCAGGCCTCGGGCGCGAGCACCTGGTCGAGCGTGCGGCCGTCCGGGAAGTGGCCCTTCTCGAGCGTGAGCTCCGCCATCTCGGTGGGCGCGAGCTCCTCGGGATCGATCTCGAGGACGAGCGTGTCGGACTCGGCGAGCGCGCGCTCCACGGCGGGATCGAAGGCGAGGGTGTCCTCCGCCATGTGCACGGAGCCGAGCAGGTGCGCGACACCGCCCTGGCCGTCACCGCGCGCGACCTCCCACAGGAAGAGCTGGCCGGTCTCGACCGGGGGCGGCGGCACGCTCGCGCAGGCGGCGAGCAGCGCGGAGAGGACGGCCGGGAGCAGGACGCGAGCGTGCAAGCCGTTCTCCGCGCAGGGGCCGCTAGCATAGTGGCCTTTTCCGCCGAGGGAGAGCCGCCGCATGCGCGCGATCGTCGTGGACCGCTGGATGGAGCCGGACGCGCTCGCGGTGCGCGAGGCGCCCGAGCCCTCGCCGCGCCCGGGCACGCTGCTCGTCGAGGTGAAGGCCGCCCGGTGCAACTTCTTCGACATCCTGATGTGTCGGGGCACCTATCAGGTGAAGCCGCCGTTCCCGTTCGTGCCCGGCGCCGAGGTCGCGGGCGTCGTCCGGGCGGTGGGCGAGGGCGTCGCCGGCTTCGCGCGGGGCGATCGCGTGTTCGGCTCCTCCGGCCTCGGCGGCTTCGCCGAGCGCGCGCTCGTGCCGGCCGGCGGCGCGTGGCGCCTCCCCGACGGTATGAGCTTCGCGGAGGGCGCCGCACTCCCGATCGTCTACCCGACCTCGTACGTCGGCCTCGTCTTCCGCGCCGCACTCCAGCCCCGCGAGACGCTGCTCGTCCACGCCGCGGCGGGCGGGGTCGGCGTCGCCGCCGTGCAGATCGGCAAGGCGCTCGGGGCGCGCGTGCTCGCGACCGCCGGCGGCGCGGAGAAGCTCGCGGTGGCGAAGCGCGCCGGCGCCGACGTCGTGATCGACTACAAGGACGAAGACTTCGTGGCGCGCGTGCTCGAGGAGACCGGCGGAAGAGGCGCCGACGTGATCTACGACTCCGTCGGCGGCGACGTCTTCGAGCGCTCGCTCAGATGCATCGCGTGGAACGGCCGGCTCCTCGTGATCGGCTTCGCGGGGGGCGAGATCCCGTCCGTGAAGCTGAACCGGATCCTGCTCAAGAACATCGCGGTGGTCGGGCTCCACTGGGGCGCCTACGCGAAGTTCGAGCCCGAGCGCATCCCGGAGACGCTGGCGGCGCTCCTCGCGCTCCAGGAGAAGGGCGCGATCCGGCCGGAGATCTACCGGAGCTACCCGCTCGAACGAGCCGGCGAGGCGCTCGCCGCGCTCGGCTCCCGGCGCACCTGGGGGAAGGTCGTCCTGACGCCCTGACCCGCGGGAGGGGCTGTCGATCTCGCGGCCTCTCGTTCGTCATGGAGGTGCACGCCCGCAGGAGGTCGCATGAAGGTCTACGGCGCCGCGCAGTCCCCGTTCGTCCAGAAGGTCCTGATCGTGCTCGAGGAGAAGGGCCTGTCCTACGAGCTCGAGCCTCCGAACCCGAGCCTCCACCCGCAGGGCAAGATGCCGGTGCTCCGCGACGGCGAGGTGCTGGTCCCGGACTCCTCGGTGATCGCGGCCTACCTCGAGCGGAAGCACCCCCGGCCTGCGCTCTACCCGGAGGATCCCGCCGAGCTCGCGCGGGCGCTCTACCTGGAGGAGTACGCGGACACGCAGATGAGCGAGGGCATGGGCGCGATCGTGCTCGAGCGCTTCGTGAAGCCGCACGTGCTCGGGCAGCCCACCGACGAGGCGCGACTCCGGGAGCTCCTCGCGGCCGTCTCCACGCGCTGGCTCGGCAAGCCCAGCTCGGCCGCCGGCCAGCCGATCCCCGGCGTGCTCGACTTCCTCGAGTCGGAGCTGCCGAGCGACCGCGAGACGGTGCTCGCGCGCTTCGGCATCGCGGACGTGGCGCTCGGCGCGCACCTCGGCTGGCTCGCGGCCGCGGGCCTCGAGCTCGACGCGAAGCGCTGGCCGCGGACGGCGCGCTACCGCCGCGCGCTCCTCTCGCGCCCGTCGTTCAAGACCGTGCTGGCGCCCTGACGGCGGCGCCGAGGAGACGCCGATGCAATACGCACTGCTCTTCTACAACCAGCCCCACACCGAGATCCCCGAGCCCGAGCGGGAGAGCGTGATGGCGGGGATGCTGGCCGAGATGCGGACCTGGCACGTCGAGCTCGACCGCGCGGGCGTGTTCCGCAGCATGCTGCGGCTCGCACCGGTCGACGCCGCCACCTCGCTCCGCAAGCAGGGCGGCGAGGTCCTCGTGACCGACGGCCCCTTCGCCGAGACGAAGGAGATCCTGGGCGGCCTCGCGATTCTGGAGTGCGCCGACCCGGCCGAGGCCCTCGCGTGGGCGAAGCGCTGCCCGCTCGCGCGGATCGGCACGGTCGAGGTGCGGCCCGAGTGGGGCCCGGCGCGCTGAGGTGACCGCGCAGGCCGGTGCCCCGCGGGGCGCCGACCCGGGCCGCGTTGCGCCCGCCGGGGTCGCTTCCTACTCTCCGCCGCTCGCCAGAGCCCGGGAGAGAGAGATGGCCAAGAAATCGCAGGTCCTCCGGGACCAGGGCCGCGCGAAGCTGGTCAGGAAGTACGCCGAGAAGCGCGCCGCGCTGCGCAAGCGCCTCGCGGACCAGAATCTCTCCATGGAAGACAAGCTCGAGGTGCAGGAGGCGTTCGCGAAGCTGCCCCGCAACTCGTGCCCGACCCGCATCACGCGCCGCTGCCGCATCACCGGACGCTCGCACGCCGTGTACCGGAAGTTCGGCGTGTCGCGCATCATGCTGCGCGAGCTGACGCTGAAGGGCGAGCTCCCCGGGATGCGGAAGTCGAGCTGGTAGCGCCACGTGAAGGAAGGCATCCATCCCGACTACCACACCGTCCTGTTCGTGGACAACGCCACGGGCAAGGAGTGGCTCGGCCGCTCGACCCTGAAGTCGGACAAGACGAAGAAGATCGAGGGCGAGGAGGTGCCGGTCATCCACCTCGAGATCTCGTCCGAGAGCCATCCGTTCTGGACCGGGCACCAGCGCGAGCTCGACGCCGAGGGCCGCGTCGATCGCTTCCGCAAGCGCTACCAGAGGAAGAAGTAGCGATGCCGCGCCGCTGCCACCTGACCGGCACGCACTCGCACTCTGGTCAGAACGTCTCCCACAGCAACCGCAAGTCGAAGCGACGCTTCGAGCCGAACCTGCAGCACGCCAACCTGCACAGCGACGCGCTCCGTCGCACGATCCGCATCCGCGTCACCACGCGCGCGCTCCGCACCGTCCAGAAGCGGGGCGGGCTCGACGCCTACCTGATCGGCACCGACGACGCGAAGCTCCCGCCCGAGGCGCAGGCGCTCAAGCGCCAGGTCCTGCGCGCCCTGCACTAGGCCCTCGCTCGCGCCGTGCAGGGCTGGCGCGTCGTTCGCCACGGCCGCCCCTCCGAGGCGCTCGCGCTCGAGACGCTGCCCGAGCCGGTGCCCGGACCGGGCCAGGCCCGCGTCCGCGTGTCGAGGAGCGTCTGCAACTTCAACGAGGTGGACGGCTGCCACGGCCGCTACCGCACCATCGATCCACCGCTCCCGTACACGCTCGGCATGGAGTGCGCGGGCCTCGTGGACGCGGTGGGCGCGGGCGCCGAGCGCTGGCTCGGCCGCCGCGTCACGGCCTGCGCGGTGGGCGCGACCGGCGCCCACGCCGAGGCGGCGCTCGTCGATCCGGCGATGGCGTTCGACGTGCCGGACGGGCTCGACGACAGCGAGGCGTGCGCGTTCTTCTTCCCGTTCCACGTCGGCTGGCTCGCGCTCTTCGAGCGCGGCCGGCTCGCGCCCGGGGAATGGCTGCTCGTGCACTCCGGCGCGGGCGGCGTGGGCTCCGCCGCCGTGCAGCTCGGCGTGGCGCACGGCGCGCGCGTGATCGCGACGGCGGGCTCGCCGGAGAAGCTCGCCTTCTGCCGCGAGCTCGGCGCCGAGGTCGCGATCGACTACCGGCAGGGCGACCTCGCGGCCGCGCTGCTGGACGCGACGTCGGGCGCGGGCGTGGACGTGGTCTGCGACCTGGTCGGCGGCGCCACCACGCTCGCCACCGTGCCCGCGATGGCACGCGGCGGCCGCCTCGTGCTGGCGGGCTTCTCGGGCGGGATCGAGGCCGAGGACCAGGCGACGCTCACGCCGCGGCCGATCCTGTTCGGGAACTTCTCGATCGGCGGCGTGATGCTCGCCTACCGCGAAGGACAGACGAAGCTCGGCGCCGTGAACCTGCTCCCGCGTGCGCTCGGCGACAGGATCCAGGCCGAGCTCGTCCGTCTGCTCGGCGAGCGGCGGATCCGTCCCATCGTCGGGCGCGTGGCGGCGTACACGGAGCTGCCGGCCGAGCTCGAGCGCCTCGAGTCGCGCGCGACGCTCGGGAGGAGCGTGCTCGACTGGAGGCGCTGAGTCAGCCGCCGAAGCCGCGCTCGATCCGGAACAGCACGCCGTTCTCCGTGAGCACGTAGAGGTCGCGCGAGGGCGACTCGCGCACGGTGCGCACCCGCTGCCAGAGGTCGCCGAAGAGCGGCTCCTGATCGACCACGCGCTCACCGTCGAGCGCGAGCCGGTCGAGGCGCGTCGCCCGGAGGCCGGCGACGAAGAGGTTGCCGCTCCAGCTCGGGAGCGCCTCGCCGGTGTAGAAGCCGATGCCCGCCGTCGCGATCGAGGGCACCCAGTAGTGGACGGGCTGCTCCATCCCGTCCTGGTGCGTGCCGACGCCGATCTTCCCGCCGCCGTACTCCTCGCCGTACGTGATCACGGGCCAGCCGTAGTTCCTGCCCGCGCGGATCACGTTGACCTCGTCGCCGCCCTGCGGCCCGTGCTCCGACTCCCAGAGCTCGCCGGTGAGGGGGTGGAGCGCGAGGCCCTGCGGGTTGCGGTGGCCCCACGTGTAGATCGTCGCGAGCGCCCCGGGCCGCCCGACGAAGGGGTTGTCGTCCGGCGCCGAGCCGTCGGTGCGCAGGCGCAGGACCTTGCCGAGGTGTGAGCCGAGGTCCTGCGCCCGGTCGCGCTCCATCCGTTCGCCCACCGCGAGGTAGAGGAAGCCGGCCCGGTCGAACTCGAGCGCGCCGCCGAAGTGGTTGACGCCCCCGAACGCGGGCTCGGCGGTGAGCAGGATCTCGAGGTCTTCGAGCGCGTCGCCTCGGAGCCGCGCGCGCGCGAGCCGCGTGGTGTACTTCGCGCTCGGGAGCGCCACCGAGTAGCTCAGATAGACGCGCCCGTTCTCGTTGAACGCGGGATCCAGCTCGATGCCGAGCAGCCCACCCTGGCCGACGAACGCCACTTCCGGCACGCCGCGGACCTCTGTCCGCGCGCCCGTCGCGAGCTCGATCCGCGAGAGCCGGCCCGGCTTCTCGGTGACGAGGGCGTTGGCGGCATCGGGGAAGGCGAGGTCCCACGGAAACTCGAGGTCGTCGACGACCGGGACGAGCCGCAGCGGCTCCGTCCGGGCCGGCCACGCGCGCGGGCCGTCCTCGAGCGCGAGGTTCGGGTTCACCGCGAGGTAGAGGCGGAGCGCCTGCCACTCGAGGAAGTCGGGTACGTTGCAGCCGGTCGCGAGTGCGAGCGCGCCGGCGAGCGCCAGCGGAAGACGCCCCACTCGGGCTGCTCAGCCCCGGAGCACCACCACGGCGCTCCCCGGGGTGGTGTTCTTGCCCTCTTCGTTCTTCACCCAGAGCTCGAGCTCGGCGAGCTTCTCGCCTCCCTCGGTCCACTTGCGCTTCACGGTGCCGCCGAGCGTCATCTCCTTGTCCGGCAGGTCCATGCCGCGGTACTGGCAGGCGAGCTTCCGGATGCGGCCGCCGTGGTCGAGCCAGTTGGAGACGAGCTCGCCGAGCGCGGCGTACTTGAAGCGGCCGTGGACGATGATCGAGCCGAGCGCCTTGCTCTGCGGGAAGGCGAAGTCGTGGTGGAGCGGGTTGAAGTCGCCGCCGCCCGCCGCGTACTTCACGAGCTGCGTGACGCCCGGCTTCTTCTTGAGCACCGGGAGCGCGTCGCCTTCCTTGAACGAGTCGTAGGTGAGAGGCATGTCCGTTCTCCCGGCCTTAGTAGAAGAGGCCCTGCGAGCGCTGCTTCGCGACGACCTTGCCGTGCTGGTTCGTGCAGGTGGTCTCCTGCGTCACGATCAGCATCTGGCCCGTCGTCCTGCTCTCGCGGACGGCGAGGTCCGCGACCTGGATCGTGACGGTGAGCGTGTCGCCGGCGCAGATGTCGTCGAAGTATTCGATCTCGGCGCCGCCGTCGAGGATGTTCCTGAGCCCGTGCTTGAGCCCCGGGCCCGACGGATTCGGCCCGCTGAAGGTGTCGTTGCTCCGGCCCGGGATGAAGATGGGCGTGCCGAAGTAGGTCGCGGGCGCGGGCAGGCTCCGGTAGCCGCGCTTCTTCGCCTCGGCCTCGTCGAAGTAGACCGGGTCCGTGTAGCCGACGCCGCGCGCGAAGGCGCGCACGCTCGTCGTGGTGACCTCGTGCGTCCAGCGCGACGACTCGACGCCGACCACCGCGCGCATCTCCGGCGTGATTTCGACCTTGTCGGCCATGGCTCCTCCGGAAAGCTCGCAGCTTAGCGCGCGAGCTCACCGCGCCAGGTCGAAACGGTCCAGGTTCATCACCTTGTCCCACGCCGCCACGAAGTCCTTGACGAACCTCTCCTTCGCGCCCGCGCTCGCGTAGACCTCCCCGATCGCCCGCAGCTGGGAGTTGGAGCCGAACGCAAGGTCCACGCGCGTGCCGGTCCACTTGAGCTTCCCCGTCTTGCGGTCGCGCCCTTCGTACACGCTTTCGGCGCCGGAGGCCGGCTTCCACTCCGTGCCCATGTCGAGCAGGTTGACGAAGAAGTCGTTGGAGAGCGTCTCCGGCTTCGAGGTGAAGACGCCGTGCTTCACACCGTTGGCGCTGGTCCCCAGCATGCGCATGCCGCCGACGAGGACCGTCATCTCCGGCGCCGTGAGCGTCAGCAGCTGCGCCCGGTCGAGCAGCACGTGCTCCGCGCCGATGCCGATCCCCGCCTTGGCGTAGTTGCGGAACCCATCGGCGATCGGCTCGAGGACCGCGAACGATTCGACATCCGTCTGATCTTGCCTCGCGTCCATGCGTCCGGGCTTGAACGGCACCTTCACGCTGACGCCGGACCTTTTCGCGGCCTGCTCGACGCCCGCGCAGCCCGCGAGCACGATCAGGTCGGCGAGCGACACCTTCTTGCCGCCCTTGGCCTTCTTGTTGAAGTCGGCTTGGATGCCCTCGAGCGTCTTCACCACCTTCCCCAGCTGTGCCGGCCGGTTGACTTCCCAGTTCTTCATCGGCGCGAGGCGAATCCGCGCGCCGTTCGCGCCGCCGCGCTTGTCGGAGCCCCGGAAGGTGGAGGCCGACGCCCAGGCCGTCGACACGAGCTGCGCCACCGACAGCTTCGAGGCCAGGATCTTCTTCTTCAGGTCCGCGATCTCCTTCTCGCCGATCAGCTTGTGGTCGACTGCGGGGATCGGGTCCTGCCAGATCAGCTCTTCCTTCGGCACTTCCGGCCCCAGGTAACGGGCGCGCGGGCCCATGTCGCGGTGCGTGAGCTTGAACCAGGCGCGCGCGAAGGCATCGGCGAAGGCCTGCGGGTCGTCGAGAAACCGGCGCGAGATCTTCCCGAACTCCGGATCGAAGCGCAGCGTCAGGTCCGTGGTCAGCATGGTCGGCTTGTGCTTCTTCTTCGGGTCGTGCGCATCGGGAATGATCTCCGGGGCGTTCTTGGCCACCCATTGCTTGGCGCCGGCCGGCGACTTCGTCAGCTCCCATTCGTACTTGAACAGGTTCTCGAAGAAGTTGTTGCTCCACAGCGCCGGGGTCTTCGTCCAGGTCACTTCGATGCCGCTCGAGATCGTGTCGGCGTCGTGCCCCGTGCCGTAGTCGCTGATCCAACCCAGACCCTGCGCCTCCAGCGGCGCAGCTTCCGGGTCGGGCCCCTTGTGCGATTCCGGGGCGGCGCCATGAGCCTTGCCGAAAGTGTGGCCGCCGGCGATGAGGGCCACCGTCTCCTCGTCGTTCATCGCCATGCGTCCGAAGGTCGCGCGGATGTCCTTGGCGGCGGCCATGTAGTCGCCGCTGGCGTTCGGGCCTTCCGGGTTGACGTAGATCAGGCCCATGTGGGTGGCGCCGAACGGCGCAGCCAGGTCGCGGTCACCGCTGAAGCGCTTGTCGACGCCCAGCCAGGCGATCTCGCTGCCCCAGTTCACGTCCTCGTCCGGCTCCCACACGTCTGCACGGCCGCCGCCGAAGCCGAAGGTCCGGAAGCCCATCGACTCGAGAGCGACGTTTCCGGCGAGGATCAAGAGATCTGCCCAGGAGATCTTCTCGCCGTACTTCTGCTTGATCGGCCACAGCAGGCGGCGTGACTTGTCGATGTTCACGTTGTCGGGCCAGCTGTTGAGGGGCGCGAAGCGCTGCTGGCCGCGGCCGCCGCCGCCGCGGCCGTCGTGGATGCGGTAGGTGCCGGCAGCGTGCCAGGTCATGCGGATGAATTGCGGCCCGTAGTGGCCGAAGTCCGCCGGCCACCAGTCCTGCGAGTCGGTCATCAGCTTGACCAGGTCCTTCTTCAGCGCCTTGTAGTCGAGGCTCTTGAACGCCTTCGCGTAGTTGAAGCCCTTGCCCATCGGGTCGGATTTCGAGGAATGTTGGTGCAACAGCTCCAGCCGAAGCTGGTTCGGCCACCAGTCGCGGTTCGTCCGGCCGACGCCGGCGGTGTGGTTGAACGGGCACTCGCCCTTGACCTTCGTGTCCATGGAGGCTCCCCCTTCCTGCGTCCCAGTGGACCTCATTTTGACGCCATCCAGGCGGCCGCGGAAATCATTTGTTCGAATCCCGGCCATCGCCTGCGGCTATCGGAGGAGCCTCGAGCACCTGCCGATCCGCGATCGACGCTCACTACCCCGCCGGCTCCTGCTGCGTGAGACAATGGAGCGTCCCGAAGCCCCAGACGAGGTCGACGGCGTGGATGCCGACGACGCTCCGGCGCGGGAAGAGCTCCGCGAGGCGCCCGAGCGCGACGCGGTCCGCCGGGTCGTTGAACGTCGGGACGAGGACCTCCTCGTTCGTGACGTAGAAGTTCAGGTAGCTCGCAGGGAGGCGCGTGCCGCCAAAGTGGAGCGGCGCCGGCATCGGCAGCGGCACCACCTCGAGCGCGCGGCCCTTGGCGTCGCGCGCGCCCTCGAGCCGCTCGCGGTTCTCGGCGAGCGCGCGGTAGTTCGCGTCGCGCGGGTCGTCCTCAGCGGCGAGGACGAGCGTACCTGGCCGCACGAAGCGCGCGAGGTCGTCCACGTGGCCGTGCGTGTCGTCGCCCGCGATGCCGGCGCCGAGCCAGACGACGCGCTCGGCGCCGAGGAAGTCGCGGAGCACGCGCTCCGTGCCTTTGCTTCCGAGCCCCGGGTTCCGCGCCTGGACATCCGAGAGCAGACACTCCTCGGTGGTGAGGAGCGTGCCCTCGCCGTCGACGTCGATCGCGCCGCCCTCGAGGACGACGCGCCGCCCGTCCACCGCAGGCTGCCAGACGGGGACGCCGAGCTTCGCCAGGATCTTGTCCTTCGCGGCGTCGTCGCGCCGCCAGTTCGGGTACTTCGCCCAGCCCGTGAAGCGCCAGCTCGTCGCGCCGACCTCGCGTGAGCCGTCTCGCTCCCGCACGAGGAAGATCGGGCACATGTCGCGCGCCCAGCCGCGGTCGGTCGCGGCGCGGAAGAAGTCGACGCGCTCGAGCGGGGCGCCCGCCTTCGCCAGTGCACGCCTGGCGGCCGCCTCGTGCGCCGCGTCCTTCACGATGAGGCGCACGCGCTCGCTGCGCACGATCGCGCGGATGATCTCGGCGAAGGCCCACGGGATAGCGCCGAACTTGCCCGGCCAATCGGAAGCAAAGTGGGGCCACGCGAGCCAGGTGGCGGCGTGCGGCTCCCACTCCGCCGGCATGCGGAAGCCCTGCGCGGCGGGGTCGGAGTTGAGATTCAACTTCCGCCCTTCGGGGTGAATCTTGAATCTCAACTCCGACCCCGAGTGTTTACTTGTCGAGGAGGCGCTGGGTGAGGCCGCCGTACGCGTCGATGCGGCGGTCGCGGAGGAAGGGCCAATTCCGGCGCGTCTGCTCCGCCAGCGCCGGGTCGCACTCGGCGACGAGGATCGCCTCCGCGTCTTGCGGCGCCTCGGCGAGCACGCGGCCGAACGGGTCCGCGATGAACGACCCGCCCCAGAACTGGATGCCGTCGCCGCGCCCGCCCGGCGTGGGCTCGTGCCCCACGCGGTTCACGGCCACGACGTAGACGCCGTTCGCGATCGCGTGCGCGCGCTGCATGGTGCGCCAGGCGTCGTACTGCGCGGCGCCCTCCTTCTCGCGCTCGGCGGGATGCCAGCCGATCGCGGTCGGGTAGAACAGGATGCCCGCGCCCGAGAGCGCGGTGAGCCGCGCGCCCTCCGGGTACCACTGGTCCCAGCAGACGAGCGTGCCGACCCTGCCGACCTTCGTGTCGAAGGCACGGAAGCCGAGGTCGCCGGGCGTGAAGTAGTACTTCTCGTAGTAGAGCGGGTCGTCGGGGATGTGCATCTTGCGGTAGATGCCCGCGAGCGTGCCGTCGGCGTCGAGGAGCGCCGCGGTGTTGTGGTAGACGCCCGCCGCGCGCCGCTCGAACACCGAGGCGACCACCACCACGCCCGCCGCGCGCGCTGCCTTGCCGATCGCCTCCGTGGTGGGGCCGGGCACCGGCTCGGCGAGATCGAAGAGCTTCGCGTCCTCGGTCTGGCAGAAGTAGGGCGTGCGAAACAGCTCGGGCAGACACACCACGTCGGCGCCGCGCTTCGCGGCCTCGGCGATCTTCGCGAGCGCGCGCTCGAGGTTCGCCGCGGGGTCGGGCGCCATCTTCATCTGGACCGCCGCCGCGTGGAACTTGCCGGGACTCGTCATGCGAGACCGAACATAGAGGCTCTCAGCGGCCCTTCCACACCGGCGCGCGCTTCTCGGCGAAGGCACGCGGGCCCTCCTTCGCGTCCTCCGAGCGCATCACGAGGGCCGCGTTCTCCACCTCGATCTGGAAGGCCTCGGCGAGCGGCACGCCGCTCGTCTGGAGCGCGGTCTTCTTGATCGCCTCGAGCGAGAGCGGCGCGTTCCGGGCGAGGCGCGCTGCGACCCGCTCCGCCTCTTCGAGGAGCCGCGCGGGCTCGACCACGCGGCTGATCAGCCCGAGCCGCGCGGCCTCCTCGGCCGGGATCGGGTCGCCCGTGAGCAGCAGCTCCATCGCGCGCGCCCACGGCAGCTGGCGCGGGAGCCGCACCATCGAGCCGCCGCCCGGCACGAGGCCGCGCTGCACCTCGGTGAGGCCGAAGCGCGCGTGCGGCACGGCGAGGCGGATGTCGCAGGCGAGCATCACCTCGCAGCCGCCGGCGAGCGCGTCTCCGTTCACGGCGGCGATGATCGGCTTCCAGAGCTCGAAGGTCTTGAGGAGCGCCACGAAAGAGAGCCCGGGGTCGGCGAGGAGCCGCCGGTCCCACTCGTTCTCGGGCTTCCTGGCTCCGGTCCAGAGCGGGAGGAGGAGGCGGAGGTCGCCGCCCGAGGTGAAGGCGTCGGCGCCGGCTCCGGTGAGCACCGCCACGCGGAGCGCGGGGTCGTCGCGAAACTCGGTCCACGCGTCGGCGAGCCGGCAGAACGCCTCGGGGCTGAGCGCGTTCTTCGCGTGCGGTCGGTTCAGCGTGATCCAGGCGACGCCGTCGCGCTTGTCGAACAAGAGGTCGGGCATGCGGCGCAGGCTACCGTACGCTGCGGCTCGGGGACGGAGGGCGAGGCATGCCGCTCTGGGCGGCGGTCCCGATTCTCTCGGTGGATGATCTCGCGGGCGCGCTCGACGAGTACCAGCGCGTCTTCGGCTTCTCGAAGAACTGGGTCTGGGGCGATCCGCCGGAGCTCGCGAGCGTCTGCCGGGACCGCGTCGAGCTGAACCTCGCGCAGCGCGGGAAGCTCGGGCCGGCGGGCGCGTCCCAGATCTATCTCCAACTGAGCGGCATCGACGCGATCTGGGAGGAGCTGAGGCGCGCCGGCGCGGAGGTCGCGGTGGAGATCGCCGACCGCGTGTACGGCATGCGCGACTTCTCCGTCCGTGACGCGAGCGGCAACCGGCTCGACCTCGGCGAGCCGCTCGACTCCGTGCGCGCCCCGCGGCCGGCGGCGAGCGACCTCAAGGTGTTCGTGCCGGCGAAGGACTTCGCGCTGTCGCGGCGCTTCTACGCGGCGCTCGGCTTCCACGAGAACTGGGCGGAGGGCGACCTCGCCGAGTTCGAGCTCTGGGGCCATCGCTTCCTGCTCCAGAACTACTACCAGCCGGACTGGGCCGGGAACTTCATGCTGCACGTCCGCGTCGACGACGCGGCGGCATGGAGGCGACACGCCGAGGCCGTGATCGCGAGCGGCGACTACCCGGGTACGAAGGCGGAGGGCCCGCGCGAGGAGTCGTGGGGCTTCCGCGTCACCTACGTATGGGACCCGTCGCGCGTGCTGCTCCACTTTGCCGAGCCGCTCGTGCGCCCGGTGTGAGAGACTGTCTGCGGCGCGCCGGAGTTCTGCATGTCTCCCACCGTCTGGATCGTGCTGCTCTGGATCGGCTTCACGGTCACGCACCTCGGCCTCGCGAGCGTGCGCGTCGAGCCGAGGCTCCGCGCGCGGATCGGGGACGCGGCGTTCCTCGCGCTCTACTCGGTGATTGCGCTCGCCCTCTTCGTGCCGCTCATGACGATCTACTTCGGGAACCGGCACGCGGGACCGTGGCTCTGGACGGTGCAGGTCGGCCCGGTGCTGCGCGTGTTCCTCTACCTCGGCATGACGCTCGGCCTGGTGCTCGCGGTGGGCTCGCTGCTCAAGCCGAGCCCGGCGTCGATCGTGCCGGGCGGGACGAGCGAGGTGCGCGGCGTCTACCGCGTGACGCGCCATCCCCTCGTGCTCGGCCTCGCGATCGTCTGGGCGCTCCACCTGATCCCGAACGCGAGCACGGCGGACGTCGCGTTCTTCGGCGGCTTCCTGCTCTTCTCGCTCGCGGGGGCACGCCATCAGGATCTGCGGAAGCTCCACTCGGGAGACCCGCAGCTCCGCGAGTTCATCGCCGCCACCTCGTTTCTGCCCTTCGGCCGCGGCGTCTCCGGCCTCGTCGAGCTCTCGCCGCTCGTGATCGTGCTCGGTCTGCTGCTGGCACTCGGCGCGCGCTGGCTCCATCCCCAG
>Ga0187893_10005357_pt1 | contig 23095 bp, 12 predicted proteins | sample MA1701074metaG_FD_139574 | JGI IMG/M metagenome (GOLD analysis project Ga0187893, IMG submission 139574) | White microbial mat communities from a basaltic lava cave in the Kipuka Kanohina Cave System on the Island of Hawaii, USA - MA170107-4 metaG ...
ATCTTCGCAGACTGCGGATCGAGCGAGAGATTGGAGATATTGATCGTTTGCACATTCAACATATCCATGTAGCGGCCAGTGCGGGGAATCTTGATGCTCGCTCTTGAATCAGAGGCATTGAAGACAACAATGATTTCATCCTTTCCATCCGACCGCGCATAGGCAAGGTGTCGTCCTTCTGCAAGCAGGAATTCGATCTTGCTTCCCCAGAGAACCGGGTTGTTGCGACGGATCTGGATGAGGGATTTGTACCACTCAAATTGCTTCGCGTTGTACCCTACGGGGTCTGTTGGTCCTTTCACAGGCTGGATGTTGGTTCGCGTCTCCCCTTCAAACGTCATCCCGTTCCACCACATGGGCTTCCGGCAGTCGGGATCATCACCTCCCCACATGCCCACTTCCTCTCCGTACCAGACCTGCGGCGCCCCCACACCTGTAAAAAGACTCACCAGGTACATCCGCAACCGCGCGTATTCGTCGTCGTCGGGGCGCCCTGTTACATACTTCGGATCCTCATTGGGCTTTGCCTTGAACTTGTACTTGTTTGGGTTGGCAAAATCACTCAGCAACCGCGGTGCGTCGTGGGAGGAAGTTGTGTTCATCATGGCACTTCGTACTTCAGGCGGCAACCTGTTCAGGTGGTGGTTCATGCTGTCACGGAACGCTTTTGCATCGATCGGCGTTGAGGTCTTCGCAAAGAAGTACCGGGCCGGTCGATATGGGTGGTAAAACATAACAGCATCAAAGACATCGCCTTTTACGTACGGCAGCGGGTCCATCATTTTGTCCGGCCACTTTTCCCACCATATTTCACCGACGAGGTATGCATCTTGTTTCATGGCACGAACCTCATTCCGGAACTCTCTCCAGAATCCCAAACCGACCTGCTCGGCCACATCCAACCGGAACCCGTCGATACCTTTGGATGCATCCCCGTTCGGCGCGATCCAACGGCGCATGACTGCCATCATGTGCGCCTTGGCTGCCGGATGAATGTTCCCTTCGTAAGGTTTGCCGTTGATACGATGTCCTTTTATATCAACCTTCCTGATCTCCGGCAAGGACCGCACATTGGCCCAGCCTGCGTACGAAAACTCGTTGGACGCTGTTGAAGGATTGTCAAAAGACTTGATCGCATACCAGTCTTTGTATGCCGACTTCTCCCCGTTTTTCAAAATATCCTGCCATGCCCAAAAGCGAGTGCCTGTGTGGTTCCAGGAGAAGTCCATGATGATCCGCATCTTCCGCTTGTGAACCTCCTGTATGAGTTTTAAGAAAAGCCTGTCCGCCGAGGTCCACTTCCAGGTGGCAGGATCGTTGGGGTTTTCCCTCGCCATCATGGCCCTGTCCGCGTCGGGATCGGGTCCGAAGTTTGTATCTACATGATGGTAGCTTGATGCGTCATACTTGTGCAGTGACGGCGCATCGTTGATGGGATTGAGAAAAATCGCGTTGATGCCAAGTTTCTGGAGGTAATCCAGCTTATCCATCACGCCCTGCAGGTCACCGCCGTAACGTCGGTACTGCAGCCCCTCATAAAACGACAGCTTCGCATTTACTGCCCAGGGCTCCTGTTCATACCAGTTTTTTGTCCAGGGTGTAATCGCCCAACCGGGAGGTGCTTTCAAACCAAGGGGCTCGATGGAAATATCCGTTGCACCGGGATCATTCTTCAGGTCTCCGTTGCTAAAGCGCTCAACAAATATCTGGTACCACACTGCCTCCTTGGCCCAGGATGGTGGTGAAGGCTGAGCTGTCGCCGATAAGGAGATAAGGAAGGATAGGCTAAAGACAAGGCGCGGCATTGAGGTACGTAAATCGTTATTCGTTATTCGTTATCGTTATTTGTGCTTCTATTTTAGTTCAAGTATAAGGGCCGAGCGGGGTGAGACCTTGAGTGATGAAAGGTCTTCAAATATTTTCCCAGTGAAAACCTCAGTCGCACTTGTGGCACCGGTCATGCACTCCTTGTACCTGGTCGTTGATAGGACAACCTCCTTTTCACTGCCATTGAGCACAACCATTACACGCTCTTTATCTTTTACGCGGAAATACACGTACACATTATTATCCGGGACAAAATGAACCAGCTTTCCACCCCGGAATGTTGGATTTAATTTTCTCCAGTTCAACAACTTTCTGGTAAACTCAAAAGCTTCCTTTTGCTCCGGAGAGAGTCCAGTCCCCGTAAACGCATTAACCGCGTCCCCGGACCAACCCCCCGGAAAGTCGCGCCGGATATCCGGATGCGATTTTGCGTCACCATCCATCATGAGTTCGGTCGAGTAGTAAAGTTGGGGAATCCCCCTGGTAGTCAGCAGGAATGCAAGACCAAGTTTGAACCGGGCAGGGTCCTTTTGAACCGTGTTGAAGAACCGAGTTACATCGTGGTTGTCAAGGAATGTCAGCAGGTTATTGGCATCAGGATATATGAAGTCCTGCGACAACAAAAAGTACAGCCTGGCCAGGCCAGTATCCCAGCCATCCTTTTCATTGAGTGCTGCGGGGATTGCGCCATGCATTGGAAAGTCGGTTACTGAAGGCAGGAAGCTTTGATACCCGTCTTTGTTCACCATCCCCTTTTGCCAGTAGGCGGTAGACGGTACCGCACTTATCCAAACTTCGCCGACAATGTAGAATGATGGAAACTCATTCATCACCGCCTGTACCCAATCGGCCATGAATTTCTTGTTGGGGTATGGATACGTGTCCATACGGATGCCATCCAGTCCAGCGTAGCCGATCCACCAGATGGAATTCTGAATCAGGTAGGTGGCAAGCTGAGGATTGAGCTGGTTCAGGTCAGGCATGTGGTTATCAAACCACCCGTCATTCATTTTTGTGACATCGGCCGTTGCAGCGTAGGGATCTGACATGACGCTGTTCCGGAAATTAGAGCGCATGAACTGAGGGGACTGGTGAACCCAGTCCGCTTCGGGTGGGTCTTTAGCGAGGTAGCTCTCGGCGCCAATGTGGTTCATAACCATGTCCTGGATCATTTTCAGACCTCGCGCGTGGCACTGTTCGATCAACTGCCGATACTGTTCATTCGATCCGAACCGGCGATCAACTCTGTAAAGATCCGTTATTGCGTATCCGTGGTAACTCCATTGCGGCTGGTTGTTTTCCAAAACGGGGTTCAGCCACAGCGCAGTCACACCAAGTCCCTGGAAGTAGTCGAGGTGGTCGGCAATGCCCTTAAGATCGCCTCCGTGCCTGCCATTCGGTTTGTCACGGTGTGCACCTTCGAACAGTCCAGGCAGTGTATCGTTTTTCGTATCACCGTTTGAGAAGCGGTCCGGCATCATGAGATACACCACATCCGAAGCATCGATGGCAGGCAGCGGGCTTTTCAAGGGCGACTCCCTTAGTTCATAGCTAAAGTTGAATTTCTTTTTGCCCAGAGTGAAGGTAAACAGAATGTTTCCGGGTTTAACTTCTTCTTTCAGAGTGAGGTACAAGAACAGGTAATGTGGGCTCTCTGCCTTGCGCACTTCCGTGAGCGCCACGCCAGGGTAATTTAAGGCTACGGTGTACTCCGCAACATTGACCTTGCTGTTGTGCAGCAGTATTTGGAGCGATCTGTTCTGCATGGTAGTCCACCAGAACGGGGGTTCGACGTGTTCGAAAAGTGGCGGGTCTTTCTTTTGGCCGGTTACCGTTAACGTGACAACCAGCAGCAAGCAAGACATGAGGGTGCGTTTCATAGTCGGGTCAGGTGAAACTTTACTTCTTCACCACCTTGAAAGCACGACGGCTGCCTTCATGTGTGAGTACAACAATGTAGAGTCCCGGCGTGGCCGTTCCAAGGTCAACTGTTTGGGCGTCAACCTGCCGGTAAACGACGGGTTGACCAAGGGTGTTGTAAACTGTCCATTCGGCACCTTCCAGGGCCGGAGGAAGTTCAATGGTTACACGGCCATTTGTTGGATTGGGGAAGACCCTCACGCTGTTCCACTCCTGTTCCAGGCCTGTGATTTGGTCTGAGGTTGTAATGGTGAGGATGTTGGAAGAAGAACTGCCGTACGCCGTGTTCGCGTCGACCCTGTATTCGTAATCGGTGAGCGGCTCGAGCCCTCCGGTGTTGACATAAAACTGCGAATTAGCGAAGCCGTCTCCGACTTTTATGAAATCAGCAGTCCCGGCCTTCTTCCTGTAAATGGAGTAACCCGTCTCGATACTTGACTTATCCATCCACTGCACGTTGATTGAATTGCCCGCTTCGATCAATGAGAGCAGCTCGGGCGCTATGGGTTTCACAAACTGGATGAGTTCCTGTTCAGGCGCAGGCAGGGCAACATTCGTGTATATACGTGCCTCACCAGGCTGCAAGGTTAGCGCAGTTGTGGTGTTGGTTACATTAAGCAAATCTCCTCCAGAATAATAGTGATACCAATTGCCAGTATGCGGGAAGACCGTACTGATGGTCTTCACTGACAGTTCAAAATTGGCGATGATGACTGCACTCATCTCATTTGTGCCGGATGGGCTCGTGGTAAACGGCACGGACCTGAGCATTATCTGTTTCTGAAGCGTGCTCATCCCGCCAAACGTGACATCGGCCACGTTAAAAATGGGATACGCTGTTTTCAATTTGATGAGGGCTTCGATCACTTTGTTAAGTTTCCTCCTTACCGGATTATCCAGGTAGTCCCACTTGATTGGCTTGGCGCTGACCCGGCCGCCCTGGTCAATCGAAATGTCATAACCCAACTCCCCAAATTGCCAGATCATTTTTGGCCCGGGTATGGTGAAGAACATCGCTGCGGCTGTTTTAACCCTTTCTATGCCAGTGCTCAGATCCTTTACGTTATAGCCGCCCAGGGAGGCACCAAAGTTCAGGTTCCTGTACATGTTGCGCTCCTCATCATGGCTTTCCATGTATCCTATCGCGTGTGGTACAGACCAACCGCGTGTGCCATGATATATCCATGTAATATCCGAGCCGGAAGAAAAGCCCATTGTATTCTGGTTGTATGCGTAATTCAAGTTGCCCCACAATAGCATTCCGTATTCGGCAAGGATGATCTCCTCATCATTCGCAGCAAAGTGCTCAAGGATTACGTAGGCGTCTGGTGTATGGCTCCATATCTTGTCCGCCATCCGGGTAAGAATGTTGATGCGGGATTGATCTTTCATTCCCCAGGCGCCAACATCATTGGGGTTGTTGGTTTGCGTGAATCCCTTGGATAAGTCGAAGCGATATCCGTCAAACTTATACTCGTTTAGCCAATAATGGTTGACCGTATCGAGGTATTTTTGGGTGTAGTTGCTTTCATGATTCATGTCGAAAAACACATTGAACGGGTGTGTAGCATCCACATTAAACCACTTGTTGCTGGCTGTGGGTTTGAACACATCGAAATCAAAATCCATCATCACGTAAGGATTTGGCGTGTCGTGATGGTTCATCACCATATCGAGAATGACGGCAATTCCCTCCTGGTGACACTTGTCGATAAACTCCTTCAGCTTGTTCCTGGTGCCGTAGTACTTGTCTGGTGCAAACATGAAAGTGGGTTGGTATCCCCAGTTGTCGTTCCCGCCGAATTCGGTTATAGGCATGAGCTCAATGGCGTTCACTCCAAGCCTTTTCAGGTAAGTCAATGTATCGATGAGGTTTTGATAATTGCGGTTGTTGCTGTCGAAGTAGTCTCTTATCAGCAACTCGTAGATAACCAGTTTCTCCTTCGGCGGCTTCGCGAAATTCGTCACCACCCAGGGATACGGTGTCTGTGCTGTCTGCAGGACACTGACCCTTCTGAAATACCACTTCTCGTGATATGCCTCCTGGGGAAATGTCATTAACCCTGGATATGTCGCAGCAGGGATAAACTGATCATCCGGATCGAGAATCTTGTCGGCGTATGGGTCTGCAAGCCGGAGAGTCTCATCAACGAGATACTGAAAGCCATACTCCACTCCTGGTGTAAGGCCGGTTACCTCCAACCAGTAGTGCTCTCCGTCCTGTTTCATCTTGAAATCAGTGGAAATTTCCCAATTGGTGAAGTCACCAACAACGTAGGCCGAAGTCTTACCCGGGGCCCAAAGGCTGAGAGTGACTTTTGTCTGGTCAGTATGATAGTTGATACCATCAACGATCCCGGCCGGCCTGGTTTCCTGGATGGTTGGGGAACGAACCACATAGGTAAAAGTCTCCGCGGCAACTTCTGGTCCTCCATCCTTGTCGGCTGAGAATTCCACCTCAATGCTCCCGGATGTCTCTGTTACGGTGTGGTTGTAAGAAAGTGTTGTGGCGCCAGGACCTGCAGTCTGCACCGAAACCCCGTCAACCTTGAGCTCCAGTGAAGATGGGTCGGATGCATAGCCGGTTATCGGAATCACCTCATTCGTGTCAACGAAAAATGATGAGCTGGTAGGCGCTCCAAATTGCACCGCGAATCCCACAAAAAAATTGACGAATAAATCCGCTGTTTGTCCTCCAGACCAGTCTGTTGCCTTCAACAAAAACCCCATCACGTTGCCATTGTTGGTAAACGCGGAGAGCGGCTGACCGTAGAAGGTAGTAGGTGTAAATGTTATTGTATACAGGTTGGCGCTGAGCTTGGTCCATAAGGCCGGTGCCTGCGCAGCTGTAGCCGGGTTAACGTTAGTCGGAGCGCCGATGCTGGTTCCCGGAATCCAGGTCCAGATGTAAGTATTACCGGTCTTATTGGCGTATGATGTGCCGGTCACGTCAACCGTCAGCGTGATTGGCTGATCCGCTTTCGGAAAAATCGGACTTACTGTAACCTGCTGGCCCGAAACGCGAATTGCCGCTACCATCAGAACCCACAATCCTGCACAAATCCTAAGTCTCATCACTGCAAACATCTCACAATTCATTAATACCTGCTCCATTCATTCCAAAACCGGGCCGTTCAAATCAGGTCAGCCTGACAATATGAAAAAGGCTGCCTTTCAGACAGCCTTAATCAAATTGGCTAATTGGCCTTTAGCACCCGTATCCACCCCACTTGGGCACATTCTGGATTGAAATGGAAGGCCAGGAGCCACCAGGCGCCACGCGGTTGTCGCCGTCGTTGCAATTGTCCTTCTTTTCCTGAGTGCCCCAGCTTCCGTTGAGCCTGAACTTGAAGGCATCACCACCCTGCAAAGGAACGGCTGCGCAATAGACCCCTTCCTTAATGCGCGTCATGACCAGGTCGGTATTCCATCCGGAACCGGAGAAACTACCAATGGCACTGACCACTTCTGAAATGGCGAGCGGTTGTGGCGTCTGCATGATCACAGTAATCTCGCCCATAACCTGGCAAACCTGTGGCACCACATAGTCCGGCACAGAGAAATAGGTCTGGTTGACTGTGCTTCCACTAGCATTCATGCCAATGGCGCGCAGCATGTAGTCACCAGCAGCCAGTGTGCTTATATCGGAATCCGCTGCAGTCCAGGTAACTATAACCACGCCTGAGGTAGTTGTTGGAGTAACCGTGAATTCGCGAACCATCTCATCGCTTCCCTTCACAAAAACCTGGAATCTAACCGACTGTATGGGGTTGGCGGTGGTGCCGTTAACGGTTGCAGAAACATCGGTTGGTACACCGGCAAAAAGCAGTGCAGGCACATTAAAACCTGCGACTACCGGGCCTTGCTTTGGAAGGCCGTCAAGCGTGAATTCATCCGGAGAACAGGAAATGACCCCTGCCGTAAGGAGAACCACAAACATCGATAATATTCTTGTTTTCATAGTTGATGTAATTCTTGATGATTAGTAACCAGGATTCTGTGTCAGGTTCGGGTTTGCGATAATGTCAGAAGCCGGGATCGGATAAATGTTGCGGATGGCGTTCGTTGCAACGCCATTTTCAACATTGCCCTTCCATGGCCAGATACCGCGTGCGTTACCCGACGGATTGTCAGAGAAAAATCCAAACCTGATCAGGTCAGTGCGGCGTTGTCCTTCCCAGTAGAATTCCCGGCCGCGCTCATCGATGATCAGGTCCGAACTTAAAACCTCAGCAATACCCGCACCGCCCGTTGCGCTGATAACGCCCAAGCCAAGATAACCTGGAGGAGTTCCTGCGCCGGAGCCATAATCGGCGCCATAGGCGCGCTGACGGATCTGGTTCATGTAGGTTACTGCCTGTGCCGGCGTTCCGCCCGTTCCACCACGGACAACGCACTCAGCGTACATCAGCAGCACATCGGCATAGCGGAAGAGGGGGTAGTCTGTATCAGTAAAGGTCGGATCCTGTCCTGGATTACCAAACTTATCCACGTTCTTGAACTTGATGACCATGTAGCCTTGTGTGAATTGGTTGATGTCATCAATATCTTTTGTCTGTCCGTTGGTATACCAAAGCGCCCGGCCGTCAGCGACACCGGTTTCATCCGGAAACTTGTCAACCAGGCCACTCGTGGTGCGGTGACCGGCCCACGAGGCGTTGTTGCCCATGATTGGGTTACGGCCGTTCACGAGGGGTAAGCTTGCCAATTGACCTCCAATCGCTCCATTGATGATCAGCGTTACACCACCGTAATTGGGAGAATTGATCGCATCGGACGGAACACCGAAGATCATCTCGGGAGACGTATCGTTGTCCGTGAGGAAGTTGTCCGTGTAATTCGGCGCGAGTGTATAAGGTAAGTTGCCACCCGATGGATTGATGATCTTGTTTAGTACCGCAAGGCATTCCGTGTACATGGGGGTACCGATGTAGACCTCTGCATTCAGGTACAACTTGGCCAGGATGATGTAGCTGACGGCCTTGTCGAACCTCCCATAATCATTAGTCCTGGAAGGCAGCAAATCAGCTTCAACAGCGAGCAATTCAGACTCCACGAAATCGAAGATGGCCTGTGGCGTTGCCTGGCTGGGAAGTCCTGTTCCTGAGTTTTCATCAGTGAAGGGAATATTCCGGAAATAGTTCAGGCCATGCCAGTAGCTGAGGGCGCGAAGCGTTCGAGCTTCAGCCCTGTACACAGGCGCTGTATTGGTAATAAATGCCTGCGGAAGTCCCCTCTTGGTCAGGTTGGCATCAGAAATCTCATTCAGGAAGAGATTGGCAAGGGCAATCTGGTAAAAGATGCGGTAATAGAACTGTGTGATGAACGGGCTCTGAGATGTCCAGTTGTGGGCATGGTAATCTTTCAGTCCGGGATCACCCCAGAGTGAAACCGCTTCTTCGGTAGGCATTTCCTCTGCGTTCCAGAGTCCGCGCATATACTGAGAGAAGCCCTCATCACCGGTACGGATGTCTCCATTGCCGGCAGGACCACTTTGACCAGTGTGTGAAAGGCCCTGGTACAACTTGGCCAGGAACTTGGTGTATCCTTCCGGAGTGGTCAGGATAACATCAGAGGAAGCAGAACCCGGAGGGTGAAGTTCCAGATCGGTACAGGCCAATACGCCTGCGAGCATCACAAACCATGACTTTCTGATAATGTTTTTCATTGTCATCATCTTTAGAATCCAACACTTAATCCAAACACAAAGTTACGGGAACGGGGGTACAGATTGTTGTCAATTCCGTTGACAACTTCAGGGTCCAAACCCGTGTATTTTGTCCAAACAAAGGCATTTTGAATGGTTGCATAAACGCGAATCTTGGCGGCAGTGATCTTATTGATCGTATAGCCAAGTGTGATGTTGTCAAAACGCACAAAAGTTGCATCTTCCAGGTAGTAATTGGAGGTGTACTGAGGAGCGCGGAAATTGGCTTCCAAAGCAGCGGTGGGCACGTTGTTGGGAACCAACTCAAAGAGGCGGTTCAGGTAACCGTTGCTGGACAGTACGTTATTGTAAACCTGGCCGCCGAGATTACCCCGCACCGTAAAGCTGAAATCGAAACTCTTGTAATTCAACGTGGAAGTGAGTCCGAAGTAGGCCTTGGGCTGAGGATACGCCAATGCATTGGGCTGGCGATCCTGGTCGTTAACAATACCATCATTGTTGACATCCATGTACATATCCGCGTTGTCTGCCACACCGTCGTTGTTCCAGTCAACACCATCCGGCAGCGGCAATCCGTTGGCACCGTTTATATGCTGATACAGCCGAAATGTTCTGACCGGATATCCGACTTTGTAAATCTGGACCGAGTTACCCAGGCCGCCAGAAATCGGTCCTTCCGGGTAGCCTTGAAAATCCGGATCATCCACTCCGTCGAGTGAGACTACTTCGCTGCGGTTCATCGCGAAGTTGAATCCGATATCCCAGCGCAAGTCGGTCGTGTTAAGGGCTGCCACGTTGAGGGTTAACTCAAATCCGGAATTGTTTACTTTACCGATGTTGGTCAACACCTGGTCGCCTGTCAATGTCCCTGCAGGTACGTTCTTGACAAAGAGCAGGTCCTTAGTGTCCTTATTATAGTAGTCTATCGAACCTGTAAGACGTCCCTTCAACAAGCCGAAATCAAGACCAATGTTGAGGGAGGCGGTTTCTTCCCACTTCAAGTCTGGATCCACAGCATTGGGGCGAATGGGCGAACCGATCGGGTATTCTGCAAACCCGTTGGTCGGTGAGAAAACAGGCAGGTAACCGTAGTCCTCGATTTCCTGGTTGCCGTTAATGCCGTAGCCAATGCGAAGTTTCATATCAGAGAAGACGTCTTGCATACCCGCAAAGAAGTCTTCATCATAGAGTCTCCAACCGAATGCTGCTGAGGGAAAGAAACCCCAACGAACATCGGGGCCAAACCTTGTAGATCCGTCGTTTCTAAGGTTAACGGTCAACAAGTACCTGTCCTTCATCGAATAGTTAATCCGGCCAAAAAACGAAATAAGCCTGTTCTCACGGTAGTCCGCGTAGATGATCCGTTGCGTTGCTATGCCCGGGTTGGCATACCCGAATGAATTGTCGGTAAGTCCATTACCGGCATATCTGTTCGTAGCCCTGTCAAAGTTTTGCCAGGAGTAACCAGCCGTAATGTCAACTTTGCTGTCCGTACTTGCTATGTCCTTCATGTAGTTGACCACAAACTCCAACAGGGTATTCATCCTGTTGGTGTTTTCTGCCTGTGCTGTTCCCGGGAAACTTTCAACAGCCTGGGCGCGAAGGTTTGTCGGGGCAAAATAGTTGCGGAGACCGGCCGTAACGTCCATGCCCAGGTTCAGGTCTGCGCGAAGGCCGGGAACAAGATCATCAAGTTTGTAGTCGAACCTGATGTTGCCAATTCCCCTGTATACCACGCCCTGGTTCTTGGTCATCGTGTTGTTTGCAATCGGGTTCTTGGTTCCAAGCTGAACGTTAGCCCATTCCCAAAATCCGCCATATAAAGGCAATGAAGCGGTGTCATATACGGGCTGCGACGGGGCCATGCTGTAAAGCCCATACATTGTCCCGCCCTCATTATAAATGTCTTTTGTTTCGGATCCTTTTATGTGGGCTTCGATCTTAAGTTTTTCATCTATTAATCGCTGATTCAGGTTAAGGTTGAAGCTAACGCGGCGCGTGTTCGAACGCGTTAGAATACCTTCCTGATCCTGATAACCCAACGAGGCACGTACCAGTGTGCTTTCGCTACCACCAGAGAAGCTGACGTTGTGACTCTGGCCTTTGGCAGAACGAAGCATTTGGTCCTGCCAGTCGGTGTTTGTCTTCTTCAGGGTAGCAGTTTCAACCAGGTTGTAGTCGTAGAGTTTGGAAGTTTCAGCTGGATAATAGAGATCAACAACCTCACGGAATTGCGGACCATCCAGCACACTCAATTTTTTTGTGATTTCACCAACCGAGTAGAAGCCGTCGTAAGTGACCTTGGACTCGCCCGTTTTACCCTTCTTGGTTGTGATCATGATAACACCGTTTGCCGAACGAGAACCGTAGATCGCGGCGGCGGAGGCGTCTTTCAAAACAACGAATGATTCAATGTCGTTTGGGTTGATGAAGTTCAGGGGATTCCGTCCGCCCGGCACACCGGCAATGTCCAGCGGAATACCATCGACGACGTATAGCGGGTCGTTGCTTGCGTTGATGGAGGTACCTCCGCGAATTCTGACCTGTCCGCCTGTTCCGGGCTCCCCACTGTTGGGTGTAATCTGCACACCGGCAATCTTACCGGCGATCAGCTGATCTGGCGAAACAATTGCGCCTTTGTTGAAGGTAGTCTCTTTAACCTCTGTGACAACCCCGGTTACGTCGCGCTTTTCCTGCTGACCGTAACCGGTGATCACCACTTCCGAGAGCGTGGTGATATCGCTTAACAGCGATATGTTCATCGTCGTCTGGTTCCCCACGGCCACTTCCTGTGTAGTGAAACCTACAAAGGAGAAGACCAGGATGGAGCTTTCAGAAGAGACACTGAGACGGAAGTTACCGTCCATATCAGTGGTTGTTCCATTGCTTGTGCCCTTTTCCAGGACGTTGACGCCAGGCACCGAGGCCCCGTCGTCTGCGGAAGTCACTTTTCCGCTTACAGTCCTCTCCTGCGCCCAAGCCATGAGGCTTAGCAGCATGAGCAAAACTGTCAGATTCCTTCGAATAGACAGGTAGAAATTTGTCATACCAAAAGTTGGGTTAGTTATTATAAACGATCATTCGTAAACCGATTATAATGTTACGATGAAATTGAGGATGTATGAAGGCAAAAAACCTCAAATTTTGGAGGATTTTTCCCGTAAACCGTCCCGCAACCGTTTTCGGCGAATCTTACGTTCCAAATTGTGACGTAATCAAGTTGCTGGCGACTGAAAATGAACACTTGATTAACTTTGACCTATGCGCCAACTCAGATTGTCACGATTGCTCATAGGGTACCTGGTGCTGCTCAACTACCCCTTGCTGGGCCAGACATTCAGCGAAGTCGCGCTAAGCAGGGGTCTGCAACATGTGGCCGTTGCCAGCGACTTTATGGGAGCTGCGGTGGCCATCTTCGACTACGACAACGATGGATGGCAAGACGTGTACCTCACCGGTGGCCTCCACTCTGACAAACTTTTCCGCAACCTTGGAAACGGAGTCTACTCGGATGTCACTTCAATAGCCGGGAATCTTAATGCAACTAAAGGTTACAAAACCACATCGGTTGTAACTGCCGATCTCGACAATGACGGTGATAGGGAAATAATCGTGGGCACAGCGCGCAACATGCCCAAATTTATTTTCCGCAATGACAACGGCGTGTTCACACATATCACGCCTTCGACAGGTGTGTCTACAACAAAGAACACGATGACCGTTGTAACGGGTGACTTTGACCTTGACGGAAGAATGGACATATACATTGTCAATTATACGCTTCAGCCAAGGCCAATCCTCGATGGCCAGGGAGACCTTATCGGTTACAACCACACCTGCTCCCCCAATGAGCTATACCGCAATCTCGGCGGACTGTCATTCCAGGAGGCCGGAGGATCAAACGGAGTGATGGACACCATCCATACAACTTCCATTCCTCCTGGCCCTGTCAATGCAGGTTGCGGATTGGCAGGATTGTTTACTGATGTGAATGGTGACTACAAACCTGATATCTACGTCGCCAATGACTTTGGAATGTTCACTCATATTGGCAACGCCTACTACGAGAACAATCATCCATCAGCCGGATTCACAGATCGGCGTGTCGAATGCAACCTTGGCGCCCAGATTTTTGGAATGGGCATCGCACAAGGAGACTATGACAAAGACGGACGTCTCGACATCTATGTCACCAACCTCGGACGTCACATCCTGTATCGTCAACTCCCGGGAGGAACCTTTGAAGACACCACCACGCCCGCAGGTGTCGAAAATGCCACCGACCCGGACGGACTCAACGTTGTCGGGTGGGGCACGGCTTTCTTCGACTACGACAACGACAGCTATGAAGACCTGTATGTGGCAACCGGTTACGTACCGGCAGCCAAGACCTACGAAACCAGCCTTGACAGCGAAAACAAATTGTACCACAACCTGGGGAACGGAACCTTTGAAGATGTGTCTTCCGGCTCCGGGGCCAACGACACCAGATGGCATCGGGGCATGGCTGTCGGCGACTTTGACAATGACGGTGATGAAGATTTGCTTGTTACAAAACTTGTGTCGACGGGGGTACCCGTCCAGGACTACACATTATACTATATAAACGACCAGCAACTTGGACGTCACTGGCTGCAAGTGAGCCTGCAGGGGAACGGAACATCAACCAACCGCGACGCATTCGGCAGCACAGTAAAGGTCTACTATGCCAACACCCACGGAATCAAGTCGCTTAGCGGTGGAAGCAGTCATGCTTCTCAAAACAGTTCGGTACTTCATTTTGGAATCAACATGGCCACCACTATAGATTCTGTGGAAGTATTCTGGCCGGGAGGAACACGCACCCGCGTTCTTAATCCACCTGTAGACAAGCACATTCGCATTGTTCAGGGAACACCGGGCTTTGGCATCCTTGGGTGCATGGATGACGGCGCGGACAATTATGACAGTGAAGCAACAGTTGACTACGCTTGCTTTACTGCTGTGCCCGGGTGCACCAATGTAGCCGCTGGCAATTACGATCCTGCCGCCAACCAGGACGATGGTTCGTGCGTTATCACGGGAATCGAAACACGGGCGCAGCGGGTGTCAGTCTACCCCAACCCTGCCCGGGCACATGTTTCAGTTTCCATGTCCGGGAGTGATCGGGCAATTTTCGAACTCCTCGATGTGCAGGGACGTGTTGTCTTCCGGTCGGAGTTCGAAGGAACGGCAACTTTTCAACCTGGTATCCGGCCCGGCTTATATTATTACAGAGTAATGAGCAATCATCATGTCATTCAAACAGGTAAGGTCATTCAAAACTAGGCTGCTCTTTACCTCGCTCCTCGCGGCCGCTATTGCCTGCAGCGACGACCCTGTGCCGCAGCGTGCTGATGCCAGCTCTTTTTCAGGTACAATAATCAGCGACTGGATTGACCTGCAACTTGTACTTGGCAAAAATGCTCCTGGATATACGCCTCCAGTTGTTTCACGTGCGTTCGGTTATGCCGGACTTACTTTATATGAGTCTGTCGTTCATGGCTATCCGGCCAATCAATCGCTTGTTGGTCAACTTTCAGGACTGAACTTCCTGCCGGATCCGGATCCTGAAAAAGAATACCACTGGGAGCTGTGCGCGAACGCGGCAGCAGCGCAGATTACCAGAAAAATGTTTGAGAATGCACCAGCCCCCATGCTGCCGCTTATTGATTCACTCGAAGCTGTTTACGTTCAGCACAACAGCCATGTTCCGCATGATGTTATTGTTCGCTCCATATTATATGGGCAGGCGATCGCAGACTCCATTTACCTTTACTCTAAAACCGACGGCGGACACAAGGCATTCAACCGCAACTTCCCTGCATCATATGTTCCGCCAGCAGGACCAGGCCTTTGGTATCCAACCAATAGTCAACTGGCCATGCTGCCATCATGGGGTAACAATCGAACCTTCATCAAGGACCTTCGCAACAAAGTTTCCGTTACAGGTCCTCCGACCTTTTCGACAGACCCGGCGTCGGATTTTTATGCTGAAGGATTGGAAGTCTACAACACCGGAGTTTCGCTTACTGCCGAACAAACAACCATAGCCTATTACTGGGCTGATGAAGGCTTTTATACCTTTAGTCCCCCAGGACATTCATTGTGTATTTACTCACAGCTTTCGCGTGAGGAGGATCTTAATCTGGTTAAGGCCGCCGAGGGCTTTGCCAAAATAGGCATGGCTGTATCCGATGCATTCGTTTACTGCTGGTATCTCAAATATCTCCACAATGTGCTGCGTCCCTCACAATATATACAGCCTAATATCGATCCGCTCTGGACACCGCTCATTGTAAATCCACCATTCCCCGACTACACGTCAGGACACTCCAGCCAGTCTGGCGCCGCATGCAGTGTACTCGAAAACATCTTTGGGGAGAGTTATGCATTCACAGACAAGACACACCTGAGACTAAACCTGGGCATGCAACCCCGCTCATTCAACTCATTTCTAGAGATGGCACAAGAAGCCGCTGAATCCCGGCTTTACGGCGGCATCCATTACCGCTCTGCCAACGATCACGGCCTTATGTCGGGGGTCGTGATTGGCGACGAGGTGACAGCCCTGTCCTTTAAGAAGTAGGACAACATCAAAGCTTATCTGTCGTAAAAGGTTAACGTATTCGGGTTAACTTCACCGAATTCTTGCCTCGATGGAGAATCAATGGCGCCGCTCACCGCTGCTGACGCAAACGTTGCTTTTTGCAGGGACCTGTTTTGTGACGGGGATCTTGATTGCATCGGGAACGTCCTTTCTTGTTTGGGTTGTTTTTGCCATTGCAGGGGCTATCCAGTTCGCCCGATTGGCTCCCTTGCTTCGTGATCAGCCTGCTCGGCAAGCGGAGCCGCCCGCTGCTGCCCCACACCTCGATCTTTCCGCTATTGCCTACGATGAAACGACCCAGACATTCAAAACAAATTCAAACGACGATGAAGTGTACCAGGCGTGCAGGAAGCTAAATGAGTTGCTTGCTTCGTCCCGCAACAACAGGCGCGACCGCGACTCAGACTACCAGTTTTTCAGGAACATCGTTCAGCACGTCGGTATCGGTTTGCTCACTTTTAAGAAAGACGGTGCCGTGCAGATAATCAACAGCGCTGCACGTAAATTGTTGCGCATTGGTCAGATCAGCAATGTCAACCAACTGATCGAAACCAGCCCAACCCTGGTGGAAGCCTTTCAGAAGTTGAAGACGGGAGGACGTGAACTCATCAGGCTTCGCATCGGTGATGACACCATACAGCTTTCTGTTTTTGCCATAGAGCTTACCTTGCGGGGCGAGGAGATCAAACTCATTTCGATGAGCAACATCCAGAGTGAATTGGAGGAGAAGGAAATGGAGGCGTGGCAAAACCTTGTTCGCGTTCTTACCCATGAGATTATGAATTCTGTGACCCCGATATCCTCACTGGCAGTAACCGTAGAAGAAGAACTGAATAAACAACTCGATGCCCAGGAACCTGAAATTGGAAAAGAGGAACTCGAGGACATGCACCTCTCCGTTCAGACCATCAGTCGCCGGAGCGAAGGATTGATTCGCTTTGTAAAGGAATTCCGGAATCTCACGCAGGTGCCGCAGCCGCGCCTGAGCGAAATTGCCATTCAACCATTGCTTGAGGAAATGGCCATCCTGCATAAAAAGGAATTAAGCGATCGCGGTATCACGCTCACCACCAGAACTGATCCAGCACAGCTCACCGCATTGGCCGACAAGAACATGATCGAACAGGTACTGATCAACCTGATCAAGAATGCCATTCAGGCATTTGATGAGCAAGCCGACAAGCGGATTGAACTAAGTGCATTCATCAGCGACAAAGGACGACCTGTTGTAAGTGTCCGCGACAACGGACCCGGCATCGACCCGGAGGCGCTGGAAAAAATCTTCATACCCTTCTTCTCTACCAAGAAATCAGGTTCAGGCATCGGCCTCAGTTTGTCGCGACAAATCATGCGCGTTCATGATGGGCGCATTTCTGTGCGCTCCAAGCTTGGTGAAGGCACAGAGTTCTTGCTCAAGTTCTAGGAGTTTCCCTTGGCGGCTTATTGCGCCTTCGAGAGCATTGCGTGAGACTATTCCGGGCCGCGGATTTATTTCTCGCAAAGACGCGAAGTCGCAATTGAGGTTCAACGTGACCACCCCCTCCCGCTAACCTATATCCCCGCTTTTTTCCTACATTTGGCGCCTATGCACACGATCCAGGAAAAGGTCACTTCCATCCTCACCGAAAAACTCGGTATTCCTGAATCGGAAATCACCCCCGACGCAAGTTTTGTTAAAGACCTGGGCATCGACTCGCTTGACTACGCCGAGCTGGTGATGGAATTCGAGCAGACTTTCGATATCAAAATACCGGATGACGACGCCGACAAGATGCAGACTATCGGTCAGGCAGTTGCATACATTCAGGACAAACTCGGCAAGTCTGGAAAATAACAGCCTGCCGGAAGCCTGCCATGGCAGAAAAGGTTTTCTTCATTGTCAACAAGTACTCGGGCAAGGGATTTCAATCTGCTGTTGAAGGCGAGATCATTGACGCATGCATCGCCGCCGGCGTCGAAGGCACTCTCGAATACACACAATATCGTGGGCACGCTGCCAACCTCGCCAAGGAAGCCGTTGACGCAGGTTTCGCCCGGATCTTTGTCCGCGGTGGCGACGGTACGGTTAACGAAGCTGCACGTGCGATTGTTCACACTCAATCTGCCCTCGGCATTTTGCCCGCAGGTTCCGGAAACGGGCTGGCGCGGCATCTCCGTGTTCCGCTTAACCTGCATGGAGCCCTGCGTCAGCTGGCTCATTTCAGGACAATGACTATGGACACCCTTCGCATCAATGGAGGATTGTCGGTCAATGTCTCGGGCTTCGGCTTTGATGCGCACGTTGCACATCAGTTTGGAAGGGGCGGCAAGAGAGGGCTCGCCGAATACGCCAGACTGGTGCTGGGTGGATTTGTCTCCTACAAAGAGTTTGATGTTCAATGGGTCTGCGACGGTAAGACAGGATCACACAAGGCGTTTATGGTGGCGTTGGCCAATGCATCCCAGTTCGGACATAGCGCCCTTGTCGCTCCGGATGCCTCCATCAGCGACGGTATTCTTGATATCTGCTTTATCCGTCGTGTCCCGTTGACCGAGGCAGTTCCCTTCCTTGCAAAGATGTTCACCGGAAGAATAGGATACTCTCGCTTCGTCACACTCATCAAAGGCAAGCAATTCAAAGCTGAGCTTTCGGAGCCCCAACCGCTGCACCTGGACGGCGAACCCATACCGGCAACACGATTCGTTGACGTTTCGATAGATCCGGCATCACTCCATGTTGTTGTCCCGGTTTAGCCGACAACGTGCCAACAAGCCGCCGGATAAATCCAGGCGCACAAGTCAGACCAATCTCCTATCTTCCCGTGTCAACATTAAAAAATACAATGAAGCGCGTAATCCTGATTTTCATTCTCACTTCGCCTCCCGCCCTGCTTGCACAAAACCTCACCCGTGGTGACTACGCAAGGGCAGTGAGTTTCCTCTGGGATAATGTCAATAATAAAAAAGCGTACAACCTTTCTTTGAGTCCCAATTGGCTCCTCGACAGCACAGGCCTTTGGTATGTGCACTTTGCACCCGCGGAAAAAACCTATTATCTCGTATCGTTTAATCCGTTGAAGAAATCTCCCCTCTTCGACCACGCGGCGTTGGCAACTCAGTTGGGTCAGCAGCTGCAAGAGACGATTGATCCGAAGTCATTGCCGATCGAGAATCTGTTGTACAAGAAGGGAGACATTACCTTTGGTTCAAAGGGCAAACAGTTTAAATGGACCGCATCCACAAGCCAATTGTCCGTCAACGAAAGGCCCGAAACGCCTAACCATTCTGAATCCAGGTCTCCCAATGGAAAATGGATCGCCTACTCAGAGAATTACAACCTCTTCGTCAAGTCAACAGCAACGGGTGAAGTGAAACAACTAAGCACAGGTGGGAGGAAGAACTATGAGTATGCAAGCTACTACGGGTGGAGCGACATCATTGAAGGAGAAAATGGCGACCGGCCCAGACGTTTTTCTGCCGAGTGGACGCCAGACTCCAGGTACATCCAAACCAATATTTGCGACCTCAGGAATGCCCGAAAAATGTATTTGCTGGATTGGAGTATCGACACGCTCTACCGGGCCAAACTACTTGGATACTACCGCGGATCGCCGGGCGATACTACCGTTGTTCATCTGGTCCCGATCGTGCTTGACGTACAGACCGGAAAGGAATACCGCCTGCCGATGCCCCGCATTCCTCACGAGCTTGGTTACTCCTTTGATTGGCTGAAGGAGCCAGGGATGGCAATCGTTCATCACAACACGCGCGGCTATCATCGCGCTAACCTTTTTAAAGTCGATGTGACTACCGGCAAGCAACAGCATCTTTATACCGAGGAAAGCGATACTAACATTGATGGATTCTCTTACTTCCTTAACGAGTCAAAAGACAGGCTGGTAGTTACATCCGAGAAAAGCGGCTGGAAACATATCTACAGCATCGACCTGAAGACAGCAGGCGTGAAGCAGCTCACGTCCGGATCATTTTTTGTCAATGCGGTTGTAGAAGTCAACAAAGATGGCGTTTACTTCCAGGGATGGGGCAAGGAACCAAATCGCAATCCATATGAGCAGTACATCTACCGGGTAGGCCATGATGGTAAGAATGTGAAACTGATGACGCCGGAACCGGGAAATCATGATACGTCCGGTTCACCCGACAGGCTGTACTTCACCGATGTGATTTCAACACCCCAGCAAGCCACCGTGAGTGTCCTCCGTGAAACAAAGACAGGCAAGGTTCTGATGGAACTTTCGAAAGCCGAAGTAACTGGGCTAATAGCGATGAAGTGGTCGCCTCCACAAGCTTTTACCGGCGTGGGCAAGGATGGCAAATCAACAATTCATGGCTTGCTCTGGAAGCCGACCAATTTCGACGCATCTCGCAAGTATCCTATTATTGATAACAGCTACACTGGCCCACACGGACAGACAGTTCCGCGAACGTTTTCACGAGGAATCAGTATCAACAACCAGGCGCTGGCGGAGCTCGGCTTCATCGTGATGATGGTTGATGGCCTGGGTACTGCAGGCCGGTCGAAGGAGTTCCATAACTACTCCTACAAGAAAATGGGTTTCAACCTGGAGGACCATGTTCGGGCTATCAGGCAATTGTCGAAGCAGTTCTCCTGGATTGACACAACCCGGGTGGGCATTTTCGGCCATTCGGCCGGCGGGTACGATGCCGGCCATGCCATGGTTCAATACCCCAACTTCTACAAGGTTGCCGTGGCCAGCAGTGCAGACCATGATTTCAGAATGGAAAAAGCATGGTGGCCTGAAATGTACATGGGCTGGCCCGTTGACTCGTCCTATCACGAGCAGTCAACCATCACTATGGCGGGCAATCTGAAAGGCAAACTCCTGATCACGCACGGTGGCATTGATGAGAACGTCAACCCTTCCGCCACTTTCAAGCTCGCAGAAATGCTCATCCGTGCCGACAAGCAGTTTGATATGGTCATACTTCCAAGCCAGCGCCATGGCTATACCGGGCAACATCAGCTCTATTTCACGCGCAAGCGATGGAACTACTTTGTGGAACACCTCGGTGGGTCAGAGCCGATTTGGGATTTCCCATGGAAGTAAAGCCTGTTGCCTGAAATGGAAGCAGTACTCAACCTTCTTAAAGAGGAGCTCCTCGTTTTTTTCTCGATCGGTGGAATCATCGACATTATTCAGTCGGGTGACTATTCGGTGTTGAGAACGTGGGGAGGGATTATCAAGGTAATCGCGCCACTGATCCCGCTGATCGTTATGGTCGAATTGTCTATGGCTTTCTTCCACCGAAAGTTTCAAGCGGCTGAATACCGCATCCCTTTCTTCACCTATGTATTCAACCGGATAGCAGGAAGATATATTTCGCTCGGTGTGGCCGGGTTTTGTATCGCCTGGCTCTTGCCGATAGCTCCCTTTCACCTTCCGGTTACCTGGTATGGGTTCATCGTTGGATATATCATATGGGAGTTCAGCCACTTCATTTATCATTTTCTCGCTCATAAAGTGCGGCTGCTATGGTGCCTGCATTCTACGCACCACGCTCCTGAAGCGATGAACCTATCCGTTAACTATACCCATTTCATTCTTGAAGCGCCGTACGCTGATTTTGTCCGTACCAGCATTTGCATTTTTCTCGGTGTTGAGCCAGTCATTCTGTTTGCAATCATGTTTGTAGATGGCACGTGGGGCGCGTTCATTCATGTTGGTGAAAACTTCATGAAAAACTCGCAGCTGGGTTTCCTTGGGAATTGGATTCTCACACCATCGCACCACAGGGTGCATCATGCCCGTAACCCATTGTACATTGACACCAATTTCTGCAACCTGCTCAATATCTGGGACAGGGTGTTCCGCACGTATCAGCCAGAGCAGAGGATACCCATCGAGTATGGAATAACCCGCAAAATCAACATACGCAGTTTCTGGGACGTGTACTTCGGAGAGTTCTACTACCTGGCCAAAGATGTTTGGACCGCACCTGGTTTAGTCAACAAGGTAAAGTATGTCCTCCTGCCACCGGGATGGAGTCATACCGGCAATCACCGGACAGCAAGCGCGATAAGAGAAAGGTACCTTAGGGAAAGATGATGTTTCAAAGGGCTTTCCCGCCCTCAAGCGTTTTCACTGCCTGTTGGAGGAACTGCCTGTTCGCATCATCAGGCGCTTGTGCCACCGCCAGTTTAGCGTACTCAAGCGCCTTTTTCAAATCACCCATGGCAGAGTAACCGCGCATCATGCCGACATTTGTTGGCCAAGCTCCCTTGTTTTTCTTGAAGTTGGTTTCAAAGACAGCCATAGCCTCCTTCACTTTCTTTTGTGCCAGCAATTGGCGGCCATAACCGTGCATCTCGAGCGGGGTCGCTATTTCCATTGCCGATGCCATCAGCTTGTCAGATTCAGCCTGCTGATTCAACTTTGACAAGAGGCCTGCCTTTGTTGACAGGGCATTAAATGACTTTACAGCTCCCAGATTTGGGTCTGTGGCCCGGTTGATCCACCCTAACGCTTCCTGGTAGTTCACTTCGTTGGTCAGACACCATTGAGCAGCAGCCTGCAGGCTTGGCGGGTCGAAGCCCAGGGCGCCGCTCAGGTCAGCTCGAATGTTTGACAACGCCGTTTGGATGAGGTCAACCTCTATCGAAAAGGGAATTCTCCACCGCTCCCATTCCAGGGCAACTTCAACGGACTTGTTTGTCTCTTTTGAGAAGATGAAATCCAGCCGTTCACGGCTCTCCTTCAGGTCTTTCTGTTGCTTCGCCGAAACATGAAGGACGTCGAGTTCTTTGTTATAGAAATAACTTCCCCATCCTTCCGTGTTCTTGTTGAAGATCAATGTGCACGAATCGGCATATAGCGCAACAAAGAATCCATACCGCCCGGCAGCCAGGCGTTTACCGTTGACCATGACATCTGTTGAGAAGGAGATAGTTGTGTTTTCATTGGCACCGGCTCGCCAGGGCGACTTCATGTCAGATCCGAAGCCCAGGACAGTGAAACCATATGGCGCCACGTTCGTGCCCCAGATGTTTCCTTCGCGCCCCCTTACGGCTGGAGCATTCCAGTTTATTTCGA
>Ga0187893_10005358_pt1 | contig 23093 bp, 14 predicted proteins | sample MA1701074metaG_FD_139574 | JGI IMG/M metagenome (GOLD analysis project Ga0187893, IMG submission 139574) | White microbial mat communities from a basaltic lava cave in the Kipuka Kanohina Cave System on the Island of Hawaii, USA - MA170107-4 metaG ...
CCGCCGACGCTGGTGCGCGGCCAGACCTCGGTGCCGTCCATTGGAAATACCCATGCCGTTTCTGGATTGCGGGGATGAACTACGATGCCGAATCCGATGTCACCGATTTTTCGGGGCATCTTCAAACCGATGCGATCCCAACGCGTCGCGGGCCGGTCCAGACGGTAGATGCCGCAGTGATTCTGCATGTAGAGGCGATCCGGATTCGCGGGATGCAGCCGGACACAGTGGGGATCGTGTCCGTATTCGGGGTCCGGAACCGGGAGAAAGTCCGCCGCGCAGCCTTTATTCATCGGGGTCCAACTCGATCCCTGGTCGGTGGATTCGAAGAAGCCGCCCAACGACATTCCCAGATACATATGCTTTGGATCGCGGGGATCGATTAGGATCGAATGCATGCGCGCGCCGTCGGGCGGAGCCTCCTGCGGGCCGCCGCACCAGGTGTTGCGCATCGGGTGATTGTTGAACCCGTCCACTGATTGCCAGGTGTCGCCATGATCTTCGCTGCGGAACAATCCTTGAGGAGACGTGCCCGCGTACCAGGCTCCGGCTTCGGATGCATGGCCGGGCGTCAGCCAGAACACATGATCCACCACCAGCCCTTTATCGCCCTCCGGCGCTTTGGGAAAAGCCGGCGGACGCGCAGCTTCCTTCCACTTCTTGCCGCCGTCGGAGGACCGGTAGACGGTCGGCCCCAGGTGGCCGGTCTTGGCGGCCATGACCATTCGCTTGGGTTCCCGAGGATCCTGCACCATGTGATGGATCACATGGCCGAAACAAATTGGATTGGAAATGTTCCACTTGGCGCGGTTGGCCGAAGAGAGAATCCAGGCGCCTTTCTTGGTGCCGACGAGAACTTGGACGGATTGGGACATAACTGCTATTGTGTCGCAAGTTTTGGGCTTGGGAAATGGTAGCGCATGGCTCCGCCTCACATCCAATCAAGTCCCATGCGGCAACCGGTACACTAAACCCCATGACCTCTTATTCCATCGGTGTGGACCTGGGAGGAACCAATCTGCGCGCGGCCGCGATTGATCGATCGGGCGGGATCGTGGACAAGGTCTCGGGAACGACGGATCTGGCGGCTGGGCGCGACGCGGTGATCGAGGACATCGTCGAGAACATCGTCGCCCTCCGCAACCGTGTGGGCATCGCCGGACTGGCCGGCGTCGGCATCGGTGTGCCGGGATTCATTCTGATCGACCAAGGGATGATCGTGGGTTCGCATAACATGCCCGGGTTCGATAATTTTCCAGTGCGGGACGAAATCAGCCGGCGGCTGGGGTCGTTGGTGATCCTCGAGAACGACGCCAACGCTGCCGCGCTCGGAGAAACGTGGATGGGCGCCGGCCGTGGAGTGAACGACCTGGTTCTGTTGACGCTGGGCACCGGAATCGGTGGTGGCATTATTAGCGCCGGCCGGGTCCTGCACGGTCACGTCGGCATGGCGGGCGAGTTGGGCCACATCACGGTGATGCCATATGGAAATCCATGCGGGTGTGGCAACCGCGGATGTCTGGAAAAGCACGCTTCCGCGACGGCAATCGAGAGCATGGCGAATCTGCTGGCGCTGGGGGAAAACATCCAGGCCAAGCGCGTCTATGAATTGGCCGTGGAAGGGGAAGAGCGCGCGCGGCGCATCTTCGAAAGCATGGGTCGAGCGCTGGGTATTGGGCTCGCATCCCTCATCAATATCTTCAACTTCCCTCTGTATTTGTTGAGCGGCGGCGTGCTGCCGGCGTGGGACTTCTTCGCGCCGCCGATGTTTGACGAGATTCGCGAGCGGTCGTTCACGTTCCGTAATACGAAGACGCGTGTCGAGAAGGCGATCCTCGGAAACGAAGCGGGACTCTATGGCGCCGCGTATCTGCCGTTTCTGGCCGAGGAGCGGAAAGCGTGAGCTTCTGGATGGGAGTCGATATCGGGACGGGAGGCTCGCGTGCCTTGTTGGTCGACGAACAGGGTCGCGTGCAACACGGATTCACGGCGCCCCACGAAGACATGTGGATGGAGCGCCCGTTGTGGGCGGAGCAGCGGCCCGAGAATTGGTGGGAGGCGGCTCAGACTGCCATTCGCGGAGTGCTTCAGGAATCCGGCATCGCTGGAGATCAGGTCAAGGGCGTTGGACTTTCGGGGCAGATGCATGGGCTCACATTGCTCGACGGAGCGGATCAAGTGATTCGTCCGGCGCTGATCTGGTGCGACCAGCGCAGCCAGGATCAAGTCGACTGGATCAATCAAACCGTAGGCGCCTCGAGTGTTCTTCGCTGGATTGCGAACCCTGTGCTCACCGGGTTCACGTTGCCGAAATTGCTATGGGTCCGCGATCACGAGCCAGAGAACTTCGCGCGCGCCCGGCGAGTCCTGCTGCCTAAGGACTACATACGCTTCCGCCTTACCGGCGAATATGCCAGCGAAGTGAGCGACGCGAGCGGTACGGCGTTGTTCGATGTGGTGAACCGGCGCTGGTCGAGTGAGTTCGTTTCGAAGCTTGGGTTAGATGCCGCCACCCTGCCGAGGGTTTACGAGTCGCCTGAAGTCACCGGCCGTGTGCACCATCGCGCGGCCGAGACCACGGGACTCGCGGTTGGAACTCCTGTCGTGGGCGGAGCAGGCGACCAAGCAGCGAGCGCGGTCGGGAGTGGCATCGTCGAAACCGGAATCGCATCCTGCACGCTGGGAACATCGGGAGTCGTGTTCGCACATCAGGATGAGCCCGCTTATGACCCCGCTGGCCGTGTCCACACGTTCTGCCACGCAGTGCCCGGCAAGTGGCACGTCATGGGCGTGACGCAGGGCGCGGGTCTCAGCTTGCAATGGTTCCGCAACCAACTGGCGCCCGGATCGGCATATGACGCGTTGATCGAGGAAGCATCGCACGCTCCGGCCGGATCACAAGGACTGTTTTGGATGCCATACCTGATGGGCGAGCGCACGCCGCATTTGGACTCCTACGCTCGCGGCGGCTGGGTCGGACTGACGGCGAAGCACCGGCGCGCGGATCTGATCCGTTCCGTGCTGGAGGGCGTTTCTTTCAGCCTGAAGGACTGCCTCGGAATCATCGAGGGAATGGGCGTGCGGATCGACAATGTGCGCCTGTCGGGCGGCGGTGCGCGAAGCGCCTTCTGGCGGGGAATGCTGGCCGACGTTTTTGCGCGGCCCGTCGCCACACTCGAAACGCAGGAAGGCTCAGCCTACGGAGTAGCGCTGCTGGCGATGGTGGGCGCCGGAGCGTTTCCTTCCGTGGAAGAAGCCTGCCGTTCGGTGATCCGGGAGACGGAACAACGCCTGCCGGAGAACGACTACCGGCGTACCTACGAGACGTTCTCCAAGCTCTATCCGGCGCTCAAGCCGCTCTATCGCGAAATGTAGCTCCTATTTCTCCGATTAGCGCGTCTGGGACTCCAGCCCGCGCCAGCGACGCCTTCAGCGTGGAGCCAAGGCCGGTTTTCGGTTTGCTTTGGAATCCAAACTGCTAGAAAAGACGTTGGGAGGTTACCATGTCTTTCGGCATCTACTTGGTGGGATTCATCGTGCTGACCATCGGGTTGGCGCTTGGTGCGAATTTAATGCATGTTCCGGGCAAGTGGATCGGAGTTGGAGTGGTCGTAATGACCGGTTTGGGTATACTGCTGGCAGTCACGACGACTCGCCACAGAGACCCGGCGGAGTGAAGGCTGGTTGACCGCCCCATGTGAGTTAGGTTGCCGGAATCGCCGGTAGCACTACCTCATGCGTGCAGGTCTCTATGGGTTCCGTGCCGCTAATGAAGACTTCCGATCGGACCATCATGCAATGCGGCGTCGCTCTCAAGCCGGTGGCCGCGTCGATCTCGACTCTCAGGATCCCGGAAGGAACGCGAAACGGCTTCGGCGCGCCCATGATCTTAACGGCGTTTTTCATGAAATGGGCCCAGATCGGCAGCGCCGACTTCGATCCTTCCAGCTTGAGATCTCGATTATCATCGTAGCCGACCCACACGACGCACACCAGGTCAGAGGTAAACCCCGCGAACCACCCGTCGCGCGACGTACCAGTCTTGCCGCCCGCCTGAACAACCACGCCGCGTCCGCGGACTGCAGCGCCGGTTCCGCTGGTCAGCACCTCCTGCAGGAGGCTCACCATTAGGTAGTTAACCTGTGGGGAGAGTGCCTGACGCGTGACCGGTGGGTGCGAGTAGATCACATCCCCACTTTGGCCGCGGACTGCCGACACCAGATGAGGCTTCACGTACAAGCCTTGATTAGCGAACACGGCGTAAGCAGCGGCCATGTCGATCGGGGTACTCTCATAGGCTCCGATGGCGGCTGAGGGAGTCGCGCGGACTCCGTCCAGTCCGGCCCGATGCGCCATATCTGCCACCAAGTTGTAGCCAACGCGCTCCGCCAAATGGATTGTGGCGAGGTTCATTGATTTCGCCAAAGCGCTTCGAAGGGTAACCTCGCCATAAAACTGGTGGTGAAAATTGCGCGGCGCATACGCCTTTTGATTGAACCAGAAAGTCGTGGGCGTGTCGTCCAGCATCGTGGCCGCGGTGATGCTCGCCGCACCGGCATATTCGGCGGTACGCAGGGCAGCGGCATAAACAAACGGCTTGAAGGCCGACCCTGGTTGCCGCTTGGCGAGTGCCCGGTTTAACTGGCTTGAGTTGTAGTCGCGCCCGCCGACCAGAGCCTTGATGGAGCCGGTTCGCGGATCGAGCGCCACCAGCGCTACTTGCGGCGGCTCTCCCCCCCGTCCGCGAAGCTGCTTATCGACCAACGGCATGCCGTATCGCACCGCGTCGAGCGCAGCGCGCTGCAGTTGAGGGTCGAGTGTGGTGTAGACCTCATAAGATTCACTCCCCTGACGAACGTTCACAGAATCCTTTTGCAACTCGTCTCGAACGAGGTCGACAAAGTAAGAAGCGTCATTCGGATCGGCGGAGCCCGCGGACAAGGTCAGCGGTTCGGCGGTCGCATCGGTATATTCCTGTTCCGTAATGCGACCCGCGCGCTGCATCACCGCCAGCACACGATTGCGGCGCCCGCGCACCCGCTCCGGATACCGGAATGGGTCGTAGTATCCGGGCCGCTGAATCATCCCGGCCAAGGTCGCGGCTTCGGCCAAGCTTAGCTGCTGAACTGGTTTATCGAAATAGACCGGCGAGGCTTCCCCGAAGCCATGAATGTCATACGTGCCGCGATGCCCCAGGTAGATCTCATTACAGTAGTATTCCAAGATCTGCTGCTTGGAAAGTCGCTGCTCAAGCTCCAATGCCATGAAGAACTCAGCCGCTTTGCGCCTCCAGCTCTTATCGGGGCTAAGCCAAACGCTGCGTGCCAATTGCATCGTTAGCGTCGATGCACCCTCTTCCTTACGGCCCGTCTTGAGATCGACATAGGCGGCTTTGACTAAACGCAGGGGATCAAATCCACCATGATGGAAAAAGCGTTTATCTTCCACCAAGACAACCGCATCAACGAGCACTTTGGGAATCTCGTTCAACTGCACCAGTCTGCGCCGCTCCCGCTTTTCCCACGAAACGTTAGTAAGAAGCAGCGTCGTAGGCTCGGACACGGATCCAGAGGCTTGCTTGTTCGGAGTGGCGAAAAGGCTAATTGTATCGGAGAAGGAACCCTTCCTCAGATAGTTTTCCACCACCGCCGCATAATGCACTGCAAATACAGTGAATACCGCGGCACACGACCCTACGATCGCCAATACGGCAATGCCCGCACGACGCTCGAAGCATAGTGCGGAGCGATCCTGATTTTCATTTACCAACTCTTCGACCGGCTTTTTTACCCGGGGCCAGTCGTTAAGGACATGAAGATGTCTCACGCAAGTACAAGTAGCACGCACCGGGCCAAACAAGCGTAATCATCGCGATCAGGGTGGATTCGCCGGTGCAAACTGACTGCGGAACACCCACAACGATGACCTGCTACATTCTGTGTAACGATTGACCGGATTCGCGTGTCACCTAATATTTGAAACGGAGCGAGGTGGCCACCGGCGCGCTTCTTCGGGCCTGAGGCTTACGTGCTGGTGCGTCCTGTGAGTGACTCCAAATATTTCAGATCTACCTGCGCGGTGGTATGGTCATGGACGAACGCGTTCAGGTTCTTTGATTCCTTTAACATTGCTTCCAGGCCCGCTTGCAATACGAGCAGAGAATTTCGGTCGCGTGTGCGGTGGGCCATTTCGCCAAGCGTTCTGAGAGGCGACATGACTCGACCCTCACCCATCATCTGTGTGTTGGCAAACATACTGGCTCCTGTGTATGAAGTCAGCCCTTCTAGGCTTGGTCGTCGAGGATCCCATGAACCGGCATCCTGCCTATGAATTGTACACGAACTTCCTAAAGACCTCGCTGGTTGGACTTCGGTACGGCACGGTGCCGCCTGTGGATTCCGGCCGGCTGCTGGATGAGGCCAAACAGAAGTTCGGCGATGGGCTTGTCTGCGGACTCACCGCCGATTCTCTCGCGTGGCTCCTCTGCGAGAACGCGCGGCTGGCGGATACTCTCGCCCCGCCCACTCAACTGGATGCCTTGCAGTCCTGCCTGGAGGAGGTCATCGCGGAAGCTATTCCGGGAGATGTGATCGAGGCCGGCTGCTATCGGGGCGGGCAATGCGTGCTCATGGCAGGAGTCCTGAAGGCCCTGGATGCTGGGGATCGTAAGATCTTCGCGGCCGATTCGTTTGCTGGCTTGCCCGAACCTGATCCGCAAGAGTCGCCTGATGATGCAATCTTCTATCATCTGCTGGAGTCAATCGGACGCTTCAGATCCTCTCTCGATGAGGTCAATGACACATTGCGCCGGTACAATTTGCTGGGCGGCCGCGTCGTGCCGATCCCGGGGTGGTTTCGTGACTCCTTGAAGCGTGCGCCGATAGAATCGCTTGCCCTAATTCGCCTGGACGCCACGTTTCATCGGTCAACGCACGATGCACTGGAGGCTCTGTACCCGAAGCTGTCGAGAGGCGGATTTCTGATCTGTGCCGATTACGGCGTGCCGACCGGAGCCCGGCGCGCAGTCGACGAGTATCGGCTGGAATACGGAATCGAAGAGCCTCTCCTCGAAATCGACGGACAGGGTGTTCTGTGGCGGCGGGAGAATTGAGCTCGTCACCCCGCTATATCATGGACCTATGGTTCGGGTTGGTTGCCGTGAACTGAATCGGGGGGCGCCATGACCGCTGATGCATGGCGTCAAGTCAAGTCGGTTTTCGACCTCTGCGTGGAGCTGCCGATCGCGGACAGACCCGGCTTCCTCGACGCGCACTGCGCCGAAAACGACGAACTCCGGGCCGAGGTCGAGTCCCTGCTCAAAGCGCATGATACGGCTGGCGAGTTCATCGAGGAGCCACCCGCCGCTCGCGAAGCTGCCCCGCAACGATTAGGAGCCTGGGAGCTCACTGAAGAGATTGGCCAGGGCGGAATGGGCGCAATCTATCGGGCGCGGCGAGCCGACGGGCAGTACGAGCAGCAGGCGGCGGTCAAGCTTCTACGGCGCGGCATGGATACCGAGACGATTCTGCGTCACTTCCAACTCGAGCGCCGCATACTGGCGCAACTCGACCATCCCAATATCGCGCGGCTCCTCGATGGCGGCATGGCGTCCGACGGACGCCCGTACTTCGTCATGGAATACATCGCCGGGGAGCCGATCGACCGCTATGTCGAGTCGAGGAATCTACCCGTGCGAGAGCAGTTGAGTCTGTTCCTCCAGGTCTGCGCGGCAGTCGATTATGCGCATCAGCGGCTGGTAGTGCACCGCGACATCAAGCCGGGCAACGTCCTGGTGACCGCCGATGGCGTCCCTAAGCTGCTCGATTTCGGAATCGCCAAGATCGTCCAGCCCGGCTCTGAGCCGCAGACGGTGACCAGCGCGCGGATGATGACACCAGACTACGCCAGTCCAGAGCAGTTGTTGGGCGATCCGATCACTACGGCTTCCGATGTCTATTCGCTGGGCGTGCTTCTGTTTCAACTGCTGACCGGCGAGCGCCCCTATCGTGTCAAGACCCGCGCCCCTCACGAACTGGCCCAGGCCATCTGCGAGCAGCTACCCGAGCTCCCTTCAACGGCGGCCGGTAACCTGCGGGAGCAGCGTGGCGGGCATGTGGTGGCCCGAAGCAAACTTCTGGCGGGAGATCTCGACGCCATCGTGCTGAAGGCTCTCGAAAAGATACCCGGCGACAGGTACTCTTCCGTCGAGCAGTTGTCGGCCGACATACAGCGGCATCTCAGCGGCTATCCTGTACACGCCCGCAAGCATACGCTGCTCGACCGTGCATTCCGGTATGCCCGGCGCAACGCCGTCTCTGTCACGGCAGCCTCGGTGGTTTTGGCCGCTCTGATCGCTGGCCTCGGAGGGACGCTCTGGCAGGCCCGGATCGCACGCCGGGAACGCGCCGAGGCAGAGTCCCGGTTCAACGAACTGCGCAAGCTCGCGCGGCTGGTCATGTTCGATTTCCACGACGCCATCGAGAACCTGCCTGGTTCCACTGCCGCCCGGGAGTTATTGCTGCGGTCCGGCATGGAGTACCTTAACCGGCTCTCGGCGTCGGCCCCGCAGGACCCGGCCCTGCGCCGCGAGCTCGGTGAAGCCTATCTCCGTATCGGCGACTTGCAAGGCAACGCTGGTATGGCTAATCTCGGACTCCGCGAACAGGCCCGGCAAAGCTACCAGAAAGCTCTCGAGATAGCTCAAAGTCTCCCTGAAAACGACCTCGATGCACAGGGCCTGGTGGCACGGGCCAGGCAGACCCTCGGCGGAGTCGAGAATACCCGGGCGGCCGTCGCAACCTATGAGCGGATTCTGGCCGCCAGGCCCAACGACCGCAAGGCAACGACCGGTCTGGCGACAGCCCATTTTCTCCACGCGGACTCGATCTTCAAGCAAGGCGATTTAGCTGGTTCCATCGCGATTCGCCGGAAAGAACTGGCCATGCGCAAGGATCTGTTCGACGCCGACCCCGCCCTCGGCATCCGCAACTACGCACTCTCCTCCAAGATGTTAGGAGGGCTTCTCATCCGGGCCGGGAAACCCGAGGAAGCCTTGCCACACTACCAGCGGGCTCTCGAGCTCGAGGAGCGTTGGGCTCGCGAACGGCCCTTTAACGCCGAGGCCAGAATGGCGCAATCATACAGCCACAGCGACATCGGCTATATCCTGAGGGGTCAGAAAAAATTCCGGGAGTCCCTCACCCATTACCGGAAAACTGTCGAGATCCGGGAAGAGCTTCATCGTGTCGATTCGAAGAACCATCGCGCCAAGCTGAGTCTGGTGTCCGCTTATCTTCGCACCGGCCATGTCCACTTGAGCAGCGGCAACGCAGCAGAAGCGCTGGCACTTTATCAGAGAGGCGTAGCCCTGCTCTCACCGGACGTTCCGGAAGACCGCAAAGACCTCGCCGGAGCCTACACCGACGTCGGCGACGCATTCAAAGAGGCCCAGAGGCCACGGGAAGCAGAGAAATGGTACGCCCGCGCGAAGGCGTTGGCCGGCGCGAAGTAGATTGAGTTTCAGTCAACGACGGTTCCACCGCAGACTGGCTTCAGCGACGAGACCAGCGATTACATCCATCGGGGTCGGCGAAAGGAATCTCATCGAGCGGGCTCAGACGGTGCGATTCGTCGCGCCCGTCGTGGATCACCAAATCAACTTTAACCCAAACTGGATCACTCGTGGGGTGTTCGACTGCGCAACAATCTGACCGAAATTGGCGTTCGAAAAGTTGGTCTGTGGATCGCTAAACACGACGCGGTTGAACGGATTCGAGATCTCGGTGCGGAACTGCAAGTGGATCCGCTCGTGGATCGAGGTGTCCTTCAAAAGCGCAAAGGATTCCGCGAGCGACGCCGGTCCCCGTAGCGTCCCGATGTACCGCGACGTGTTCCCGAAGGTGAACGAAGCCGGCAACGAGAAGGCCGCCGGATTGATCCATCGGTCGCGGTTAGGGTCGAACCCGCCCGCCCCTTCCGGCGCCCGCTGCGCCACACCCGCCACCGAGTTTGGCCTGAGGGTTCCGTTGAAAATCGGCAGCGTGTTGGTCACCGCCAGCGATTGCGGAAGGCCGCTTGTATAGCGGTGAATCCCGCTCAGATTCCATCCGCCCACGAGACGGCTACCGACGCCTCCCAAGCCGCTCAGGTGCGGTCTGCCCGGCCCGAACGGCAACTCGTAAACATAGCTGATCGCGAGAATGTGCGGCTGGTCGTAGACTGAAATCGATCTCTCCGCGCGCCGGTCGTAAAAATTCTGCTGCCCGACGCCGGTGCTGAACTGCCGGGTGTCGTCGATCATCTTCGAGAACGTGTACGACGCGGTGAAGTCGAATCCCCGAGACATGCGTTTCTGCGCGTGAACCTGCAGCGAGTGGTAGTTCGAGTTGCCGTAGGTTGCGCCCGCCTGGCCAACGCTGTTGTACTGCGGGAATGGCCGCAACGCCTGGGCCACTGTAGCACGCCGGCCCCACAGGTCGACGAATTCCGGGAACGGCGGTGTCAAGCCGGCCGCCTGCGCCTGAGGCGACGAGATCTGCGCGTTGAGCAGCGATCCGAGTGATAGGTGTCGCGGGTCCACCTGGTTCCAATTCGTGGCATCCTGGGCGTGCAGCCGGCTGCCTTTTACCCCGACATAACCGGTGCGGATCGAGGCGCTCCTGCCGATTTGCCGCTCGATGGTCAGGTTCCACTGCTGCGAGTACGGCCAGACGCCGCCGCGTTCGCGAAGCGACACCGTCGCGTTCAGCCCGTTCTGGACTGTGGGTGTAATGATCGGCGGCTTGGTGAAGTTCTGTGGGAAGCCGCTCTCCCAGTTGAAGGCCGGTGTGATTCCCACGTCGCCGGAGGCAAAGGATGCCACTACGTTGAAACCGTCGGACGGGATCCCAATGCCACCACGATTCAGGTTCCAATAGAAGATCCCATACCCACCTCGAACGACCCAATCCTTGGCCACATTGTAGGCAAAGCCGAACCGCGGCCCAAAGTCCTTCCATCTTACGTCGGCAAGCCGGCGAAATCCATTACGACCCTGGCCGGAACCCAGAAAGGTATACGCGCCCAGCCGATTCCCGGCACCGGGGTTTGCCAGGAACGGATCCATATATGACAGGCGGTTCAACACGTCGCTGAACGGCATTTGCAACTCCCACCTTACCCCCACATTTAGAGTGAGCTTATTGGTGAGCTTGTAATCGTCCTGGATGAAGCTTGCGAAGTAGCTCCACCGCACTCCGGTCTCGTTGGCATAGAACCTCGCACTGGCGCTATCGACCTCGCCAAGTAAGAAGCTTGCGACGGCGTTACCGGTTCGAGAATCGGCCGGTAGTGCTGTCTCGAGATTCGAGAAGCCGAACGTTCCGCCGGTGTTAGTCAAGGCGTTGTCGTTGTCACGGTGCCGTAGGTACTCGGCACCCACCTTGATTGCGTGCTTCCCGCGAATCAGGCTTAGGGTGTCCAGGAAGCCGAACGAAGTATTGGGTGTCCGGTAGTTGGTGGTGTGGCCTACTTGGACAAAGCCTTGGTTAAACTCGACCCGTGGGAAGAAGTCTCCCTGCACTCCGCGGAATCCCAGCTTGTCGCGCCAGCCTTTTCCGTAAGTCAGAGAGATGTTTTTGTCGACCACGCGGTCCAGGCTCGCTACGAAGTGATTGATCGTCGTGGGATTGATAGTCCAATCCTCTCCCACCCGCACAAAACGACTGTTGAGGTCCTGCCGGTTATGACTTTCGGCTGACCCTTCCACGCTCGCCGACCCCTTGATCGCCGGGCGGTTCGTAAAGAAAAACGTTCCGAAGAGCTTGTGCGCCGAACTGAGCTGGTGGTCTATCTTCAGGGTCCAATTGTGGGCGTCCTGCATGGGAGATGCTAGCGTTGCCAGGTGGTTATTCGTGATGCGATCGGGATAGGTGGGCGCCGGATACAGCGCCGCGATATTGCGTGCAATCGGGCTGATCCGATTCTGCGGAATGATTCTGTTCGCGAATGGCTGGCGCATGAAGCCGCCCCGGCCGTCGGAAGCCGTGGTGGCGGGGTCGTAAATGTTCTGCATCGAACGGCCAAAGTCGCCACGCAGAAACTCCGGAACGGGAACTGTGACGAGCGGCCGAGTCAACCCTTGGCGGCGGCGGAAGCTGTCTACGGAACCGAAGAAGAACGTCTGGTTTTTCCGAATCGGCCCGCCAACTGTTCCACCAAACTCGTTCTGCCGCGTCGGGGCTTTCACGAGGGGGAAGAACCCTCGCGCATCCAATTTCTCATTGCGGAAGAACTCGAACGCGCTTCCATGGAAGCTATTGGTGCCACTCTTGAGCGTAAAGCTTGTCACGCCCGCCAAGGCGTGCCCGTACTCGGCGGCATAGTCGTTGGTGATGAGCTTGAACTCGGCGATGGCATCCACGGACGGGTTGTACTGCCCGTCGTTGTTCGGAGTCACGCTCAGCGCGGCGCCGTCATAATAGACGGCATCGGAGAACGAACCTCCTCCGCCGATATGCTTCTCCCACGTGTTCCCAGAGACTCCGGGCGACAGAAAGATGAACGCCGAAGCGTTGCGGATGTCACCGCCCAGCGTCAGCGGCAGGTCCAGGAACTTCTCGTTGTTGACCACGATGCCGACATCCGACGTGTCGGTGTTCAGCAACGGCGCCTCTGCTGTGACCGTCACTCGTTCCTCTACGCCACCCACCTCGAGCACGATATCCACGCGCGTGGTCTGAGCTACCTGAACCGGCACTCGAGTGCGTATGTACGTTTTAAAGCCCGGCAACTGGGCCGTGAGCGCATAGGAGCCGATCGTCAGGGCCGGCAGCGTGTACGTCCCAGCCGGACCCGAGACCGTTACGCTCTCGATTCCGGTCGCCTCATTCCGCGCAGTCACCTGCACGTTCGGCGCTACCGAGCCGGTCGAATCCGCCACCACGCCGGTGATCGTCCCGCGATCGATCTGTGCAGAGACCGGTACCGCAAGCAACATCCAAAAAGCCAATCGTTTCATATAACCTCTCGGCGAAGCTAGACTCTCTGCGAAAATAGTACAGCAAGAACGAATCAGAGTCCATCGTCTTCCCTTGCTCTGGTAATGGACCTCTGGTTGAAACTCAAAGCGAGCCGTGGCCTAACTGAGCCGCGACCTTGAGGAAGCGGTCTCCCAATACCGTTCAAAAGTGCAGCTCCTTCAGCCCACTCTACGCAAGACCGGCGCCTGGATGATCCTGACGGCCCTTGCGCTCTTCCCGCAAGCGGACCGCGAACAGGCTGACAGGCTTTATCGGGACCGGAAATTCACCCAAGCGGCGCAGGTTCTAGAAGAGCACCTGTCCACGCAGCCCGAAGACTTCCCGGCTCGACTGCTGCTCGGCCTGTGTTATCAGCTAGCCGCAGAGCGCCAAAAGGCGTTGGCTGCCTTTCAAGGCGCCGTGCGGCGCAAGCCTGGCGACCCAGATGCCCGCTACTTCCTCGCCCGCGTAGAGTATTTGCTGGGGCGGTTATTGCAGGCCGATGAAAACGCCCGTCTTTCCATCCGGCTCGGCGGCAGGCCAGCGCGGGCCTACGATCTGATCGGGCTGGTCCAGTCTGAGCAAGGCCTCAACGAGGATGCCCTGGATTCCTATGACGCCGCAATCCGAAGCGACTCAGAATTCGCTCAAGCGTATTTTAACTCAGGGATGTTGCTGCGCAAGCTTGGACGGGCGCAGCAAGCGGTGGAGCGCCTGAGCACCGCGCTTCGTCTCAACGCCCAGTGGCCGGACGCTCGGCGGGAACGAGGGCAGGCTTATCTTGAGCTCGGGAGGAAGTCTGACGCTGAGAACGACCTGGCCGCCGCCGTTTCTCTGGGCGACGACGAAACCGCGCGTCGTCTTCTGGCGGAGCTGCGCGCCGGGGCCAGGATGGAAGCCGACCCTACGTCGCAGCCCATATCACCGGTTGCTCCGATCCGCTTTCGCAACGTGGCCTCCGCTGCCGGCGTTCGCTTCGCAATCGAGAATCACCCGACACCGGCAAAGCATCTGATCGAAACTATGCCCGGCGGCGTTGCCTCCTTTGATTACAATAACGACGGCCGGCCTGACATCTATTTCACGAATGGCGCCTCCATCCCCTCGCTCAAAAAGGAAGGGACGAAATACTTCAATCGCCTCTTCCGCAATGACGGCGGAATGCGATTTACCGACGTGACCGTTGAGGCGGGCGTCGCCGGGACCGGTTACTCGATGGGGGTGGCAGCCGCGGACTACGATAACGACGGCAACGTGGACTTGTACGTCGCCGGTGTAAAGCGCAACATCCTCTATCGCAATCTCGGCGACGGGAAGTTCCTCGACGTCACAGTCCGAGCAGGCATCGGTAGCGGCGTCTGGTCGATGGCAGGCGGATGGTTCGACTATGACAACGACGGTCGCCTTGACCTGTTCGGGGTGAATTATCTGAACTGGGCGCCGGAACTCGACCGGTATTGCGCGGGCGTGACGCCAAGCGGCTCCGAGATCCGGGTTTACTGTCATCCACAGCATTTCGAGGGCCTTCCGAATGTTCTGTTCCGTAACCGGGGCAACGGAACCTTCGAGGACGTTTCGGAGAAATCTGGCATCGGCCGTCATGTTGGCAAAGGCATGAGCGTGGCTTTTGCGGATTATGACGGCGATGGCTCTACCGATGTTTTCGTTGCCAATGACACGGCGCCCAATTTCCTGTTTCACAATCGGGGTGACGGGACGTTCGAGGAAGTGGCCCTCCAGGCCGGAGTGGCCCTGACCGACGATGGTAAGACCATCTCCAGCATGGGCGTGGATTTCCGCGACTATGATAATGACGGCCTGCCCGACTTGGCGATAACGGCGCTTTCCGGGGAAACTTTTCCGCTCTTTCGGAATCTGGGTAAGGGGTTCTTTCGCGACGTTACCTATCGCAGCCGCGTTGGTCTGCTGTCCGCCAAGCGTGCCGGGTGGAGCAACGGCCTGTTCGACTTCAATAACGACGGCTGGAAGGACTTGTTCTCCGCTAATTCGCACGTGATGGATAACATCGATCTTTTGGGTATTCAGAGATACCTCCAGCCGAACAGCGTTTTCGCCAATCGCGGCAACGGGACCTTCGAGGATCTGTTAGCCGCCAGCTTTGATCCGCTGTGCGCTCACCGCGGCGCAGCCTTCGCGGACTTCAACGCGGACGGCAGGCTCGATGTCGTCGTCTCGTGCCTTGGAGGCCCGGCTGAGCTTTGGGAAAACGTCAGCCCCGAAGCGAATCACTGGCTCGGCGTGCGCCTGCGAGGGGTGAGAAGCAACCGCGACGGCATCGGCGCCCGCGTCAGGTTGGGCAATCAATGGAATCAGATGACTTCGGCCACGGGCTACGCGTCTTCGAGCCACGGACCTGTGCTCTTCGGGCTCGGAAAAGACGGGAGCGCTCAAGAGATCGAGGTGCGCTGGCCAAGTGGCGCCGTGCAGACGATTCAGAGAGTTCGCCCCAACCAGGTGCTCGACGTTCGTGAACCCCGGTGAGAGAACCGTTTCGAAGCCTGCGTTGCAAGCTGAAGCTTGCTCCACCTTAGTACAAAACAGACTCAATCCCCGCTGACGCGGGGGGCTTGGGGGCGGGACGCGGCCAACTGGCCGACGCTCACGTGGATCTGCGGGAGCGCACCGTCGGGGTGCTCCTCGCGCTGGAGGTGGGAGAGACGCTCGTTGAGTAACTGGCGACGGAGGCGGGCCTCGAATTCCTTGAGATGCTCATCGATCGTCGCTTGCTTCTTCTTGTTCGCCACCATGTCTTCGCGGTAGCGCTTCAGGAAGTAGCTGATGGTTTCGGTACGGATCTTGATCGAGCCCGTCGGCTTGTTCTCGTCGATGTCCTTGAAGCAGAAGTATGGCGTTCCGGAGTGTTCTACGATCTCTTCGACCACGGTATAGATCGGCGCGTCGTGGCCGCACTTGAAGCTCGATAGCTCGAGCGCGACTAGATTGGGGTGACGCGCGATGTACTTCGCGGTCCAAACCTTGCGCGAGGTGTTTTCCGAATACGAGTTCTTCCAGACGTCCGAGATCGCCATCGGGTCGGGGATTTCGCCCGAGCGGACTTCCTCGCCGAACAGCCGCCAGATGATGTCGTCGTCGATCGGCAAAGAGTCCTGCGCGAATACAGGGTAGCCGAGTTTCTGGAATTCTTCGAGAATTTCGTGGTTGACGCCCGGGTCGTTGTGATAGGGACGGCCGAGGAGCACGATGCCCAAGCGGTCCTCGCGCTCGAGCTGTTCGAGCACCTCGCGGCCCTGGCCACGCAGGATCACGTTATTGAACATGTCCAGCGCTCTGTAGCCCTGGCGGACGGCGCGCGCGTTCTCTTCTGGCGACAGGCCGAGGATGTCCTTGAACTGTTCCCACATCTGCCGCTCGAGCACGTCGGGCTTGCCGATGTTGACGAAGGTGTCGAGGAAGATGACGTTCTTTTCAGCGAACAGATCACTTTCCTTGGTGAAGGCCGCTTTGACTGCTTCGGGCGTGGTGGCGACCGTGGGGCAGGAGCGCGTGCCCTGGATATGGGTGAGGTCGCTCGTGAGACAGTCGATCATCGGGAAAAAGATGAGGTCGAGCGGCTTCTTGGCGTGGTGCACGTAGAGCAGGTTGTGGATATGCGGAATGCCAAGCTTTGAGGGGAAGCAGGGGTCGATCGAGCCGCGCTTGGCTCCGGATTTGTAGAGCTCCTCGCTGGTGTAATCGGACCAGATCATGTTCTGAGGCTTGATGCCGAGCGAAGCGAAGTACCCGGTGAACACAGGCGCCTGCGAGTACATGTTGAGCACGCGCGGCATGCCGATGCGCAGATCTGCGCGCCTGTTCATCTTCTCGATGCGGGTCTTCTTTTCCTGAGAGAGGAAACCCATGACGGGCTTGGGTAGAGGATCGGCAACGTTGGGAACGTCGGGGACGCGGAACACGCTCCGCGCGGCGACTTCGACGAGGTTGGGGTTTTCCTTTTTGACCTTGTCCAAACCGCCCTTGATCTGGCGCATCTCGTTGATGTCTTCGACGGTGCCCTTTTCGCAAGTGGCAATAATGAGCCGCTGCGTGCCTTGTTCAAGGGGTACTTTTGTTTTCGCGGGGCGGTAGGCGCTCTCGGAAAGGTTCGAGGTCTTGACGTCGATGAACGTACGGAGACATTTGTTCTTGCAGAAATAGCAGCGCGTGGATTCCGACCGCGTCGTCTTGTATTGGATTTCCTGGACGGCCTGCATGCCGATGAAGGTGGACTGGCGTCCGTTGTCCCACAGGCGGCCTGCCTCGAGTCCGGCTCCGATGGCTCCGGCTTCGCCGCAGTGTTGATGCACGATCACTTCGGCTTGTGCTTCCTTGCCTTTAAAGCGCGACTCGATGAAGTCCACTTGGGACTTGACGGCCGCAAGATTGTACTGGGTCCCGCCCTGGAGCAGGAACTTGCGGCCGATGGCGGAGATATTTGGGATCTGCGAGACGTAGAGCCAGATGTTCTTGGGCAGGACGTTGCAGAGTCCGGCCATGATCTCTTCCGGCTTCCAGCCCTGGCGCTGGAAGTCGACGATATCGGACTGCATGAAGACCGCGCAGCCGTAACCGAAGCTCGGATAACCTTGCGCGGCGAAGGCGATATCGGCGAACTGCTCGACCTCATAGCCAAAGCCTTGCGCCGTCGATTGGAGGAAGTAACCGTTGCCGGCCGAGCACTGCGTGTTGAGCTTGAAATCCTTCACGCGGCCATTTTTGAGGATGATGATCTTGATGTCCTGGCCGCCGACATCGCAGATGACGTCGACATCCTTGTAGAAATGCAGTCCGGCTTGGGTGTGGGCGACGGTTTCAACGACAGAGGCATCCGCGCCGATCACGTCGCGGAGAATGTCCTTAGCGTAGCCGGTGGTCCCCACGCCCAGTACGCGCATCGCCGCGCCCTGATCGGAGATTTGTTGTTCGAGCCTGGCGAAAATCTCCATCGTGTCTTCGAGGGGGTTGCCCTTGGAGAGCTGGTAGGCTTTGGCGAGGATCCGGCGTTCTTTGTCCTTCGAGATGAGAACCGCCTTGGTGGATGTGGAGCCGCCATCGATGCCGATGAATCCTTCGACTACTTCGGTGGGCTGGAACGTCGAGGGGACGAACTTCTTAGGCTTGTATTTTTCCTTGAATGAGCCGAGGTCGTCGGCGTTCTTGGCGAGACCGCCGTTGCCACCCTTCTTTTTCTTTTCTTCCTCGCGGCCGACGTTGATGTACCAATCGAGCTTATCCCAGCCTTTGTACACGCCGACTTCAGCATCTTCGTCCTTGCCGAATTCGACAGCGCCCAGCGCGGCAAAGTATTGGCCGGTGGCAGGGACTTTGATGAGTTCTTCGGGGTCAACGCCTTCGGGAAGCGGGTAGTTGCGCTCAGCCCAGATCTTGGGGATGTTCGACTTCCAGCAGTCCTGCATGCCCTTGATGTAGGTATTGGGTCCGCCGAGCAGAAGCACTTCCGGGCGAAGCGTGTTGCCGCGCGTGAGCACCGAGAGGTTCTGCATGACGATGGCTTCAAAAAGCGACGCCATCATCTCATCCGGAGGGACGCCGGATTTCTGCAGACCATTGATATCGGTTTCGGCGAAAACGCCGCATTTGCCGGCTACAGGGTGGAGCTTGATTCCCGTGTAGCCCATGTTGCAGAGGTCTTCCGCGGGAATTCGCAGCTTTGCGTTGATCTTATCGATTACGGCGCCTGTCCCTCCGGCGCACTTATCGTTCATCGAGGGGAGCTTCTTCTTGCGGCCGGTTTCGGGATCCTCCTTGAAGATGATGATCTTGGCGTCCTGGCCGCCGAGCTCGACTACGGAGCCGCATTTGGGATAGAGCTTTTCGACGGCGAGCGAGACCGCGTTCACTTCCTGGACGAACTTGGCTCCGATCATCTTGCCGATGCCTGCGCCGCCGGAACCGGTGACGAAGATGCGGCAAGCATCGGCGCGAAAACCGGGAACTTCGGTCTCAAAACGCCTGAGAAATTCGAGTGTCTTTTCGGGCTGCCTGGTGTCATGGCGTTGATAGTCGCGCCAGACCATCTCGTCGGTGGCTACATCGACGACAACCGCTTTCACGGTAGTGGACCCTATGTCGAGTCCGATCATCCACTGAAATGACATGCCGATCGGTTCCTCCGGCTATTGGACCGCGACCAGAACTCTGGGCGTCCAGCCTTCTTTTTGGGCGCGCTGAGCGATGTGCACCGCGAAGTTGACGGCTGTGCTCACGTAGCCCTTAGCGTGGGGGACATGGTACATGGGGCGACGGGTTTCGGGGTGCTCATCGACAAACTGCTTCAGATCGTCGAGCGACATGCCGATTTTTTCGAGGGTCTCGGCAAATTCACGCTTTGCCTTGTTCTTGGCTTCACCCAATGCCATCTGAACGCGGGAGTGCGCGTTGACTTCACCCTCGCCCGAGGTTTCGATAGGCAGGTAGATGATGTCCTTGTAATGGGAGATGACCGCGGCCTGCGCGCCATCGGACTGAGTGGAGGGCATGCATCCGAATGGCTTCAGGCTCAGCACCATGTGAGCGAGGTCTTTGTTCGAGTAGTAGATGTTCTTGGCGACCTCGAGGTGCCCTTCGCCGCCGCCGGCGCGGGAGTTGTAGAAGGGGTGGCCAATGCGCTGCATTTCGTACTGGTCGGCGAGATGGTGGCCGAGACCGCCGAGCGCGTCCACGAGGCGGTGATACTCGCGTTTGAAGATGGCTTCCGCAAGCCGGAGCTTCGCGACTTTGTTGCGGTAACTCCACTCGATTTTGGCCCGCTTGCCAAGCCGCCAGATAGGGGGGAGGACAGCTCCCTCCTCGAGACCCTTCATGTCTTTGTAGCGCTGGACGACCTGGTGGATCATATAGGTGATCCAGGTGCCGACGGGCTCGACGAGGACCTGGGCTCCTTCGCGCTCGAGGAATTTGAACATGTTGAAGTTGCCATCGCCCTCTGTGGTCTGGGCCCAGAATTCGCCGGTGATCTTGACGATGGGCTTGACGCGGAGGCGGTCGACTTCGAGCTCGTTGTACATGTCGCGGCAACGGTTGAGGGCGCCGGTGAAGTCGTCGCCCTTGATCTGGTTGACGAACTTGCCAATGTATTCGGCGGTATCCTTGAAGCCGCCGAGGAAGCCGGCTAGGCGCTCTTCCAACTGGTAGGGCTGCTTTTTGAGGAAAACCTCGTGCATGTAGTCCATCACACGGTCAAGCGTGCGGTTGGTTTCACCGGGATGGACTTCGAACGGCCGGATGGCGAAGGCGACTTCATTCAACACGTCGCCGCAGTTCAGGGCGTTGAGGATGCCGAGGAAGAAGTCGAGATTCATCTCGAGGCCGGCTTCGCAATCGGATTGGGAGAGGCCGCCCGATTGCTGGAACAGCAGGACGCGGAAGCCGTCGAAACCGGCGTTGCGCAGGGCGAGGCGGTACTCGGCCTCATACATGCCGAATCGACAGGGTCCACAGGCGCCGGCGGTGAAGAAAACGTACCGATCGATGATTTCTTGTTTGGAAAGTCCTTGTTCTTCAAGCCTTTGAAGGTACTGAACCACGTTTCCGACGGTAAAGTAGGTCGGGTTGCATTGACCGTTGTTACCGAACTCTTTACCGGTCTGGAATGCGGAAACGTTGGGAGTAGGGATGATTTCGGCGAGATAGCCGAGCCCTTCGAGGGCGCCGTGGACGAGTTTTTCGTGTTTCCAGGTGAGACCGCCGAACAACAAGGTCGTATGGCCGCGCTGCTGCTTGGTGAAGTAACGCTCTACGGGCTTTTTGAAGTGGTGGACTTCCTTCTTCCGTAAGCCGGCTTCCCGTTCGAGCCGGGCGCGTTCTTCAGCCAAGCGCTGTTCGATGATTTTCTCGATGGAGTGGTCCACCGTACTGCCGATCTGAATCAACCCCGGGCCGCTATCGGCCTTCGGTTGAATAAGTTGCGTATTCATGAGCGAGCCTCCCAGAAACGACCCGGAATGTGCACGTTAGCACATACACTATGAGCGTACTACTACCACTCACGACCAAGAATCACCCGGAATCGGCACTGTTTGAAGGAGATTGTATGGAAGGGGGTGAATCGGGAGGCGAACGGTCATGGAAGGGGGTGAATGGGGGCGTTGGGGTTAGAGGAAGCCGGGGCTCACCGCAAGCAAGGTTTTTCGCCTTGCCCAAGGCCACATGAGGGATGGCTGCGAGGCAGCCGCAGGGCGAGGGCCTGCCACAAATGTACAAACTCCAGACGGAGGCTTGAAGCCTCCGTTGAAGCTGAAGCTTGCTCCACCGAGCTTTCACTTCGGGAAGTTGGGATCCGCCTTCACTTCCAGAATCTGTGCGGTGTGGCGCTCCGTATGGGCCGACATGAACAGCAGCCATTGATGGGTGTCGGCTTCCTTGATAGCGGGATGTTCGGTGGCGTGCGCACGGAGGTCGGCCTTGGCGGTGCGCACGAACTCGAGCGACTTCTTTCGGCTTTCCGCGAAGTGCTTCACGGCTCCTTTGCTGTTGGCATAGCGGTTGGTCGGCCGTAGCGGTTCCGGCGCCTGGAACTTTTGGCTGCGGTCAGGGACCCTTTTCAGAATCATTGCGTCCTTGGCCATGCGCTCCTGTTTACGCTCGGGCGAAGCAGGCGCCTGGAGGGATTTCTGCGCCATGCCGAAAATGAAATCCTCGCTCGCCGAGATGTGCTCGGCGCATTCGGCAATCGACCAACGGTCCGGCCCGGCTTTAAAGTTCCATTGTGCCTCGCTAAGCCCCGCAACGGCTTGGCGGAACTTCTTCGCACTGTTGTCAAGATGCGTCGCCAGTTGTTCCCGGTCGGAATCGAGCTTCGGAGCAGCCGACGCGGCAACGGCAGCGAAAATCATTATGAATATGCTTCTTTTCATTAGATTATCCTTTCATCCATAGACTATATTTTTCACTTTGCTTCCACCACGGGCGGCATACGATCCAGGGACTGGCTCCAGCCGTTGATGTGGCGGTTGCGGGATTCCTCGCTGGGGAACAGTTCGTGAATCAGGAAACAACCGTCTGATCCTCATCGGTTTGGAGCTCGGCCCGGAGTTCAATGGTCACTCGAGTTTCGCCCGGATCCGATTCTGAGCCTTCCCAGTTCCAGGTGAAGACCAACCGTGCGGGCCGATCCACTTCCAAATACGCTCCGCTGAGGTAAAAGGGATCCCCATCGGGCAGCTTCTTTGCCGAAAATCGATACCTGCCTCCGGCGCGCAAATCTATCTGTGCGTCGAACACTTCGTAGCCCGGCGGGCCGAACCATCGCCGCAGCATGGCCGCATCGGTGAATGCTTGAAAGACCTTTTCCCGCGGAGCGCGGAATCGGCGCTCCAGCCGGAGCATGGCGGTGGGTTGTACAGCCTGCATCTATTTCGTCTCCTTTGATTCAGATTGCAGTGGTTCGGATTCCAGAAAGTCAGCGAGCGCGTCCAATTGCCGTTCCCAGAAGCGCTGATAGAACGACAACCACTCCGCTGCCTGCCGGATGGGCGCGGGCGAGAGATGGCAGCGATGCACGCGGCCCATCTTCTCCCGCGCAATGAGGCCCGCGCGCTCAAGGACTTTGAGGTGCTTGGAAATGGCGGGGAGAGACATGTGATAGGGCTCGGCCAGCACGGTCACGGGCGCCGAACCCGCGCTGAGGCGGTGGAGGATGTCGCGCCTGGTTGGGTCGGCGAGGGCGGCAAATGTTGTATCGAGTGCCGACAGATTATTAACCACTAGGTTAAGTATTGTCGAAGCCGATGCTCATGTCAAGTGAAAATTCCGTGAGATCAACAGCGAAGGGTGAAGTCCGATGCGTCGTATCGCGATTGTTGAGGATTCAGAGTGGTCTCAGAATATAGCCCGAGTGAGGAGATTCGGAGTTAGGGCACATTTTGGTTCACAGGCAGAATTGTCGATTTCGCAGGGGCGCAAGAGCCGTCAAATAAACTTGGCTGTAAATCAGGCGGGCTTGCGTATTCCGGTGATGTGGGCCACCCATTCCGGTGGAAGTGGGCCAGGCGAGAAGAGCCAGCCGCAGGGGTAAGGACATCATGACGGAAGTGGCCCACTTGGGTCAATAGTAAA
>Ga0187893_10005359_pt1 | contig 23092 bp, 13 predicted proteins | sample MA1701074metaG_FD_139574 | JGI IMG/M metagenome (GOLD analysis project Ga0187893, IMG submission 139574) | White microbial mat communities from a basaltic lava cave in the Kipuka Kanohina Cave System on the Island of Hawaii, USA - MA170107-4 metaG ...
AACTCCGTGGCCGCCCCTGTTGACGATTCACGCATCTTGGCGTGTGATGCGCGTGGATTCGTTTGACTTCGTGGATTCGTTTGACTTCGTGGATTCGTTTGACTTCGTGGATCGTTCGTGTGTGTTCGTGGATCGTTCGTGTGACTCGCAAAAGAACGATCCACGAAATTAAAACCCTCAGAGCGCGCAGAGCCTTTGAAGATCGATGAGGTGGTTTTTCTTAAGAATGTTGAATGTGATGCGACGAGGGGCGGCCACGGAAGGGCCGCCCCTACAGTTTGTTGACAAAGTCGCCTCGTGGACTTTCACCCATACGAAATTTTGATCTTGGTCTTCTCATTCGCCGACTGGTTCCCGGCCAGGATCGCGGTAGCGGATTTCAGGGCCTTTTCGGGACCGCAACGCAGTGCCGCCCCAGTTCTAACCGCCGAGCAGAAATTCGCGATCTCGTTTTTATACGACACACCCCGATCTGTTTGCGTCTGACTTTGCGTGACGGTGCGTGTTTGGGAAGTTTCAGCCTGGGTCGCCGAGGAATCAGCGACTGGCTGGGAAGTCTGAGGCGACACCTCAACTTTCGTGGTGATCTCTTTCTCTCCTTCACTGAACAGGTAGGCTTCGGTCTCCTCCGTTAAGATCAGAGTTCCCTTGGTACCAGTAAACATTTCATAGGCGTCACCAAATGCGTTTGATTCGATGGAACTGAACGACGCCGTCCGCCCACCCGGGTACTCGAAAGTTGCGTAAATATGATCGAAGACTTCGCGCCCGTCGTTAAACCGGTAAATCCCGCCAGTGCAAAACGCTGTTTCCGGAACAGCATCAAAGAACCAGTTTGCTACGGTAATCTGATGGCTTCCCAGTTCAGCCAGCAGACCCTCGGAGTATTGTTTGTACAGGCGCCAATTCAGCAGATGCTCCCAATCTGGATAGCCCCATTTGCTGGGATCAAAATTCTGGGCCGGAGACTCCTCGTTTCGTCTCCAGTTTCCGTTGCGATGCCAGGACAGGCGCGCATAATAGATATCCCCGAGTAGCCCCTGCTTGATGATGTCTTCGTAGGCTGCCTGATAGATGGGGTTGTAGTAACGCTGATAGCCTATCTCCAGTACTCGGTTGTTCTTTTGGGCCACCTCCTGCATCCGTTTCCCATCAGCACTGGTTTTGGCCATCATCTTTTCACAGAGCACATGTTTACCTGCCTCAAGACAGCCCACGGTGATGTCCGCATGACTCCATAAGGGTGTCGCAATGATGACAGCTTCAAGATCCTCCTTCTGAAGCATATCGCGCCAGTCGTCATATTCGCGGGGTTGACTCCACCCGGCCTTCACCATCCTTTCAGAGATGGCCGCCCGGCGTTTGGGATTGATCTCACAGAGGGCTCGGAGGTCAATAAACTCTTTCTGGCACTGATTAATCAGTCCTCTGCCCATGCCTCCAGTTCCAATCACCGCCGCTTTGACCGGACCGCCACGGATTGGCCCTCGAGTGAAGGCGGTCGCGCCCAGCGCCACCAGGGCCGGAGCGCCTGCGATGACCTTGAGAAAATTTCGTCGTCCAATCTGCTTCTGCTCAGGGGTAAGAAGATCCATAAAATTAAGAGTTCCTTTTTAGGAATCGCGCTTTTCAATAGGACAATAGAACCTATAGGACCTATATGTCCTATTCACTCGCAATCCGATTGTCCCGTCGTTTTTCCCACAAAACATCAAGACCCGCAATTTTTCCAGTGTCGAAGGTCAGCAAAACCAAAACCGCTACGGCTTCGATCAGGGTCTTGTTGACAATTAGATAGGTGCCCTCCTGTCCCGGCTGACTCATGCCCGTGGTCGGAATTGCTACCACATAGAACAACCCGAGTAATAACAGCGCACCTAGGTTACCCAGTCGCGTAAAGAATCCCAGCATCAGCGATAACCCTATCAGGACCAAACTGATTTTGACTCCGCGATCGATCCAGGGTATCCAGCCCGAGTCCGCTAGACGGTGCACTACGGAGGCCAGCGGGCCCGTCGCTGCCTTCAGATAGCCAGCGGAACTCCAGGCCTCGAGCGGGGCTCCCTGGCTGCTCCAGCCTGGCAGCATTAGCTTGTAATAACCTTCGTAAAGAAAGTGCCACCCGATGACCGTTCGAAGCGCAATCAGCAAAAACTTTTGCAGAAACGATGGATCCCGCGTTTTGCTAACCATCGATTAGATTGACCTCGCAACTAGGATTGGATCCCAGGATCATTGCTCGTTCAGCATTACGCTCCAATAGAATCGCCAGAGTCCCTGGATGATTATCACAGTACCGTGCCGCAAGTTCGGACCCACCCACATAAAAGGCCGTTGATAAAGCATCCGTTTCGGCAGCCGAGGGGGCGACCACGGTCACGCTGGAAACGCCTTCCGCGGGCTGGCCCGAACGCGGGTCGATGATATGCCCAAACCGTTTGCCATTAAGCTCGAAGAATTGCTCCTCGCTACCACTCGTAGACATAGCGCAGTCTCGAATTCTTAGCACTGCTAACCGGTGCTTCAACTTGCGTGGATGGCGGATCCCAACTACCCACCCGCTGTGGCCGGCATCGCCTGCGCCAATCGCCCGCATGCTGCTTGAGCCGGCACTGAGAAGTGCCGAGCAAACTCGCTCGCGAATCCGAATAGCCACTCGATCCAGGGCGTATCCCTTTCCAATGCCGCCAAAATTGATTTCCATTCCGAGCCACGCAAAGCGAACTGTCCGTGACGGCTCATCCAGAATCACCTTGTCACTGCCAATCAAGGGGTTCAACTGTTCGAGCTCCGAAGCTTCAGGCAGGCGTCCCTGGCGCCGCATGAATCCCCAGCAGCGACTAAGAGGACCAGCAGTGACGTCGAAAGCCCGGTCAGTATCTCGATAGAGTTGTTTGCTGAGAATTAACAGGTCAAAGAGCGACTTCTCAATCTGTACCGGGCGTAAAGCCGCCTGCCGGTTGACGAAGCTCACCTCACTCGTCTCCCGGAAAACTGTTAACTGCCCTTCAAGCTCATCGATTTCATCGAGAGCCTGACGAGCGACCTCCACACCCTCTGATTCCGAGCCTGGCAGGGTCACTTCAAACCTGCAAGCCATCGCCGTACGGTTTACGTGAAGCCAGAAACCCTTGGGCGGCGCAGCTTGACCTGCACTAATAAAGAAATCTCGCCGGTTCAACATCTTTTCAGCAGAGTTTAGGGGTGTTGCTTCGGCTTTAGCTTTTCCGAAAAACTACTCAGCATTTACAGGCGGCTGACTCCAAGACTATCATCGTCTGCCGCCAAAAACTAAAGCTATTCACTTGAAGCGTTAGCGTGGATCCCGTCCGTGTAGTGCAAAGGGTACCACCGATTCAGAGATTTTGACTAGTGATACTGAGTTGCTTTGGGATACTGAACACTGCTCACCAGGCGCCTTCTGGAAACTGCCATCAAATGATCTCGTTAACTTGTCTTGCTAAAAGTTTAGCCGTCGCGATTGCCATATCAACTCTCATTCTCAAGGGTTCGCTAATCCTGGGAATCGCCAAACCAAACCCACTCAGCCAGGTCCAGCAACAGGCTCGGAAAATACTCGCGTTCGACAGCGATTGGCGATTCCTCAAGTCCGACGCATCAGGGGCGGAAAAGCCGGATTTCGACGACTCGAGCTGGCGCAAGTTAAGCGTGCCACATGATTGGAGTATCGAAGGGCCTTTCGCTGAAAATAATCCCACCGGAAAAGGAGGAGGGTTCTTGCCCGCCGGTATTGGCTGGTATCGTAAGCACTTCGTGCTTCCGGTTGATTACCAAGGCCGTAAAGTTTTTGTCGAATTTGCCGGCGTGATGGCCAACAGCGATGTCTGGGTCAACGGCGCACACCTGGGCAGGCGTCCCTACGGTTACGTAAGCTTTCGCTACGACCTTTCAAACCACCTTCACTTTGGCAATGACAAATCAAATGTCGTTGCCGTGCGTGCGGACAATTCTGGACAGCCTGCTTCGCGCTGGTATACAGGCGCTGGTATTTACAGGCATGTGCGGCTCATCGTAACGGACCCGGTCCATATCGAGCACTGGGGCACGTTCGTGAGCACGCCACAAGTTGACTCGAACCGGGCGACAGTTCGTGTGGAGAGCACAGTAGTCAACCAATCGCCGCAGACTCGAACGGTGGCCTTGCAGGTCGACATCGTTGACAGCGCTGGCCGGCAAATTAAGTCCGGGAGTTCGCAGCCGCAAAGAGTCTCCTCAGCCAATTCGGCGATCCTGGTCCAGGATTTGGTTCTTGAGAATCCCCGCCGCTGGGATATCAATAGCCCTACACTCTATCGCGCAGTTGCACGTGTAATTGAGGGGCCAAACATTCTGGACGATGAACTTGTTAGGTTCGGAATTCGAGAGTTTAAGTTCGAGCCAGCTACCGGATTCTGGCTCAATGGGAGAAACTTCAAACTTAAAGGTGTTTGCCTGCACCATGATGGCAGCGCCTTTGGCGCGGCTGTGCCACTCAGAGTGTGGGAACGTCGTCTAGAACTTCTGCGAACATTGGGTGTAAATGCCATCCGCACCGCCCATAATCCACCGGACCCAAAATTCCTGGATCTAACCGACCGGATGGGCTTTCTGGTCATGGACGAGATGTTTGATGCCTGGACCGTGGCGAAGAACCCTTTTGATTATCACCGTTATTTCCGAGAGTGGTCACTGATCGACACCCGCGACACTGTTCGGCGCGACCGTAACCACCCGAGCGTGATCATCTATAGTACGGGCAACGAAATTCACGACACGCCCAAGGCTGATCTGGCGAAGGAGATACTGGGTTCGTTGATACCAGTCTTCCACGAAAATGATTCGACCCGCCCAGTCACGCAGGCCCTCTTTCGCCCTAACGTGAGCAAGGATTACGACAATGGTTTGGCCGACATGCTCGATGTGGTGGGGCAGAACTATCGCGAAAATGAGATTCTGGCAGCCTACAGACAGAAGCCGACTCGCAAGATCCTGGGAACTGAAAACACACACTCACGCGAAGCCTGGTTGGCCTTGCGTGACAATCCACCTTACGCCGGTCAGTTTTTGTGGAGCGGCATCGATTATCTGGGCGAATCGCCTGGTTGGCCAATGATAGCCTTTAACTTTGGCCTGCTTGACCGCGCGGGCACACCTCGTCCAATGGCCTTTCAGCGACAAAGCTGGTGGAGCGAACAACCGATGGTCCACTTGACCCGCCGGGTTGCACCCACTCCACTGGCGCCGACCGACCCCGGGTATGGACTTGACCGGCGGCCACAAGTACTTTTTTCTGACTGGAACCCGCGTGAAACTATTCCTCATGAAGAGAACGTCGAGGTGTACAGCAACTGTCAGGAAGTGGAATTGTTTCTGAATGGAAATTCATTAGGCTCCAAATTACTGCCAGCGGATGATGCGTCACGTAATTGGAGAGTCGTCTTCGCGCCAGGGACCCTGAGAGCGATTGGAAAAAACGATGGCCGGGTCGTCGCCAGCCACGAGTTGGTAACGGCCGGGAAGCCAGCCCGAGTATCACTAGCCGTTGATCGTAAAAGTCTTACCCCGCACTGGGACGACGTTGCTCATGTCACGGCCAGTGTTGTTGATGCCCAGGGCGTGCTCGTCCCAGGCGCTAATGATTTAATCACTTTCAAAGTAAGCAAGCCCGGCGTGCTTGCAGCCGTTGACAGTGGTGACAACCTGAGCCACGAATCGTTTCAAGCTCAGCAGAGGAGGGCGTATCAGGGACGTAGCTTTGCAATGATTAAGGCCACCGCTGGATCCGGAACGATAAAGATCACCGCTACGGCTCCAGGATTGACCAGCAGTTCCGTTGTCATTGGGGCCGTTAGATCTGACCGGAGGTTTTAAATGGGAACTAAAGGGCGACGAACTAGTTTGGTTTATGTCTGCACGCTGATTGTCGTTTCAGCCTTCGGCCTGAGTTCGGTCCGCGGGTTAAACAGCCGGCATGCTCACGAAAGCTGTTCTTCGCAGATCGGCGCGAGAGGAAACTTTGACGTGCGAGCCTTCGGCGCCAAAGGCGACGGGAAAACTGTAGACACGGTAGCGATTAACCGAGCAATTACCGCTGCGGCAGCAGCCGGAGGCGGAACGGTGCGTTTTCCTGCCGGCACTTACCTGTCATTTTCGATTCGTCTTAAAAGTAACATAGCCCTTTATCTGGACCAGGGAGCAACCATCCTTGCCGCAGACCCCAACGAGGTGAAAGGCAGCTACGATTTGCCTGAGCCTAACGAGTGGGACATGTATCAGGATTTTGGCCACAGTCACTGGCAGAATAGTTTGATCTGGGGAATCAATGTAGCCAACGTTTCGATTCTTGGTCCGGGCATGATCGATGGCAAAGGGCTGAGCAAACGCAGTCCCGGACCAAGGCGACCGGCGCAACCCGGCGATACACCTGTCAGCATGGGGGGCGCCCAACAAGCAAAACCAACCCTGGCCCCACTCGGTGAGGATCAAGATCCGAGCGTGATGAAAGGTCTTGGGAACAAAGCAATTTCGCTGAAACTCTCACGCAACGTTGTGCTCCGTGATTTTACAGTCTTTCGCGCCGGACACTTTGCCCTGCTGGCTACGGGCGTAGACAACCTGACTATCGACAACGTGAAAGTTGATACCAATCGCGATGGTTTTGATATTGATGCCTGCCGCAACGTTCGGATTTCCAACGTCAGTGTCAACTCTCCCAATGACGATGCAATCGTTTTAAAGAGTTCCTACGCGTTGGGTTTTCCCCGGGCAACCGAGAATGTGACCATTACGAACTGCCAGGTTACCGGATTTGATCTTGGCACTTATCTCGATGGCACTTTCCAGCGCACCCAGGAACTGGCGCCAGATCGCGATCGAGTAACGGGTCGCATCAAGTTTGGCACGGAATCCAATGGCGGCTTTAAGAATATAGCGATCTCGAATTGTGTTTTTGAGCGCAGCCGTGGGTTGGCGATTGAGACCGTAGATGGCGGCTTAATTGAAGATGTTGTGGTAACCAACCTGGTTATGCGAGACATTAGCACCGCTCCAATCTTCCTGCGTCTCGGCAGCCGGATGCGCGGGCCAGAAGGAACTCCGGTGGGCGCAATTCGACGCGTCCAGATCAGCAACGTGGTTGTCTTTAATGCCGATCCGCGTTATGCCTCGATCATCGCCGGCATCCCCGGCCATTCCGTTGAAGATGTAACGTTGAGTAATGTCCGAATTGTCTACCGTGGAGGCGGCACAAAAGAGCAGGCCGCGCTGTCGCCACCTGAACGGGAGAGCAATTATCCTGAACCCTCGATGTTTGGGGACATGCCGGCCTACGGCTTTTTTATCAGGCACGCCCGGAATATCGAATTGAATAACGTGGAAGTGAGTTTTATTAATGAAGAGCTACGGCCGGCTTTTGTTCTGATCAATGTAAAAGGTGCCAGCTTCCTAAACGTCAAGGCTCAGAAATCAGCCGAGGTACCTACGTTTGTCCTCCAGGACGTCGCGAATTTTCGAGTGCAGAATTCAACTCCGGTTTCGGATACTGAAATTGAGCAGACCAAACGAAAAGAACTGTAAACCAAGGCTGGCCTTAGGACTTTGGCCTTGGGCCTTTGGTCCTTGATCTTTGGCCTTGCGTTTTGGGTTTTGATTTCGATGGGACCAGGAAAATGGTTGCTAGAGTTTTGGGATTAGTTCTGACGGTTTTTAGTTTTTGCTTTGGCGGGAGTGTGCTCGGCCAAGCCAGGCTGGCTACCGGCCCGGACGGTCTACCATTATGGACCAGGGATGTTGGCGCTCGCCGCCAGCCGAGTAGAAAGCGGATCTTCTGGGCAAATTCTTATGGGGCAAAAGGCGATGGCAAGTGGAACAACACCAAAGCGATCCAGCGCGCGATTGACGCTTGCGCAAAGGCCGGTGGTGGCGTGGTTTCATTTAAACCCGGCGGCTATCTGTCTGGCGCTCTGTTTATCAAGAGCAACGTCCACCTCAGGCTAGGCAAGGACGTGACTTTGCTCGGCAGTCAGGACGATGCTGACTATCCGTTGCTTTGGACGCGGGTCGCTGGAATTGAGATGAATTGGCCTGCCGGATTGATCAATGTCAATGGTCAGCGAAATGTCTTGATCTCGGGCCTGGGGACGATTGACGGACAAGGTCAGAAATGGTGGGACAAGTATTGGAAGATGCGGCGTGAGGACTACGAGCCGCGAGGCTTGCGCTGGGCCGTCGATTACGATGCACAACGGGTGCGGCTAATGGTGATTTCAGAGTCGACGGATGTGACCGTGAAAGATCTTAGCCTGAGGCGTTCAGGCTTCTGGACCGTACAGGTGGTTTACTCCGGGCACATCACTGTCGATGGAATTAAGATCAGCGACAATCAGGGTCCCAGCACTGATGGTGTGGACATTGACTCGTCGAGCTACGTGCTGGTCCAGAACACGGACATCGACAACAATGACGACAACATCTGTTTGAAAGCCGGGCGCGACTATGACGGCTTGCGCGTGAACCGTCCCACAGAATACGTGGTGATTCGCAACAACGTTGCCCGGCGGGGCGGTGGGATTGTTTCTTTTGGCAGTGAGACGTCAGGAGGTATTCGCAAAGTAGTTGCTTACAATAATCGCGGTATTGGCACTAACGAAGGCATCAGGTTCAAGTCGGCCAAGACTCGAGGGGGCTATGTAGAAGACGTCCTGATTCGAGATATCCGGATGGAGAAGGTGCCTTTGCCTTTCACCTTTACTTTGAACTGGAATCCGACTTACAGCTACGCCACGATCCCGAGTGGACTTAAGGACGTCCCTCCTCACTGGATTGTGATGAACACTCCGGTGGAGCCTGCGTCGCGAGGGTTGGCCGAGTTTCGCTACATCACAATTGAGAATGTTGAGGTAACTGACGCGAAACGGATCTTTTCCGCCAGTGGACTACCCGAAAAGCCTCTCAGCAATGTGAAGCTGGTAAACATCCGGGCCGCGGGACAGGAGGCAGGACTTATTGAGCATGCCCGCAACTGGACCATGAAGAACGTCCAGATTAAAACCCCCTCCGGCAACCAAGTAAACTTTGTAAATGTAGAGCAGGTTGATAAGCCCCAAGTGACTGCCGCGCCACTTTAAGGCTGAAAGCGTTGGCTATGAAAAATTGAGTCTCCATAGAAATCACTCAACTGAGCAAATTTTCAGGTTGGGAAGGGTGGCTTGCCCCCGCTGTTGCGCCAGAGTTCACGTTTAATTGGTTAAGACAGTTTTCCTCAAGATTGAGCCTGCCGAAGCAGCGGGGGCAAGCCACCCTTCCCAACCTGAAAATTTGCTCAGTTGAGTGGTCTATCAAAGCGCCTAAATTTTTCACAGCTTCGGAGGACCGCCCCTACAGAGTGGGCCAGTGCTCGGATTCGATGTGCTCGTGTGTCATGAGCTCGATCATCTGAGAGACGAGTTGCGGGTGCGCAAGGGAAAGATCTTTTTGCTCGGCGATATCGGTTTGCAGATCAAAAAGTTCCACCGGAGCGTTTGGGCCACGCCGCACAGCTTTCCACCGGCCCATTCTCAAAGCCTGGGCAAAGGTCGGTTCGTGAAATTCAAAATAGACATATTTATGGCCCTTCTGGCGACGACCCAGCAGCGCCCGGGACATCGACATTCCATCGCTTTCCGGTGGCGGCTTTAAACCAACGAGGTCCGCAGCCGTAGCCAGAAAGTCCCACTGTGTCCAAATGTGATCGCTGACCTGTCCAGGCTTGATCCGCGCCGGCCAACGCGCAATCAGCGGCACGCGAATGCCGCCTTCGTAAAGATCTCGCTTCTGGCCACGAAACGGGCCGTTGCTCCCAAACAATTTCAGATCGTAACCACCCTCGTCCAGACCTTGTGGGCCATTGTCAGTGGTGAACAAAACGAGCGTGTTCTGATCAAGATTCAGGTCTGCGAGCAGCGCCAGAATCTTTCCAACATCCGCATCCAAACGGGTAACCATCGCTGCATAATTCTTCTGCTGTGGCGACCAGGGTTCGATTGTGTAAGGCGAGTCATCCGGTACTTGCATTCCATTGCCGGTTTCCCGGCCGAGCTCGTTGTTTGCATGGGGAATGGTGTAGGCAAGGTAAAGAAAGAATGGGGCCATGCGCTCGCGGCGAATGAATTCAAGAGCTTCGGCAGTGAACAGATCGTGTGAATAAGTTCCCTGCTTCAAGCTTACTTGTTCTTCGTTGCGCCAGAGGTAATCCGGATAGTAGTTATGAGCATGTCCCTGGTTGAGGTATCCGAACCAGTAATCAAATCCTTGCCGGTTTGGGATGCCTGAAGTACCCGGCTCGCCAAGGCCCCATTTTCCTATGACTCCAGTTCGGTAACCAGCACCCTTCAATATTTCCGCAATGGTTATGTCCCCAGGACGGAGCGGAACTCGTTCCCGTTTAAGGCTGGTGTTTCCTCGGATGTGGGCGTGACCTTGGTGCTGGCCGGTCATGAAGCTGGCTCTCGAGGGTGCGCAGACGGGGCTGGCAGCATAGAACTGGGTAAAGCGGATGCCCTGTCGAGCCATCCGATCCAGTTGCGGAGTTTTAATGTACCTCTGCCCGTAGCTGCCTAGATCACCATAACCGAGGTCATCAGCCATGATGAAAATGATGTTTGGGCGATCCGAGCGGTTTCGAGTTTGCGCAGAACAGACCCCACTGCTGTGGACAAACAGCAGGATCACAGCGGCTAGTAATGTGAACGACTTTGGAATCACCGTGTGCGCAAGAGTTTATCCCAAGTGATTTGGAGTAGCTATAAATTCCTGGCACCCCACTATCAAATCCCACCCACGGCAGTGGGTGGATTCTTCAGATCCTTTCTACTCACATCGCACTCTCAATCCCCCAATCCCACCCACGGCAGTGGGTGGATTTTTCAGATCCTTTCTACTCACATCGCACTCTCAATCCCCCAATCCCACCCACGGCAGTGGGTGGATTCTTCAGATCCTTTCTACTCACATCGCACTCTCATCCCCCAATCCCACCCACGGCAGTGGGTGGATTCTTCAGATCCTTTCTACTCACATCGCACTCTCTATCCCCAATCCCACCCACGGCAGTGGGTGGATTTTTGAGATCCTTTTTACGAAACAGAGACATAGAAAGGATCTGAACCATCCACGGACTACCGTCCGTGGGATTCCCGACCGCATGGGCATTGCCTCTGGTGGAAAGGATCTGAACTATCCACGGACTGCCGTCCGTGGGATTCCCGAACGCATGGGCATTGCCTCTGGTAGAAAGGATTTGAACTATCCACGGACTGCCGTCCGTGGGATTCCCGACATGGGCATTGCCTCTGGTGGAAAGGATCTGAACTATCCAAGGACTAGCGTCCGTGGGATTCGCGAACTCGATTTACACTGCCTCGGTAGAAATGAAAACCGAATCAGGCATTAGTGCGGATAAGGCTTTGTTTTTCTAATCTGTGTAATCTGTGTAATCTGTGGATTTTCTGGTCGATTGAACGTCAGGCGGCGAGGGGCGGCCACGGAGGGCCGCCCCTAAAGATGTGTCGGCCGGGAGTGTTGGAAGCAAGAGATCGACTACTTAACCTTTGCTTTGGGCAGTAGGGCGACTGCCAGGGCGCCGCAGAGTGCCAGGCTTATCAGCACGACGAAACCCAGACCATAGCTATCTGTGCGGTCGCGCACTGCGCCGATTAGCATTGGGACCAGAGCCTCGGCCGCACCATCGGCCGTCAAGATCAGTCCCATCACCCGCCCCAACACTTTCACACCAAACAGTTCCGCAGCCATCAGAGGAATTATCATGTAGTCGCCACCAAGACCGATTCCAAAGATGATTGCGAACAGGTAGATAACACCCGGTTGATTTGCGAAAAACAGCAGCGGAATGGCCGAAGCCACCAGCAGATAAATCAGCAGCATCACGTACTTCTTCGGATAACGATCTGCAAGCCAGCCCATCAAAAGTCGCCCCACTAGACTGAACGCTAAAACCAGCGATGCGACCGACGCTGCCTGCGCCTTTGTGTAGCTGACGTCAAGACTCAGAAAAAGCTTGAGATGTTGATTCGTACCGCCGACGGCTCCAATCGAACACATGCTGCCAATGGCCAGCAAGTAGAATGCACCGCTCTTAAACGCCCAGCCGATTGGCGCGGTCTGGGCAGGCTTTTTTTCGTCAGGGCTGACGGGGGCTTTCTTCCTGGCAGCTGCTTCCGGCGACTCCTTTACAAAGTAGGCCAGCGGAAAGGCGACAGCCATAATCAAAACACCCAGTAGTGAAAGCGCAATGCGCCAGCCAAACCGCTGCTCCAACCAGAAGGCAATCCAGGGCACTAAGGCCCCGCCGAGACCGATACCCAGATAGGCAAAGCCCATTGCTTTTCCACGCGATTTGTCGAACCATCTGGCCAGTAAGACCTGATTGGGAAGTGGCCCTGCCGTCACATAACCGAGCGCATTAAAAAGATAGAAGAAGTAAAACATCCAGAGCGCGGTCATATTTCCTAAACCGATAAGCGCAATACCGGCCAGGAAGATGCCAATCATCATCAGCTTGCGTGGGCCAAACCGATCCACCATCCAACCCGCCAGGTAACCAAATAGAGGGCCCACCACAAGTTTGCTCAGAGCGTTTCCGGAAGTGACCGTCGTCCGAGTCCAGCCAAACTCTTTGACCATGAAGTCGTAAAAGAACGGCAATCCATAAAGGGCGATCCCCACAATGGAGAAAAGCGCGAAAAACGAAGTCGCTGCCACCTGCAACTGATCCGGGCGCGAGCGCTCGACTGCTGTTGGTACTTCGACCTCAACTTTCATCTGGTTTCGTCTCCATTTGAGTGGTACTTAGACTTGTGTGATTTTTGCGGCTTTGCCGACACCTTATTTAGTAGACAGGCGCGAGGGCTTCGCCTCGCCGTCGGTGAGGCAAAAGCCTCACCCTGAAAATAATAAGACGCAAACGGAAAAGCCACAGGCTTTCCGAACGGAAGGCGGCGGAGCCTCAGAAGTAGTCCAGGTAAATCGAAAATCTGATCGAGAGTTGCGAGAGCGGGCGACAACCACAGGCGAGCCGACGTTGTCGGAGAAAACTCTCATTCACCGCTGTCGCCCGCTGCTGCGGGCTTGCGGTTTTTTATGCAACGCAATCCTGGGGTTCCGCTGCGCTTCACCCCAGGCTTTATTCTGCCGCCTGCTTCGCAGGCTGGTTGAACGGTTCATTCCGCCAGACTCCTCCGCAGGCTGGTTGAAGAGTTGTTCCGACAACCTCCTCCGCTAAACTTCGAAAAGTTGTTTACCCTAAAGCCCTACCTGGCGTTTAAGTTCCGCAAAGCGTGGTTCATTTTTTAGATCGTCGAACTGTGGCTCGACCCACAAAAATACCAGCCAGTTAAATCGTTCGTTGGCGGCCCGCTCCAGTAGATTCAAGGCTTCAGCACGATTACCCAGCCCCGCCTGAACAACTGCGAGGTGATAGGGTGAGACATAGCGGCTTTCGGCTCGCCCTTTTAAGTCTTCAAGAATCTGCATTGCCTCGCGCCGTTGTCCAGCCTTGCCATAGACATGGCCCAGTCCAGTTAAAGCACTGATCGACTCTTTATCCAGCGCCAGAGCCTGCTTAAACTCCGCCACAGCCTGCTCGAATTGACCCATCTGCGTCAGCACAAAGCCCATCTCGACGTGGGCGCGCATGAAGTTTCGATCCGTCTTCAGGGTGTTACGGTGGGCCTCGAGCGCAGCATCATACTGGCGCGCATAATAAAGGTGACGCCCCAAATCGGAGTTGATTGTTGACGAGAATGGCTCGAATTCACGGGCCCGGCGAGCTTCAGCGTTCGCTTCATCAAACCGCCCCATGGCGGCCAACAGGGCCGAATACCATTGGTGGGCAGTAGCATAATCGCGTTTTAGTTCGATGGCCCGCTTGAAATGACTCTCAGCCTGGGACCAGTTCCAATCGTAGCGGTAAAGTATCGAAGCCAGAGAGGCATGGGCCTCGGCCAGAGTTTCATCGAGTTCCAGCGCGCGCAGAGCAGCATTTCTGGCCTGATCTCGAGACTCAGTTGCAGGCCCAACGTTATAAACGTTCAGCAGCCAGTAGCAATCGGCCAGGCCCGAGTAGGCCGGTGCGTATCTTGGATCCTGATCGATCGCGCGCTTGAAATAATCGATGCCGATTTGCAGGCCTTCGGCAGTGCGCTTGTTCCAGTAGAACCTGCCTTGAAGGTAAAGTTCATAGGCAGCCGGATTGGTGGCATAACCTTTGACTAGTTGCCTTTGCTCTTCGCCACTCAGCTGAAGTCGCAACTTCTCAGTTATATCGCGGGACAGTTCCTCCTGCAGGCGAAGTAAATCCGAGAGCTGGCGACTGTACTGTTCGCCCCAAACGTGACTGTCATCACGTGTATCGACCAATTCAACCTTAACGGATATATTTTCACCGCGTTTCTCAACAGTGCCGGTCAGAACGCCGGCTACATTCAAATCCTTCCCAACGCTTTTCAGATCCTGTCCCAGTCCCTTGTATTGAAAGACAGAATTGCGCGAACGAACCTTTATGGCCGGCAGTTGCGACAAGCTGTCTATTAGACTTTCGGTAATGCCATCCGACAGATATTCGGCACTGGGATCGGCATTGACATTGATAAACGGAAGGACTGCGAGCGAGGTAATGGCTCCATTCGGTTCGGACTTGAAGAAGGCATAGCCGGCAAACATGACTACTAACAGCACTGCAGCCAGCAGGGGAAAAACAACCAGGCGGCGGGATAACAATTGGGTCAATACACCGGTTTGCTCGCGAGGCGGTATGCTACTGCTAAACTGGAAGCTTTGGCTGGCATCGGGATCAACTTCTCGGAGGACTGCTCGCAGATCATCCCGGAGCTCTACCGCCCGCTGGTAACGATCGTTCGGATCTTTAGCCAGCGCGCGGTCCAAAATCTCCTGTAAGCGCGCAATGAGGGGCGAATCTTCACCGCGCAACCCAGCAATTGGCTTCGGCTCTTCGTGCAAAACTTTGTATCGGACCTCAACGCTCGTCTGACCATGAAACGGCCAGGTCCCGGTGAGCATTTCATAAAGTACGACCCCGATTGAGAAGATGTCGGCTCGGTGGTCTACACTGCGACCGGCTGCCTGCTCGGGAGCCGCGGCGGTCGCGGTGCCGTACGGTATGCCCATCTCGGTGAGTTGTGTCTGATCGACACCTTCGGCACGCCCGGCACTCTCATCAACCAACTTGGCCAGGCCGAAGTCCAAAACCTTAACGACTCCCGAATCGGTAACCATCACATTTCCGGGCTTGATGTCGCGATGAATGATGCCGCGCGCATGCGCCGCTGCCAGAGCATCTGCCACCTGAATGGCGATCAATAACGCCGCGCGTAAATCAAGCGGCTTCCCTTTTACGAGTTGACGAACGTTTCGGCCCTCGACGTACTGCATCACTATAAAGTGGATGTCGTCGACCTGATGTAGATCAAAGATGGTACAAACGTGCTCGTGATCTAACGCCGAAGCTAGTTTTGCTTCACGCTCAAAGCGTTTCAGGTTGGCTTCTCTGGTGGTTAGCTCGGCGGGTAGGATCTTCAGTACAACATTGCGCCCGAGCTTCGTGTCGAGAGCCTTATAGACAGTCCCCTGCCCGCCTTCGCCGATCTTTTCCTTGATGCGGTAATGGAGTAGTGTCTCTACTTTCATTTAGTTGCTACAACGATTCAGAAAGAGACTAACGCGAACTAGCTTAAATGCTCAACCTTTTACAAACTGACGCAGGCTAAGCCAGGCGGCCAGGCGATCCGGCCAGGTAGCCAGAATTGGATCCTTAACCCCCAGACCAAATCCGTGTGGACCCCGCTCATACAGGTGGAGTTCAAACGGCACACCGGCGCGGCGCAGTGCGGCCGCCAAGCGGAGGCTGTTCTCCACCGGCACGCCCGCATCGGCTACCGTATGAACTAAGAAAGTTGGCGGCGTCTCAGCAGTAACTCGCTCATCGTTAGATAATTGTGCCACCAGTGATTCATCAGGGTTCGCTCCCAGCAGGTTACGCTTTGAACCGGCATGTGTTCCTTCGCGCATGGTGATCACCGGATAGATCAGTACCAACAGATCTGGGCGTGAGCTTACGCGTTCGATTGGATCGCTGGCGGCAGCATTACCCGTATCAAAGTGTGTTCCGGCTGTTGACGCCAGATGGCCGCCAGCCGAAAAACCAAGCATCCCGATGCGCTTCGGATCGACACTCCATTCCGAAGCTCGAGCACGCACGGTGCGAATCGCCCGAGCTGCGTCTTGCAACGGAGCCGGGTGTGGGTAGCGGGCTGTGTGTCTATATTTGAGCACAAACGCTGTCACTCCCACCGAGTTCAGCCATTCCGCAACGGGCTTTCCTTCGTGATCCGCGAGCCGAGCATACCCACCTCCGGGACAAATGATGATGGCTGCGCCCGTCGCTTTCTCTTTAGCAGGCAGGTAGGGTGTTAACGTCGGAACGTCAAGGGGTTCCTGGCCCAAGGCGCCTGGGGCTCCGTTAGGCCAGAGGACGATTGCCTGCTCGCTGGCTTTAACGGTAGGGCCAATCCCGACGGAGAAGAGAATTAGGCCAAGCAATAGATAAAAATTTCTCATTGGTCATTTTCTCATGTGTGATTGGATGATCTCGCACCCGGCCTCAATCCCACCCACGACAGTGGGTGGATTGTTCAGATCTTTTCTACAAAACCGGGCACCCGGCCTGAATCCCACCCACGGTAGTGGGTGGATAGTTCAGATCTTTTCTACTAAACCGGGCTCCCGGCTTCAATCCCACCCACGGCAGTGGGTGGATAGTTCAGATCTTTTCTACTAAACCGGGCTTCCGGCCTCAATCCCACCCACGGCAGTGGGTGGATAGTTCAGATCTCTTCTACAAATACTGCTCCTCTCTTCCTTCCCTCTTTATTTTATCTGCGTATTTTTTCTGCGTTAATCTGCCGCTATGTATTCCGGTAGAAAGGATCTGAACAATCCACCCACTGCCGTGGGTGGGATTCAAAGAGCAACGTGCGGTTCAGTAGAAAAGATCTGAAGCTTCCAGCCACTGCCGTGGGTGGGATTCAAAGAGCAACGTGCGGTTCAGTAGAAAGGATCTGAAGCTTCCACCCGCTGCCGTGGGTGGGATTCAAAGAGCAACGTGCGGTTCAGTAGAAAGGATCTGAACAATCCACCCACTGCCGTGGGTGGGATTATCGAGTTTTAACACAGCAACTGCTGTGGGTGGGGTTTCCCACGAATTCTCTACGTCCAATAAACCCGAAAATCGAGCTTGTTGCGGCCAGGGGCGCCCACGGAGGGACGCCCCTACTGGTTGGCGTTTCAAGGGCCGGGGAGTTGGTGATGGCTTTGGCTTCGCCGGCTCGGTTCCTTCATCAATGTCTGGAGTGGCTGTGCGGTTACGCTGGTACTCGATCGCCTCTTTCGAGGTACCTAATTTTGGTCCAACATAAATAACCGCAAGCTCCGCCAAAGCCGCAGTTGTATCGTTGCCAAACCCGCTGAGGGCGGTAAGCTTTAGATAGCGAGTCGTGATCGGCTCAGAGAAAAGCAACCGCTGCAGGTCGAAGGTAGAAATCAGCTCACCGCGTTTTACCTCCCGCCACTCGCTCCCATCATTGCTCGCATGAATTACAAATCCGCGAATATCGCCTTCATGCTCACGATGATTTTGACGCGACATGACGACGAGACCAGACATGGCAACCGGCCTTGCAAAGGCAATCGTAAACTCATGGGGGTGTCTCCGGAGGTTGCGCGAATCGCCTGCAATCCAGTAAGTGTTCGGATCCCCATCGATCGCATTCTCAGGTGGATTTGTTGCCTGGGCTTCCCCTCTAGCTTCTGCTTGAAGCTTTTGCATAATCCGGGTGTCGAAAAACAACTGCCGGATCGCAGAGGGCTTAATACTCACCGCTGGCTGAAAGCTGCCAGACGCCATGTAACTAAGCAAGGACCGACGTAACTGACGGGCCACCGCACCACCATCTAGTGAAAGGTCTAAAGCTGAAACCAGAAGTTTGCCGCGGCCCATCCGGCTTTCGAAAATCAATCCCAGTTTGTAGTTCCGATTCCAATCATCAATGGCCCAGACGATTGGTGCCAGTTGCCGGGGCAACCGATCCAAATTCACTGCACGCACGTTGCGGATGAGCTCGGCCCACTGCCAGTCGAAATGAGCCTGGGTGGAAAACTGGGCGAGCGCCGGATGGTCAATATCATTCCAGGTGCCCAACATACGTCCCCAGGCTGGTCCCATCAGGCGGTTCCAGAAGACCGGCACGCGGTCGAGCGGAGGACTCGTCCAATCCAAGTTTGCATTTCCCGTCATGAACAAAACCTTTCCACCCCTTGCCAGACGCGCTTCCGCCTCCTCCCAGGAACTTGTCAGCGTAATACCTTTGGGAATTGACTCGTCTATTTCCGCCGGGTAGACCCAAAACTTCCAGTCGTTTTCAAATTCAGTATCTTTGAGACCAACCACCAGTTTGTACATTGCGGGTGCTTTGAGTTTAGCCAGCTCAAGCTTGACCTTGCCGAGCTCAAAGTTCTTTCCGATGGGAATCGTTCGCGCCGGCCAGGACCCTTCAATCAAGACCTTGCCTTTCTGATCCACAATCTTCCAAACCGGATCTGAGCGCTCGAGTGGTTGCGGTCCGTAATGTGCGACCTCCACCTCGATTTCGAAGGGCTCGGCTGTCGTAAACACCCGCTTCTTCAATCGTGCCAGAGGTACCGTGGTGTTGTTGAAGCGCCGGAACTCCTCTGCCATGACGTAACTCTTGGATTCCCAGAAAGCATCAATGACGCCAACAAGGGCCGTGCCCTGACCGAGATAGTCCCGAATGTCCAACAGTTGAAAGCCGCCCATTCCAGGGGTCCGCAGGCTTGCCTCGATCTCTTCCTTGTAGCACTCAACCTGAAAACGACCTGAGGCCAGCGCAAAGTCCTTATTCTTTTGAAGCAACCCGGCAGCCGCCATCGAGTCGCGGAAAATCTCGTAGTTTCCGGGTCGCATATACCCTCGGAATTTCTTGATGATGTCAAAGTCGGGATAGGCGACCCATTGCCCTAACTCGTGGGACGCCACCGGGATAGTGATATCTACCAGCGATTGCCTGTAGTCGCGCCCGAACCAGGCAGTGTTGCCCCGCAACATTTTCGGACCAATGCGTTGCATGACCAGATAATCTGCCCCCTCCATGGGTTCAGGTATTTCTCGGTCTGTGTGGCCAGTACCAGTTGTGTACAGGCGGCGGGCATCCCGACGGCGAAAGTGCTCGGCCCATTTTGGCAGCGACTTTTTCCAATGACCTTTTGGCTCATTGCTCGCGGAAAAAAGAACGAACGAGGGATGATTGCCAAAGGCTTTAATCATTCGCTCGGTTTCCAGGTAGAGCATTTTTTCCATCGGCGTGCCGGGACTGATCTCGTTCCACATGCCCGGCTCTGGTTGCAGGTAGATTCCCAGTTCATCAGCTGCTTCGAAGGCAGCTTTGGGTGGGGCCCAGGAATGAAAGCGAATATGATTCAAGCCCCAGGCTTTACTCGCCTGCATGATTTGCCGCCAAGACTCGATGTCGGTGGCCGGATACCCAGTGAGCGGGAAATCACCTCCGTGATGAGTTCCGCGCAAGTAAGTCCTGCGTCCATTGATGGAGAAATCATTACCATTGGCGGCAAACTCACGGAGACCGAAGACCAGGGTGCGACTGTCATCAGCGTGTTTTCCTTTGAGACTCAACGCGAGGCGCTGTAGTACCGGATTAAACTCATCCCAGAGTTGGGCCTCGTTGCCCATCAAAACTTCAATCTCGGCCGTTGCCACCGCGTCTTTCCACGAAACCGGAACGCTCACCCCTCCCGCCGACAAAGTACCGGTTCCAGCTTCGCCCGTGCTGTTTCCGATCTCCACCTTGATCAGCACAGATTTTTTGGCAAGGTTGGGAAATACTTGTGCGTCTTCGATCCAGACCGGAGTGGTAGCCGACAGCTCGATTCTTCCGATGATTCCATTCCAGCTGCTGGCCAGCGAGTCGGAAACGCTGTGGGCGTCCGGTCGATAGGGCATCAGCATGCGACTATCAACTCGGACTGTGAGCAGATGCCTACCCGGCGAGAGCTTGCCAAGGCTGTAAACATGAGGCGCAGAAAGACTGTTGTTGCTGCCGAGCTTTTCTCGACCAACCCAGACAATCGACTCCCAGCGGGGTCTTTCCATGAACAGCACCACCCGCATATTCGCCCAACTCTGAGGAATCTCGATTTCGCGCTGATACCAGGCTGCTCCCAGGTAGTGTCTGGGGGGTTGTGAAAGAAACGGTACTTTAACCTTTCCCGGGTGAGTGTAGGGCTTGTACTGTTCGCGCAAAAACCAGAAGCGATCGTATAGGGACAATACCCAGGGTGTCTGCGTGCTGATCTCATCTCCGTAACCCTGTGACTGCAAAACACCTGGTAACTTTATTTGATCGGAAAGCTGAAGATCGAACCACTGTTCAGAAACTCCCACATCCTTCGGATCGAGAGCGAACCGCCACTCACCAGCCAGTGAAACTGCTTCTCCGCCCTGAGCCCAACCGAGTCCTCCCGTTGCCGAGACGAAGAGCAGAAGAGCAAACGCCTGGCAACTCAGCTTTGCAAGACGTATCACTCCAACCATACGCTCACCCCCGCAGGGCGTACGTCTTTCTCTCCTAAAACAATTCGAGCACCGGAGGGAACCGGAGCGGTAAGCGTGAGTTCTGTAAAATTGGTGGCTACCCAGAATCCGTCACGCCACTCCACATGAAAGCCATTGGGGAAGTCCTTGACTTTGACACCTGCGCGCTCAAATACGCCTCGTAATAACTCCCTTTCTAATTCACCACTAAGCGACTCGACACCAATGTAGGTGACACTGCCACGTCCCAGTTTGCGTGTGATAGCCGCAGCCTGGCCTTTGTAATGGTGGTCGGAATAAATAGCCAGAGCGGTAGTGCCAGCCTTTGGTTCCAGGGTTTCACCCCAGACGCCCCACTCAAAACTTTTTCCATTTGCTGTGACTGTGCCTTTCAAAGGTGAGGGCAGTACATCGTAAGAGGGAATGGTTGCACCGATCAGATCGACTATGGGCTTGGACCATAGGCCTTCCCACAGATAACCCCGCCGGTCTTTCTGGGCTGTGCGCAAGGTCAGAACCAGATGACCGCCACCCTGCACGTAAGTTGTCCAGCGATTCACCAACTGTTCATCCGCCAACTGGTAAGCAGGTGCGACTAGAAAGGGGTAACGCGCAAGGTCTGCAGATTCGTCGATCACGTCCACCGGACTGCCCAGCCCCTTGAGCGCTTTGTGATATTTCATGATATGACCGATGGTGTCCCAACGATTCGTCTGAGGGTGATTGTCCAGGTCCCAGCGATTGTCAAAATGATAGAGCACTCCAGCGCGACGAGCAGCGCGCTCGGCTGGCTCGACGGTGTCTTTGGGGCGCAAGGCTCGGAGCTTGTTTACGTCCTTGATTGCCTGTACAAACTCGCGTCCACCCGGAGAAAGGGTGACGCCGTCGGTTTCGACAATCCCCTTGTGGTAGAGCTCGGCGCCAAACAGCGGTTGTCGATAGCGATAAGTGCAAACCAGACTGGCTCCGCCCGAAAACGCTCGGAGGATCCACATGTAGACGGCGCCGGGTAGAGGTTGCGGGTTCACCTGGCCCCAATTGACCTGACCCGGCTGCAATTCCATGATGCCTTGTGCAGGGTTGAGGGCTCGCATGTAGTCGTGCATAAAAGCGATCCCGTCAGCATTGCCCAGCCGGTACCCGAGCGGTCCCTCATTCATTCGGCCGTGCACTGGATAGATGGTCCAGGTCATAACTTCGAAATCCTTGCGCGACAGCGCGGGATACACTTCTCGATGTAGCGCCATAAAGTTATGTGTGATCCACTGGTCTTTGATATGGCGGCGAAGAACCTGAGTCTGAAAGCGCAGGTAGTGGGCGGCGTTTTCGGCGAACCAGCGCTGAAAATCCAAGAGGGCGTGGGGATTGTGCTGGGCCACAAACTCCCGGAAATTGGGGATTCTAATCTGGGCAAAATCCTGGTAACGCTGTGACCAGAAGGCCGTACCCCAGTCACGGTTAAGATTTTCGATGGCGCTGTACTTCAGTTGTAACCATTGCCGAAAACGCTGCTGGCTTGCTTCAGAGTAGTCGTACTGCTTGCCATAGTGGCTAAGTTCGTTATCGAGCTGCCAGCCCCAGACGTGCTTATTGTTGCCGTAGCGGCGTGCGAGTTGATCGATAATCTTCTCGGCGTAGGTGAGATACAGTTCACTCGACCAGGTGGCATGCTGTCGCGTTCCATGCTCCATGCGTCGCCCGTAATCGTCCACGACCAGCACTTCGGGATGTTTCTTTACCAGCCAGACCGGAGGGGTGGGGGTGGGCGTGCAGAGAATTACCTTGAGACCGTTTTTTCCTGCCAGTTCGACTACCCGATCCAACCAGGCGAAGTCGAACTTTCCCTCTTCAGGTTCCATGAAAGCCCAGGCAAATTCACCGACGTGTATGAACTCGAAACCGAATTGTTTGATATTGCGGAGGTCGCGCTCCCACTGTTCCTGGGGCCAGGCTTCCGGGTAGTAGTAGACCCCAATGGTCATCATCTGCGCTGGTGGAAAGTAGCGCTCTCGATGCTGTGCAACGTCAATTTGTGCAGCGGTAGTTACGGCGAGCAGCGCCTGGACCGTGATCACCGCCACCAACCGTCTGAATAAGCTGAACACGTTTACTCACCTCTTATATTTTGACTACGGCAAACGCTGCCAACCAGTTGGTAATCCCACGGACGGCAGTCCGTGGATTTTCAGATCCTTTCTATAACAAGCGCTGACAAGCCAGTTAATAATCCCACGGACGGCAGTCCGTGGATCATTCAGATCCTCTCTACAGCAAGCGCTACCAACAAGTGGGTAATCTCACGGACGGCAGCCCGTGGATTATTCAGAACTTTTCTACACCAAGCGCTGCCAACCGATTGGTAATCCCACGGACGGCAGTCCGTGGATTATTCAGATC
>Ga0187893_10005362_pt1 | contig 23086 bp, 24 predicted proteins | sample MA1701074metaG_FD_139574 | JGI IMG/M metagenome (GOLD analysis project Ga0187893, IMG submission 139574) | White microbial mat communities from a basaltic lava cave in the Kipuka Kanohina Cave System on the Island of Hawaii, USA - MA170107-4 metaG ...
ACTCGGCGACACGCCTCCGCAACGCGGTCGTTGAGTCGCTTCCAATTGTCGGCCAATGTTCGTTTGATGGAAAGGAAGTCGTACATCGATCAGGCTCCGCCTCCTGCCCCGGCGCTCCGCACCGGGTAATATAGGGGTCGTACATGCCCCGGCCGGAATAGTCAAGATACCCAAAATCGGATCGACAGTCTGCGATCGAGTGATCCACGCTCCATGCGGTGAAGCCGCTGAGCCAGAACAACGGGTGAAATCCGCGAAACCCGTTTTTTGACATCCGCAGTCGCGGAAGTTACCATTCGAGACAATCTGAAGGAGATACAGGTATGGGAAACCCGTTGACTTCATGGATAACGACCGCGGCTCTCGCGGCCTGCGCGGCGGCGCCGCGGGCTTCGCTTGCTGACGATCCGCAGTGCTTCGGCGCCGTTGGGCCGGACCTGATCGTGGGAAACATTCCTAATGCCACCAATTACTCGAACGTGGGGAGCGTGGAGGCGTTCTCGTTTGGAGCCGACATTTGCAATCTGGGGACGGTTGATGCGGCCTTTCAAACGAATACGACCAGGCACCCGATCCTTTCCCAGGGGTTGTTTCGGCTCAAGGATGGCCGCTTTGAGCAGATTGGCCAAAGCTGGGTGATGCACACCTTCGTAGCTCTCGCCCAAAATCAGTGCGGTTGCGGATGCAACGGGCATGGCGCATCGGTTCTGGGGTCGGGGTGTTCGGACCCGGAATCCAGTTCGATTACCGGCTCCCAGTTCGTACTGGGTCCGAAGTCGGAAGTAAATGCAGCCATAGGAACGTTTGTCATGCCCTTTGGTCAGGGCGACCAGGGTTCATCGGGAAATCCGATCTATAAACGGCTACAGGCCCATGTTTCGGATCTTGACCCTTCGCAAAACGGCGGCGGTCAATACATCGTCGAACTTCGGGTCATTGCGGCGGACGATGCCGCGGCGGGCAACAGCGCCAACAACTCTTCGTATCGGGAGGTACAGTTTTCGGGCGCGGGGGAAACCTGGAATGTCTCGATCACTCCGCAATCACAGACCCTGCGTGGCCAATCCGCCATTCGCGCTTGGCGAGCGAGCGACCCCATGGTATCGGAAACGGAGGTGCTGGTGCCGGGCGATGGGCTCTTGATCTTGGCCGCGAAGGCGACCGATTTGGGTGCCGGTTGGTGGCACTACGAATATGCCTTACAGAATATCGACGGCGATCGCGCCGCGGGGAGTCTCATGATTCCCCTGCCTTCCGGCGTCTCCGTCGATTCCATCGGGTTTCACGACGTAGACTATCACAGCGGCGAACCTTTCGACGGAACCGATTGGACCGGCGCTGCTGGTTCTCAGGAGGTTGCATGGGCGACCGATGACTTCGCGGTCAATCCGAACGCCAACGCGCTTCGTTGGGGAACGCTTTACAACTTCCGTTTCGACGCCGATCGTGAACCGGGGACGATTTCCGCGGAGATCGGGCTGTTCAAGCCGGGGACGCCTGCGGCTCTGAGCGTCCATACCATCGGTCCCGCGACGTGCTCGGACAACAATACCTGCACCGACGATTCTTTCGATGGCGCGCTGGGTTGTCAGTACGCGCCGAGGCTGGGGCCGTGTGACGACGGCGATCCGTGTACGCGCAATGACACCTGCGACGATGCCGCGACGTGCCTGGGATCGCCCGTAGTGTTCGGTGATGTCTTTCCGATTGGGATCGGCGACGGAATTGTGGAACTCGGCGACATCCTCTGCCTCGTGGCCGGTTACGATGTACTCGCCGATTGCCCTGACGGCGACATCATCCCCTGCGGCGGCGGAGACGGGCTGATCGAACTCTCCGACCTCATGGCCGGCCTGGACGGTTACTCCGGCATCGATACCTGCCTGACGCCGTGTCCGCCGTGACCAAATTGCGAATGGCGAAAAGGCGTCATGATTCACGTTCGCGTGCCCAGGCTTCGGAAACCTCGCGCCCGCGCGCGTGGTCGTCCACGACAAGGATCAGCCGGTGGTCGTGGTCGCTGTAGAGAACTTCGATGTTCACCCCGGCCTCGGCCATTCGCCGCGTGAGTAGGCCGAGCTGACCGGGAACGTCTTGCTTCAATCGCTGCACGTGCACATCCCGTTCCGCGAGGACTTGGATTCCGGCGGCCTCCAGTGCTCTGCGGGCGGCAGCTCCATCCTCGAAGAGGAAATGGGCGATGCCCACGCCGCCGACGACCCAAGCGCCCCCGCCCTCGATGCTCACTCCTGCACGGCCCAATGCCTCTCCCATTTCGGCGAGTGCCCCAGGACGGTTTTCCAATTCAATCGTCAGGTCTTTCATGGCGTGCCCTCACGATAATGGTTGAGCGTCAGGCCGGCATTCCCACGGGTTCGCAACGCACCTCCGACTTCACCGAGCGGGCGATGAAACACTGCTCATGCGCTTCGTGGTGCATCGCCGTCACCACGTCCGCCGTGGGTCGTTTGTCGCCGCCAAACCTTGCGTCTGGTCGGAGCGTCACGCGGGTAATCGCGAGCTTTCCCGATGTGTCCTTTTCCATCACGCCGACGGCCTCGTCGCGATAGCTGTCAACCACGAAACGGCGCTTGGCTGCGATGTACAGAAACGACAGCATGTGACAACTGGACAGGGCCGCCACCAAGGCTTCTTCAGGATCGACCGCCTCGGCAACCGACATGGGAAGTGGCACGACATGCGGTGATGAAGACGCCGGTACTTCGACCCCGCCGTCGAACCGCCAGCGATGTCCGCGGCTGTACCGATTGTCCGTGAACGCATCGCCGTTGCGGCTCCATTCGATCACCGCTTTGTATTCACCCAATTCGTCAACTCCTCGATTACCAGGAGTGACCATGCACTCCGTGGGCTGAATCGTATCGCAAAGCCGAGCCGGATTCCAAGCTGCGCATCATCGGCCGCTCCTGTCACGCCGGCACTCTTTGCAATCGGCAATCTGTGACCGACAATGATCTCATGCCCGTTTGGGACGCCATCGTGATCGGAGTCGGCGGCATGGGAAGCGCCGCGCTGAGAGAGCTCGCCCGGCGAGGTCTGAGGGTTCTCGGCCTGGAACGATTTCATATCGGCCATGATCGCGGCAGCTCACACGGCGAAACCCGCATCATTCGAAAGGCCTATTTTGAGCACCCCGATTACGTGCCGCTCCTCCGGCGCGCTTACGAACTTTGGCAAGAACTGGAGCAGGAGGCCGGAGAAAAGCTTTTTCATCGAACGGGCCTCCTTGAAATCGGACGGCCCGACGGCGTCGTAATTCCCGGTGTCCGTCGCTCGGCCAGAGAGCACGGCCTGCCGGTGGAGGACGTTCCGATCGAAGGAGTCGCGCACCGCTTTCCCGGCTTCTCGGCAAGCGGCGACATGGTTGCGCTGTTCGAGGCCGACGCGGGTTATCTTCCGGTGGAGCGTTGCGTTCACGTCCTTGTTGAAAGTGCTCGGGCTCACGGAGCGACCGTTCGCGAGGGCGTGTGCGTCCAAGGTTGGACCGCACGCGGGACCGATATTGTAGTCCAAGCTACTTCCGAGTCGTTGACCGCCGCGAGACTGGTACTGTGTCCGGGTCCTTGGGCGGGGGATCTCTTGGCGCACTTTCGATTGCCGTTGTCGGTTCGTCGCAAACCGGTTTTCTGGTTTGCCGCACGTCCGGGAGCCTACGACCCGCATCGCGGAAGCCCGGTATTCTGTTTCGACACGCCGTTCGGGTTCTTTTACGGATTTCCGGCCGTGGACGGCGTCTCTGTGAAGGTCGCCGAACATACCGGCGGCCGGATCATCGGCGACGCCGACTCCGTGGATCGAACCATTCGTAAAGAGGATGAGCAGCCAGTTCGAGATTTCGTCGCCCGCCATCTTTCTTCGGCCACCACCGAAATCCTTCGCAATTCGGTTTGCTTGTACACGATGACGCCCGACGAGCATTTCATTATCGACCGCGACCCCGACCACTCGGCCATTGCTTTCGCGGCCGGCTTCAGCGGTCATGGATTCAAATTCTGCCCCGTTGTGGGATCGATCCTGGCCGACCTGGTCCTGAGGAGTACGAGCGACGAACCGTGCGGCTTTCTCGGAGCGTCCCGGCCATCGCTTCGTGGAAAAGCGACGGGTCCTGTCGGTTCGGTTGGGCGGTAATCGGACGCCCTGGCGTTTTCGGAACCGAGGGTCCGATATTCGCGATCCTATGTGCTTCACTAGGTCGATGGAACCTCGAATTACGTGCTTCCACGCATCGCCCTTTGCGCGTACAATGACGTTTCCGGGAATCGGGGAGAGCCGCGAGGATAGGATGTTCTGTCGCAGACAGACCTCGCGACAATCCAGTGGGCGTTTGCGGGATTGCGTATGCTTGTTGCCATACCCCCGGCACGGCTGCCGGACCAACCTGCGCCGCTGGTCAAGCGGTTCCTCGACCACCTCTTCCTGGAGTGTGGCCTCGCGGGCACCACACTGACGGCGTACAAACGCGACCTCGCGGAATTCTGGGAACACCTTGTCGTGCGCGAAGTGGAAGCCCCGGAAATCTCCATGGACGACGTGCAACAGCACCTGATCGAGCTGCACCGCCGCGGGTTGTCGCTGTCGTCTATCGTTCGGCACCTGGCCGCGGTGAAGGTCTTTCTCCGCTATCTTTTCGCGGAGCGCGTTCTTCGCCGCGATGTGGCGTCTTTGATTGAGGCACCGAAGCGGTGGCAAACGGTTCCGACTTCCTTGCGCTACGACCAGATCGAGGCCTTGCTTTCCGCCCCGCCGGTGGATTCGGATCTTTACCTTCGCGACCGTGCCTTGTTGGAAGTCTTCTACGCCACGGGCATGAGAGTTGGCGAGGTCGTCGGCCTCAGGTTGGACCAGGTCAATCTTCGGCTTGGCTATGTTCGCTGCATGGGCAAAGGGAGCAAGGAGCGAATCGTTCCCCTGGGTCGCTGTGCGATTGAGGCGTCGAAGAATTACCTTGAGATCCTTCGTCCGCGGCTGCTGGGCGATCGCCACTCGGCGGCCGTGTTTCTTTCCCGCACGGGACGGTCTCTGGACCGAACCAATATCTGGCGACTGGTTCGACGCTACGCGATCGCCGCGGGAATCGATCGCCACGTATCCCCGCACACCCTGCGCCACAGCTTTGCCACCCACCTGCTCGCGGGCGGAGCGGACCTTCGCGTGATTCAAGAATTGCTCGGCCACGCCGATCTGACCACGACGCAGATTTATACGCACGTGGACGTGCTTGATCTGCAGCGGGTCCATCGCGAGTGCCACCCGCGCCCCTAACGCGGCGTTCGCTCCCCGCTTGACAGCCAATGGTCTCCGACTATTCTCCTTTATTGCCGAGAGGCACAACGCGGTACTCGGGTCTCACTCGCGACCGCGACGCGGCTACGCGGATGTGGCGGAATTGGCAGACGCGCTGGTTTCAGGTACCAGTGGGGGCAACTCCATGGAGGTTCGACTCCTCTCATCCGCAATGGGCTGATCGCCCGTGATTCGCCGTTGGTGCAGCTCTCCGCAGCCGGGATTGTCGAAGTCCCGATTCGAACGACTACCGTTTCGGAACGACAGAACGTGTCACGCTTGATGGCGGAACCCTGGGCGCCGGCTCCGCGGAATCCGCCATTTCCGGATCGGGCGGGTTCGCCGCGGCGAGGCGGTCGCTCAGAGCCTGGACGAGGACATCGACGTTACGATAATCAAGCGGGTCCCACGTCAGAGTTTTTTTCTGTTTCCGATGCACGTAGGTGAGTTGGAGAGGTCCACCTTCCCAAAGGAGGGAGGTGTCCAATGCGACGATATCGCGAATCGCAATCGGCGGCCTTCGAGCGAACTGGAGACCCTCGGAAGTAAGTTTGATTCGTGTGGTCAGTACACGTATCCATCGCACCAGGAAAAATAGTCCCGTCAGAGCAAGCCCCAATCCAATCCATCGCTGCCAAAGCTGATCCACTTCGGTGTGTGAGGCATTCTCCCAAGTGACCCCGGCAATGCGTTCGCCGCGCAGAGCGATCGCCAGGTGCCCACCCGGGCCGAAGTAGTAGACCGTGTCCTCATGTTTCAGTCCGGGCTCGCCGAGATCCTGAGTCCATTGCGTCAACGAAAGCGCCTCACCATGGCGCGAAATCAGCTCCTCCGCCCGACGATTCGTCAAATCGAGATCGATCCGCGGGAACTCGGCTTCACTTCGGCCGATGGAGCGAAGAAACTTCCGGGCATTGTCCTTCGCGTAACCGACGCAGCCGTCATAAAAAAACGCGTCCGCAAACCCGAAGGTCAGGGCGACGATCAGCACCGATCGAATCACTCTCGAATAGGCGGGTGGGGCAACGACTTCGGACATGCTTCGCTTAGCAGGAATCGGGGTTCACAATCCTCCGGGTATCCTCATGGAACGGCGGCTCATGCAGACGTTTCGGACGTCCGATGCCGTGAATAAAGGAATATGGGGCATCCCAAGTCAATCCGCAAGGATTTTCATCAACGCCGTGGGTGGTTCGGAATTCGGCTGTGATTTCAATTCGCTCACCGATTTCGGTCATCGCGACGAGTACCGTCCCAAAACCCGCTTCGCGAGGCCGCCACGCGGTCGACATTGAAATCCGCCGCCGAATGCTTAATAATTCCATGACCGCCGACAGGAGGTCGGCGGGCCGGGGAGATGAAACATGAGCAACGGTCTTGGCGCCGTTTGTGATGGGTTCTACATCAATTGCCGTCTTTTCCTCAAACTCGATATGCCGCTCGAACGGGAGACGGTCCTGCACTTTTTCGACCGCGTTCGGCGGGAGTATTCCGGGTTGCAGAAGCTTCGCCGCCGCGATGCGGGAAGCGTCGTGCTGGAGGAAGAAGGTGACGATCAGGGCGCGCGGCGATGGCTGCGACTCGATCCGAACAGCCTTCGGTTCGGGCAATTCGCTCCGCCGGACATGGATGAGTTCCGCCGATTCGCGGACTTGATCGTCACGCAGGCGCCGTATCACCTGACCTTCAGCGATCTGGATTACGACTACCTCGAGGTGATCTACGGCTTCGATCTGGAGTATCGCGGCAATCACGACCAACTTGTAGCCGAGACGCTCTACGGCGAACAGGCTCCGGCGGGTTTTCTGCTGGGAGACTCGGCCAAGCACATCATCGATGCCCAACCGTACTTCGGCATCGCGCTTACTCCGGCGTGCGACTTGCAGGCGTACATTGAGGTGAAGTCGCGGACGACCACCTTCGAAGTCCGCAGCGGTACTTTCGAGGGCGCCCCGATCAGCGTATTTCTAACGACGCGCAAATACTGGGGCGTGGAAAACCCGGGAACGCTGGAGGACGGGATGAGGACGTTGTTGGACACGGCTGACGAATTGGCGGCCGAGAAAGTCGTGCCCAATTTCGTGAACCCCCTGGCCGCGGCGATTGCCAGCCGGTCGTGAACGCACCGGCGATTCTGTCGAAACTTGCACTCCGCCCGTATCCCTTGGCCTTCCGCTCGCATCTTGACCTACGATAGGTGCGGGGGGCGTGTCAATGTGTCCGACGAAGGCAAGCGGTTATTGAGGCCTCATGCAATGTGGTTAGCGAAACCAATGTCACTCTTGGCTGCGGGCGTGGCGTTTATCGTGGCATGGCGAGGATCGGCACCGGGCAACGATGAAAACCGTACCGGGCAATCTGAAGTTTCGGCCCGAGCTTCTGTTGGAGACCACGAACTCACAAAAGGAAATGCCATGACCGTTCGATATTCCAAGTCCGGTTTCGATATCACCCCGCTTTCACGGGAGATCGTCGCCGCTTTGGCAAAGAAGCTCACTCCCGAATCGTTTGAAGTGACGCAGCGGGCGGGCACGGAGCGGGCCTTTTGCGGTGGGCTGCTCGACAACAAGAAACAAGGCGTCTACGGCTGCGCGGTCTGTGGACTGCCTTTGTTTTCAAGCGGGGACAAGTTCGAATCGGGAACCGGCTGGCCGAGCTTTTACCAGGAATTCGATCCGGCCCACGTCACCCGCCGCAATGACGGCGGACACGGTATGCAGCGCGTGGAGATTGCTTGTGCGCGTTGCGACGCCCACCTCGGACATGTGTTTGACGACGGGCCGGCGCCAACCGGCCTTCGCTTCTGCCTCAACTCTGCAGCCTTGACGTTTTTCGAGAAGGGCTCGGAGCCCAAGCCGGAGAAGCCCGCCGCGACCACCGAAGTCGCCTACTTCGCGGGCGGATGCTTCTGGGGTCTGGAGCATTATTTCCAACTCGGGCCCGGTGTCATCGACGCAGTCAGCGGCTACATGCAGGGCGAGGTCGAAGACCCGACGTACAACGAAGTGTGCCGCGATAACACCGGCCATGCCGAGACGGTCAAGGTCGTTTTCGACCCCTCTCGCGTGAGCTATCGACGGCTGTTGGAGGCCTTCTTCAAAATGCACGACGCTTCGCAATTGAACCGGCAGGGACCCGACGTCGGCCGGCAGTATCGATCCGGAATTTGGTACGCCAATGAACAACAGAAGCGCGAGGCAGAGGCGTACATCCGGGAACTCGAATCAAAAACCGGCAAGCCCGGTCGCAATATTGTTACCGAGCTCGAGCCGGCCAAGACGTTCTACGCCGCCGAGGACTACCACCAGGACTACGTCGCCAAGACCGGCCGCGCCTGCCACGTCGATAATCCGTGGTGACGCGGCGACACTGCGCATACGACCCGGCCGCGTCGGGCTTTTGACGGTTATCAAGGAGTCGGCGCCGATTTGGGGTATGAGTTTCTGTTGAGATCGCCGAAGAATGGAGGGAACAAAGGAGGATCCGCTCAATCGAGGTCAAAGGTCTCGCCCATAGCGGGGATGTGCACCGCGAGAAAGCCGCTTTCCCGCATGGTTGCGGAAAGCGCCGCGGCCTGGTCCAACTCTCCATGAACCAGAAATGCCTTGCGACATCGCGAAGCCAGAGGGGCCGTTATTTTCTTGAGTTCACCGGCGTCGGCGTGGGAACTGAATCCGTTGAGGGTGACGACTTCGGCGTTGAGTTTGTGCTTTTCGCCGTAGATCCCCACGTAAGGCTCCTTTTCAACGAGTCTTCGGCCGAGGGTGTGTTGCGCTTGGAACCCCACGATGAGAATCGTGTTTCGCTCGTCGGCGATCTCGTTTCGCAGATGGTGAAGGATTCGTCCGCCTTCACACATTCCCCCGGCGGCAATGACGATGCAAGGCGAGCGACGGCGCATGATCCCCTTGGATTCGTCCACGCTTCGCACGTAGCGGATTTCCGGGCCGTCGAGGAGCCCGTCGGCTTCGTTGAGGAAATCCATCGCGGCGCGGTCGTAACAATCGGGATGAAGCCGATAGATGTCGGTGGCGTTGACGGCCAGGGGACTGTCGACGTAGACCGGAAGCGGATTCAGTTGGCCCGAGCGAAACAGTTGCCGCAGGCCGTAGACGATCGTCTGCGTTCGCCCGACGCTGAAGGCGGGGATGAGGATCCGCCCGCGGCGCTCGACGGTGCGGCGAACCACTTCGGCCAATTTCGGGTTCATGTTGGCGGCGGGTTCGGTGCTTCTCCCACCATAGGTCGATTCGCAAATTAGGTAATCGCAGGCGGGAAACGGCTCCGGATCGCGAAGGATCGGCGTACCGGGCCGCCCGGTGTCGCCGCTGAAGACGAGGGTCGTCTTGTTTCCGTTCTCTGTGATCTCAATTTCGATGCCCGCCGAACCGAGCATGTGCCCGGCGTCGAAGTAGCGGGCGTGAACGTGGTGGGCCGCCTTGAACCAGCGATGATAGGGAGTGCATTGCATTTGCCGTACGGCCTGCACGGCATCATCGGTCGTGTACAAAGGCTCGACCTCGGGTGTGTTTGTGTCGCGCTGCTTTTTGTTTAACCAATGAGCGTCCTCCCGCTGGATGTGCGCTGAGTCGGCGAGCAGAACGGCGCTCAGATCGCGCGTGGCCGGCGTGGCATGAATCACGCCGCCGAAGCCGTCTTTCACGAGCAGCGGCAAGCGCCCGGAATGGTCGATGTGGGCGTGAGAGAGGATCACGGCGTGAATGTCTTTGGGATCGAAAGGGTGGCGCCGGTTTAGGTCGCGAGTGACCGAGCGCCGGCCTTGAAACAGGCCGCAGTCGAGGACGATGCGCTTGCCCGCGGCCTCCAGGATGTGCATGGAGCCGGTGACCTGCTGGGCGGCGCCGTGAAACACCAATCGGGCCATGTGTCCAGCTTACTTCAATGTGCGGGGATTTGCCACGAGATTCACGGGAAGTGTCGTTCGAATGGGACCTTGTTGCGGCACCCATTTTGGGATTTCGAGCAGGATGAATTGACCGGACGTTTTACATCGCTAGGATTCCCGGTTGCGCGGTGTTCCGCTCGTACGTGAAACGAGAATCCCTGAAGAGTTTCCGACATGAATCGAAATGCGCTTCGTCACGGCTGGTCGCTGACGGAGACGCTGGTCGTCGTGGCGATCATTCTGCTTCTGCTCGCCATGCTGGCCCCGTCGTTGTACATGGCAAAGGAGCACGCCCGGCGAGCGATGTGTGCCAACAATCTCAAGCAATGGGGAATGGCCGTCCAGGAGTATCGCGACGAGAACAGCGATTTCCTGCCCACCGAAGGGACGTTCCTTCCCGATCCAATTACCGGCCAAAGCGGCGTGCTCAAACCGCACGCCTGGTACAACGCACTGCCACCGTATCTGGGCTTGCCGGCGTACAAGGATCTCGAAGGGGCCAACGTTTCGATCAGGGAATTGCCCGAGTTGCACGTCTGGATCTGCCCGTCGAAGAATCTTTCGCGCCTCTACAAGAGCGAATCGGGCATGAACCAGTTTCATTATGGAATGAATGCGGTGCTGGACGGTTTCGGAGCTCCCCCACAGGGTTCGGCGGACGCTCCGGGCTTTCCCGATTGGGGCGACGAACCGATTCGGGCGGGCGCCTTGAAGAGAGTCGCGTCGGCGGTCTTGCTTTTTGACGTCGCTCCGAATTCGATGTTCGGTTCGCCGCGGGATGTGGCCACCAAGTTCTATCGGGACTTCCGCGGCGTTCGTCCGGCGAAATTTCACGGAGATTACGCCGGAATGCTTTACGTGGACGGCGGAGTGACAAGTTGCGGCATCGACGATCTGGTCACCGGCCGCGACAACCGCCGCGGGGCGATCGTCTGGAACCATGCCCAGTTGTATTGGGGATACTCGCCGCGTAAAGATTGAGCGGACGATTGTTTATCCCAACGCGGAGCGGAAACCGTGCTGCTCGGAATCTTGTCGGACAGCCACGACCATGTCGAGCCGGTCCGGGCGGCGTTAAAACTTTTCGATTCGCTGGGCGTCGAGTTCATGATTCATTGCGGAGACGTGGGGGGAACGGAGGTCTTCGACCAACTTGCTGGACGGCCGCTGGCCTTTGTCTGGGGAAACACCGACGAGCCGGACGACGGATTGGAGCGATACGTTCAGGCGATCGGCATTGCCCTGCCTTCCGACCCGCCGCTGACTCTTGAACTTGCGGGGAAAACGTTGGCCCTGTTTCATGGGCATGAACGTGCGTTTCTCAAAGCGTCTGCACTTGCGGGAGTCGATTACATCCTCCATGGCCACACTCACGTCGCCCGAAATGAACAAAGAGGCAGGGTTCGATACATCAATCCCGGGGCCTTGCACCGCACGCCGCGGAAGTCGGTGGCGACCTTGGACCTGGAAATCGATCGCGTGGAGTTTTATGAAATCTGAGATGGTTAGAGGTTTGTGAGGGCGATAGAGTCTGGAGGACAACCATATGGCGCATGCCACAAAACTGAGCGAAAAACAGGTAGAGACCTCGCTTGCGGGACTCGAGAGGTGGCAGGTTCAAAGCGGGAAGCTCCACCGGGAATTCAAGTTTCGGGATTTCAGCGAAGCGTGGGGATTCATGGCCCGCGTGGCGCTTCTCGCGGAGAACATGAATCACCATCCAGAGTGGTTCAACGTCTGGAGCACCGTGCGAATCGACCTTTCCACCCACGATGTCGCGGGCATCAGCAACCGAGACGTGGAAATGGCGGAAAAGATCAACGCGCTGGTTTGAGTCGCAACGAGGATTGGAAAAGATTGGATCTAGCGGGTGGCCCGCTCGTAGTCGTCGACGATCGTCCAACGTTGAGAAGATTCGGTCAGGTGAATGTCGATCAAATCGGGATCGTTGACCGTTGAGGGCGGTTTGACCGACGTCGCCGGAACGGACTTCGTTTTGGTTACTCGGTCCTGAACTCCGGCGGTGTGCAGACGAACGCGAAACTCGGTTTCGCCGATGGTGACCAAGTCATCGTTTCGCAGAACTTGAAAGGTCACGGGCCCGCGATTCACCTGGGTCGGATTACGGCTGAGCAGATCGCAAATCGCCGGGAAGCCGTGGTACCGGAAGAGTATGGCATGAACGCGGGAGGCGCTGTGGTCCTGAACAATGATATCGCACCCATTGCGCCGACCGAGGAGACAGGCCTCTCGCGCCGGCTGAAGGATGCGATGCGTCGGCATGTGTTCCAACGCGACAATCTGCGGCGCCGGTTCGAGACCCACCCGATGCAGGTCGGCATCCGCCGAGGGCAAAGCGGTTTCGATTCCAACGCGGAATTCCCACGGTCCGATCGTCAATCGATCGCCGTCGCGCAGCTTCTCGAATTGCAGTTTCAAACCGTTGAGCAAGGTTCCGTTGCGGGACAACAGGTCCACCGCAAAGACGGCATCTCCAGTGTGAATCACGGCCAAATGAACCGGGTCCACCCGCCGATTCTTCAGAACGACTTTGCAGCCGTCACGCGAGCCTACGAGGGTGATGACGCGGCGGCACACGATGCTGATTTCGTTTGGGGGGGAACCGGTCGAGAGACGGACGATCGGGCCGCTGTCGGCGAGGCTGATGGTTTCGAGTTCCGGTGGCGCGAGGGACAAAGGTCCGCCCTTTCGTGAGCCCACCTTGCTGGCGACCCACCCGAGGCCACCCACACGATTGCTCACCAATTCTTACGCCCGGAGCCGGCTCTTTGTTCAGTGCAATTCGCGATTTTTTTCGGTTTCAGTAGCACTTTTGCAACCTATCTGATTTCACAGGCTGGCGGTGAAGCTCTGCAGGTTCAGTGCCAAGGCATGTTTTGTGCAAGTGCATTAGAAACCATTTAGGCCGTGCCGCATATAGTAGCCAGCCGAATCCGCAAAGCTGATTGGCACGAAACTCACAAACCTAGTATTGCAATCCATGCGGTGGTTTTTGTGCAAGTGCCACATGTTGTGACTTTCCCGAAGTCGATGAATCGATGCTATGATGAGGGCGATGTCCATCCCAGTAGTTGCAATCGTCGGTCGGCCAAACGTAGGCAAAAGCAGCCTGTTCAATTCCCTGGTGGGGAGGCGAACAAGCATTGTCGAGCCTACGCCTGGGGTAACGCGAGACCGTGTTTCTTCGATTTGTGATTTTGACGAAAAGTTGTTTTTTGAATTGGTTGACACCGGCGGGTTCGGAATTGTGGACCGAGACGACCTGACCGATCACGTCGTCCGGCAGATCCGCTTTGCGATTGAGCGGGCAACCCTCATCCTTTTCCTCGTCGATGCCCGCGACGGGCTTACCCCGCTGGATCGGGCCACGGCCGAATGGCTCCGCCCCCATCACGACCGCGTGCGATTGATTGCCAACAAAGTCGATGAGCCGCACATGGCCGATGCGATCGGCGAGTTCGCCAGGTTAGGTTTCGGCGAACCCCTTGCGGCGAGTGCCGTCACCGGGCTGGGCCGATCGACTCTGCGCGACCTGCTGACCCTGAGTCTCGCAAGTTTAGAATCCGACGCCCCGGACGACCCGGTCATGAAACTCGCCATCGTCGGGAAGCGAAACGCCGGGAAAAGCAGCTTTATCAACGCCATCGCCGGAGAAGAACGGGTCATCGTCAGCGAAGTGCCGGGGACCACGCGCGACAGCATCGACGTGCGTCTCTCTCGCGACGGCCGAACGTTTGTGGCAATCGACACGGCCGGGGTTCGCAAGAAAAGCCGCCTGGCCGATGACATCGAGTTTTTTGCTCAAACTCGCGTCCGGGAGTCGATTCACCGCGCGGACGTCGCGCTCTTTCTGCTCGATTCCACCGTTCCGGCGGGGCAGGTGGACAAGAATCTGGCCCAAATCCTCGCGGATGAACACAAGCCGTTCATCTTCGTAGTAAACAAATGGGACCTGGCAAAGGGAAAAGCCGGTACCGAAGAATACGGCGAGTATCTGACGAAGATTTTTCCACAGGTGGCTTTCGCCCCGGTGGCGTTCACCTCGGCGAAGTCGGGTCGGAACATTCAATCCGCGATCGATGTGGCGATGTCGTTGTTCAAACAATCCCGCACGCGGGTGGGCACGGGGCAACTCAACGCGGCGATGCAACACGCCCTACAAGAAAAAGGGCCGTCCTCGAAGCGGGGGCGGACGCCGCCGAAGTTTTACTACGCCACACAGGTTTCGGTCCAGCCGCCGACCATCGTGGTGTTCGTCAATCGCCCCGAATCGGTAACGCAAGACTATGAGCGCTTCCTGTTGAAACGATTTCGTGAGCATTTGCCTTTCGCGGAAGTTCCCTTACGATTGGTCTTTCGACCGAGACGGTCCGCGGACGCGGAGGGGAAGCCGAAACGGGCGGTCTCCGATCCCGGCGCGAGCCGAAAGGAATCGCGAACCCGCCGCGGCGCGGCCGCGAGCCCGCGCCGACGAACACGCGGCAAGAGTTCCGTCGCAGGGGCAGGCCGATGAGCATCGAACTTCATTGTCCAAACTGTCGCCAACTGATCCGGGCTCCGGATGACGCCGGCGGGAAGCAGGGGCGGTGCCCCTATTGCAAGTCGATGGTCTATATCCCCACGCCGATCCCGGAGGATGAGATCATTCCGCTGGCACCGATCGACGAGGATTCCGAACGGCGAGCGGAACAGCTCTGGGACGAATCGGTCCGCTATATCGCCTCGGTCGACAAAGAAAGCAGTAAGACTGCCGACGACGATTCGGGCGGGGCCCGGCGAGGTGCCGCTCCCGAGCCGCCGGGCGAAGTCGTGGACGTGGGAGCCATGGTCACGAAGTTCGTACTGGCCATGAAAGATTCCGACCTCGACGAGGCCGAAAGAATTACCACACGCCTCAAGCGCATTGGAGTCCGGGCCCGCGACCACGTGGAAAGCCTCTTCCTCGACCAGATGCCGCCGAAGATCAAGGATGTCCCCCCGCCCCTGGTGAAGGGGTTTCTGAAAAGCCTGCTGGAACGATTGAGTTAAACAACCGTCCGCGATCCCGCGCCGCAATTGTCGCGAAGCGGGAAGTGCTTCTCGCAGAGTCGGGAGCACGTAGCCCATCGCTTCAGCGATGGGGCACTACTTGAACCCATCAGGCGTGAATCTATTGCACCGGGTGCCTCGGTCGTAATAGGGGTGGTCCGCTCTTTGCGAATGGACATGACGACGCCGCGAGAACCGCGCCGCCGATACCCAAAACAAAATCGCGAATTTCCGGCGGAAAAGCGAAAGAAGAATTCAGATGTCGCTATTGCGTCGTACGTTCCAGAGCAATCGCGCTGGCTTCGCCGCCGCCGATGCACAGGCAAGCGATGCCCAGGCGCTTGTTCATTTTTTCCATAGCCCGGATCAGTGTGTTGACGATTCTGGCTCCCGTAGCACCTATGGGATGGCCGATGGCGACCGCGCCCCCGGCCACGTTTACTTTCGCAGGATCCAGTCCGAGCTCGCGAATGGCGACGATCGCAACGACCGCGAAGGCCTCGTTGATCTCGAAGAAGTCCACTTCGGTTGGTCTGATCTTCAACTGTTCGCAAAGTTTTTTGATGGCGTAAATCGGAGCAATCGTAAACCAATCGGGTTCGAGAGCGGCGTTGGCGTGGCCGAGGATGCGTGCGGCGGGTTTGATCCCGTAGCGGGTGCGGGCCTCGTCGTCGAAAACCAGCATCGATGCGGCGCCGTCGTTGATGCCGGAGGCATTGCCGGCCGTGACCATGCTCTCGGGACCAAAGGCAGGCTGCAAGGCGCGCAACTTTTCAGCGCCCTGAAACTTGCTGACGTCCTCATCGCGCTCGACCAGCGTCGAACCCTTCTTCGACTTGATCTCCACCGGGATGACTCCGCCCTTGTAAAAGCCGTCGTCCCACGCGCGAATCGCCCGGGTGTAACTCTCGATGGAGTAAGTGTCCTGCTCCTCTCTGGAAAACCCGTACTTGACGGCACATTGATCCCCGCACGTGGCCATGTGACGGTTGGAGTAAACATCCCACAGCCCGTCGTAAATCATCGCGTCGACCAGCTCGCCGTGTCCCAGACGATAGCCGGTCCGGGCCTTGCGAAGCAGGTACGGAGCGTTGCTCATGCTTTCGCAGCCGCCGGTCATGATGAGATGGGCGTCGCCGCATTGGATGGATTGGGCGGCGAGGATGACGGTGCGCAGGGCGGATCCGCAGACCTTGTTGATGGTCGTGGCTCCGCAACTCGGGGGCAGTCCGGCTCCGAGGGCCGCTTGGCGTGCCGGATTTTGGCCCAGACCCGCTTGTATCACGTTTCCGAATAGAACTTCGTCGATCTGGTCCGGCTTGACGCCGGTTCGCTCAAGCGTTGCGCGGATGGACAACGACCCCAATTGCGGAGCCGAAAGCGTGGACAACGCGCCGGTAAACGAGCCGAACGGGGTTCGTACCCCGCCGGCCACGTAGACATTCTTCAACACGGGACAGACTCCTTTTCAAGGGGGGTCGCTACCCCTCGAACTCTCGTCCCGAAACGATGGATCGCATGACCATCGCGTAGCTTAGGCATCGTCGTTCAAATCCGGCGGGGACGGCCGGCTCTTCCACTCGCTGCCGACACCTTCCCCCTCGCAAGCCGGACTCGTCCCGACGCCTGGGGGAACCGCTGAATGCTCGCCCGACCTCGAAGCCGGTGCAATCGTTTAGCCTATTGCCGATCGTGCGGCAAAACTACTTGGCGGGTTTCGGCGCGGTTCGCGATGTCGATTCGCCGCAGGCCGTGCGGAAAAACTCGGTGAAGTTTTCCATCGTCCGTCCGCTCGCTTTTCCAATGGCCTCAACATGGGTCCGCGCTGCGCCAAACGCCGCGTCCCAAACCTGTCGCGACTTATTGTAAAAGTCTGGAGCTTCAGAACGCGAGGTCGAATCGCAGGCGGCCTTGCAGACGTCCATTCCGGCGCGGAACGTCGTATCCACGCACTCGGTGACCACCTGAAGGTTCTTGCCGACGAGCGGCATGAATTCCTTCGCGGCGCGCTCGGTCCGGGCGAACAACCCATCGAATTCAGGCTGGCATTTGCAGAGATCGCCAACGGCCTTGAACACCGATTCATGCGACCGGCGACCGGCGTCAAACGTCGCGCGAACGTTGTCGGTCCAGCACTCGAAAACTTCCGTCATTTTTTCTTTTGTCTCTGCTACCATCGTCCAATTCCTTTCAATTCCCGTCGGTCCGCTCAATCGTCGACTCCGACGTTGCTTATCGGTTCACTTGGGAAGTATACCCTTTTGTGCAAGTGCGTCAAGTATTTTTTGTGCGATCGCACAAAAATAATGCCTAATATTTCATAAGCTATTACGAATAAATAAGTTATGTTAGATTTGACAACGGCTTGCCGCAACGTGGATTTCAAGATAACATGGATACGGTTGCACGATGACCGATAATTCGAAGGCCGGTCCACGAATGAACTCATCCGAAAAACGCGAAGTCCTGCAGATCAAAAAGTACCCCAATCGGCGGTACTACGACGCGACGCGAAGTTGTCATGTTACCTTGCATGAGGTTTATGAACTGATCCAAGCCGGGCACGAAGTGGTCATCACGGATTCGCGAAACGGGGAGGACATCACCAACCTTGTACTGGCGCAAGTGATTCTGGAACGTGACCAACCGAAACTGGACATCTTTCCGGCCTCGATACTGCACCTGGTAATCCGCTCGAACCGTCACGTATTGCGATCGTTCGTGGATCGAGTTTTCGGGCCGATGATGGACCTATTCGCCACTTCGCAGCGGCAATGGGATTCGTATCTGCGCAACACGATGAGCGGGCGGATCACATCGCCGTTTGACTGGGCGCAGTCGATGTTCGGGGCCATGGCTCCAAATCACCGAAATTCAGCCGGCACAGCGCCGCGATCAGAGGGGTCGCCGGAACATGAGGTGCCCCCTCCCGAGAGTGGCGTAGGCACGATCGATTCGGATGGGTTGGCGGAATTGCGGACACAGCTTGAAATCCTTTCCCGGCGTATCGAGGCTTTACAGTCGAAATCGGCGTCCGCGGAGGAAGACCATGCGTTTCCGAAAAGCGAATAGGTTGGAATCCGTCCGGTGGCGCGTTTCGCGGGCGCGAAGTTCGAATCTCGAATCGTATCGGGACCGTTGGCCAATTGGGCGGATTTCGGTATCGTACTGTCGACACGCCTCCAGAGGCCGGTGACTACCGATGCAGTAAGAATCGGCGGAATCGGCCGTTGGCGTGAGCGCGGCACCGAAGCGCGGAGTAAGCGAATATGAAGCGAGAAATGATTCTAGTGGACCATTCCGGGCGTCTTTGCGGGTTGGAATGCCCGACTCTCTCACGATTGCGGTTCGGTTTGCGGGCTTTTCGACCCGCAAGTTTTGTTGGAATGATCCACTAGGAATGAACGTGATCTGGATGAGTGTACTGGCCGTGGGCGCGGCCGCTTGGGCACAAACCCCAGTGGAGCCCGCGCGATCCGCGGAAACCGAAAAGAGCGGCGAAGCGGAGGGCTCGACCGATCGGCGGCAGGCGGAAGGCGCGTCGGCCGATTCAACCACGCGGCGGCTCCGTGAACAATTGGCCAGGCTTCAACGCGAAATGCCCGGCCGGCTCGATTTGGACGCCGAACAGCGGGAGGCCGTGGATGACCTATTCGACGAGTATCTCTCTGAATTGAAGGCGAACCCGCACGACACCGGAGGCGCATCGGACAAGGATTCCACGAAGGAAATTGCCGAGTTGCGGCGGAAGCTTCAGGAGGCCCGCGAGTCCAAGGATCGCGACGCCATGCGCGAGGCCACCCGCCAAATGCGCGAAGCGCTGGAAAAACGCCGCACGAATTCGCTTATCGCAAGCCGCGAATTCTTCACCAAGGTTGAGGAGGAGCTGGACGAAGAGCAAGTTCCGATCTTCCGAGGGATGATCAAAGAGTTCGGGTTGGAATCCGGGCACGCCGAAACCGTGCAGGAAATCATGCGGGCCCTTCATCATCCCGACGTGGCCCTTACGCCCGAACAACGCAAGATGGTCAGCGAGAAAATGCGCGGCGCCTTGATGGCCATGAGCCCCGACGAAAAAGACGCCGCCGATATGAGCGAGGCGGCGCGGAAAATGAAGGAAGATATTTGGAAGGAACTCACTCCCGCGCAGCGTCAAAAAGCGGAAGCGGTCTTGAAATCGTCTGCGAAAGGGGAGGGCGGTGCTGAACGTCCGCAGTCCACCAAGCCCGTCGACGGCGATTCGGCGGCCCCAAAAGACGATTGACGGGGGGCCGCAAGTTTCACGAATCCGGCCGAGGCGTTAAAGCCCGACGTTAACCACGATTCGGCGGCCGGCGCCCTCCTGATTGGCTCTAAAACCGAATCCAGATTCGGACGCTGGCGGAGTGCAGAGGGGCGGGAGTATCATCCATGGTTCGGCGGGTGCCTCATGCTGGCACCCATTGCGATTGTTCATGGAGTGGCGACGGTGCAGAACACGAGTTTCCTCCAATCTCAAACCATCCTTCATGCGTTGGAGTTCGCGTTGAGCAAAGGCGCGTTCGGAAACAACGCCAATCGGAAAAAAGCAGCCCAATCGCTGATCCAACAATTGAAGAGCAACCGCTCCGTCGGCGGCCGGCAGCAGCAGCTCTTGGCGCTCTTGAAACGCGGCGCGACCATCGAGCAGATGATGAAAGCCACGACCGCATCCCGGCGAACGATCTTCCGTTATTTGAATTATTTCGAAGAAGCGGGGATGGACCTCGTGCTGACCGATTCGGTATACAAGCTCAAGTAACCGCGAACAAATCCGTGCGCAGTGCCGGCAACGAGGCGCACTGAGCATTGCTATGGGGCCACCGCACGTAAGACTTACGATACCGTTAATTCGTAATTAGTCGGGCGACTCATCCTTTGCGGACGCAATCGCTGGAGTGGCGGTGATCAAGCTGCCAGATTCTTGCGCTCTCGTCACGACCCGGTGAGGAGTGGATGCACCCAGGAGAATTCGGCGAGATCGATAGCCAAGTCCACATTCAGGTCGAAGTTGCGGCACGTGGGGTGGTTGTGGAGTGGGCCGTGCCCGCCGTCGAAGCAGTTTGCAATAAGGCAAGGTCGGACAAATCTCGATCGCCGTCGGCATCGGCGTCGCCGTCGATGGTGATATAATCTCGCACGTTGACGATCACGCCGTCGTCGAAGCGAAACCTCGTTCGGGCCCCCCGTGGAAGCGGCCGGTCGAGGACGATCTCGACCACCTCCGGCGGACCGTTGTCCCGCCGCCGCGGGGCGATCACCCGCTGCGGGTCCACTGCACTCGCCCACTTGGAGAGGGGGAGATCAGCGGCCTACCTCGCAAATCGGGCGGAATCGGCAGCTCCAATTGTCTTAGGATCGTCGGGGCCACGTCGTACAACGTTGGACCATCCACGCGCCCATGTGCCGGCAACGACGGATGAGAATAGATGTACATTCCATGTTGGGCGTGATTGGCGTCGTCCGGACCCGTGTCGTTTTCAAAGGTGTACAAGCTATCAGTTCCCACTAGTCCGACGGACCGCCAGCGCAGATCGCCGAAAATGACGATCAAGTCGGGCGCGACGCCGTTAACCTTGGAATAGATTTCCTCCGGGCGGTGGCATTTGTTGCCCATCGGCCGGCCGCGGTCATCCGAGAGCGTTTCGATCTTGTCGGAGAGCTCTCGACGAAGTCGCTCGTAGTCCGACATCGAAACCATACCTTGCGGCTCGCGGTCCTTCACGTTGAGGAACAGGCGCCCGTAATATCCGCCGTCGCCCCACGCCCGCGTCCTGGACCAATCCACATCGCACGGATCGAACTTCTGCTTGGGCTTTGGCGGTTGTTTCAAGACCAGGTAGCCTTCATTCAACAGCCATTGGTTGAAACAGAATCCACCGTCCATGCGCTTGCAACCGTGATCGCTGACGATCCAGACGGCGGTTGAATCGACGTCCAGGCAGGCCAGCGTCTCGCCGATCTCGCGATCGACAAACCGGTAATAGTCAAAGATGGCGTGTTCAAACGGATTCCCCGGCACATGGGCCCGATGCTCCCGGTCCATGCAACTCCAGAACCCGTGGTGAATCCGATCGACACCCATCTCCACCATCCAGAAAAGTTGCCAGGGTTTTTGAGTCATCAAGTGCCGCGCGACGCGGAAACGCTTCTCGGTCATGGAATAAATCTGGTCGAGGAGCCATTGTTTGTCGTTGGTTCGGAAACCCTTGACGTCGACGAGATACTCACCGACGAGGCCGTTGATCTCATCGCGAAGCTCGCGCGGGTGGGTCCAAGTTATGTCGGCGTCCGTTGTGTTCGGAGTGAGAAAACAGGACAACATGCAACCCTGGATCGGCTGGGCGATGGGAAAAGTGCCGGGCACGCCCAGGACGATACTCGGCCGGCCGTGTTCCGTGAGTACGTCCCAAAGCCGCGGCTCTTTCACCGCGAGCGACGTGGCTATCGACAACTTGTCGTAGGACTGATCCGCCCGGTTGCGAAAGCCGAAGATACCCAGCGTTCCCGGGTCTTTGCTCGCGGCCATGCAGCTCCAGGCCGGTACGGTGATGGGCGGCATGCAGCTCGTAAGCTCGCCCCAGGTTCCGGACTGCATCAGCCGGCGGAGATTGGGCAGGTGCTCTACCCAGCGATCGAAAACGAGCGACGGCTCGGCACAATCCAGACCGATGACCGCTACTTTCCGGATGGTGTTCAACGCATTCTCATCAGCGCATGATCCAACCAATCAGCCGGACGCGGCGGTCGGTCTTTCAACTACTTCCCGGTTTTCTTTGCCGGCTCCTTCAGTTCAAAATGCACGACGACGAGTTCGTTGGGGCCCACGTTCTCCACCCCGTGGGAGAACGGCTCGTGCCAGGCCACGTCTCCCGCGTTCCATTGCTTTTCGGAAACGGTACCCGCTCCATCGGCGAACTTGACCTTCACGTCGGTCAGCGCGTAGGTCACCATGGCCGGGTGGCCGTGCATGGCGGCTTTCCCTCCGGCTTTCGTCCGGGCTTCCAGAACGCGCATGCGATCGTTTTCGAAGAGCACCTTGGTCTGGTCGGGGATGAGCTTGACGGGGTCTTTGTCAGGCGGCGTCGCGGCTGAGGGCGTCGAGGCCGACTCTTTCAATTCGACCACGATCCCGCGCAGGGCGCTTTGGCCGACGTTTTCGACAGCATGAGTGACGGCCGCGTACCAAAGCGCCTCGCCCTTTTTTCCGCCTTTTTCACCGCCTTTTCCGTCGGCGAAGGTCTCTTTCATTTTGGCATCGGTCAAGAGGTACACGACATGGTCCGGGTGGGAATGGCTGGCGATCTTCTCGCCGGGGGCCATTTCGACCTCCATCACCCGAACGCGGTCATTTTCCAATCGGACTTTGGAAGCGGCGGGGGTGACTTTGGCTGGATCCTGCGCCATCGCACCGACTGCCCCTAATCCGAGGGAGAGCGCTGTGCGGGAAATCCAACCGAATTGTACTCGAATCGTTTTCATGATGATCCTCCTTTCAATCGCGAAGTATATCCGCAATTGGGCTCCTCGAAAGCCCTCTCGTCGGCCGCGAAGCGACCATGCGGATCGGCTACCGAAAGCACAGCCAAAGCCGCCTTTATCGCGAAATGGTAACTCTTCAGCCGTTTGCAGGATGCTGGCCGGGTATGGGCGGCAATTCGCCGGTCTGAAGCTAGGGTCGCCGGCCGGCAAACCGGGTTTTTCACGAAATACGATGAAGAAGGCAAGATCATCGGCGAAATCGATTACGGAAATCCCGCGGAAAAGAAGCGATGAATTCGAATCACGGCGCGCCGAGGACCCGGCCGG
>Ga0187893_10005363_pt1 | contig 23079 bp, 19 predicted proteins | sample MA1701074metaG_FD_139574 | JGI IMG/M metagenome (GOLD analysis project Ga0187893, IMG submission 139574) | White microbial mat communities from a basaltic lava cave in the Kipuka Kanohina Cave System on the Island of Hawaii, USA - MA170107-4 metaG ...
GGCAAACGTCATGGTCGAGCCAAAGGGTTTGCCCCAGCTGGACAACCCGGTCCAGAGCCGTCCGGAACGGACGAGACCGGCAGTGACGGGGTTGACGAGGGTGTAGGCGATGCGGTCGAGCACGTCGTCGTCGTTGACGAGGACGACGTCGCAAGGAGTGACCCCCGGTCGGGTTCTCTATCGGTTCTCTCCTATGCCCGATCAACAATCCCGAGCGGTACCTGACCGCGCTGGATCCTTGCCATGTTGCCGAGCGCACGCTCGAGACAGCGGGCCAGGTAGTCAGTGCCGAGGCCAGCGACGTGCGGTGTGACGAGCAGCCCGGGCGTCGTCCACAGCGGACTCTCTGGTGAGAGTGGTTCCTCGGTGAACACGTCCAGCGCGGCACCGGCAAGATGACCCGAGACCAGCGCTGCCGCGATCGCCTGTTCGTCCGCGACGCCGCGGCCGACGACGACCATGCGAGCACCGGCGGGAAGAAGAGCAAGTCTGTTGGCGTCGATGAGGCCGCGGGTCGCAGGCGTGGCTGGGAGTGCGACCACCAACACATCGGCGCGGCACAGAGCGGCTTCGAGGTCTGGAGCGAGTAGGAGCTCGTCGACCTCGGAGCTCTCGATCGGGTGAGCACGTACGCCGAGAACGTGCATCCCCAATGCACGGCCAATGACGGACACTCGACGGCCGACCTCACCGAGCCCGAGCACCGCCATGGTGAGCCCAGCGAGACGCGGACTCTCGTACCGGGTCCATTGTCGCTGTGCTTGCCGGGTGCTGGCCCCCGGTAGATCGCGCACCAACGCCAGCAATGCACCGATCACGAACTCGCTCACTTCGGCGGCGAACAGGCCTCGGCTGGTGCACAAAAATGCTTCAGCAACGAGTCCGTCGAGGGGAAACCATGACTCCGTGTCAGTGTCGAGCGATTGCACGAGTCGGAGCCGTGGAGCTTGCCCCCATCCCGTCAACGGGGGCGTTGCGGCCACCAAGATCTCGATTTCCCCCAGGTGCGGTTGGAGCTGGGTATACGAAGGCCACACGACGAAGCGTCTGCTGGCATCGAGTGAGGCGATCGCCACGTATGCGGCCGCCATGTCATGGTGGACGAGATGCAGCGTAGTTGGGTGCTGGGACATGGAGACGTGTGCCAGATGATGATGCATGAGCGACTTGCGTATAGGGCGTTTCTTGGGTTTGCCCGCAGCCCACCCTGTGGCAGAGACCTTCACCGTGGCTCGTTCGGTCGTTGGTGACCAAGCGCGCTCGTTTGCGGACCATGCTCGCTTACGGACCTGCAGCACGGCATGCTGAGGGTGAGGCACGGCAGGAGCGCACGATGGGAGTTGATCGCCTACGACACCGGCTGCCCGTGGTGGGCGCTTTGCCGGAACCGACGCGAGATCGACGTGTCGAGACCCCGCTGTGGGGACCCAGCCCACGGCCGAGCTTGTGTGTGTGGGAGCTGACCTTGGCGTGCGATCAAGAGTGTCTGCATTGCGGTCCGCGGGCACACGTGGCTCGCAACGACGAGTTGGATACGGAAGAATGCTTGCAAGTAGTCTCAGAGTTGGCCGAGCTCGGCGTGGGCGAAGTCACGCTCATCGGTGGGGAGGCCTATCTTCGCGACGATTTCATCCTGATCGTGCGGGCGATCCGTAACCACGGGATGCAGTCGACCCTCACCACTGGGGGATACAACCTGACCGAAGCGCGGGCACGGGCGATGGTCGACGCGGGCGTCCAAAGTGTCTCTGTCTCGATCGACGGGCTCTCACCATGTCATGACAGACTCCGTGGTCGACCCGAAAGTTGGACGAGAGCCTTCGCTGCACTGTCGCGAGTGCGGGTCGCCGGAGCGCAGATCTCCGCGAATACGCAGATCAACGCCTGGACGCTGCACGACCTCGAGCCGTTGCTGGAGCACCTCGCGGCCGCAGGTATCCACGCGTGGCAGCTCCAGATCACAGTCGCTCATGGGCGCGCAGGCGATCATCCCGAGATCCTGCTTCAGCCGTTCGCGTACCCAGAGTTGTTCGACATACTCGACCGTCTCGCCGATCGCTGTCGCGAGCTCGGAGTGACGCTCACCCCCGCCAATAGCCTCGGCTATTTCGGTCCCTACGAGTTCAAGCTGCGGCACCTTCAGCAAGGTACTGGCCACTATCGGGGCTGCACATCCGGAGTCACCACCATCGCGCTCGAAAGCAACGGCATGGTCAAAGGATGTCCGAGCTTGGGTGGACGCAACAACCTCGCGGGATCATGGCGAGAGCATGGCCTTCGAGCGCTTTGGGATCGTTCTCCGGAGCTGACCTATATGCGACATCGCACACAAGGGGAGCTTTGGGGTTACTGCGCGACCTGTCACTATGCACAGATCTGCAAGGGGGGCTGTACGTCCGTGAGCGAGCCTTTGCTCGGTCGCCCAGGCAACAACCCTATGTGCCATCACCGCTCGCTCGAGCTTGCTCGCCAGGGGTTACGCGAACGCGTGGAGTGGGTGCGAAGCGCCTCTGGCGAAGCGTTCGACAACGGGTTGTTTCGGATTGTGCGTGAGTACATCGATGCCGAATTACGTGCACGGTATGGACCTGTGACCATCGACGAGCCACGGACGGCACGCGCCGACGATCCCTTTGGTCCCGGAAGCCCGGTGTGAAACCGCAGCGGTGGAGTGAGCTGGATTGCAGGGCTTACAGTACGCTCGGCACAGCTCTAATCCGAGCCGCGCGACGGTGGCGGTGCGCCATACGGAGGCACGATCGTCGTGCTTGCCGAGTCTGTGTCCATGGTGCCGCCGTCTGTGCTGGTGGTGTCCGTCGTGGCGCTAGCGTCTGTCGTCATGGCGGTGTCAGCGGCCTCCTCAGTGTCCGCGGTCGCGGTCGTATCGGTCGCGAGCGTGGTGTCCGAATCGGATGTCCCCGAAGTGCCACCGGTGGTATCCGTTTCGGAAACGGTCGTCGTTTTGGTGGTGCTGGCGGTCGTTTCTGTCGCGGATCCGGTGTGGGTCGTGGAGCCTCCCCCGGTCGCAGTCGTAGCATCGGTCGTGGTCACGGAGTCCGTCGTGGTCGCAAGGCCCCCTGTCGCGCTGGTGCCACCCGTGTCGGTCGCACTGTCGCTTTCGCTCGAACCACTGCTTTCGCCAGAGCCGTTGACCTTACCATCGTCCCCGCAACCCACCGTGGCGAGGCCAAGCAGCACACCCGTGGCAAGAGTGGCGGACGTCGAAGCACCCGCCGTGACCCGGAGCTCTCCTCGACAGAACGGGCACCACATGCGGTCGAAATTGGCCGGGACGCGGACGTGACGAGCACAATGCAAGCAGCGGAGCACGGGTCGCACCATACCACGCACGGCGTGGGGAGCGATATGCTGTCACCGGCTACCGGCGCATGCAGTCTGCCGAGATACTCCTCGAGAGGCACGTCGCGAACATGCGGCTCGAGATGCGCGTGCTCTTGGTCATCGGTGGTTTGTTGGCTGTGGCAACGGTGGTGCTCTTGTTCTTGGAAGCGCCGACGGATACATCCGATGGCTTTTGGACTGGACTGGTCGAGAAGGGGTCGGCAGGGCTGTCGGGTCTCTTGTCGAGCGCGCTCGTCGTCCGCGTGTTCTCACGACGCGAACAGATCGCGACCATGAGCTACCTCATGGACAGCATTGGCAGGTGGGATGCGCTCGACGACGGCGAGAAAGACTGGGTGTTGGAAACCATCCGAGCCTATGTCCGCAAGGGGGCGTTGGCAGCCGTCGGAGGCGGCAACGAATGACCGATGCACACGAACAGTTGACTGCGGTGTTGAGCGAAGGAGTGCGCCGACAGAAGCGCGGTACATGGGTGTTTCTCATCACCATGGTCCTGACAATTGTGACCGCGGCGGTGCTCGTGGTGGCCGCCAAGCGCACTTCGAGCCAGGTACTCGATCTCCGGAACGAGCGGGCGGCGATCGTGGAAGAGATGCGCGGCTACCAGACAGAAGCCGCCCGTGCCAGAAACGAGCTCGATACCGTCAAGGCGCAAAAGGCCACCATCGACGCGCTGAAAGACTCCGCCAACGCCGAGCTCGAGACCCTGAAGACCAACATCGACAAGAGCAAACAAGAGCTCATCGCCGAAAAGCACAAACTGACTGCGGACAAGAAAGCGCTCACCCAAAGCGTCAAACTCTACGAGCAAGAGCGCACCAGCATCCGGACCTCCGTCGCGAAGCTCAGCAAGACGACTCCGACGGGAGAAAAGCTGACCGCTTCGCTACCACTTGCAGCCGTGGCGGTCCCCAAAGCAGAGGCAAAGAAGCATCCCGAGCTTCGCACCCCCAGCGGCGACCCGATCTACGACTTCAAGTGCCGCCTGGAGGTGCCGCGTGATCGCCAAGCCGAGATTGCCCGCGTGGTCTATCGCTTCGACCACCATAGCTTTGCGCAAAAAGACATGGCCTCCAGTGACTCCGCATCGGACTTCGAGGTCGGTTACCGGGGTTGGGGGGCGCTATCGGAAGTCGTCATCACGATCGAAAAGCGCAGCGGCGAGAAGGAAGTGATGCCGTTCTCGATGCGCGAGGCGCTCGGCTGGAATTGAGGTCAGACCGAGTTCGCTGAACTTGAACAGACCCCAGGTGTGTCTGCGGTGTGGCTCACTTGCGCGCTTCCTTGAGACGCCGGCAGTAGGCGACCATCTTGACGACGGAGGGATCTTTGTTGCGTGGCGACGTTCCGAGCGAGATGCATTCGCTCAGTCGACCGAGTTCGGCGTTGGCCTGCATCGCGAGCACGAGCCTGTCTTCGGCGCCTTCCCAGCACGAGGCCTCGCTGATTCGGTCGAGTACGACACGCCAGAGAAACAGGTTGCCGGCATCACGGGCCGAGCGGCGAACGTAATCACATCGCCCTCGCACGTCGGGTCCCGGCCACGACAGCGCGGAGCGCCTTCCTGTGCCGGGCACGTGGCTCGCTTGTACCGGCCTGCGCGCGGGCGCAACGACGAAGGTGCTTTCGCCGCGCAACTTGGCTGCTACGTGACGCACTTGCTGCTCGATGCGGCCGACGAGCTCGACCTCGGAGCAGGCATAACAATGCATGCGCTCGTCGGTGCCGTTCAGCAAGGTTCGGCCGCGCTCGATGCGAACGATGATCTCGTAACCGATTTCGCGCGCGGGCCAAACCTGCACGACAACGACGGGATCGTCCGGACTGCGCGACGGCAAAAACTCGCCAGCGCGCAATACTGCAGCCACATGATGCTCGATGGTCGTGGCGAGCTCGTCACCCACGAGATCGCGGCTGGCGAGCTCGATGGCCAAACCCACGCGACGCGGTGCAGGCGTCGACGCCCGCGCTCGACTCGTCCACGTATTTTGGCTCGCTACGCAGACGAGGCAAGCCAGCAAGCTCAGCACGGCGACCGGTCGCGACATGGCGTGAGACCATAGCGAGCCAACGTGTGACGAGGCAAGCAAACCTCGCGAAGGAGCAGAGGAGAGGCATACTCATGGCGGCATAGGAGGGCGGTGCGGCTCTGGCAGGAACCACGCGCCACGCGTGTCGAAGTTCCAGCATTCGCCGTATTCCAGGATGAGCTCACCGGTGGGCACCGGAGGATACGTGTCGCAACCTGTAGAGACGATTAGATCGGCGTTTGATTGGTCACCGTGACCAAACCAAAAACCTCGGGCGGGCATGTTCGGTGACAACGTCGGCCCCGATCCGGCGGGAGAAAGCGTTGGATTTAGTTCCAATTCCTGGACCGCAGCGCCATCTTGCTCGATCTCCTGCACGATGAATTCGATGAATCCCGACGCGTAGGCTTGCTCGGATATCGTTCCCATACCGTCCAACGTCCAGTGGTACACGCCCGCTACCAGGTAACCGCGCGCATCTTGCGCATCCGAGTCCTGGCGGATGAAGAAGCGATCATCGTCTCGAAGCCACACCGTGACGGCGCCACCATTGTTGTCGGAACCTTTCCAAGTCCCGACAGGGGATTCGACTGGTTCTTTGCAGGCCGACGTCAGCCCAATGGCGACGGCGACCAACGTCGTGGTTGCAAGGTGTGTGTGGGCTGATGACACCGGACACATATTGCCATGACCATGGAGCTGGCGTGTTCGTGTCCCGTTGGCCCACGAATAGGCCCGAACTGGGCCGGATCCCCGGCAACGCTCGATGGTGACGCCGAAACGTAGTCGGCCTGACTGTTTCACGCATGCACATGCCAGACGATGTCGAAATGCCATCACACAATCGTCGTCGGGTTCTCGCTGCGCCTCTCTCGGTTTTTGCTGCGATGGCGGTCGGTATGTTCAGTACGGAAGCCGCAGCACATGGCAACTGCGAGCAGGTGTCGGGGACATTCAGTGCACAATCGTTGCCCCCCGAGTTGTGCGATTCTCCCGTCGAACTTTGTACCGTCGGTATGCTGGACGGTGGACTCGAAGGCTCCTACGAGTTCACCGGAAGCACGCAGCAAGCGATTCCGAACACACCGTTGGTCTACTTCACGGGTATCAGTGACATCGTGCTCGATGAAGGTGCCGAGCTTACGGCCATGGATCGCGGCCTGATCGACTTTTCGCAACCCGGCATCGGTAAATTGAGGAGCGTCTTGTTCATCGTCGATGGTGGCCATGGCGCGTTGCAAATCCAGGGAACACTCAACCTGCAAAACGGCCAAATCACCGGTACATACAGCGGTTTGGTCTGCACGCATTGACGGCCCGCGCTGAGGCCCGCCAACGTTCACTTCGCGAGGGTTTGACCCCCATCGGAGCCTGCACGCGCATCTGCGCCGAGGTGTTTGGCCGTTTCCACCAAGCTCACGAACTCGTGACGCAAGCCACCCTGGTCGTGACCGAACGCAGAGCGAGCAAGCGCGAGCACGGAATCCGTGGTGGCTCTGCCGCGATGGGAGGACGCACGCAGCACCATGCCGAAGCTTGCCACGGCTGCGGAGAACCGCATGTCGTCGGAAGCTTGTGCAATGCTCTTCGACTCGTGAGTAACGTAACGAACCGTCTCTGTGCTGGTCGCTCCCGCCGGATGTTTGTAGCGAACCTTGACGGTCGCAAGCTCGTGCGAGGAGGCATTTGTGAGCGCGGCCCGAGCAGTCTGGTAGCGCAAGGCATCCACTTCGGTTCGGGGCGTCGTCGTTGTCGTGGGCACGATCTCATAGAGCACCGTGACCGCGTGTCCTGCACCGATTTCGCCCGCATCTTTGCCGTCGTCTTTGAAATCACGAGCCGACAAGCGTCGATTCTCATAACCGAGCAGGCGATACGACGCGACACGTGCTGGGTTCATCTCGATTTGCAGCTTCACGTCTTTCGCTATGGTCACGAGTGTGGCACCGGCTTCGCGTACGAGTAACTTGCGAGCCTCGGCTTCGCTGTCGACGTACCCGTAGTTGCCGTTGCCCTTATCGGCAAGCATCTCCATGGTCGAGTCCTTGAGGTTGCCGCGGCCGAACCCGAGCACCGTCAAGAACACGCCGGATCGCCGCTCGTGTTCGATCAGGCGCGTAAGCTCGCCCTCGCTAGTCAGGCCGACATTGAAATCGCCATCGGTCGCGAGGATGACCCGGTTGATGCCGCCGCGAATGAATGCTTGCCGGGCAGTGCGATAGGCCAACTGAATGCCTTCCGCGCCGTTGGTGGAGCCCCCGGATTCCAACGAAGCAAGTGCATCCAAGATCGTCTGTTTGTTGGTTCCGGATGTCGGTGGAAGAACCAGCCCCGAGGCCCCGGCGTACACGACGAGTGAGAGACGATCGTGAGGGCGCAGATCGTGCACCAATATGCTCAGGCCGTGCTTGAGCAAGGGAAGTTTGTCCGGGCTCTGCATCGACCCCGAGACGTCTGCGAGCAGCACCAGATTGCGGGCGGGCAGATCGCTGGTGGGGATCGGGCGTGTGGTGAGTCCAACTCGGAGCAGTTGGTGATCGAGATTCCACGGGCACGCCGTGAGCTCGGTAGTAACCGCGAACGGCTCGTTGCCGCTCGGGCGAGCATCGGCGTAGCGAAAGTAGTTGACCATCTCTTCGAGGCGAACCGCATCTGGTGGTGGCAGCGATCCCTCGCGCAAGAACCGACGTACGTTTGCGTAAGATGCCGTGTCCACGTCGGCAGACAGCGTCGACAGCGGTTGATCGACGACTGACGTGAAGCCGTGCTCTTGCACGTACGCGTAGGCTTCCGTGTTGAAGCTTCGCGCCTCTGCGGGCGCTTGCATGGCAATGCCCGCACCCATACCCGCTCCGGACTTGGGTCCGTATGCCGCCGAGACGGCTTGTCCCGTCGACGAGGGCTTGGCCGCACCTATGCTTACGCGCGCGTCGGCATGTTTGCTCTTGCGGGTGGGAGCGATAGCTCTCGCGTACTCCTTCTCGGGTGCCGAGGATGCAGGCGAACGCGCGGCGTTGATTCCGGGCACAGAGCTCGAATCGTCAGTGTGCTCGGCGACGATCTCGTCACCCGAACGCTCGTTCGGGGTCGGGGATCCTCCCTCCGGACGCTCGCGGATGCTCTCAGAGCGAGTTTTGAGGCCATCGACGTCGTGAGCTACCCCAGCTATGTCTTTGTGGGCGGCATCGCGGGCCGGTTCTAGCTCGATGCCAGCGCTGCGGCATGCGCTCAGCAGGAGCATGTAGGTCAACGTGTACGAAACGGTGCGACGGGAGCGAAAGGTGTGTTGCTTCATGGCGCAACGTCCTAGGACGCACGAGCGTCGCGAAAGTTTTGTCAGTCCGTGAGAATTTGTCGTACCTGCGGACGCGACAGCACGGCCGAGAGGATCAGTGCTTCTCCATCGGGGCTCTTGCTGATGTCCATATTGCGTTCTGACACGGGGCTGTCTTTGGGTCGTCTAGGGTTGTCCTCCAGCAGCCTGCGTACCAGCGCGACCAGCACCGTTGCACGCAAAGGATCGCGTGTGGGCATACGTACGAACACGCCTGCATAGTCATAGGCGACCGCGCTCACCAGCAAACCGTCGGGCTGAGGAAGAAGTTTCGCCATTGGACCGAACTCAGCCATTTGATCACGCATGGCGGCCCTGGTCACGACAGTGAAGAACGCAACGTCGTTCGGAACCTTGCCCATCAGTTGCCATAGTTCGTCGTCTATTCGGAGTTTATGCGCTTGCTTCGCTGCGAGGATGCCTGGCATCACATCGGCACCAGCCAGCGTGATTTCGTCGCGATCGAGGCGTGCTACATGTACCGGTTTACCGTGATAGCGGACATCACGAAGTGCCCACACGCCACTTTGTACCGGAACGAGCGTGCCTGTCTGCTCGGCTTTGGCGAGTTGCTGGTCAGCCCCCTCGAGCACCAGTACTGCACTCGAGCGGACGGGATCGGAATGATTCATACCCATGACGAATTTCGCCAGCACACGCAGATCGTCGTGACCAAGCGCATGCAAGACTTGGCATAGACCCTTGCTCCATACCGGTTCGGGGAGCTTGTTGGCTGAAGACTGCCGTGGCCGCGGGCCTGGTCGCGTACGTGGTTGTCGGAGGTGCTTGGGCGGACCGGTGGACACGACGATGTCGCCGCGTTCGTCTTGGTCGGATTTGACGCGTTTGGCCCGGAGCTGTTGGCGACGCGTTTCGTTGCACGTGAACATGCGATCCTTGGCATCAACGGGCAGCTCCGAAAACACACGTGCTGGCTGGGTGCGGGTCACGTCGACGAGTACCATCACGGAGATATCAGGCGGCATGAACTTGGCCGACCACGGAATCGCTGCATGCCGACGCCTCTTCATGCCGACGTCCCAGAATTGTCGGAGCAGCAGCTTGCCGTCGTCTTGCCGACCGCTGCGCTCGTACAACTTGACCAGGCGCAGCATGGCATCACCGACCAATTGGCGTTCAGGAGGATTTTCGGCCACGAGTTGCTCGAAATACTTGATCGCACACGCATCACGCTCGAGATTGTCCATGCAGTTGAGGCCGTGTCGATAGAGTGCTTCGGCATCGGTCTCATGTTTACGCGGCGTTGCGGCTGGAACGGCTGTCGTGGGCTCCAGCGCGAGCATGCTCGCCAAGGTGATGCTGCATGTCCGAGCCCCAACAGCCTGTGAAACATGCATCATGAACGTCAGTAACAGTTGCGCCGGAAGATCGCTCCGAACCCGCTGCAACCTCTGCGCTTTTTCTTTTTGTCGGGATCCACTGCGTCGGGCGATTTGTCGCCGTTTTGGTTTTGACTTTCGCTCTTGGCGCTCGGTTGGGAATCTGGCTCAGATGAGTGGGCCCGGGTTACTGTGCTCTGCGGCGGGAATTTGGCGTTGTGCTCGGCACGGACGCTGGCGAGCGTCTCTCCCACAGACCGACACACCTCTGCATCGGCGGCATCCACTGGCGTGCCGTCGACCATGCGCGGCTCCGGAGGTTCCGCTTGGTCGAGAGGCCGCACGTAAGAAGCGTCGGGAGCGGCACGAATGGCCGACAACGCATCACCGAAACTCTTGCAAGGCGTCAGCGATTGCTGGGCCTGATCGAGATCGAGCGCGGTGTTGAGCTTCTTGTCCACCAGCGCATCACTTTCGGATGTCCGTCCGAGCTCATCGAGAATGCGATGGCGATCGACGTAGCCGAGTGGTTTCTTTTCGCGATTGATCTGTTCGAGCAAAAATGCATGTCCATGACGATCCATTTTTTGTAGTGCTACGTTGAGGGCTTCACTCGATAATTTGGGGTCCCGCAACAGCTCGTCGAGCTCGGAGCGAAATTGCTCGCTGTCGAGCAATGCGCCATCGCTGTCTATGGCGTTGGCGTAGCTCGCGAGCGCTGCGCTGGCTTTTCCTTTTTGGCTACTCAAGAGTATGCCTTGACGCCACAGCAACTGTGCGTCTTCAGGGGACTGATCGAGTAGTGGCTGGAGTACCTTGGTGGCTTCGGCGAAGTTTTTTCCGACTATCAGTTTGTCGAGCTGGTCGAGCTTGTCAGCAGCGACTCGATTTGCAGCGAGTTTGTTCGCGTGGGGCTGCAAGAGCGCGAGAAATCCACTCCCGCCGGACGGCTCGGTGGCAGCAACCGAGGTCGGGGGCTCGGCACTCGTGGGCCAGACGACCCACAGCCCCAGCCCCGCTGCGCTCACGGCGAGCAAGGTTTTTCGGCGCGTGAGCACGCGTTTCACGAACCCGGTAACGAGTGGCAAGGTGGCAAACATATTCGGCAGCGTGTTCATGGCCATGGTCGGTTCGATCGGGTCGGACTTCGAGCTGTCACCCACGACCAGCAGGAGCTGCTCGGCGGCTTCACGGGCGGCGCGAGCGTTTGCATATCGATCGTCTCGCCGTTTCGCCAGCAGCTTGGCTACGAACGCGCGCAATTCGAACGCCAACATCTCGGACAATGCGGGAGGATCGACCGTCACCTGCATACGTGCAAGTGCGATCGGATCGTCGGCTTCGAACGGAAGCTTGCCGGCAAGCATCTGATACAGCAGGATGCCTGCGGAATAGAGATCGCTGCGACCATCGACGTCCATGCCGGTGGCCTGCTCGGGGCTCATATAGTGGGGTGTGCCGAACACGACCCCCATCTGTGTCATCCGATCTTCGGATTCACTGCCGGTGAGGATCTTGGCGATGCCAAAGTCGACCAACTTGACCGTCTCATGGCCGTCATGATCACGCGTCAGGAACACGTTTTCGGGCTTGAGGTCGCGGTGCACGATCCCTTGCTCGTGCGCGTGCTCCAATCCACGCAACACTTGGATGATGATTTCCACGCTGCGATGTACAGATAGTGGACTACTCAATAGCGCGCCCAACTCCGCGCCCGCCAGCAACTGCATGACCATGTATTTCATGCCGTCAGTGGTGGACCCATAGTCCATCACCTGCACGCAGTTGGGATGGTCCAATCGAGATGCGCTCTGGGCTTCACGATCGAAACGACGCGAGAGTTGATCGTCGCGCGTGAGGTCGGGATGCAGCACTTTGATGGCCACGTCGCGCTTGAGCCCGAGGTGATGCGCCCGAAACACTGCACCCATTCCTCCGGCACCGAGCAAAGCATCGATGCGATAGCGGTCACCGAGTATCGTGCCGACGAGTCGCCGTAGCTCGGACTGGTCGGCTCGTGCTTCGCTGCTCATGCGACACCGTCAGGATAGCAAGGCCGCTTCACACCGAAAGCTTAGCAGCCTGTGGCGCGCGTCTTCTCGTCAGCCCTTTCGCCCGGCCCGACTCACGCCCAGGCTGTGAGAACGCCGCATGCGCTCCTCAACGGACTGGCCGCGTTCGGACCGTATCCTCGTCTGGATTGCCATAGTCGGACACGGCTGACTGGTCGGGCGTTTCGATGAAATTCGTACCGAGGTCGTGCTCAATGCGAGCGAGCGCGTCCTGAGCCCACTGCGCGAGGCTCACCTCGTGTGTGGAATGAAAGTCGGCGAGCATCTCCTCGAGCTCGCGCCGCGCACGGGCACTTTGTCCCATGAGGTGCGCGACTTCGGCGTCCAACAGACGAATCTGGTCGAGCGCCGACTGTTCGACGCGAAGTCGCTCGAGCGCGTTTCGAGCATCGGTGAGCATGGCCGCCCCCTCTTCGTGGCTCCCGAGTCGCGCCAACGTGTAACCCAAAAATCCGCGATTGAAATGCACTGGAAACGCGTAGCCGTACAACGTACTCAGGCGAATGACTTCGCGAAATGTCTCGGCTGCACGTTCCAGATCGCCCTTGTGCAGGCGAAGGTCCGCGAGGTTGTGCATGGGCAGAAGCACGAGCCTGGGCGTATTCGCGGCACGGAGCTGCTCGATCGCGAGCTCGAGCTCCGGAATCGCCAGGTCGGGATCGTTGCTGAACGACGCCAGATAAGTGATGCCGGACAGATAGCTCTGACGCTGAGCGACTGGCACAGTGGCAGCAATTGGTTTCGCCATGTCGTGCAGTTTCGTGGCTTCGCGGATCTGGCCAGTGACGGCGAGACATCGCAGGCGCACACCCATGATGTGGCACTTGTCGACGGCTTGTGCGTCGGGAAGATCGATGATCTCCATCGCTTCTCGCGAGTAGCGATCCGCTTGCTCGACCTCGCCTGCGCCCAGCAAAACCTCGGTTCGGCGGTTTGCGATCCGAAGTTGCAGCACACGATCATTGGCAAGGGACGCGGCCTCGGCACCATGGGACAAACGCTCGAGCGTGAACTCCATGTCTTCGCTGTTGTTGACGGTCGAGAGTCGATCGGCCAAGCCCAACCAGAACAGCGCCTCTGCAGTGTGATTTTCCAACAACTGCGCAACAAGCACTCCCGATTCGTAGTGGTTGGCTTCCCGGCGGCTATGCTCGAGTGCGCCCGAGCCGTGCTTGAGCAGCATGACGAGTGCGTTGAGCAAGCGTGGCATCGTTTGTGTCCGTCCATGTTTGCGCAAACGATGAATCAACCGATCGCAGAGCTGAGCTCCGAGGCGCGGCTGTCCAGCATTGAACAGCTCCATCGCGACTTGTTCGAGCAGATCGATCGACTCGAGGCTTTCGGCGGCGTCGTCGACTAGGCGGGCGCGGAGGTATACGAGGTCGACGTCGTGAATGTGCAGCTCCTCGATGCGCGCGGCCAGATCGAGTCGCGTTTCATTGAGTGAATCCGCGTAACGACGCCGCACCGCTTCGCGAACGGATTCATGCGCGAGCATGACCTTGCTCGAGCCCGAAGCGGCGCTTCGTAGCACGAGACCTTCACCCTCCAAACGGTCCAGCGTGCGCCGAAACCTCTCCTTGCGGAGATCGCTGAGCTCGGCGAGGCGATCCTCGTCGATCGGTGCCTCGAGCAGGTAGAGAATGCTCGTGACCTCCCATGCACTGACCCCCAAGCCGTCGAGCCGCACTTCGGAGCGCTGAGCCAGTGTCTGGTGGAGCTCCTCGGTGGCCGCGGATGCACCACGCAGAACCCAGCTGCTCGAGTCTCGAGTCAAAATGCCCTCCTCGATCAGCACCCGCAGGGTTTCGCGGAAACTGAGCGGGTGTCCGCCCGTGAGCTTGTCGAGCATGGTGACGAGATCACGAAGCATGGACATTTCGCCCAAAATGCCTTGCAATACCAAATACATCTCGCGTTGGCTAAATGGCCGTAAATGCCAGATTTCTGCTACGCGATCACGCGCGAGTGCGGCGAGTGTGCCGACGACCTTTTGATGAGGGACCGAGGTAGCACACAGCAGGATGGGCGCGCCATTGTGATCGAGCGCGCGGGCGAGTTGTTCGAACGTGGTGCGTGCGAATTCGTGGCCATGAGCCAAATCCGACAGATGAATCACGTAGGGTCGTTCGGCTGCACAAGCGATCAGGAATTCCATCAACGTTCCGGCTGCGGCATCTCCCGCGGCTCGCTCACGGGCGAGCCGGACGAGCTCGGAATGGTTGCTCACCGGGGCGACGCGCTCGCCGAGCGCAGTGGCGAGCTGGGTGACGATTGGTCCGAATGGACCGAGCGCGCTGTGGTCATTGCTCCAACAACTACCTTCGACGAATAGCCCACCCCCGAGTTGAATTTCGCGACGCAACTCGGAAAGCAAACGCTGCTTGCCCATGCCTTCGGGTGCTTCTACGACCAGGGTTCTAGCGGAATGGTTCCGCATGCTCGAACGGCTGGATTCCCCAGCACCCGCGTCCTTTCCAAATACCTCCGCTGCCTTGGCCAAGAGCAGATCCAGGTAATGGGAGCGGTCGACGAACGGAAGATGCTCGACGAGCACACGCGCGAATTCGCGGCGGTCTCGGTCTCGGTCTCCATCTCCGTCGCTACGATCACGCGCGCTACCGGGCTCGCGACGGAGCAGCTCCAGCACGATGCTGCGTGCGCTCTGGGGACGCAGGTCGGGATCGGGTGCAAGCATGCGGCCGACCAGCTCCGCAACCACCGCACCGCAACTCGTGAGCAGCACTCCGGCGAGCTCGGGCCGCCAATCGAGCTGTGCTCGCAATGCCTCACGGAAATTTTTCGCGGCAAATGGTCGTTGGGCGCGAACGGCCGCATACATGGTAGCTGCAAGCGAGTAAATGTCGGAACGAGGATCGGTGGCTTGGCCACGTACTTTCTCGGGCGCGGAGAATCCTGGAGTTCCGAGCACCATGATGCCTTCGGGTTCCTCGTTGTCGTCTCGTTTCGAACGACCCGGCCGCCTGAGCACGCGCGCCAAACCAAAATCGATCAGTTTGGCCCGTGGAGGTGCATCTGGGGATTCGGGCGGGCACACGAGCACATTCGAAGGCTTGATATCTTCGTGCAACAACCCAAGTGCATGCAGGTAGTCCAGTGCTCTCGCGAGCTGTACGAAAATCTCTACGATGGCCTCTCTCGGTTTGCCTTTGAAGTATTCCGTCAGATATTGCCCGATGACGAGCTCCTGGGTGAAGTAGAGCGCCCCGAGTTCGTCACAGCGACCAAAGTCGAACACCTGCGCGAGATTGGGGTGATGCAATTGCGTGAGGAGACGGAATTCTTCCTTGAACGCGTGCACCACGTCGTCACCGTATGGAGACGATTTACTTCCGAAGCTGTGGGTGGCGCTTTTTCGTGCATGACCGAACACACTTGCCGATGACGAGCTGCCGATGTCTTGCGAGCGTGTACTCGGCGGCTCGACATTCGCGTCCTTGCGAATGACCTTGAGAGCGACTGGGCGATCATCGAGCTCGTCGTACGCTTCGAAAACAGCTCCGAAACCACCGCGCCCGAGCAAACTTTTCACGCGGTAACGTCCCGCGATGCGCTCTGGAAGCTGCGCGTCGCGTGCCGGACCTTCGTTCGTTTCGTTATGATTCGTCGAGCTCATCGACAAACACTCTCGTGCGCCGGCATTCCGCTCGAGCGGCGAACTCTAGCCAGAGTGGGCACGGCCAACCAGCCGAGCATGGCAGATAAATCAGCGATTTTCATGCAATAAAAAATACATCAATATCGAACGGTAAATCTTGCAGGGTTTGGGCATCGAGCGTTGATTCCGTCGAGTCGACCTGCATTTCGTTGTGAACTAAACCGGTGCCGTCCGGCCAACATTTCTTTTGCCCCAAGGGGGCTCTTCACCTGCGCGAATCGCGGCGAATGCTGCCCTCCCGATGTCGGCCTCGCCCAGCTCGACACATGCGTCATAGGCGTCTTGCTCGATGCGCACGCGATCTCCCGAGGGGCGTCCGAGCGCATCGAGCATGGCTCGCTTGTATAGGGCCACCGCCGTCGGCGAACGACGACGAAGCGAGCGTGCAAGCGCCACGACGCGAGCCAGACCGTCATCAACGCTCTCGACGAGCTCTTGCACGAGACCGATGCGATGCGCTTCCAAGGCGTCGATGCTCTCGCCGACGCACCCCAAGCGACACGCCTGCGCAAAACCCACACGGAGCGCGAGATGAGCCGTACCGCCGGCACCCGGAACGATCCCGAGACCCGTTTCCGGTAACGCGAAACTCGCCGTTGGCGTCGCCAACAGCCAGTCGGTCGCGAGCACGAACTCGGTACCCCATCCCAACGTAACTCCGTGGCTCAGCGCGCACGTAAAAAGTGGGAGTCGGCGAATGCGTTCCATCAGCAAGCGCTGGCGGTGCACATGCGTTTTCACGCGGTCCTTGTCCCAACCGATGCGCTCCGTCACGTTGGCTCCGCTCACGAAGATCGGTTTGCCGCTGGCACCGACTCGCCGGCTCGTCGCGCACAGACAACGCACTGTGTCGTCGCATTCGAGCACGTCGCACAGCTGTTCGAACGCATCGAGCTCTGCAGTGCCGATTTCGTTGGCTTTCCCGTGCTCGAACACGAGCACGAGCAGCTTGGCATCGGCATCGAACGAAGGCCTGAGCAGCGAAAATCGCGTGGTGTCCATGTCCGGCAGCCTAGCAGCCCGTCGTGCAAGTCTGCGACCCCGATAACACCTCCCGGGCGGTGCTTGGCCCACGGCGGCGAGGTCGTTCCTGTGAGCTAGGTGTCGACATGATCCGCCGCGACGGTAACAGTCACCGCACGGGCGGGGCTGCTCGAAAGAGGCGTATCAAATCGTCCGGTGTATCCAAGTCGTCGAGCACGGCTCGATCGTCGACCTCCAGGAAGCGTCGCAGCGACGCCACCGCGTGCGATCGGAGCAAGTCGCGAGGAGTGCTGCCACGGGACAGCACGAGCAACTCTGCCACGACATGCGGCGGATAGACGATAGGGTGACCGTGCACACCATGATGGATCGGTTGCCAAACGCAGGCTGGTTCGCGCTCGTACGACGCTACCAACGACGCCACCGTATCCGAACGGACATGGGGTCGATCGACCGTGAGAACGAGAACCCCGCGTTCGGGGGCCAGCACGCGTACGCTTGCGAGGCCACATTGGAGACTCGCCAAGGGTCCCTCGCGCCACCGCTCGCACGTGGCCTTGTGAGCGTCGCGTGTGACGTCACCGAGTGCATGAGCGCCCTCGACCACGACGATGGGATCGCAGGCTACGTGTTTGGCCAATTGAACGCAGTGCGCCACGAACGTGAGCCCGTTCCAATCGACGAGCGCCTTGCATCGACCCATGCGTGTGGAAGCGCCTGCGGCGAGCACGACAGCCGCGATGACTGTCATGGTGGCGATACGGGTGCCTGCTGGGACGTTTCCGCAGCACGACGCTGTGCTTGCACCAGCGCGTCACGAGCCTTTCGCACGGCTCGTGTTGTTTCGGGCGGTGCGAACATCAGCTCCTTTGCGGCGATGAACGCTGCTGACGCACGATCGTTCTCGAGCCGGATGCCCGCGCCGAATGGTCCCGACAAGCCCGGCTTCGCGAGCGTCGCAGCGGCTTCGTCGAGCGCCTTGTCCTTCGTCGCACTCGCGTTCGTGAGCATCATCACACGGTAGAGCCCGATCGCATCTCCGGCGAAACAGATCTGGCAGCCCGAAACGCCACGACGCGCGAGTGCCAGCCCGGGACTTTCGGGATTGGCGGATCGACGTGCGACTTGGGCCATCACGGACCGTGCGGCTGCTCCGATCGCCACGAACACCGTCCGGTCGCGCACTAAAGCGATGCTGTCGAGCTTGGTGCCACCGGAGAGCATCATCTTTGCGGCTGGCGTGGTCTCGAGCAGCTCGGCCGGCAACGTCACGCTGAGGTGGTCTGCTTTGGCTTTGGTAAGCGTCAAGCCGTCCGGCTTCCATGTCATCTTCAGCTGGGCTTGCGTGTTTTTTCCGACCAACTTGTTGCGTTCCAAAACCGCGTTCGAGATCACTTCGTTGAGACCGCGAAGCGAGGCCTTGCTGGCTGCTTCGTCGCGCACACCGGCTGCCAGCAAAACGCCTCCTTCACCTTTGGGAGTCAGGTAAAACGCGATCGCCACGTCATCGGAGATCTGATCCAATAGCGCATGGACGTGGGTCAGCGCTTTGCGCAGCAAGCTGCCATAGGGCTCGGGGATCGCATCGGCGGGTATTTGTTGATCGAGGGTACGGTGCAGCAGGCTCGGGTTTCCCCACGAGATCGTGAGGGCAGCAACCGGGCGCTTGGCAAGCAAGCTTTCGGTGCGCGATGCAGCGGTGCGTGGGGCACCAAGCGGCTCCAGCCCGAGTTTGTGAAACGGCGCCTCGGCCGAAGCTGCCAGCTCGGCGTCACGTCCAATGCCGAAGTCGGCCTGCACCCACAATGCTTTGGCTTCGCGTACCACTGCGTCGAGCTGTTTTCCAATCCCACTTCCATCGGGCATGCCGAGCAGCTCGCTCGCGATGCCCACGTCATCGACGGGGATGTCGGTGGCTTGCAAACGAACCCTGCGGCCCGCCCCGAACGACGCCGGTAGGCTGGCAGCGACGTCGAGCTGGTTGACCGTGCGCGCAACGTCGAGTGTGGTGGCACTTTCGCGCAAAACCAAGCGAAGTCGTGAATCGAGCGCGAGCTCCCACATGCCACCGCCAAGCGGCTGCGGACGGATCGCTGCAGGCATACTTTCGATCAGCTTTCGCGCTTGCTTCACGGGCACGCTCCCCAGCACATCCACGCTGGCCGATGCCCCGCCACGGGGAGGGAACGCCACGTCGAATGCCGCCAGACGATCGAGATCGAGGTTCTCGAAGAATCCTGGTCCGAAGCCGCTTTGCAGCAATCCGGCCTTCACGAATGCTTCGGGATCGATATTTTGCTCTGGCATGTAGCGTGCGAACGTATCTTTCATGGCGGCCATCATGTCGCGTATGCCCTCGACCGCGAGGCGCAGCCGCACGTTCTTTTGCGACGTTGCGGGCGGCAACGTTGCGACCGTCGTGGAACCCGACGCGTCGGCCGAAGAAACCATGGCCGACGAGGGAGCTTGCGCGTGTTTGTGACGACAAGCACTCGTCGTCAGCAAAACGCCGATGGCGGCAGCGAGTCCGAGGTGACTGTGCGCGAGGAGTTTCATCGCCGAAGTGTATCAAGAGGTCGAGCCCGAGGCCGGCTGGTGTTCCAGCAGCCCGTGGTGCACAGCTAAGTGCGACCAGGGCGGTGTCATTCGGGTTGCGGACTTGCACCAGTGGCGGCCAGTGTTTGCATGATCTTTTCAACGATATTCATGGAGGATCCCGAGCCTCCATGACGTTCTGCAATCAATTCGGCAACCACACTGATGGCAATTTCGGCGGGGGTACGCCCACCCAAGGCCAGACCGATGGGGGCGTGGATTCGACGCAAATCCGGCAACGGCCGACCGAGTTGCTGTTGCTTGTTCACGATACGTCCCAAAATCGCGTGCACTTTGCGCTTGCTGCCGATCATGCCGAGGTATCGATGTGGGCGTTCGAGGAACCACGCGAGTGCGAGTTCGTCACGAGCGTGATCACGCGTCGTGATGACCACGAAGTCGTGCTCGCAGACATCATCGAGCGCGCCATCGAGCTCGTCGACGTCGTAGGCCAGCCGTTGTGCGGCCTGAAACGCTGGATGCTCCAGCAATTCTTCGCGGTCTTCGATGACGTGTACGCGAAACCCCACAGTGATCGCGATCGGTGCCAGAGCCTGAGCGACATGGCCGCCCCCAATCAAGACGAGTCGTGCTTGTGGTTGCAGATACTCCACGAAAACCTCCATCGAACCGCCGCAACACATCGCGAGGTCCCTCACCAAGTGGGCCTGGAGTGTGCGGCATTGCCCATCCCGAAGCGCCTCATGGCAGGCGTCGAGCACTTGGGCCTCGATGGCGCCGCCGCCGACTGTGCCGATCATCCGTCCGTCGCGAAACAACAATAGCTTGGCGCCGAGCGCTTGCGGAGCCGATCCCGTGCGACCTACGACGGTCGCTAGCGCCGCGTCTTGCCCGGCACTGCCGGACAAAACTGCGAGCACGGCTTCCGCGACGGTCACTAACATGCTTGGCCCATGTTTGGCTCGGCCACACCCTGAAGTCTAGCAGCCCACGGACCATGACCTGCCAGCAAAGCACCTGTGCAGGCGTGGTAGGGTCGGCGGTAACAACCCGGAGAAGGAGAGCAACATGCGAACGATTCAAAGTAGCTTTGTGATGATCGTCCTCGGTGTGGCCGTGCTTGCGTGTGGCGGCAGCGAAGGCGAGTCGGCCCTGCAAAAGAGTTTGCCCCCGCCCACCAAAAAGCTCAGCGATGTCAAGCAAGGCAGCGCGACCGACAAATCTCCCGAAGAACTGGCTGAGGCTCGAAAACAAGCCGGCTTCAAGTCGCGCGACGAGCTCGCGGCCGAGAACGCTTCGGCCTTCGAGAAGGGTGCTCGGGAGTACGTCAAAACGCGCATGAAAGACTACCGAGGCCTCATCACGGATCTGCGTAACAGCTTCGAGCGGCTCGAAAAGGAATCGGCCAAGTGGGCCGAGACGAAAGATCCGTCCAAGGCCTTCGCGAAGTTCGAGGGCAAGTTCAAAGAGGATGCCAAGACGCTCACGAAGCGTTACGACGAGATCACGGGCCACGGTGTCGAAGGTGGAAACACGCAGGTCGTGCTCGGCAAGGCGTTTCGTGCCTGGGAGGAGCTTGCCAACGGTCTCGATCCGCAGATCGGCAAGCAGGAAGCGTTCAAGCAAACATTGACGGACGCGCGCAAGAGCCTCGACGAGGTCGTGAAAGCGCTCGATGAAATCGAGAAAGACGAGACCCTCGTCACGAACAAGTTCCAGGCTGGCAAAGAGGCGAAGGAGGAGGGAGCCGGGGAATCGGACCCGCAAGCGAAGGCCAACCCCAGCCCCAGCAAGGGATCACCGAAGAAAAAAGGAGGATGAGCATCAAGGTATTTTTAGTAATTTATAATGCATAAAATCCAATGAATTTATTTTTAAAGCTCACAAAACGAGCCGCAGGGACGACGGTGGGCCGGAACAACGCGTCGAACGACACGAAGAGCATAGACCTGCGACGGCCTACTGGCGTTCGTCTCCAAACTGCGGTATCCCGCGGCTCCGTTCAACGACAGGGGGCGCATGCAGCGACCCCGAACCACACCCACGCAGGGTACTGTGAGGAGAGATTCGATGAAGACCGCCAAAATCGTGATGATGTGCGCTTCCCTGACTGCGCTCGTGGTCGGCTGCGAGAAGAGCTCGGCCGACACCGCCAACCCTGGCGACGCCGCTCCGGCGACCGACGCCCCGGCAACCGATGCCACGACCCCGCCCGCCGAGGGAGAGGGTGAAAAGGAAGGCGAGGCACCGGCGGAAGGTGGCGCAGCTGCACCACCAGCCCCAGGCGCCTGAAGCAAAGTCGACCGATAGAATTGTACACGGGCCAGCACGGCGTCTGCCGGCTGGCCCGTGTCGTTGCCGATCGCTCACGCGCACGCCATTCTTCGCGAACCTATGCGTGGTCTCGGCGTTCGGCTCGTCTGCGTAACGATCATCGTCCTCGCATTCATGCTCGTTCGCGCCTACACGCGGCCAGGGAGGCCGCTTCATGGTTCGGTGTTTCGCCCGTGGATCATGGCGCTGGTGGGCTGGGGGACGCTGCTTTGGCTGTACGTGCTCGTGGCGTGGCCTGCAAGGAGCGGACCCCCTTGGTTCCAATATCTCGTGGTCGTTCCGGGGACACTCCTCGGTCTCACGGTGACGGTGCTCGGTGTGCTGGGTGGACTCTGGTATTTCGGACACCGGTTGGTTCCAGCCGTTCGCATGGGTGCGGTCGATCCTGGTCGCCGCAAGTTTCTGCGCTGGGCCGGTATAGCCGTACCTGCAGGGGTGTTCACCGGTGCAGTCACCACGATTGTGATTGCGCTCAACCGTGTCGTCGTTCGACGTGTCGAGGTTCCCGCACCGGCGCCGGAGCTGCGTGGCACCAAGATCCTGCAGCTCACGGATCTCCACGTGGGTGCGTTCCTCCAGCCCGAGCACGTGCGTGAGCTCGCGCCCACGATGCAGGCGCTCGAACCCGATGTGCTCGTGCTGACCGGGGATCTCGTCGACATCGATGCTGGATTACTCGGTCCCACGCTCGCTGCTCTCGAAGCCGTTCGGCCGCGCCACGGCACGTTCGCCTGTCTTGGAAATCACGAGCGCTACGCCGATGAAGGCCGTTGCATCGCTGCGTATCGCGAAAGTGCAGCAACACTGTTGGTCGACCAAGCGCGCGTGCTCGAGCTCGAAAACGGAGCCCGGATCGCGCTCGCCGGAGTCGCGTTCCCGCGGCGCCATGACGATGCCGGTACGCGTGTCGCGACTGCCCTGCGCGGACTCGCTGCCGATATTCCCAAGCTGCTTTTGGCGCATCATCCACACGATTTCGACGCTGCGCGCGAGCAAGGCGTGTTCTTGACCTTGAGCGGCCATACCCACGGTGGGCAGCTCTCGTTGGGCCGGATTGGCGGACGCGTTCTCAGTGTCGCGAGCCTGATGTTCAAATACGTGTATGGCCTCTACGTACGAAGCGTCGCGGCGTCAGGCGTGCCTGCTCACCTCTACGTGAGCGGCGGTCTCGGCCATTGGCTCCCGACGCGCTTCGGCATCGCGCCCGAGATCACCCTGGTCACGCTCGTGTAGTCTCTCCCTACCTCCGTGGCGCTCGTCCTTCGTTTCCTTGCTCACTATGCACGTCGCAACCTCGGACAATATGCGCTCGGGCTGGCGATGTTGGCGTGTACGAACTTCGCGGTGGTACGGATCCCCACGCTGATCGGTGAAGCGCTGAACGTAC
>Ga0187893_10005364_pt1 | contig 23077 bp, 17 predicted proteins | sample MA1701074metaG_FD_139574 | JGI IMG/M metagenome (GOLD analysis project Ga0187893, IMG submission 139574) | White microbial mat communities from a basaltic lava cave in the Kipuka Kanohina Cave System on the Island of Hawaii, USA - MA170107-4 metaG ...
CGAAAAGCATCCCAACCCGTTCGTCGAAGACGGCGAAACACCGTCCATCCAGCTCATGCGCGTCAACCGTTATGAAAACTCCGCCCGTCGCGCCTTCCACAAGTCGCTCGACCAGCTTCGAAAGCTCCAAACCCAGCGCCAGAAGGAGAATGCGCAAATCAGCGACGCCCTCGACGAAATGCTCTTAAATGAGCTTGACAAAGCGAAGCCGAAACGAACAAGTCAAGCGATATCAACAGAAGAATGGATCGACGACGCCACGCTCAAGTCCGCCATGGAAGGTGTCCTTAACGCCCTCCCCAAGGAAGTCCGTGACGTTGTCCGTACCGATGAAAGCGTCGAAGTTAGCTCCTCTCCGGCGTTGGCCAACGATTGAGAGGAGGTTTAAGATTCACTTTCGGTCGCGAACTAGCGGGCGCCCGGATCCCAAAACATACAAGCCTGCGGCCTCACCGGAGCCGCCCCCGGGCCAGCCAATCGGCTGCGAGGATTCGACCCCTTTGTTCCGGGACTATCACTGTGATACACATACTCAAAAGGCTCCTTATGCGTATCCTCCTCACCCTATTCGTTCTTCCGCTGTTGGCCGAAGAACTTCCCTTCGTCACGAAGGTCGACTACCAGCCGCTGGCGGCACAAGTCACGCGTGTGCTGCAGTCGCTTGACCTGATTGGCGAACCTCTTCCCGGACCGGATGCCGCCGAGGTCAAGAAGATCCTCGACGCGGGAACCGGCGGCGCAGCACAGATCGAGAACCTCCAGAAGATCCTCGATCGCCATTGCTTGATCGGTATCAACATCAATCCGGAAAGCCGCGTAAAAGTGCAGCAAGGTCCGGCAAAAGCTGAGCTCGTCGAGCAGGGCTGGCGGTCGTTCCTCGTGAAAGTTCACAATGAAGCCGGCGTGACGGCGGTGCTTGCCGCCGAGAGTCCAAACGCGGGACCCTTACCGAACGCTCCAGCCCGCGCCGTTGGTCAACGCTGGATGGACATACAGATGTTCAACAAGCAACCGATGCGCGTCCATCTGTCCGGCCTCGACCTCGAGTACCGCATCATCCAGCTCTACTCGAAGGATGCCGGCAAGCGCGAGGCCAAGCTCGCGTTCGACGTGGGCCAGGGATCGCAGGACCTTGGGTTCCGGAACGAAGTCGACATCTTGTTCACTGCGATTCCCTCAGCCAAGCTAACCTTCCGGGTCCTCGACTTTGACGACAAACCCACAACAGCTTCCTTCCTGATTCGTGACTCGAAGCAGCGCGTCTACCCTTCGCAAACCAAACGCCTGGCGCCGGACTTCTTCTTCCACCCGCAGGTCTACCGCGCCGACGGTGAATCCGTTGCACTGCCGCCTGGCTCATACACAATCGAGTATTCGCGCGGACCTGAGTACAAAAAGAAGGTCCAAGCGCTTAAGGTCGAGAACAACCAGCCGCAGCAGCTTACATTTCGCCTCGAGCGCTGGATCGATCCCGCGAAGATGGGGTGGTACTCTGGCGACCATCATATCCACGCCGCCGGCTGTGCACACTATGAGCGGCCGACCGAAGGTGTCTATCCCAAAGACATGATCCGCCATGTGACCGGCGAGGACCTGAAAGTTGGTTCTGTCCTCACCTGGGGACCCGGTTGGTATTTCCAAAAGACGTTTTTTGAGGGCAAGGAACACGCCCTTTCCACGAAAGAACATCGCATCCGATACGACGTGGAAGTATCCGGTCATCCATCCAGCCACACCGGACACATCTGCCTGTTGGGACTGCGCGAACAGGAGTATCCCGGGACACAGCGGATCGAGGATTGGCCCACTTGGGGCATCCCGATTCTGCGGTGGGCCAAAGCGCAGGGCGCCGTTACCGGCTACGCGCATTCGGGTTGGGGTTTGCAACTCAAGGACAACAAGGTATTTTCCTATGAGGTCCCGGAGTTTAACGGGATTGGCGCGAATGAATACATCGTGAGCGTCACGCACGGCCTGATTGACTTCATTTCGACGGTCGATACACCGTATCCGTGGGAACTGAACATCTGGTACCACACACTGAACGTCGGCTATCGTGCCAAAATCAGCGGTGAGACGGATTTTCCGTGTATCTACGGCGAAAAAGTCGGCCTGGGCCGGAGTTACGTGCGCCAGGCGGCCTTAGACTATGAAGACTGGGCCCGCGGCCTTCGCGAAGGACGTAATTATGTTTCCGACGGCAAGAGCCATCTGATCGACTTTCGCGTGAATGGGGTTGAGATGGGAACAGGCTCTTCCGAGACGAAGTTGGCCCAGCCCGGCACAGTGAAGGTAACTGCGAAGGTCGCAGCTTTGCTCGAAGAAAAACCGAATGAGGCGATCCGTCGAATGCGCGCGGATCAGAAGCCGTACTGGGACCTGGAACGCTCACGGATCGGCAACACCAATCGCGTTCCGCTCGAGGTGATCGTCAATGGTGAGCCAGTGGCGAAAAAAGAGATCGATGCCGATGGCGCGTTGCGGGATGTCACGTTTGATGTGAAGCTGGACCGCAGCAGTTGGGTTGCCTTGCGGGTTCTGCCCTCCTCTCATACCAATCCGGTATGGGTGATGGTTGGCGACAAGCCGGTGCGTTCCAAGAGGAGCGCCGAGTGGGCAATCGAAGCCGTCAACCGTTGCTACGACCAGAAACACGGTCGGGTCCGCGTGCAGGAGCTGGGTGACATGAAGCGCGCCTACGACCACGCGCGTTCGGAATATCAGAGGTTGCTTGCGGAAGCCGAGGCGCGGCCGTGAGTCGAGGCCCAACTCGCTTTGCATCAGCCGGGCGTTGAACTGTACCGGGTGTGATCCTCAAGTGGACGTGAAAAGAGCGTTGCAGCGCGTCGGCCTTACTGCCGAAACTCGATCGCCGTAATCTCCCCAGCCACCTTCCGCCCGCTATCCGGTCCGGGCACATATTCCAGCAACACCCGCCGCGGCCGTTGCGCCCCGCAGACGAACTCGAACGTGATCCCAGACACAGACTTCAGCAACACCTCGCCGGGCTTGGACACCCATAGCGCCACCGGCTTTCCGTCCACACGTACATGAAACCGCGCGGCCTCACCTAGGCAGTCGATGTGCTCGAGCGTTCCCTCGATCCTGCCATCGCCTCGCCGCATCTTCCAGGACTCGGGCACGGCCGTCGGAGCCTTGGGGGAAACAGCCTGAGGCTGCGATTGTGTCACCATCCGCAGCGCTCCCTGCGCCATAGATCGTTCCTGTTCGCTCCGAGCCGAGTCCGCGGCTTTACGAGCCGCGCGCCGGGCGCGATCACCCTCCCCCAACTGGTGATACGACACCGCCAGCGCATGCCAGAAATAAGACTGCCGGGGAAGCCCCTTCACGGCTTCCTCAAGCGGGCCGATCGCCTCGCGATGCCGCCCGTCCTCCTGCGCCATCAGGCCCAACAGGAACTGTGCCTCGGCCAGCTTCGGATTCCTTCCCACAGCCTCCGTCAAATAGCGGCGGACCGCTCGCTTGTCGCCGCCAGTCTCTCGAGTGAGCATTGCGTACTCGAAGTACGGTAACGCCTGGCGGCTCCCCAGCTCGATGGCCCGCAGCAGGTGGCGCTTCGCATCCTCGATTCTCTTCTCTCCCAGCGCGTGCATGCCAAGCGCTGTCTGAACCTCCGGTGACTGCGGGTTCAGCTCGCGCAACAATCGAGACGCCTCGCCTCGACCCATTTGGATCATCAGCTCGACCTGCGCAAGCCCGGCTTCTTCTTTCGTTACCGGCGAAACTTCGATCGCCAATTCCTCGCCGCGCCCTCCATACACATCGGCCACACGAAAATGCCGGGTCCGCACGTACAGGCGCAAGTCCACCAATGCCGCACCCAGTGGCTTACCAAAAGCGTCCTCGAAAGCGAGCTGAGCCGGCGTCGCCTGTTCGAGCAGCTCCGCGAAGCGCGGCAGATTCTTTCGGTATCGGGGCTCCATGTTGAGCATGTGCACCAGCGCCCAGCTCTGGGGATAGAACACGCCTGCCTTCTCGTTCTCGCCGTGTTGCAATCCCGCCGGGTCGAGCCATGCGGACACTCCGAGCATTCTGACGTGGTTCAATACGGGCATTCCGATCAAGACCCGCTCCCCTTTTCTTTGCATCGTCGAATAGAACTCGGCCGTTCCCTCCTCCAACCACTTGGGCAGCGGACCACTCGAGTGCTGCAGCACCAGGTGAACGTATTCGTGATACACGGCGCGCAACGTTTCCTGACCCATGGACAGCATGCCGATATAGTCGCGCTCGGCGCCCGCCTGGTAGAACCCAAGCGCCTGCTCGGTCGGCCTGACTCGCTTGTAGTCCCGTTCCGAGCTATACAGGAAAACCCGAACCGGCAATGGCAGGGGTTTGGCTCCAACGGCTTCGGAGAACACTTGCCGGATATCCTCGATCCGCCGCAGCACCTCGCGCCCCTGCGGCTCCCCGGCATCCGTGTAGAGTTCGAAGTTCGGCGATTGGAGGCGTAACCACGCTGCATTGCATGTGAGCGTGAGGAAAAATAGGCAAGTCTTAGCTTGCAATGGCGGCTTCAGCCTCCATCGCCTTGCGGCGATCACCCCTTTCCTCCGCGCTTGTTGAACCACTCGAGGATGTGCAGGATCTTCGACATGTGATGGCTCGGCCGCACGTTGATGCCATGCGGCTCGCCCGGCACGCGCACGAGCACAGTCTCGATGCCGAGCAATTGCAGCGCCTGATAGTACTGCTCGGAGTCCGACATCGGCGTGCGCCAGTCCTCTTCCCCTGTCAGCACCATCGTGGGTGTCTTGACATTCTTCACCACCGACAACAGAGACCGCTTCTCGTAATGCTCGACGTGGTCCCACGGCAGGCCAGGAAACCAATACTTATGCGTCCAATTGCCGATATCGGAAGTGAGCACGAAGCTGTACCAGTTGATCACCGGATATACCGTGACCGCCGCGCGGAACCGCGTGGTCCGGCCAATCATCCAGCACGTCAGCACGCCGCCCCCGCTGCCGCCAGTCACATACAGCCGCTGCGGATCGATGTATCCCTTCGCCACCACGGCATCCACGCCCGAGTTCAGGTCGAAAAAATCATCGCCGGGATATGCGTGATGAATCAGATTGCCGAATTCCTGCCCGTAGCTTGTGCTGCCCCGAGGATTGGTGTACACGACTACGTATCCTGATGCAGCCATCAGTTGCTTTTCGAAATCAAACCGCGTCCCGTAGTTGGCAAACGGTCCACCATGAATTTCGAGGATCATGGGATACTTCTTTGACGGGTCGAAGTCAGGAGGCTTAATAATCCAGCCCTGAACCTTGCGTCCATCCTTGGACGAGTCGTACCAGATTTCCTCGACTATGCCCAGCTTCTTGCCCGCGAATACATCTTCGTTGACGGCTGTCAATGTGCGCAGTGCTCCGCCGGTGACACTGACTGCGATATCGCCAGGACGGTTCACCTGGGAGGTAGTGACAGCGTAGCTGCCGTTTTTGGCGATCGAAAGTGTCGCTCCCCCTCCGGATGCGCCCATGCCGCTACCGAGATCCGCGGCAATCTTCTTGATCGGTCCGTCCAATGGAACATAGTGCAGCCCTGTGTTTCCGCGATCGTCGGAGAAGAAAAACAAACCCTGGCTGTCCGGCGACCAGACGGGGGAAGCGACATCGCGATCCAACGTGGCCGTCAGGACACGCGACCCCGAGCCATCGCGGCTCATCACAGACAGGCGGCGGAGTTGGTACCCTTGCCGCTTGTCGTCGAACCCGATGTAGGCGATCCGCCGGCCATCCGGCGAAAGCGCCGCCGCGTTGTCCGGACCGTTGCGTGCTGTCAACGCTCTTACAGTGCCGTCGGAAACACGAAACTCATACACTTCGCTGTTGAGCGGCTCGATCTGGTAGTTGTCATGCCGGTTAGCCGACAGGATCAGGTGCTGTCCATCCGGTGTCCAGAAAGGCTCACTCGAAGCCCACGCTGTACCGCCGTGCTGATACTTCCCCTTCGAGATCTGGCGCGGAGTGCCACCTTCGGAAGGCACGACGAACAGTTGCGTATGACCCGTCTTCAGATATCCGGCGCCGTTGTAGCGGTAGACAAGCTGATCGACGACACGCGCCGGCACGGCCCATTTTGCGCCTTCCGGAGCCTTTGGTAGTTGGATGATCTTCGGATCTTCCGCTTGGAGGTGTGCGGTGAACGCGACCGATTTTCCATCCGGCGACCACGATATCCCAGCGGGTGAGGACAATCCGCTGGCGCTCAGCCGTGTGATCCGCGCTGTTTGGCCCGTCTCCATCCAGCGCCGATGGATCTCCGCCGATCCTTCGCGGTTGGACACATAGACGATCTGGCTGCTGTCCGGAGACCATCGCGGTGTCGTGTCGGTATAGTTGCCGGAGGTCAGAGGCTGATGGCCGGATCCGTCAACATTCACGATCCAGAGGTTCGAATAGCGCTGGTCGCTCATGATGTCGGCGAAGCGACGCATATAGACCACCCGCTTTCCGTCCGGTGAAATCTGCGGGTCGAGGGCGGATTCCATCTGAAATACGTCCTCGACTGTTAGCCGGTCGGCGGCAGTAAGCATCAACGGAATCAACCACAAGAGGTGTTTCATCGCGTCACTCCAATCCCATCAGCCTGGCTGGATTCTTCTTCACGATTCTCTCGATTTCGTCGACAGTCATGCCCGCGGTGCGCAGTCCGGCGAAGATCTCTTCTAGCCCGTCCGGATGCAGCGGATTGCCGGCCTGCCCCAGATCGCTCGATAGAATGCAATGGTCCAGCCCGGCCTGCCGCATCGCCGCAACATAATCCCGGAATTCTACCGACTTGGTGTGGCCGATCATGGCGTTGCCCACGAACTCGAGGAATGCTCCCATCGTCGCTGCTTCCCGCATCTGCGCAACGGTCATCCGGACCGGCGCCAGCATTCCGTGTGTGACGACGATCTTCTCGACGCCGCGTTTGCGCGCCTCGCGGATCAGTACCAGGACCTCCGCCGCTGTGGAATGCCCGGTTGCGAGCACCAGCTTCTTCTTTCCGATCAGCTCGAGCATCTCCACAACTTCGGGCAGAAGCGTGGCATTTTTCGAGACGCTCACAAACGGGCGGCTCTCCTTGTTGAACTTGACCTGGTTCTCGGCATCGAACGTAGGCATCCAAACGACGCGACCGTAGCCGCCCTCGACGCGAGTCATCCGCTCGACGGCGGCCGGGTTGATTCCACCGGCGGTACGGTTCAGTGCGATTCCCCCGAAGACCTCGAGCCCTGGCGCGACCTTTCGGGCCAACCCAGCCAGAGCCGCAGTTGGTTCATAATGGTTCTTGAGGACGATCGCGCGCGCGCCTCGTTGCCTATATAGTCGCGCGATGTCTAGGGAGTCGATCGATCGCGGAAGGGAATCAGGACCAGAGTGAACGTGTATGTCCACGATTCCTGAAACACTTTGGGAAAGCAAAAGCAGAGGAGAACCCAAAGCAATAACGAAGATACAGCCCAACGAGGTCTTGTTCATGTTCAACATTCCTGAGGTTAATAGTAGCTTACAGGTCCCATATGAATTTTGCATTGGACCATTAGCCGTCGACATGTAGTACTGGTAGTAGTATGGAGTTTGCGCAAGCGCAAGCAGGCGCCACGGAGCCGGCCCTATGGTTGCGCGTTAGTTCCCTGTCGAGCTCCGCTTCCGGGCTTTCGGAGATCCTCCCGGAATTTGTTACGGCTTTGTCAGCCGATGCCGGGGTAGTCTTTTATTATGACCCGGCCGCTGTTTCTTTCCAGATGCTTGCTTCGCACCCGCCTATGCAGGCTCCGGAAACAGGCGTTTCAATGGCGGCGGAGCCATTAGTAACGGTCCAGGTTATTACCGGGAATCTGCAATCAGACGAGCGTTTCGAACCGCTTCGGCGGGTTGTGGGAGGTTCCTTTGCGGGCTTGATTTCGGCGCCTCTGGTGGCGAACGGCGAGTTTTTGGGGATCTTTGTGGCGCTGTACTGCCAGCCGAAATCGGTCCGGAACGCTCCCGCTCTAGCTGAGTTCATTGGCCATGAGCTTGGCCTCCGGATTGCGATGTCCAGCGCTCGCGCTGAAGCACAGAAGCTCAAGGACGACCTCGAGTCGCGAAAGATGGTGGAGCGGGCCAAAGGCATTTTGATGCGGATGCACAGCCTCACGGAGGAAGAAGCGTATTTGCGGCTACGCGGAGAGTCGCGCCGCATGCGAAAGCCGATGAGAGACTTGGCGCATGCCATCATTATGGCGGAACAGTTGCGGGCGCAAGCGCAGCACCAATAGTGGCTCAGTTTAACGTGGCGCCCGCTCCAGCGTGCCGCGGGAGTTTCACCTTGGCGTGCGCAGATGCCAAACTAAGCAAGCGACAGCCTGGAGGGCGGATGACTTCCTGCCGATTAGAGGGTGAGGGATACCTTGAACCGGATTTGTGTTGTAGGTGTCGGTTACGTTGGTCTCGTCACAGGCGCGAGCTTCGCCGACCTGGGCAACTCCGTCGTTGGGCTCGACATTAACGCAGACCGGATCGAGAATCTTAATTGTGGCATCCTTCCAATTTATGAACCGGGGCTGGAAGAAATCGTCAAACGCAACATCGCCGCGGGTCGTCTGCGGTTCACCACTTCCTACGCGAGAGCATTAGCCGGGGCCGAGTTTGCATTCATCGCCGTGGGTACGCCGGAAGGTGTCGATGGCGAAGCGGACTTGCAGTACGTGCGCCAGGCCGCCGAATCCATCGCCGGGCACATGACGGGTCCGTTGATCATTGTGAACAAGTCAACCGTTCCGGTGGGCACCGGCGATTGGGTGGCGGATGTTGTAAGGGCCAGCCAGAACGCGTCCATTTCTTTCAGCGTAGTGTCGTGTCCCGAGTTTCTGCGCGAAGGGTCGGCGATCCAGGATTTTCTGAACCCATCGCGGATTGTTCTCGGCTCGCTGGACCGGGAAGCCGCCTACAAGGTTGCCGATCTGCACCTGTCGTTGCGCGCGCCCATCGTCGTCACGGACTTGCGAACCGCTGAGATGATCAAGTATGCCTCCAACGCGTTCCTGGCCACGAAAATTTCCTTCATCAACGAGATCGCCAACATCTGCGAGGCATTGGGCGCGGACGTCAAGGAAGTGGCGGCGGGGATGGGCTATGACCCGCGCATCGGACGCGCATTTCTGGATGCCGGGCTGGGCTACGGCGGATCGTGCTTTCCGAAAGACGTGAAGGCGCTGGCCTATATGGCCGGTGTTCAGGGAAAGCATCCACAACTGTTGCAGTCGGTGATGGAGATCAACAAACACCAGCGGCGCCTGGCTCTGCTGAGAATGCGGGATCTGCTGGGAGGAAGCTTGAGCGGCAAGGTGATCGGCCTGCTGGGTCTTGCCTTCAAACCCAACACCGACGACATGCGCGACGCGCCGGCAGCGGAAATTGCGCGCGCCGCGCTGGCGCAAGGGGCGACGCTTCGAGCTTACGATCCTGTTGCGATGGCTGTTGCGGCGCGGATGTTGCCGGGCGTCCAGATGTGCCGCGATGCTTACGAAGTGGCTTCCGGCGCTGATGGGCTTCTGCTGTGCACCGAGTGGAACGAGTTCAAGCAACTCGACCTGGTTCGGCTCCGCGACTCGATGCGCAATCCTGTTCTGGTGGACGGGCGCAATCTCTATGACTGCCAGCGCATGTCCGATCTGGGCTTCCAGTATCGCGGCATCGGGCGCTGCTGAGCGCTCACCGCGCCGTGCATTCTGAATCGGCTCAACAATCGGCACGCCAGTTGCAGGATATCCTTGCCAGGAGGTCCTATGCCGCGCATTCAAAAGGTTCTGTTCCCCGTCGATTTCTCGGATCGCCGCCGGGGGGCCGCACATTACGTGGAGGCGCTGACCGGACGTTTGGAAGCCGAGCTTACACTGCTCCACATCGTTCCGTCCGGCGCCGACTATGTCTGGATGGCTCCCGAGATGGGTCCCGCCGCGGCGATCGAAGTGCACCAGCACCGCCTGGCGATGGCGCGGCAACAGCTCGAGTCCTTCCTGACGGATGAGCTGAAGCACTTCGAGGTCAAACGTGTTCTGTGCGAAGGCGATCCCGGGCGGCAGATCGTTGCGCACGCACATGCCAATCAGATAGACCTGATCATGATCCCGAGCCATGGATTCGGACCTTTCCGCCGGTATATCCTCGGGTCGACGACGGCCAAAGTGCTGCACGATGCGCATTGTCCGGTTTGGACCGGCGCCCACATGGAACAGGCGCCGCCGCTCGAACAGATTGAGTGCCGCGGCATTGTCTGCGCAGTCGATTTCGGTCCACAAAGCGAGGCAGTGGTCCACTGGGGAGCCTACCTCGCGGAAGAGTACGACGCGGTGCTTACTTTGTTGCATGCCGTGCCCGGCGTAGAGGCGCGGCCCGCCAAGTATTTCGATCAGGAGCTGACCGCGACGCTCGCCAGCCGCGCCAACGAGCAGATGGCCGATCTTATCCAGAAGACCAACGTCAACGCACGACCAAACGTGGAGGCCGGGCGTCCACAGGATGTGATCCAGTCGTTTTGCCGGGACCAACGAGCGGATCTTCTACTCATTGGCAGAGGATCGGCGGGCGAAGGTGGGGGCCGTCTCCGCACGCACGCGTATTCGATCATTCGCAGTGCGCCGTGTCCTGTGTTGAGTGTTTGAACGGGGGCAGGATTTTATCCTGCTGGCCGATGGACCAAGGAAGGGTCGGGTGCTGCCACGTTACTTCTTGCGAATATAGATTTTTCCGTTGAGCGAAGTGAACTGGAAGTCGGGACCACCGCCGTTGATGGCGCCATAGACGGTGCGATCCATGCGGATGCGATAGCGGCCACGGGTTGAGCGGGCCTCCTCGACCGGGGCTCGGCTGGATTCCAGCGTAAGATCGAAGTCAGTATAGATCTCACCGTTGTCGCTCTTGAGTTTCATACGGGCGCGCGTATCAGCGGGCAGGGTAACATCGATGTCACCATTCAGAGAGCTGAAAGACATGGGCTTGTTGGGCGTCACCTTGTCGAACGTGGCGGTGATGTCGTCGTTCAACGCATGGACCACTACCGAGCCCGAAATGTTCCTGAGGGTCAGAAATCCGTTGGTGACGTTAGCGTCGATCTCGCCCTCGATGTTTTCAACCGTGATGCCGCCACCGTTTGTAAGCTGAAGATTGAGCGACGTTTGGCGTGGTGTTTGGATCACGATGTCGCCCTCCGAATTGTGCCCGCTACTCACCTGTACGGTATTACCCTGCTCCTCGATTGTGAGGTCGCGGCGGTTGTTATCGATGCGGCGCAGTCCCTTTGCCTTCTCGGGAACACGGCGGCTGCTGGAGCTGCTGCGGGACTTGCCTCCGCGCTCGACGATGACCTCCTTCCCGTCATAGCCACGCACAGTGATGCTGCCGTGGAGGAGCGACACCTTGAGCGTGGCCGGACGGGAAGGATCCGTAAGAGGAACCTTCACGACATCGGATTCCTGCGCCTGCAGCGAGAGGCCGCACAGCAAGAGCGCAGGTAAAAACGTTCTTCCACTCATGATTACTGTCCTTTGCTGACGATTTGGATGGAGCCGTTCAAGGTCTCAAAGGAATGCTCGGGTCCGCCGGAGCCGACGCGCAGACGGGAGACGCGGTTGCGCTTATAGACAAAGCGCGTGCCCTGGCGTTCACTGGTCTCGGCGGCGACGGGAAGCGTGGTGGCCTCGAAGTCGGTCCAGGCCTCGCCATTGAATGTCTTGACGCGGAGGTCGGCGGAGAAGCCGGGCTGGAAGGCCGCGTCGATCTCACCGTTAACCGTCTTGAAGGAACAGGGCTCTTTCGGATTGCGCTTGAAGGCGACCGCGACGCGCCCGTTGACGGTGTGCGCGGCGCCGGAGCCGCCGATGCCCTTGAGACTGACTGAGCCGTTGACGTTACGCACACTATAGTCGCCATTGACGTCACTAACCTCGATGCGGCTGCCGTTGACGGTTTTGAGATCGAGGACAGTCTCGACAGGAACCTTGACATCGAAATCGAACCGGGCGTTGTAGCCCCGGTCGCCGTTCCAGTCAGTGCAATTCCGGCCGCAGCGAAACGGACCATCGACATAGAGCCTGACGGCACTGCCCTCCTGTGTCATATCGAGACGGACCTCGCGACGGGCTTCCTGCAGCTTGTCGCTGTTGTCAGCCTGCCATCGCTCGTTCACCGTCACCTGGATCTCGTGGCCGGAATAGCCGGAAACGACGACGTTCCCGTCCACGGTGTCGACGATCAGCTTGGCGTTCAGCGGAATCACGGCGAATGTCCGGCGGACCGTATTCCGTTCTTCGGCGGCGAGGCACACGCCAGCCGTGAGTGCAATGAGAAGAATCGACGATTTCATGTGGTTACTCCAATTTCTGAAGCGCCCCTAGGGCGCGTTTTCGTACGCTTTCGTCGAGCGCCGGATTACGGATGAGCTGCTCGATTTGCGGAGCGGCCGCTCGCTCACGGAGCTCGACGAGGGCGTCGATCACGGCCATTTGCATTAACGGGGACCTCTGTTTGGACAGTGACTGCACCAGTCCGCGGCGGGCCACCGGGCTTTGCGAAAACAGGCGCATCGCGTCTACGGCGGCAAGCCGGACATCGACGTTCGGATCCTGATTGATGGTGCGTAGCAACGCCACGAGCACTTCAGTGTCAGACTGCTCGACTCGGGAAGCCCAGGTAACGCCCTGGAGGCGGTCGACGGCGGATTGCTGTTGCAGCATGGACAGCGTGACGAGCTGGCGCAGGCTATTGATCTCACCGCGAAGGTGGGAGACTTCCGGACTGATTTTCCGCGTGGGCACCGCTGTCACGAGGCCGATGGCGACGCCGGCGACGAGCAGGGCCAAGCTGAGCGCTGCCTGCAGGACCGGCTGTCTTGGCCACCAGCCGAGCCACAATGGTTCCTTTACCTGCGGTTGCTTCCGGGCGAGACCCTGCTGGTAGGCTTCGAGAGAATGGTAAAAGCCGCGCCGCAAACTGGCGCGGGGCTCGGCGTCTTCGAGGAGTCCGAGAGCTGCCCAATGGGTACGGAGGGTGTCGAGTTCCTCGCGGCACGACGCGCAAGTGCGGGTGTGCTCCTGGAATTCGGCTGAGACGGTGTCTCCGGCGCCGGTGAGGGCGTCGGCAAACTGAAGCCTGGCTTGTTCACAATTCATCTGGTTTCCCCTGCCATTTCGGCGAACACCCGGCCGAGGGCGCGAACGGCGCGGTAAACACGCACCTTGACCGCACCGACATCACAACCCAGGATCTGTCCGATTTCTTCATACTTGAGCTCCTGGTAGCGACTCAACACCAGCACTTCGCGTTTGTCCACCGGGAGAGCGGCCAAAGCTCGACGGACGAGCGCAACTTCTTGTTCCTTCTGCAGCAAGTCGTCGACGCGCCGCTCGGGACCGGCCGGGTCCGGGAGATCGTCGCTCCAGGACGTCTCGGTCTTGCCCTTCTGGTGACTGTCGGTGTGAGTGTTGCGCGCCATCTGATACATCCAGGCCGCGAAGGATGTGCGCGGCTCGAAGCTGTCGCGATATTTCAGAATGCGCATGAACACGTCCTGTGTCAGGTCTTCGCTTTGCTCGCGGTGGCCCGTCAGCCGATAGAAAAAGTTGAATAGACTCCGATGGTGGCGCTCAAAGAGCACCGCGAGTTTGCCGACCTGGCCCTCGCGGACCTCGAGCATCACACCTTCGTCACTTACCATGCTCACGGGCTGACCGTTCCTGAAGGTTAATACCGGTCGAGGCCGGAAAGGTTACACAAGTTTTGGTTTATTCGAGCAACGCCATGGCGGAATACGCTGAGGCTGCGTCCTGCATGAATCGGGATTGCATCGAGCCGGGTCCATATTGCTTATTCATCGACTGTGCCGTCCAAAACCCGGCTTGACGATCCTGACGCTCCTTGAGCCAATTCAGGGCCCGGATCATCCCAGGATCGGCTCGGGCGACTCCGGCCTTTCGCATTGCCAACGCGGTGAGAGCGGTTGCATAACTGTTGCTGCCCACGGAAGGTGTCGCGGCGGGGTGGGTTTTCCACGGCCCAAGAGCGTCGATGGTCCACCCGCCATCGGCCTCCTGCTTTTGCCAGATCTCGCGCATGATCGACTTCTGTCCAGAGCGGGGCAGGACCTCGCTCAACTTCGTCGAAGCCCATAAGAGCATCAGGCGATTGTGAAGCGGTTGTGCTTGCTGTTCGCGTTTTAGATAGGCAGTCAGCTCCGCCACACGGCGGCGAACCTCCGGCCGGGCGCGATATTCGGCCGGCGCGGATCCCACCGCCATTGCAGCCAGTGTCGCGCCATAGAACGGAGAAGCCGGCGTCTCCCACGGGTCCAGGTCGAGATCGAACCAGGCCCAGGCGCCCTTGGCTTTTCCTTCCAAGATTTGCAAGGACCACATGCGGTCGAAGGCCTGCAGCGCTGCGGCGCTCAAACTTGGGCGTTCGGCTTCGTCCAGGGTGAGGAACAGGGCGCAGAGTATTGCTTCGACACCGATCGCTTGCGAAGCCCGCGGCTCCTTTGCAAATGCCGGAAACAATTCCTGGGCCACCTTCTTATCAACCCTGGCTCGCAACGCGGTCGTCAAACCCATTTCGTAGGAAGTGGGCTCGCTCTCGCCGAGCGCCCGGCGAAGGGCCGGCCGTGCGAGGAGGTAGGTAACACCCGTATGGCACGAGACACACGGACCACCTGGAGCATTGGCCGGCTTCCACGCAAACCACTCTTTCTGCCTCGCATCAAGATAGTCTGCCGCAAGCCGCGGATTCCAGTCCTCACTGAAAGCCGGCCAAGAGGCGAATAGGACCAACGTATATGCCGAATGATGCATGGGCTTCGAGGTCATTCTACCGAAATTGGTGCCGCGTCGAGGTAGGAGTGTAGAATCCTCTTGTGAAGCTGCTTTCCCTGTTGGCGGCGGGAATTCCATTGCTGGCCGAATCCTACTTCCTCGAAGACGAGGCGTTCGCGCGAAAGCTGAATCAGCAATACCTCGAACTTACCCGCTCCTGGACGCGTGCCGTGAAGTTCACTCCTGAGGAGATGCGCGCCATGCGGGAAGGCAAGCAATGGGAGCGGCAGATGATGGAGAGCCTGCCCGACTTTCTGGGCCGGCGCGTGCTCACTCAAGGCGAGCCCTCCTGGGAACGTATGACGGCGCTCTATCCCGGTAAGATCCTCGACCGCACAATTCTCGGTGGCTACTCCGATCCACGAAGAAACGGCTCCGGACCCGACGAAGAGTTCGCCATCTGGTGGAATGGCGCTGTTTCAGCCAATTTGTGGAAACGCCGCCTCCCGCAAACAGTGCTGAGCGTCGCGCACATGACGACGCTCGTGTTCCGGGTTGGGGAGAAAGAGGAGATCTTTGGCCGCGACCGCCGCCGCTCTCGGCCACTCACCTATGAGGAAGGTTGGCTGCCTGTTGTCCAAGGCTCCTATGAAGTCGACGGTGTCCGTTATTCCCCCACTTATGTCTATTCCAACGCCGATGTTCTCTATGTCCGCTGGCGCATCGAGAACACGACAGAGGGCCGTCTCAACGGGCGCCTGATCACGGAGGTTCATCGGCTCGACCGACCAGATGCCGAACCGCCGTTTGCAACCGACGATGCGTCGTCACGTTACAGACTGGGCAACCGTCGCGTGACCCATTCGTTCGCATTGGGTCCACGCGAGGCGCGGACCGTTGTCTACAAGCTCCCATACCGGCCCGTACCTGTGAAGCCACCCGCTCCTGACGAGTTCGAGGCTGCGCTCGCGGAATCACGCCGGTTCTGGAAGGATTTGATCGCACGCGGCACTCAGATCACCGTTCCCGAGGAGCGGATCAATCGCATCTGGCGCGCGCTGCTCGTGCAGAATTTCCTCCTCGCGGATGGCCCGCGCTTCACATACGGCTCCGGCCTCCGCTACAACGATAGCTACTATCCGGTCGAAAACGGTTTCGGCACGCATGTTTTGGCTATGTACGGCTACAAGGACTATGCGCTCGGACTTCTGCCTTACTGCGTGCCTGTTTCCGTCGATCCCAAGCAGGCCGGAAGAAAGTATCAGAACCGGCGCGCCCTACCGTTTCATCATCTGCTCGCGCTCTATCGTCTCACAGGCGACACCGCACTCTTCCATCGATACAAAGACGAATTCTACAAAGTCGCCGAAGAGATCATCGCCGACCGTCGCATCACGATGAGCGACGTCGATGGCGCGAAGCCATTGCACTGGGGATTCCTCCCGCCCGACAAACCCGGTGTCGATATTCAGGCGAGCACGCAATCCGTCTACTGCACCGCGCACAACATCACGAACGCGCAAGGCCTCCAGGACGCCGGTGATTTTCTGGTCGCCGCCGCAGTCGATCCCATGCGCGGCGAGCGTTACCGTCAAGAGGCCGCCGCCTTCCGCTCCGTGATTCTTTCCGCGATGGGACGGAGCGTCATTCGTCTCCCGGATCGCCCTCCGTTCGTCGATCTGCAAACACTCTACTTCGCGCAGACCCCAGACTATGGACCCGACCCCTACGATCACCTCGCGCTCGGACGTCTCCAGGGAACCTATTATCACTACTGGGCCGACATGCAGTTCCAGTTCAATTTCTTCAACGCCGGCGACTCAGCGGGCGCCTGGATTGCCGACTATGTCTCCCAGCGCGGCGGTAAGGTTCTTGGACTCACTCGCGCACGGCCGCGACCCGGACAACCCTACGGCTGGATCAACGCCGTATACAACGGCGCGTACTATAACTACCGCTTGCGCCAGGGGAACGTCGACGAATTCCTCCTCGGCTTCTATTCCCGGCTCGCATTCGCCATGTCGCGGTACTTTCATGTCTCGAGCGAAGGACAACCATTCATCGGTTACAACACAGAGAATGGTGGTCCGGTTGATGCCGATCATCCGTTCCCGAATTCGGCATCGAATTCCGAGACTCTCAGCATGCTGCGGCAAATGCTGGTTCAGGAGGAGCTCCGCGACAGCCGGCCTACAGGAATCGTTCATCTGGCGCGTGGCGCGCCTCGTGCCTGGATCGAGTCGGGGAAACCAATTCGGGTCGAGCGTGCACTCACTTTCTTGGGGGAAGTTTCGTTTGAAATTTCTCGGGGAAAGGCTTGGGTCCGCGGCCCGCACCCTTCCGTTCACATCCACTTCCGGCGTCCTGTGCATCGCGTGAGCCTCAATGGCGCGCCGCACAAGGATTTCGACGCCCCCTCTGGAGTCGTCCGAGTACCATCCGGCGCCTTCGAAGTCCATTTGGAGGTGCAATAGGTATGCACTCGCTATTTCTGCTGTTTCTATTCCAGACAGGTCCGGACGGCGCCATCTTAGGTACTGTCAAAGATTCCTCGGGAGCGATCCTGCCCGGGGCCACGATCAGTGTGATCAACACCGAAACCGGTCTCAAGCGAACCACGCGCTCCGATCCATCCGGCTATTTTGAAATCGCCGGACTTCCTCGTGGGGAGTATGCCTGCGCCGCCACGCAAACAGGATTCCAGGACTGGAAACTCGATGGGATCACGCTGACCGCGGGAGATCGCAAGCGCATCACCATCGAAATGGCCGTTGGCAATGTCCAGCAACAGGTCACCGTGGAAGCCGGCGTCGAGCTGATGCAAACCGAGAAGGCGAGCGTCGAGACAGCCATCGAAGAGCGCCAGATCCGCGAGCTTCCGATTAACGGCCGAAACCCCATCGATCTTGTAAATCTGGTCCCCGGCATGCGCTTTCTCGGAGCCGCCGGACTCGCCCGTGAACATACCGTGCAAGGGCTTGGCCAGCGCGACGATCAGGCAGGATTCTCGATCGACGGCATCGACAGCAACGACCCGAGCAACGAAAAAGGAATCGCGTTTCCCAATCTTGATACCATCGCGCAGTTCGAAGTGCAAACGTCCAACTTCAGCGCCGAGTACGGCCGCAACCCGCTGCAAGTGATGATGGTCACCAAGTCCGGCACGAACCAGTGGCACGGCACGCTGTGGCAATTCCACCGCAACTTCGCAGCCGACGCGCGCAATACCTTCGCCACGACCAGACCGAAGCTCATCCGCAACCAGTTCGGTTTCACGTTCGGCGGTCCGGTGATCCGCAATCGCACCCACTTTTTCGCAAGCACCGAGTGGGGCCGTACACGCCGCGAAGTTCTCTATAACTCGCTCACGATCCACCCTTCCATGCTGGAAGGCGATTTCAGCTCGGTGCCTCGCGCCCTCACCGATCCCACTGCCAATAATGCGCCCTTCGCCGACCGCCGGATTCCTCCCAGCCGCATCAGCGTGGCGTCACGATTCTTCTACCCGCAGATTCTGGTTCCGAACGCTCCCGGCAACCGGTTTCAGACCGTCGCTCCAACTCCCAATAACGTCACCAACACGCTCGCGAGGATCGATCACCAGTTCGGCGCCAGGCATCGTTTGAACGGTCGATGGATCCGGATCGGTGAAACGGACACAACGCGCGGCTACCGCCCCGAAGTTGACCGGGTCGAAGATCTCGTCCAACACAGCGGCGCTCTCTCGCACAACGCCACTCTTTCCACAAATCGATTGCTGACCCTATCGTTCGGCTATGTACAATCCGACACGCGGGTGAATTCGTCACAAGTGGGTAAAGAGAACCTCACGGCACAAGCGGGCATTCAAGGATTTCCTACGGCGGGCCGGGAGGAAGCCATCGGAATGCCTTCCGTTACATTCACCGGCTATCAGGGATTCTCCGTGCCGACTCAGGCGCCAGGCCGCTTTCGGCGCGAGATTCTGCACGCGAAAGCGGGACTAAGCTGGATCCTGCGGAACCACACTCTGGGATTCGGCGGCGAATGGGAGGATCGGCGCACCTTGGCTCATCACACCTCCAATTCCTCGCGCGGGAGTTTCACGTTCAACAGTCAAGCCACAACCGATGGATTCGCCGACTATCTATTAGGACTGCTTGCGAGCGACGAGCGTAATTACCCGCTCAAAGCCTTCGGCATGGGCCACTCACCCTATTCCGCGTTGTACCTGCAAGACTATTGGCGACTGCACTCGAACCTCACGGTAAGCCTCGGTATCCGCTGGGATCGTTGGCACGAGAAGCGATTTGTCCGAAACAATGGCGCCACGTTTGACCCCACAACAGGCAAGGTGCTTGCCGGAGTCGACAAGCAGGGCCGTGTCGACCTCACCGCGCAGCCAACGGCGCCTTTCCTCGCGGAAGCTACGCGCAGCCTTTGGATCCCAGCCACGGAAGCCGGCGTGCCTGGCGGCCTCTTCATTGCAAACAGCTTCGTCAGCCCGCGATTCGGAGTCGCGTGGCGGCCTACGGGCCGCGAGAATTGGGTGATTCGCGCAGGGTACGGAATTTTCACCTCGAGCTACAATGGCAACATCACGGGGTCGCAGGTCATCGGACCGCCGTATTGGACCTTCGAGCGGCAGACTTTTACGCGCGCATCGCTCCAGCGATGGGAGACCGCCTTCCCGGCGGAGCCGCGCGCCTTTATCGCACCTTCTGTCGCGGCGGCGCGCTACAACGTCGGTCCCATGAAGATGCATGAAATCAATGTGAGCATTCAAAAGGCGCTGCCGTGGTTGAAGTCGGCCGTGACGCTGGCCTATCTTGGCAATCGCGGCCGCGACATGATCACGCGACTCGACTACAACGAAGCCGCCCCTGGCAACTACACCAACCTTCAAGCTGCCCGGCCGTATCCGGCGTTCAGCACCATACGCCTCTATGAGAACGTCGGTAACACCTGGTACAACGCGCTGCAAGCGAAGATCGAGCGTCGCTTCAGCCGCGGCCTCTCGTATGCGTTCGCATACACCTTTGCACGCCACATTGATGAGCACGGAGGGTCACTGACCGACTTTCCTACGCCTTTTGCTCCGGCCGGCTACGACCGCGGCCGCAGCGACCTCGAGCGCCGCCACATGATCAACTCGAACTTCCTCTACGAATGGCGCTGGGGTCTCCAAGTATCTGCGATCTATACATTCACATCCGGATCTCCCTTGAGCTTCACCGTCCCCGGAGCGACCCTCGGCAATGGATTTAATACCCGGCCGAATCTCGTGGCGGATCCGCGGGTAACGACTGCCACCGCTGACCGCTGGTTCAACCCGGATGCTTTCGCCGCACCGCCGAGATTCGCCTTCGGCAGCTCCGGTCTCGGATTGATCGATGGTCCGGGCGCGCATGGCCTCGACCTGGCCGTGATGAAAAAGTTTCGGCTTCGCGAAGGCATGCGTCTGGAGCTTCGTTGGGAGCTGTTCAATGCACCCAATCACGTGAATCTGGGGAATCCCGGAACGATGCTGAACACCGCCGGAGTTGGGCGGATCCTCGCGGCCGGCGCGGCAAGACAAATGCAGTTCGGGGCGAAGGTGGTTTTTTAACCCATCGAAGCCATACTTCGCTTCTTCGGCAAGCCTCCCCCTCATAAGTAGGTATTTGTTCCCCCTATTTGGGGGGAAACAGCGAGTACCCTATTGACAGTCGGTTCTATCCTCGGTTACAAATAAACACAGCCGGTCTGGAGCCGGTGCGCTGGGTTAATTGGGCAACCCACTCCTCCGAGGCGCGCCTGTCACAACCGGCTCTCATTTTGTCCTCAGGGGCGACCAGGGAGAGGATTGCCGGTCGCCCCGAGTTCACTTCAGGATTACCTAATACCCTGACCGGGCTGTTCGTGCAGGTTCGCAGGTCCTTTCGAAATCCTTCACTTGTTTTTCCGCTTCTTCTTTGGCAATTCCGTAAGACTTCTGGATCCTGCCAACGAGTTGATCCCGTTTGCCCGCTACGATATCAATCTCGTCGTCAGTCAGTTTTCCCCACCGCTCCTTCACCTTCCCTTTCATCATCTTCCAATCGCCTTGAATCTCTTCCCAGGTCATTATGGGTCTCCTTTTTCGTTATGAGACGCGCGAGCCGGGGCGCGACATTGGGTAGACTACGCGGGCCGTAACAGTGTTTCCTGGGATTGGATGCGGATTAGTCTGAGGGCCCTGTTTGATGCAGGGAATTCAAGAGTTGATCCAGCCGGGAATCCGGGAGACCGGTCACCTGACGCGCGACTTCCCGCACGGTTCGTCCCGTCGCATGAGCCTTTTCGGCAATTTCAGCGGCTTTGTCGTAACCGATTTCAGGAGCCAGGGCGGTTGCCAGGCTTAAGGATCGCTCCGTCAAGGTTTCGATTCGGTCTCGATCGGCTTCCAGCCCGTCGACACAGCGAAGCGCGAAATTCCGGGTCGCAGCCGCCAATAACTGAATCGATTCGAGGACGTCATAGACCATCAGCGGCATCATCGTATTCAATTCGAAGTTGCCTCCGGCACAACACCACAGAATTGCTGCGTCATGGCCAATCACCTGCGCGCAAACCATCAAGAGACTCTCCGCGATGACCGGATTGACCTTCCCGGGCATGATGCTTGAGCCAGGTTGGATGGCAGGTACGCGCAGCTCTCCCAGTCCATTTCTGGGCCCCGAGCCCATCCAGCGAATGTCATTCGCGATCTTTGTCAGAGCGATGGCGTAAGTCCGCAAACCGCCGCTCAGAAACAGTATGGCATCGCGGGCAGACTGGGCCTCGAAGTGATCCTCCGCCTCCTGGAAAGGTAATCCTGTACGCTCCGCGATGATCGCAACCACGGCCTGGGCGAATCCGCGGGGCGCGTTGAGGCCGGTGCCGACGGCTGTTCCTCCGAGCGGGAGGGCAAAGATACCCGGCAGGGCGGCGTTGACACGGCCGACGCAATAGCGAACCTGCGTCGCATAGCCATGGAACTCCTGTCCCAATCGAACCGGAACGGCGTCTTGTAAGTGCGTCCGCCCAGTCTTCACGAAGCCATCGAATTCACTCGACTTGCGCTCGAGAACGGCCCGTAACATTTCCATGGCCGGCAGCAGCGCGCCGTGAATCGATTCGGCCGCCGCGATCTGCATGGCGGACGGGATCACGTCATTACTCGACTGGGCCCGGTTCACGTGGTCGTTCGGATGAACGACCGTGTTCGAACGGATCGAGGCCAGACGCGCGATGACTTCATTGCAGTTCATGTTGGTCGAGGTGCCGCTCCCGCTCTGAAACACATCCACTACAAACTCGGAATCGAAAGCGCCTTCCACAACAGATTCCGCGGCAGCCTCGACTGCCTTTGCTGTTTCAACGGACAAATGTCCAAGCTGTCCATTTATGCGAGCAGCGGCGCTCTTGATCAGGCCAAGCGCCCGAAGGAACCCCCGCTGAAACCGCAGACGGCTGATCGGGAAATTGTGGACTGCACGCTGGGTCTGGGCCCCATAGAGTGCGTCCATTGGTACTTCCACGGGGCCCATGGTGTCCCGCTCAATTCTGGTTCGCATCATATCCAATGGAAGATAGCAATTCTCTGGCCAAGACAATCGAGCAGGACTCTGGCCGCCGGATTGCACAGAAAGCTACGACGGATGATCGTCACCCAAGGGAAAGGAGACAGCTAATGGTTACAAGCCAAGACGAAATGACTGAGGCCATGCAGGAGGTTACTCATCTCAACACTCCCGACAATGCCGTGGTCAGGCATCTGCAACGTGAAGTCGCCAACGCCCTTGTTCTGTATGTCAACTACAAGCACTATCACTGGCAGGTGGCGGGTCCCCTTTTTCGCGACCTCCACTTAATGTTCGATGAGTTCGCCAAGGAAGTGGAAGAATCCCTGGACGAGTTTGCAGAACGCCTGCGAATGATTGGGCAGGATCCGATGCTACCCCTCGACCGGATTTCAAAGGCTGCGGTCGTAACATCGGCGCGGATTCATGGCGATGTCCGGCTGATGATGGAAGAAGCGGATCGGAATGCCATTCTTGTCATCGATGGTCTAAGACAAGCAGCACGCGCAGCCGATGATGAGAATGACCCGGGCTCGGTGGATCTCTTTTCCAAGGTCGTACGAGCGCACGAAAAGCATGAATGGTATTTCCGCGAGTTGCTCAAACGATCCGACGGGCTGGTAGGCGCCGCGCCCTCGATGCCGGCCTCCCGGCGATAGGGGACACCGGCATGCGACCGGTCCCCGTCGCCGCCCTAACCCTGGCTATCTCTTCC